>Ga0307505_10003350_pt1 | contig 10121 bp, 10 predicted proteins | sample 23_S_MG_FD_202183 | JGI IMG/M metagenome (GOLD analysis project Ga0307505, IMG submission 202183) | Soil microbial communities from Populus trichocarpa stands in riparian zone in the Pacific Northwest, United States - 23_S | ecosystem: Environmental > Terrestrial > Soil > Riparian zone > Trees... | reverse complement strand
AACGAGCGACTGAGCTGTCTCAGGGTCCATGGTCCACCCTTTCTCCCGGGCCACCGACATCACCGTCGCCCGGCCCATGAGCTCGCTGAAGAGCATGCGTGGAGAATTACCGACCGCGCTGGGATTTATGTGCTCGTAGGCACCCTCGAGCCGGGCGAGACCCGAGGTGTGCAGGCCACCCTTGTGAGCGAACGCCGAGGTCCCGACATAGGGGCGACGGGAGTCGATCGGGGCACCGAGAATATCCGCGATCTGTTGGGCGATCGGATACAGCCGCGCCAGCGAATCATCGGGGATGGTCTCGACTCCGGACTTGAGACTGAGGTTGGGGATGACCGAACAGAGGTCGGCGTTCCCGGTCCGCTCCCCGTACCCGTTGACACAACCTTGCACCTGGTGCACCCCGAGAGAGAGAGCGGTGAGCGAGTTGGCGACGGCGCAGTCGGAGTCGTTGTGGAAGTGCACTCCGAGGAGGGTCTCCACCCTCGAAGAAACTGCCTCGACCGCGGGTGCGATGTCCGAGGGAAGAGCACCACCGTTGGTGTCGCAGAGAACGATGCGCTCCGCCCCGGCGCCTGAAGCGGTGTCGAGGACCGATAGGGCGTACTCGGGGTTGTGTCTGAACCCGTCGAAGAAATGCTCGGCGTCGAAGAACACCCTCTTTCCCCGCTCCCGGAGGAACGTGATCGACTCACCAACCATGTCGAGGCCTTCCTCGAGTGAGACGTTGAGTGCCCCGGTCACGTGCCGATCCCACGACTTGCCCACGATGCAGAGGAAGTCCGTCTCGGCTGCCAGCAACGCCTGGAGCTGGGCGTCCTTGCTCACCTCACCGCGCGGGCGTCTGGTCGACCCGAATGCCACCAGCTTCGATCGTTCCAGATCCAGCTCACCCTTCGCCCGCGCGAAGAACTCGTCGTCCTTTGGATTGGCCCCGGGCCATCCTCCCTCGATGAAGTGAACCCCGAGCTCATCGAGAAGACGGACCACGCGGAGCTTCTCGCCAACCGTCGGCGAGAGGCCCTCGGCCTGGGTGCCGTCCCGGAGCGTCGTGTCGTAGATCTCGGCTGTCTGTTTCATGGTTATCGCCCTGGCATAGAAAAAGACCCCCGCAGTGTGCGGAGGTCCGGTGCAGGGGCGGCGCCTATCGAGAGGCGCTGGCCCCTAGGGAATGATGATGAATGTGCTCGGCTGCTTCTTCCCTGTCATTCGAAGATCCAGTATGTGACGGTGTCCGGGCTACGTCAAGACGTGAGAAGGGGAGAGGCCCTCACCGACCTCCCCCCTTCGGGATCCGACGCTCAGGCTGCGAATGCCTCCTCGAAGGCGGCGCGGAACTCGGGTGTGCTCGGCCCGCTGAAACCGCAGTAGTTGACGGTGCCGTCGTACGCGGTGATCAGGTACTGGCCACCCTCTTCGAACGGGATGCCACCAATCAATGCCTCCATGCCCGCGGGGGCGTTGAGCACGACCTGACCGGCATCGCCGCCCTTGAACCACTCGTCGACGTCGAGTGTGACGCTCTCACCGTCGACCGTGGTAACGGTGCCCTCGAAAGCGACCTGTGCCCTGGCCAGCTCCTCGACACTGAACTGGATGCACATCGCCATCGGGTCGTCGGCCCCCGCATCGAGGGCCAACGGCGGGCCCTGGGCGACCGGGTCACCGTCGCCGCCACCGGTTAGGGCGACGACGCTGCCCACTGCCACAACGAGGATCGCAGCGGCAGCAATGCCCATGTACCAGGGGTTTCTCCGGCCGGAGTCGGTCGCTGTCTCTTCTGTGCTGGATGTGCTCATGATGCCCTCCAAGAGCTCTCGGGACGACTGGGTCGTCACTGATTCGGTCGGCACCTCCGCGTGCATCGGATCGAGACGGGCCAGGCGTTCGCGCAGTTCGTCTTTCATTGTCTTTGCTCCTCGGGGTGTCGCTCCTCTTTGTGTCCGGCATCGGGAGGATCCTGTCGGGACATCGAGTCGGCCAGCTTCCTTTTCGCTCTCGCCAGTCGAAGGCTGACCGCATTCGACGTGCTGCCCATGGTTTCCGCGATCTCTCGGGGTTCGAGTTGTTCCCACGCCCACAGGCGCAGGATCTCCTGGTCCGCGGCCGGAAGGAGGGCGAGAGCCTCGGCGAGCTCGGGGTCCTCCAACATCTCTGCGGGATCGAGGAGGAGTGCGGGCGACGGCTCGGACTCGAGACGCTCCACGAGACGAATACGACGCCGGCTCGCCCTGCGGTGATTGGAGAGTGTGCGACGAGCAACGCCGTAACACCAGGGCAGCGGCGTCTCCACCGGGACGTCATCGATGCGACGCCAGACCGTGAGAAGGACATCTCCGAGCAGGTCGTCAGCGTCGTCTGGTGAGACACGCCGGCGCAGATAGCGTTGCAGAGGCTCGTAGACCTCTGCGGCTACCGATTCGAATCGTCGACGACGCGGCTGATCGAGGCTCACTACCCACTTCTGTCCGGCAACACGGTGATTCTGTCATCGAGCGCCGGTCACATCGTGGCGACCCGAACGCCCGTTCCGGGTCGCAGTACCCTGTGCCTCAGATAACCGAGTCTGGAGTAGTTGTGGAAACCGAGCAGGAAAAGGCGGATCGCCACGAGGTCGAGCGCAAGGAAGAAGGCGAACGTCACGAGCGGGAGCGCAAGGAAGCCAACGCCAAGGACGAGTTGGACCGGAAAGACCAGCATGAACGCAACGAACGCGATCGTCGCGACGGGTAGCGGCTGACAGCCGCCGGTGGGTCGACCGGCCCAGATGAAGGCGGGTCGACCGACCTATGAAGATATCGAGCCTTGCCGTCGATTTAGTCGTCAGCAGCAAGGCCAAGTGCCAAACGATCGGCCCCCCCGATCGAGCCTCCCTGAGAAGCAGGTGCGGTCCCACCATCCCGCACCTGCTTCGACGTTGACCAGTCGTAGCCTGACCTGATGTCGGCCGAGCGCGTCCTCGACACCCAGACCCTGAACCGAACCGTCCTCGCCCGTCAGTTGCTTCTCGCTCGGCACAAGATCACCCTCACCCGGGCCGTCGAGAAGATCGGAGGGCTGCAGACCCAGTATGCGCCGTCGGCGTACATCGGGCTGTGGACCCGTGTCGACGGATTCGAACGTCCTCACCTGACCAAGGCATTGGAAACGGGACGAGTGCTCCAGGGATCTCTGATGAGGGTCACCATCCACATCGTCTCCAAACGCGACTACCCATTTCTCGCATCTGCGGTTCGCCTCTCCCGGCGGGAATGGTGGATGCGGGTCGCCCGTGCCCGCGCCCTCGATCCCTCAGGTCACGAACAGGTGGCAGCGATTCTTCGCGATGCCCTGGCCCATGGCCCCAGATCCCGAACCGAGTTGATCGAGATCCTCGACGCAAATGGGTTCGGGAAGGAGATCTGGGAGGGAGCGGGTCTCTGGGTGGACCTGATCCGGATGCCCCCATCGGGGACGTGGGAGCGACGAAGGGCCGACCTCTACGGTCTGGCGCCGGCAAGCGAGGTCGACGAGTCAGCGGGCCTGGAGTATCTGGTTCGCCGCTACCTCGGCGGGTTCGGCCCGGCATCGATCGGTGACATCGCGGATTGGGGCGGGGTGCCGATCACAACCTTGAAGCCAGTGCTCGAGCGAATGAGGCTGCGTCGGTTCCGTGATGCCGATGGCGGAGTCCTCGTCGATCTTCCCGGCCAGCCGCTCCCCAAAGGCGACATCCCGGCCCCGGTGCGTTTCCTACCCACCTGGGACGCGATTCTCCTCGCTCATGCCCGGCGGGCACGGATACTCCCCGAGGAGTACCGGAGCGCTGTCTTCAACACCAAGAACCCGCACTCTTTCACGACGTTCCTCGTCGACGGCGCTGTCGCCGGGATCTGGCGTCATGAAGGCGGAAAGGTGACTCTCAAGCCATTCGCTCCCATTCCCCGACCGGCGCGACGCGACCTCGAAGCGGAGGCGGAGAGACTCGCCTCATTCCTGGCCGACTAGACCAGCCCGGTGGTGGCGAGTTGTGGGGTTAGGGCTTCGACCCCGGCATCTATGAAGGCAGCCACCACTCGCTGACGAGTCTCCGACGTGCAGAAAGCTATGACGGATGGGCCCGACCCGGATCTCGCCGCATGGAGAGCCCCATGGCGCTTCGCGACATCGATCAAGCTCGAGACCTCGGGCGACATCCCGTCTCTGGGCTGCTCATGTATCTCGTCGCCGTGGGCGGCGCCAAGAAGAGCAGGGTCCCCCGTGAGCAGACCACTGGTCAGAGCGGCCACCCGGGCCAGACTCCTCTGAACCCGGTCCTGTGGGTGCACCGCCTCGATGACACGGCGGGCCTGCTCGGTGGGCAGATTGGTTTGGGGGACGGCGATCACCAACTGCAAGGCGGGGTGAATCGGGAGGCGGAGCGGCATTCCCTCTGCAGGTACCAGGGCAAGACCCCCGTAGACCGCTGCGGCGACGTTGTCAGCGTGACCTTCGATCTCGATCGCGAGACGATAGACCCGGTCGGGGTTTGCCTCCTCTCCCGAAGCTCTCAGAGCCGCTGCAATCCCGGCCACGGCCGCTGCGGCCGACGAGCCGAGCCCCTTGCCGATCGGGATGTCGGCGTCGACCTGAATCGAGAGGGGCCGCTCGTCTCCAAACACCCGACGCGCCGCGCTGAGAACGCCGTCTCCCTCCCCGGGACCGGGTCGGAACCTCCCGACATGCTCGATCGCCCAAGTCTCGGCAGGGCCCGCCTTCACGGTGCAGCGCAACTCGAGCCCCACCGCCATGCAATCGAAGGCAGGACCGAGGTTCGCTGAGGTCGCCGGGGCTGAAGCCGTGGCCGATTTGGATGTCTGAGTCACGGCGGCAGCCTATTCAGGGTTAGCGTGCTCGGAATTGGGCGACATACTCGACATCGAGAACCTTCTCCCCGAGCTCGTGATCGGGCTCGGTCTGGCGCTGCTCATCGGCAACGGGCTGGCCTGGTGGAACCACCGGAGGGGCAAAGCCCCCAAAGGTGTGGAGAATCCCCAGTTCAGAGGGGGTCGGGTGGCGTTCCTGATGGTGGTCGGGGTGCTTATGACCGCCTGGGGAGCAGTCTCACTGTTCACGTGAAGAGAATTCGCTCGATGACTGGGCTTCCCACATGATTCACGGAGCCGGTATCGTCGGCTGATTGCGGGTGTAGTTCAATGGTAGAACACGAGCTTCCCAAGCTCGGGGCGAGGGTTCGATTCCCTTCACCCGCTCCGGTCTCGCATGCCCGCCGTCTGGAGCAGCGGGTGCGGATCGCCCCTACCATCGGGTGCCCACCGCCCAGGAGCCCTCCTTGATCTTCTCAGACCGATCGATACGGGAAGCCATCGAATCGGGTGTGATCCAGATCGACCCCTACGAGCCCTCGTATGTCCAGCCCTCATCGATCGATCTCCGTGTGGGGGACGGGTTCCGGGTATTCGTCAACCACAAGTACAGCCAGATCGACCCCCGCCACCCCCAGTCTGATCTGACACAGCTGATCGAGGTCGAGCCCGAAGAGCCGTTCATGCTCCACCCGGGTGAGTTCGTCCTCGGCTCGACCCTGGAACGGGTCAAGCTGGGCAACGACGTCGTCGCCCGTCTCGAAGGAAAGTCGTCCCTGGGTCGTCTCGGGCTCCTCATCCACTCAACCGCCGGGTTCATCGATCCGGGATTCGAGGGCCACATCACCCTCGAGTTGTCGAACGTGGCCACCCTGCCCATCGCCATCTACCCGGGGATGAAGATCGGCCAGATCAGCTTCTATCAGATGACGACCGAAGCCGACTTTCCCTACGGCTCCCCCGAGCTGGGCTCGAAGTACCAGGGGCAGGAAGGGCCGACCGCCAGCAGGTCCCATCAGGACTTCGACCCGCACGAGGGCGGTAACTAGCGCGGTTGCGTATAGTTCGATTTGGGTCCGAATCTGCCTGACCAAGGGGGTTCGGGAGGTACAGAATTGGACTCAAGGTGCCTCGGGGCCCTAATTGAGTCCCCCCTCGAGAAGCTTCCCCGGCTTCACAGGGCAACGTGGAACCCCTCCAAGCGGCAACCTCCGGGTTGCCGCTCGTCGCGTCACAGTGCGATCTGACGCCCGATTTCGATCACCTGCTCGGGGGGAAGGCTGTAGTACTGGACGGCGCTCGACGAGTTGCGATGCATCAGGGCGAACAGACCGGTGCGCCATCGTTCGAGGCCCCTGCTCTTGGTGAGGATCGTTTCCCGCCCGATGAAATAGGCCGCATCATCGGAGTCGAACCCGAACTCGGGATCGACGATGTTGGCCAGGGCCCTGGGAACGTTGGGCTCGTCGAGGAACCCGAAATGGAGGACCACCTGGACGAAACCCTCGCCCAGGTCGTGCACCGTCGCTCTTCGCACCTGAGGGACTCTCGGAATGCTCGAGGTTTGCACTGACACCAGGACCACCGTCTCGTGGAGAACCTCGTTGTGTCGCAGGTTGGCGAGGAGGGCAGGCGGAGTGACGCCGGGATCGGGGAACAGATAGGCCGCAGTGCCGGGGACCCGAAGCTGGGGATGGGTTGCGATGGACCCGATGAAGCGCTCGATCGGAAGATCGCCCCGCTTCATGGCGGCCGTCATCTTCAGACGACCCATCTTCCATGTGGTCATCACCAGGAACAGGATCGCCCCGACGACGAGCGGGAACCAGCCGCCTGCCGGGACCTTGATGATGTTGGCGGCGAAGAAGGTCACGTCGATCACCAAGAACAGACCGGTGAGGCCACCGGCCACCGGTAGTGACCATCTCCAACGCTCTCTCATCACGAAGAAGAGAAGGATGGCTGTGATCACCATCGTCGTCGTGACGGCAACTCCATAGGCGGCGGCAAGGTTGCTCGAGCTCCGGAATGACACGACGAGACCGACACAGGCCACCATGAGACTCCAGTTGATGGAGGCGATATAGATCTGTCCGATCTCTCTCGGCGAGGTGTGGTCGATGTCGAACCTGGGCAGATACCCGAGTTGAACAGCTTGCATGGTGAGCGAGTAGGCACCGGAGATCAGCGCCTGAGAGGCGATGACGGTGGCCATCGTCGCCAGGATGACCATCGGAAGCACCGCCCAGCCCGGTGACATCCTGAAGAAGGGGTTGTCGATCGTCTCGGGATTGGCGATCAGCATGGCTCCCTGACCGAAGTAGTTGAGCACCAGGGCGGGGAACACCACCGTGTACCAGCCGATCCTTATCGGTCTCTTCCCGAAGTGGCCCATGTCGGCGTACAACGCCTCACTCCCGGTCACCACCAGGAAGATCGAGCCCAGAGCTAGAAAGGAGAGACGCGGGCTGTCCGCTATGAAGCGCACCGCATGTGCCGGGTTGACCGCAGCGAGGACGCCCGGGTCTTGCAGCACGTGGTAGACGCCGAGGATTGCCAGCACCGAGAACCAGACGATCATCACCGGGCCAAAGATCGCCCCTACGGTGGCTGTCCCCTGACGCTGGATGCTGAACAGCCCGATCAGGATCACGACTGCGATCGGGATCACGTACTCCCCCAGGGCGGGGGCGGCCACCTCCAAACCCTCGACTGCGGAAAGCACGGATATCGCGGGCGTGATGATCCCGTCGCCGTAAAGAAGCGCCGTACCGAAGAGCCCGAGCAGGATCAACCCCCAGCGAAAACCAGTGGCCCGCACCTTCTGGCTGGGGACTATCAGGGCGGTGAGGGCGAGGATGCCCCCCTCACCGTGGTTGTCTGCCCTGACCACGAAGATCAGGTACTTGATCGACACCACTAGCACCAGGGCCCAGAACATCAGTGAGAGCACCCCGAACACACTGGCCCGGTTCACGACGAGCCCATCGGCAGCGTGGAATGACTCCCGGAATGCGTAAAGAGGGCTGGTGCCGATGTCGCCGTAGACGATGCCCAAAGCACCAACCGACATAGCCAGGAGGTAGCGCTTTCCACGCTTGTGGGGAGGAGCCATCGATCGCTATCTCGGGATATGTGTCAGGAGAGGGATGGAGATCCGAACTCGATTGGCGGCCCAGCCGCCGTAGGCACACACGGCTGGAGGAGAGTAGCCACCTGTAGGGTGATGACGTGCTTGTAACCATGATCGTGGAGATTCCCAAGGGCAGTCGCAACAAATACGAGACGGATCACGAGACCGGTGAGATCTTCCTCGACCGGATGCTGTTCACCGCAACTCGCTATCCCGCCGACTACGGGTTCATCCCCGACACCTACGCAGATGACGGCGATCCTCTCGACATCATGGCCCTCGTCACCGAGCCGACCTTCCCCGGGTGTCGAATCAAGGTGCGCCCGATCGGTCTCTTTCTGATGGAGGATCAAGGGCACGCCGACCACAAGGTGCTCGCCGTGCCTGATGGGGATCCCCTGTGGAGGGGCGCCGCCGACCTCGGTGACGTGCCCGAGCATCTGCTCCAGGAGTTGGAGCACTTCTTTGCCGTCTACAAGGAGTTGGAGGACAAGAAGACCGCCACTCTGGGGTGGCGACCTGCATCCGAGGCATTGGAGACCATCGAGCGAGCGCTGGCAGCAGGCACGGAGCGCGCCGCTAGGTGACGTCGCGTCCGAGATTGGCGAAGCGGGTGAACTCGGGCTGAAAGGTCATCTCGATGGGCCCGGTGGAGCCGGCACGGTGCTTGGCCACTATGACCTCGGCGATGCCCTTCTTCTCCTGGTCCTCGGGGTGGTAGTACTCATGGCGGTAGATGAACATGACCACGTCGCTGTCCTGCTCGATGGCACCTGACTCACGAAGGTCGGAGAGACGGGGACGCTTGTCCTCCCTTGCCTCGAGTGAGCGGTTGAGCTGGGAGACGGCGATAACCGGGACATCGAGCTCACGAGCGAGGTTTTTCAGGTTCCGGGTGATCTCGGAGATCTCCTGCTGTCGGTTCTCCCGATTCGAGGCCTCCATCAGCTGGAGATAGTCGATCACCACGAGGGAGAGACCCTTCTTGCGCTTGAGCCGGCGGCACTTGGCCCGAATGTCGGTGACAGTCACCACGGGCGAGTCGTCGATGTAGATCGGGGTCTTGTACATCTTCCCGGCGGCGTCAACCACTCTCTGCCACAACGGGCCGAGTTGCCCCGAACGGAGCTTCATCGAGTCGACCCTGCCCACTGAGGAGAGGATCCGTTGCACGATCTCCTCCTTGGACATCTCCAGGGAGAAGATGGCGACCGGCTCTCCCTGGGTGGCAGCGTTGACTGCGATGCCGAGTGCCAAACTACTTTTGCCCATCGCCGGCCTTGCCGCGATCACCACCAGATTGGCGCGTTGCAGACCAGCCAACTTCTTGTCGATGTCGACGAAACCGGTGGCCAGACCTGTCATCTCCGATCCACGCTGCTCGAGGAGCTCCATGTGCTCGAGGACGTCGCTGAACAACGGCCCCACCTCGAGAAGGGTCTGGGCGCTTCTTCGCTCGGCGACCGAGAGCACTGCCTGCTCTGCCCTGTCCAGAACGTGGGCGATCTCTTCGTCGATGTCGAAGGCGACGTCGGTGACTGCGGCCCCGGCACGGATCAGCTCACGACGTTTGGCGTGCTCCTCGACGATCCCCGAGTAGTAGAGGATGTTGGAGGTGGACGGGACGATGTCGACAAGCCGCGCCAGGTACGAGACTCCACCGATCTTGTCCAGCTCGCCCTTCCTGCGCAGTTCCTCCGAGACGGTCACCGCATCGATGGCCTGGTTGCCGTCGAAGAGCTCGCGCATCGCCTCGAAGATGGCCTGATGGGCGGGGACGTAGAAGTCGGGGGGGTGGAGCCGGTCCATCACCTCGTTGACCGCCTCCTCGGAGAGGAGGACTGCACCGATCACGGACTCCTCGGCCTCCCGCGAATGCGGGGGGTTCCGGTATCCGGGTCGCATCTGCCCTTGCTCGGTCATGCCACTCATCGATTTCCTCAGCTAACAGCACGGCTGTGACAAATTTCGCGAACTGGCGCGTCGGAACCTTCTCGAAAGGGGAAGATCGACCAGCTTCGGGGGAAGCAGAGTCAACATAGACCGGGTGCCGTGGTCTCACCAAATGGCCGCGAAAAGCTCCGAGAAGACGCGAAAACCGGGACTGTTGGCGGGTAACAGGACCCCCCGCCCCCCGGGGCACT
>Ga0307505_10003349_pt1 | contig 10122 bp, 7 predicted proteins | sample 23_S_MG_FD_202183 | JGI IMG/M metagenome (GOLD analysis project Ga0307505, IMG submission 202183) | Soil microbial communities from Populus trichocarpa stands in riparian zone in the Pacific Northwest, United States - 23_S | ecosystem: Environmental > Terrestrial > Soil > Riparian zone > Trees... | reverse complement strand
ATGTGCAGATCGCGGCGACACTGGCGGCCCAGATCGCCGAGGGTACACACCCTGTTGGCTCTCTGTTGCCGACCGAGGCCGAGCTACAGCAGCAGTTCCATGTCTCGCGCTACGTCGTGCGCCAAGCCATCCAGCATCTGAGATCCATGGGGCTCGTGACGGCCCGCAAGGGCGTCGGCACCCGCGTCGAGGCGCGTCAGGCCGGCGCACGCTTCCTGCTCACCATGCATTCGGTCGGCGACATCCGCCAGTATGCGTCCGGTATGCGGCTCGAGATTCTGGAGGTCGACGAGACCGTACTGCGCGGCAGCAAGGCGGCCTTGATCGGTGCCCGCCCGGGGCGGCGCTTCCTACGCGTCACCGGCGTTCGCCGGCGCGATCGCGACAACAAGCCCGTCAGTCACGCCGAGATTTTCGTCGACGAGGCCTTCAGTGCCATCAAGTCGGAGATCCCGACGGTCGGCACCGCCATCTGGGAGATGATCGAACGCCAGTCCGGCGAGACCCTCGTCGAGGTCGAACAGCAGATCGATGCCGTGACGCTCAACGGAGAACACGCGCAACTCCTCGACGTCGCCGAAGGCACACCGGCGCTCCGCGTCATCCGCCGCTACTACGTCACCGGGCGCCGGCTCGTCGAGCTGTCCATAAACCTCCATCCGGCCAATCGCTTCTCGTACAACATGCGCATCAAGCGCGATGTCGGGGCGGAAGTGCCCGCAGACCGCAAGGTGCGTTCGCGCGGCAAATGAAGGCGCTGTTCGTGCGCCGCACTCAATTGATCGCCTTGCCCCAGATGGCTTGGAGGCGATCGTCGCGCCCGCAGCGATAGCGGTAGTACTTATAACGCACCGGATTCCGAATGTAGTAATCCTGGTGGTAGTCCTCCGCCGCTGTGAACGGACCGGCGTCGCGCACGACCGTCACAATGGTTTGCTTGAGAGGGCCGGATTTCACGAGCACGGCCTTCGAAGCTTCGGCGATGCTCTTCTGCTCCGGCGTGTGCACGAAGATCGCGGTCGTATAGGATTCGCCGCGATCGCAGAACTGGCCACCCGCATCATAGGGGTCGACATTGCGCCAGTAGACTTCGAGGAGCCGCTCGTACGTGACCTTCGCCGGATCATAGAGCACCTGCACGACCTCGATGTGCCCTGTCCCGCCGGCCGTCACCTCGCGATAGGTTGGGTTCGGCGTCCTGCCACCCATGAAGCCGGAGATCGTCGAGAGGACGCCGTCCAAAGCGTCGTACGGCGGCTCCATGCACCAGAAGCAGCCGCCCGCGAATGTCGCGACAGCGGGGCTGGCGGAAGTCTGGTCGCGCGGCGGCGAGGTTGTCTGAGCCAACGCGGTAACAGTCATCAGAATGGCGCCAGCAAGGACTGCAGCAAGACGGGAGAAGGCCCATCCGGACAATGCACGCATCGAACTCCCTCCCTCAGCAATACGCGGGCGGCTTCGTGCTTACGAGCGTACGGCGAGCGCGTTCGAGTCACAAGGTCCCCGCGCCTGCGCCGTACTGCAAGGAGGCTCAGGGCAGAAAGCCCTTCTCGAGGCTCAGGTCCTGGGCAAGGCGCTGCTTGCCCTTCGCCGTCTTCGCGCGGAAATTCCAGGCGAGGTCCGTCCCGCCCTCTTCCGACGAGTGCGAGCGCACCTGCACGGCCAATGTCTCGCCAGCTTTGAGGGCAATCGGTTCGAGCGCCGGGAGGAAGAGCTGCTCCCAGTGCGTGGGCGCAGCGAGCGGCGACGTGGACAGGACGACGCCCGGCACAAGCTCAGCCGACCACCACACGGCAAGCCCGTGGACCGTGACCGGTTCCTTGATTTGCCACTCTGCCGTTCCCTTGCGCGCGAAGCGATTGCGCACACGAAAGTCGAGGCGATCCCACGTCATGGCCGTGCGACCGCCATCGAGAAGCTCGGCACGCGGGAACACGCGCACGTAGGCATTGTTGAGACCCATCACGGCGGCCGGGCCGAAATTGAGGCCGCGTCCGATCCGCTCCCAGGCAACTAGTTCGTCGCGGCAGCGGGCTGAGATGACCGGCGCGACCATCTGCTCGAGATTGCCCGGTATGAGTACGCCGCCGGGCTTCAGATGGCGCGCGGCGGCGTCGTTCATGGTCTCGACCATGAATTCCTCGAGGGCGTAGTTCCCGAGTGTCTCGGTGACGACCACGTCCACGCGCTCGGGCTCGATGATCTCGGTCGAGCGCATGGGGATGAGTTCGATATTGCGCAGCTTGTTGAGTTTCACGAGGCGCTCGGCCAGCGCACCGATCTCAGCGAATTCATAGGCGAACACGCGACGCGCGCCGAGCTTGGCCGCGATCATGGCAAGCACGCCACTACCCGTGCCGATGTCCGCGACGACCGTCTCACCCTTGCGGATGACCTTCGCGAGCGCGCGCTCGAATGCCGCCAGACGCCCGGTGTCCGCTATCAGCGAGCGATGATATTCGATGCGCATGTCTTAGGATCACCTGGAGGCCGATGATGGCTTTTGCTCAGATCATCGGCTCGGGAAGCAGGACGGGGAGCGACGCGTGTATCGGCACCATCGTCGCTCCCCGCCGTGGTCCACTCACCGCACATGCGGAGAGGGATTCCTCTAGTCGATCAGAAACTTTTAAACAATCGCTGAAGATCAGGCGATGGTCTTCCAGTACGTGTCCTTCTTGGTCACGTAGCCATCGCGGAACTCCCAGAGATCGCAGCCCACGAGATCGATCGGCGCGCCACCATTCTTCGGCGTGCCGCGCACGATCCATTCCGATACGGCCTTGGACTGATCGACAATCCAGTGGCGTATTTCCTCCCAGCGCATGTCCGGGATATCCCGATAGCGCGAACTCAGTACCTCGCCGATCGCGGCCTTACCGATGAGACGGCGGCCTTCGGGCGCATTCGGGCCGCGCGCCATGACCCATTCGCAATCATCGGCGAAATGCGACAGGATCGCGTCGACGTCCTGCTTGTTGAAGCCGTCCTGGATCTCGTCGAGCAAGGCTATCGTCACCTGTCGTGCCATCTGCATTTCTTCCTTCTGCTGCGCATGATCTCATCAAACTACCAGAGCCGCACGTCCTTACCTTCCGCGCGCAGCTTCTCCGCTCGCTCAGCGAGCCACTTCTGGAACCCGCCTGGCTCCTTGTAGGCGCGCTCGTGCACATAGGCGAATGTCTGATGGAAGTGAAACGGTTTCCAGTAACCGAGCAGCTTCCACGCAGCGGCAGAGCCGCCATCCTTGCCGGCGAGCGCAGTCGCCGGCGGCACGAAGAAGAACATCGTCGGCGTGAAGCTCACGTTCCAACGCCGAGCGAGTGCCCGCTCTTCCAGCTCCTTGCCGTCGAAATCGGTGACCGTCTTCGCTCCATGCAGATTGAGCTGGATCATCACGAAGTGCTTCTGGATGAACGCCGCCGTCTCGGGGTCGGAGAGATTCGTGACGTGCGTTTCCCTGCAGTAAGGGCAGCCGCGCTGCTCGAAGAGGATGGCGAGGCTCTTGCCTGCCTTCTCGGCCTCGGCGAGGTCCTCCTTCAGGTCGAGGAAGGATTCGTGGAACCAGGGCTGCGTATAGAGGCCATCATCATTCCGCTGCGGCTCGGGCTTGTCTGAAGCCCGAAGGGCAGCGGGAGACGCAAACGGCAGAAGTAGTCCCGCACCGGTCCAAGAGAGCATCTCGCGTCGCGTGCGCATCGTGATCGAGCTCCATCATCCGAGCTTTGCATGGAGTGAAGACGAGAACGCCGCGCACGTCAATGCGTGCAGCGATTACTTGACCTTGTCACGGTGACCATCGATCGTGATCGCAATGAGCAAAATCCGGAGGAATGCGCCCATGAAGATCGTCGATGTCGAGCTGACGCTGTTCAACTGGGATGACATCCCGCCGACGCGCTATCATGCGGGTTCGGTGAACTCGGGCGGACGCAGCAATCTCGGTCTGCTCACCATCCGCACCGATCAGGGCATCGACGGTCACGCTTTCCTCGGCGGCGCGACGAACCCTGCCGAGACGGATGCGGGCGCCCTCATCCGCTTTCTCAAACCCGTTCTCATGGGCAAGGATCCGCTCGCGCGCACCGATCTCCATGCCGCGCTTCGAGCCAAGCAGCGAACGGCTGGGCTGCGCACGGTCGGCGCCTGCGATACCGCCCTCTGGGACATTGCCGCAAAGGCCGCGAACCTGCCGCTCTACAAATTCCTCGGCGCTGGTCGTTCCTCGATCGGCGCTTATGCTTCGAGCCAGATCCTCGACGGCCGTCAGGCCTATGCGGGCGAAGCTGCCGAGTTCAAGGCTGGGGGTTGGAAGGCCTACAAGATCCATCCGCCACAGGATCCCGACGAAGATATCAAGGTGTGCGAGGCCGTGCGTAAGTCTGTCGGCGACGACTACACGCTCATGCTCGATTCAACCTGGAGCTACCGCTATCCCGAAGCCCTCAAGGTCGGCCGCGCGATCGAGGAGATGGGCTTCCACTGGTTCGAGGACCCGCTCAACGAGGAAGACATTTATTCCTATGTGAAGCTGCGCGAGAAGCTCTCGATCCCGATCCTCGCGACCGAATACCCCGCCGGCGACATCGGCACGTACGCCATCTGGCTCACGGAGAAGGCGACCGACTACCTGCGCGGCGACATCCCGGTCAAAGGCGGCCTCTCGACCATGATCAAGACCGCGCACCTCGCCGAAGCCTTCCACATGAACTACGAAGTGCACCACGGCGGCAATTCGCTGAACAACATGGCGCAGCTCCACTTCGCCTGCTCATTACGGAACACGACATACTTCGAGGTGCTGCTGCCGCACGGTGCCCACAAGTATGGCCTCCTGAACGACGTGACGATCGATAAGGACGGTATGGCGCATTGCCCCGAGACACCGGGCATCGGCGCCGAGATCGATTTCGATCTCATCAAGAGGCAGCAGATCGCCGTGCTGAAGTGAGCGATGGCGCCCGCCTCACGGGGTGGGCGCTGCCGCCAGCGGCACGACATCGACGCCGACAGTGACGACATGCTCACCGCCACCGATCAGCACGCCGCTGATCGGGCTCACGTCATTGTAGTCGCGGCCAAGCGCGATGGTGATGTGCTCCTCGCCGACTGCAATGCCGTTGGTCGGATCGAAATCGCGCCATCCTGTCTCGGGCGACCATACCGAGATCCAGGCATGCGAAGCATCGGCACCGGAGAGCTTCGGCTGCCCGGGCGGAGGATGCGTCAGAATATAGCCGCTGACGTAGCGTGCCGGCACGCGCAGCGCCCGGAGGCCAGCTAGCGCCAGGTGCGCGAAGTCCTGGCAGACGCCGCGGCGTTTCGCGAAGACCTGTTCGACGGGCGTCGAGACGTCGGTTGCTCCCGGATCGAAGCGGAAGTCGGCATAGATGCGCCGCGTCAGGTCCATGGCGCCGTCGAGCACAGGCCGTCCCTGCCCGAACGAGGCGCGCGCATAGTCCGCGATGCCCTGCGATGCACCCGTGATGCGCGTGCTGCAGCGATACTGGATCACGTCGAGATCGAGGCCACCCGGCTGTCTGCCGAACCTATCGTCGAGGCGATCCCACGGTGTGGTCTTCGCGAGGTCAACGGCCGACGGCGCACGCGTCTCGATGGCGCTGCGCGCGAGCAGCACCAGTTCCTTGTGAGGGACCTCCACCTCGAGCACCGAGAACGGATTGCCGAAGCTGTCGACACCTTCGTGGCGCATGGCCGGCGCAGGCTCGACCATGAGGTTGTGCCGGAACGTCGTTTGGTGCGCCACCGTACGCGGCGTCATGTGCACGAGGTGCTGCGACTGCGCGACCGGCGTCGCGTAGCGGTAGTGCGTCCGGTGACTGACCTCGAAAATCATGGCCGCGGCTCGATACGCGTCAGGGCACGGTGCGGGGTCTCTTCGGTCAGATTGAAGTAATGTCGCGCGACAGCGTTGGACAGCTCCGGCAGGGTCTGGAGCTGCTCGCGCATGAGGGTTTCGAGTGTAGCCCGATCGTCCTCCTCGGCAATGGCCATGACATCGGCCAGCCGGACGGCGGTCAGGAGCGAGAGGATGAGGCGCCGATCCTCGGCGAGACTGACGCCCTGACGCGCATCGGGGAGCGTCTCGAGATGCTTCGAGATCGCTGCGAGCTGGTAGGCGAGCGCCCGCGGATTGGCCTCGTCGAGCAGCAGCAGATCGAGCACCAGCGCCAGCATGGGATCGAGGCGATAGCGCGAGCGATACGTGATGAAGCTGTCGGCGAGTTCCAGCAGCAGGAGAAGGCTGCTGGTCTCCTCCTCCGGATCGGGCGGCGGAATGAAGAGCGTGAGTATGGCCTCGCTCAGGTTGTACGCGCGTTCGAGGCGCCGTCCCATATCGAGGAACGACCAGCCGAAGTTCCGCGTCATGTTCTCGTGCGTGAGACCATTGAATGACGACAACGCCGCCAGTCCTTCGTCGAGCAGATCGAGCAAGGCCGCAGGGCCAGCCGTATTCAGCGCGCGCATCCACGCTTCGCCGGGACGGAAGCGGCTGAGCGTCTGCCACGCCTCGTGCGAGAGGCGGTCACGAACGAGATAGGAGACCTGATAGAGGCCTTCGAGGGTGCGCGCGAGCGTCCGCGGGCTGCGCGCGCGTGACACGAGATCAAGGCATCGCCCTTCGATGTCGCCCGTATCGGACCGACCTCGCAAGACGCCATCCGCCGTCTCCGGATCGGTCAGTCGCATATCAAGGCAGCGTCTGACGGCACCGAGACCACCGAACGTCCCACCGTCCTCGCCAATGCGGCGGAGCGCGCCGCGCAGCATCCGCATGGTCCAGTCGGCGCGCTCGGCGTAGCGTCCCAGCCAGTAGAGGTCATCCGCGACGCGGCTTTGTACGACGCGCTGCGAACGCTCGACGCGCGCTGTTTCGAGCTTCGGCCGCCACAGGCTCACGTGCGGCGCCTGCTGCGCCTCCGAGAGCACCCATACATCGCGCGTGTGGCCATCGGGTGCGCTGAGCGCCACAGCCCGCTTCGGGTCGACAGTCATGGCGAGGCCGCCCGGCATGGCCTCGAACGCGCTGCCCGTATGAGCCACGAAGAGGCGCACGGCGAACGGCCGCGCGGCAAGGTTGTCGCCCTCGAAGGCTGGCGACGTGCTGAAGCCGATCTTCTCTTCCGCGACGAGGCGCGAACCATGCAGCGCGATCTCGGCCTTGAGCCGCTCGCGTTCGCCAGCCGATATCTCGCCCGGCGCCTGGCCGAGAGCCGCCTGTCCCGGACGGCCTGTACCCTCCTGCGCGGCGCGGATCACGAGGCCGTCGAGGTTGTCGAGTACGTGGCGCCGCGCTGCCGGATCGCCGAGCCACCAGCGCGGCGCATCCGAGAGCAACAGCTCTTCGCCGAGCAGGCTCTTCGCGAGCCCCGGCAAATACGGGCCGAGCCCACGGTTCTGCGCAACGGCGCTGCCGACCGCGTTCACGACGAGGCGCGGCGCCTCGCGATTGACGCGAAGGAATCCCGCTGGCCCCATGAAACCACCAGGATCGAGTTCCAGCGGATCGATCTGGCGCCCGTCCACGCAGCGGACGATGACGTCGATCTCCTTGAGACCTTCCAGCGTCTTCAGATAGACGCTGCTGCCGCGCGTACGCAGATCCGAGCCCTCGACCAGCAAGAGACCGAGATAGCGGGCGAGATAGGCATGCGAGAAGTAATCTTCGTGGTGCGGTCCCGGCGTCAGCAGCGCAATCGACGCATTGGCACGGCCGGCGTGAGCGGCGAGCGCATTCTGCAGGCGCTGACAGTGCGCGGCAAGGCGCACCGCATTCACCTGCTTGAAGAGGTCACCTGTCACATGCGTGTGCGCCACCCGGTTCGCGAGCACGAAGCCCAGGCCCGCGAGTGTCTCCAGATGATTGTCGATGACGCGCCATTGCCCGTCCGCGCCGCGCGCGAGGTCGGCCGCGTAGAAGCCCAGCGGTCCACCCTTATCGAGAATGCCGCGGCATGGACTGAGGAAGGCGTCGTCGGAGAAGACGAGCTCGGGCGGGACAAGCCCCGACCGCATGAGCTTCTGCTCGCCGTAGAGATCCGTGAGCAGCGCATCGAAGAGCCGCGCCCGCTGCGTGAGCGCCGTCGCGAGCCAGCGCCACTCGGCACTGGAGATCACGATCGGCATAAGATCCAATTGCCACTTCTGCGTCGCCGCATTCGGATCGGCGAACATATCGTAGGCGATGCCCGTCTCGCGCACACGCCGATCGATGCTCGCCGCCCGCGCTGCGAGATCGGCAGGTGGCAGGCTGGCCATACTGTCGAGGAGCGCCCGCCAATGCCGGCGCATCTCGCCGGCGCCATCACGCAGCTCGTCGTAGCCGCCATCGGTCGACGCGAGATACCGATCGACAAGGTTTGGTCCGCCTTCCCGGACAGCGGAGGCGATCGTGTTCATCAGTGACGGACCCTGCCTGAATTCCCCTTGCCGCGGCGCCTCTGCGTCAATGCGCCGAGCACGTCGTGTTTATCACGCCGAATCGTTCCCCCTGCAACGGGCACCGCCCACCTGCAGGATTTGCCGCCAAGCCTGTGACGCCGGCCACACACAGTTCGCCTCACTCATGCATTCCGTCGAAGATCGAGCGTTACCGGGTAGTCCGGGTTGATGCGGACCGGCTGCGGGGCCATCTGCCCGGCCGTATGCCCGTGCGCCTCGAAACGCGCGAGACGCCGCCCCTCGGCTTCATAGGCATTCACCGGGAAGACCTCGAAGTTCCGCCCACCGGGATGCGAGACATGATAGCGGCAGCCGGCTACGGACCGGCCCGTCCAGCTGTCGAAGACGTCGAATGTCAGTGGCACGTGCGGCGGGATGGTCGGATGCAGCGCGGACGGCGGATGCCATGCCCGATAGCGCACGCCGGCAACCGCTTCGCCGAAGGTTCCGGTCGGGGCCAGCGGGAGCGCACGGCCATTGCACGTGATGACGTAACGATCGCCCGTGAGGCCACGCACGGCGAGTTGCACCCGCTCAAGGGAGGAATCCACATAGCGGGCTGTACCACCGACTGCCCCCTCCTCGCCGAGCACGTGCCAGGGCTCCAACGCCTGACGCAGCTCGATCTCGATGTCGTGCGCCGCAATCTTGCCGAGCACCGGGCAGCGGAACTCGACGTGCGGCAGGAACCAGTCGAGCTCGATGGGCAGACCGGCAGCTTTCAGATCGCCGACCACATCGGAGAAATCCGACCATAGGTAATGCGGGAGCATGAAGCGGTCATGCAAGGCCGTCCCCCAGCGCACGAGCTTCTGGCGGTACGGCTTCTCCCAGAACATCACGACGAGTGCCCGGAGCAACAGCTGCTGGGCGAGGCTCATGCGTGCGTGCGGCGGCATCTCGAACGAGCGGAACTCGAGCAGACCCAACCGTCCCGTCGGACCATCCGGCGAATAGAGCTTATCGATACAGATCTCGGCGCGGTGCGTGTTGCCGGAGACGTCGATCAGCAGATTGCGGAACAGGCGGTCGACAAGCCAGGGCGGAACACTGCCCATACTAGGGTCGGGCACTTCCGCGAGCGCGATCTCCAGCTCGTAGAGTGCTTCGTGACGGCCCTCATCGGCGCGCGGTGCCTGACTGGTCGGTCCGATGAAGAGACCGGAGAAGAGATAGGAGAGCGAGGGATGGTTCTGCCAGTAGGTGACCACCGAGGCGAGCAGATCGGGCCGGCGCAGGAACGGGCTATCGGCAGGCGTCGCGCCGCCAAGCACGATGTGGTTGCCGCCACCTGTGCCTGAATGGCGACCATCGATCATGAACTTCTCCGCGCTGAGGCGGCAGAAGTGTGCATCCTCGTAGAGACCGCTCGTAATATCCACGACCTCATCCCACGACATGGCCGGGTGCACGTTGACCTCGATAACACCGGGATCGGGCGTCACCTTGATCACGTTGAGGCGCGGATCGTGCGGCGGTGAGTAACCCTCGATGTGGATGGCAAGGTCGGTCGCATGTGCGGTCTCCTCGATCGCCGCGACCATGGCCGCATAGTCTTCCGCATCCTCGAGCGGCGGCATGAAAACGCAAAGCCGTCCATCGCGCGCCTCGACCGCGAGTGCCGTACGCACCGAGCCCACCATCTCATCCGGTAATTCT
>Ga0307505_10003348_pt1 | contig 10122 bp, 6 predicted proteins | sample 23_S_MG_FD_202183 | JGI IMG/M metagenome (GOLD analysis project Ga0307505, IMG submission 202183) | Soil microbial communities from Populus trichocarpa stands in riparian zone in the Pacific Northwest, United States - 23_S | ecosystem: Environmental > Terrestrial > Soil > Riparian zone > Trees... | reverse complement strand
CGCCCGTCCGGTACGCCGCGGCAAATTGCGATCAGGCCGCGTCCGCGAACGCCGGCTCGAAGCGGGTGCGCGGCCGGAACAAGCCGGCGCCGATGGTCATCGTCTCGGTGAGCGGAAGCGCGGTGCCGCAGAAGCCGCACTCGGCCGAGAGACGGCCGATATACCAATGCGAGCGGCCGCAGCCCGGGCAGTGGTTCACCTGGTTCTCGCGATAGGCGACATGATAGCCGCGCAACGACGGATCGTGCGGAAGGCTCTTGCCACGTTTACCGAAAATCGAAACCGACATTGTCCTTACTCCCTGGTCGCAACTCGTCGCTGCGATGAGCCGTTCTATTCCATAGATGAGTTGAACGAATGCTGACTGAAATGGTTGCTTCCCGTTCAGCTTTCGGCGCTTGCCACGCGCCGGCGGGTGACTTAGGCCGACCAAATATCGATCGAGAGTGGGGCAGACTTTCCAATGCGTTTCAAAGACTTCGTTGTTGCCGCGGCAGGGCTGTCACTCGCTGCTGCGACCCCCGCCCAAATCCTTGCTCCAGAGCCGCAATTTTCGGCCGAGGCGTTCAAGGCGCACGTCACATTCCTTGCCGACGACCTGCTCGAAGGCCGCGAAGCCGGGACCCGGGGCTATGACATTGCCGCCCGCTACGTTGCGACGCAGTTCGAGGCGCTCGGCCTGACTCCCGGCGCCGGGACAAGCTGGTTCCAGCCGATCGAGTTCGTCCGCTTCGGCCTGTCGGGGACGCCGCGGGTGACCATCGGCGAACGGACGTTCGTCCAGGGCGAAGGCGTGCTGGTCCGCCCGAGCCCGTCGACGGAAGCGCTTGCCCTCGATGTGCCCCTCGTTTTCGTCGGCTACGGCCTCGACATGCCGGCGCGCGGCTTCGACGACTATGCCGGCCTCGACGTGCGCGGCAAGGTGGTGGTCGCGTTCACCGGCTTTCCCAGCGACACGCCCAGCGATGTCGGCGCCCACCTCAATTCCGAGAAAGCGCGAATGGCCGCCGCCCGCGGCGCCGTTGGCATGATTACCTTGCGCCGCCACGCCGAGATCGAGGACTCGCCGTGGGCGCGCATGGCGACGTTCGGCGGGCGCCCGAGCACGACCTGGGTCGGCACCGACGGCAGCCCGTTCGTCGCCGGCCGCCTCGGTTTCGCCGCCACCCTCGAGGGCGAAGCGGCGGAGGCGATGTTTGCCGGCGCCCGGCGATCGCTCGCGCAGCTCCAGGACGAAGTCGCCCGGCCCGGGCGCAGGCCGCGCGGCTTTGCGCTGACCCAGCGGCTTCGCGTCGAGCGCGCCGCCGCCGAGACGAGCCGCTTCAACAGCCCGAACGTGCTCGGCGTGATCCCCGGCAGCGATCCGGCGCTCGCGAACGAATATGTGCTGCTGATGGCGCATCTCGACGGCCTCGGAATCCGCGCCGACGGCGAAGGCGACCGTATCCGCAACGGCGCAATGGACAATGCGACCGGAATCGCCACCCTGATCGAGGTGGCGCGCCAATTGGTGCGCGACGGTCGCCGGCCGCGCCGGCCGATCCTGCTCGCCGCCGTCACCGCCGAGGAAAAGGGCCTGTTGGGCGCCGAGTTCCTCGCCCGCAATCCCGTGACCGCCAACAGCAGGGTGGTGAGCGTCGTCAATCTCGACATGCCGATCCTGACCTATGACTTCCAGGACGTCACCGCATTCGGCGCCGAGCATTCAACGATGGGGCCGATCGTCGCGCGGGCGGCAGCGCGGATGAATGTCCGGCTCTCGCCCGATCCGCTGCCGCGCGAGAATCTCTTCGTGCGCTCGGACCATTACAAGTTCGTCCGCGAAGGCGTGCCGTCGGTATTCCTGATGACCGGATTCGCCGGCGAGGGCCGGCAGCGCTTCACCGGCTTTCTCGAGACCAATTATCACCGACCCAACGACGACATCCGGCTGCCGTTCAACTGGAATGCCGGCGCGCGCTTCGCCCAGCTCAACTATCTGATTGCCCGCGAGATCGCGGACGCCGACCAGGCTCCGCTCTGGTATGCCGACAGCTTCTTCGGCCAGGTGTTCGGCGGCGCCCAGCAGCGCGCGACGCGACAGGCTCCCTAAGCGACCTAAGCCGCGCAGCGTTCCTCGTCGGCGCGGACTCGAACCGCGCTCAATGTGGTGAAGCTTCCTCCCATCCGGTCGCGAAAATGGCGAAGCACCTGCTCGATCGAGTCGAGGAAGTCCGCGAGGTCAGCCTCTGTCCGCACATAAGGGGTGTGGCCGGGCTCAAGGCTCGGCGAATGATAAGTGAGGCTGAACAAGCGGTGCCCCTGCCCCGCCATCGCCTCGATCAGCCGACATTGCTCGGCCGGCGTCACGCCTTCGGGGGTCAGCCGCGAGCGCGCGACCAGGCCGGAGCGGGCGAGCAGACCTGGGAGGCGAAGGCGCGCCGCGAGATTGCTGTCGAAGATCCAGTCGACGCCCGGGCCGAGCGATGGTGCCGCGCCGAGAAAACCGACGCTGAGCGGGACTTCGAGCAGGCCGCAGTCGAGCCAGTGCGCCCGATCCGGGACTCTACGAAAATCGGGACCGCCGTCGGCCGAGAAATCGCTGTGCGGGACGAAGCTGCAATCGACCTCGTAGCCGAGCTCGGCCAGCACCTGCCCGGTATTCGGCCCGAATCCGTAGCGCCCCGCCTTGAACACGGTTGGGCGTGCGCCGAAACCGCGCTCGATCGCCTCGGTCAAGGCCGAGATCTTGGCCCGCTCGAGCGCCGGCGGCAGGTTGCAATGATAGGAATTGCGGGTGGTGACCCGCTCGTCGTGCGGAGGCGTCACCCATGGATGAAGGTGTGCGCCGATCTCAGCCTTGCCGGCATCGGCGAGGCCGCGCAGGAAGGCGACCGCGTCGGGATCGGTCGCCACCGGATAGTCGACGACATAGGTCGGAACGAGACCGAATCGCTCGAAGATCGCCTGAGCGCGCGTCTGTGACGGTATCGACCGGGTCGATACCGCGCTCCGCGAGAATGGCGCGGACCAGTCGAACTCCTCCTCGGTGTCGACGACGACAAGCAGCTGAAGCGTCACTTGTCCGCCCCCCCGACGGTGCGCCGCGCCTTCTCGAGGGCACGGAAGGAAAAGGACTTCAGATGATTCTGGTTTGGATAGCGCCGAGGCGAAGCCGGCTTCATCCCGGTCTTGCGCAGCAATGCGTTCATCCGCCGCGCATATTCCTCGCGGAAACTCCATTCCGAGCGCCAGGTGATCGAGAAGGATACCGATACGTCGGGACCGTTCTTGACCCAGTGCGGCGCTTTGACCGGCACGTAGACGGCCTTTCCGGGCTCGAGCGCGAAGGCGGTGCCGCGCGCGGCGAACTCGTCGCGCCAGGGAAGATTGCGGTGACCGCCATCGTGAAACGCCTCGTGCGCCTCGCCGCTGACCAGGGTCTCGTCGGCGCTCGGAAAGACCGTCATCACCTTTTGCCCACGGATCTGGAGCAGAATGTTGTGCTCCGGATCGAAGTGGAACGGCGTCACCGCGCCAGGCGAGGAGATGAACACGAACGCCTCCTGCTTGAGCATCGCCCCGGTGAACGGCCGCACATGCTCCTCGAGCTCGGCCAGGGTGTCGCCGAGCAGCTCGCGATAAAGCGGGTCCTGCTCGACGAACTTCAGCACCATCCACGAACCGCATTGCTCGATTCTGCGGATCGTCTCCGCAACCGACAGGCCGTTGGACGGAGTCTCGGTGGGGTCGACGCCAACCGGCAGGTCGCCGCGATTGTATTCGGCGTCGACCGGACGGATGCGCTGGGCCAGGTCGGCGAGCGCGTCGAGCTGGAGCAACGGATGCTTGACCAGCTGGTGGGCGAGCAAGGTCGGCCGCTCAGGATAGGCGGCGGTGAAGACGGCGCGTGCGGCCTTGTCGAACACGGTCATCGGGCTTTTCCTGAGATGCGGCGAAGCGAGCGCCAGGCGATTTCGAGCGCCCGGCTGGCGGCGAACACCATCAAGCGGCGGGCACCCCGCAGGCGAATCGTGATGCGCACGACCTCGCGACGCTCGCGCCAGAGGCTGTCGATCATCGGATGGTTCTCGCTGGCGCAGCTGTCCATCCAGGCGACGTCGCCGCGCTCGAGGATCTTGAGATTTTCAAGCTGGATCAGCACGCCGGGAGAGAATTGCGCGTAATTCTCGTCGAACGCGGTCTTGAACGAGAAGCTGCCGGGCGGGCTCAGCAAATTGACCAGCATCGCGATCGGCCGGCCGTCGAGATCGAGCCGCAGGAACTGCAGCGCACCGGCCTGCCAGGCCGCGCCGAGTAGCTCGCGAAAAAATTGCGCCGTCGGCGGCGCGCAGGCGAGCGCGCTGCCCTCCCGCCCCTTCCAGCCGGCACGCTCGAGTGCGAGGAACTCGTCGCACCACATGTCGAGCACACCGGCAGACTCGAGCGCGCGCATCTCGATCCGGCCAAGCTCGCCGAGGCGGTTCCGCAGTCGGCGGATTTCCTTGCGCTTCTTCGGCCGGACCGCCTGTTCGTAATAGGCCTGCGCATCGAGCGTACTTTGCAGCCAGGCGCGGCTCTCGCGGTGTACGATCGGCGCCGAGCGGCCGCGCGCCTGCGCCGCCGCGACCAGGCCGCGATGGACCGGGCCGTCGGCACCGATGCAGCGCAAATGCAGGAAGTTCGGCGCCCAATCGGCCGCGTCGAGCAGGTCGAGCACGCCGGTCCAGAACGCCGGCTCCTCACCGCTACGCACCAGCGGCGTTCCGAGGAAGAGCTGATGATGGCACCAGTTCTGGACGAACCGCACCGGGTTGCGGCCATAATCGCGGACCACCGAAACCGGGATCACGCCGATCAGGCCGGCTCCGCGGCGCACTTCGAGAATACTGATTTCGGCGCCGGCTCCGAGCGTGGCCAGCGCGGCGGCCACGAACCAGTGCTCGGCAAAGACATTCGCCTCGGACGCGTCCGCGGCGAGGTCGATCCAGTCCTGAGCAAGCTGGGCGGGAACGGATTGGCCCGGATGGTCGAACGCCTGAATCTCGCCCGAGGCGGGTAGCGCGCAAAGACGGACAGGCGGCGCGCCCGTCCGGTTCATCGGAGCCGCGATCTGCCTCGCCGGATACATGGCCGCGCGATAGCGCAGAGAGGTAAAGGAATGATGGGCGCCGCCGCCCCGGGGGCGCTCTGTGTGAGGCCTAGTCGGCGAGGGTCGGCCGCGCCGTGATCAATTGATGATCGCGATATTGCTCGCGCAGCGCGAACTTGAGCAGCTTGCCGGTAGCGGTGTGGGGCAGGCTGTCGACGAACAGGATCTCGTCGGGAAGCCACCATTTGGCAACATGGTCGGCAAGGTGGGAGTTGATCTCGTCGGCACTGACCGAGGAATCGGGCTTGCGGACGACGAGCAGCAGTGGCCGCTCGTCCCACTTCGGGTGATAGATGCCGATCGCGGCCGCTTCGGCGACCCCGGCGCAACCCATCGCCGCATTTTCGAGCTCGACCGAGCTGATCCACTCGCCGCCCGACTTGATCACGTCCTTCGAGCGGTCGGTGATCTGCATCGTGCCGCAGGGATGCATGACCGCGACGTCCCCTGTGTCGAACCAGTTTTCGGAGTCGACGCATTCACCCCGATCATCCTGAAAATATTGGCGGATAACCCAGGGACCGCGGATCTGGAGGCGGCCGGAGCTGCTGCCGTCGCGCGGCTGGATCTTGCCGTCGTCGTCGACCACGCGCAGCTCGACGCCGAACGGTACCCGGCCCTGCTTGCAGACGAGATCGATCCTTTCCTCGAAGCCGAGATCGTCCCAATTGGCGGGGGGCGAGCCCATGGTTCCGATTGGCGAGGTTTCGGTCATGCCCCAGGCATGACCGACGCGAATGCCCATCTTCATCAGCCGCTCGATCATCGCGCGCGGCGCTGCCGAGCCGCCGATCGTGACCAGCCGCAGATGTTCGGGCTTCTGGCCGGTCGCATCCATGTACTGGAACATGCCGAGCCAGACCGTCGGCACGCCGGCGCTGTGCGTCACCTTCTCGCGGTTCATTAGCTCGCACAGGACGCTGGGATCGTTGACCGCCGAATAGACGAACTTGATGCCGGCGATCGCGCCCGCGAACGGCAGGCCCCAGGCGGCGGCGTGGAACATCGGTACGATCGGCAGCGCGACCGACGATGGCGACAGGTCGAACACGGCCGGCGAGATTTCGGTCAACGCATGGATGACCGACGAGCGATGCTCGTAGAGCACGCCCTTGGGATTGCCGGTCGTCCCCGACGTGTAGCAGAGCATGCACGGCTCGCGCTCCGGCCCTTCGACCCAGGCATAGTTGCCGTCGAAGCGGCCGATCAGCGCCTCGAAGCCGTCGGGACCATCGCTATCGAAGCAGACATAGTGCTCGATCGTCGTCCATTGCGACCGCAGTCGGTCGACGATCGGCTGAAACACCTTGTCATAGAGGAGGACGCGGTCTTCGGCATGACCGGCGATGTAGACGAGCTGCTCGTCGAACAGCCGCGGATTGATGGTGTGAATGACTCCGCCCATGCCGATCGCGCCATACCAGGCGACCAGATGCCGGCTGTGGTTCATGGCGAGAGTCGCGATACGATCGCCGCGCTTAACGCCCATACTTTCAAATGCTTGTGCGAGTTTCCTCGCATCACGTGCGATGCCTGCCCAAGTGGTCCGGGTCTCGCTGCCGTCGGCCCAGCGGGTGACAATCTCGCGGCTGCCATGCTCGCGCTCGGCGTGGTCGATCAGGCGCGGCACGCGCAGTTCGAAATCCTGCATCCCGCCAAGCATGTTCGCCTCCTGATCCTGAGGAGGCGAGTTTATCTACTCAGGAGACCAGCGCAAGCCGCGGCGCCTCGGCGACCGAAAGGCGGGCCGCGACCACACCCTCGATCCGGCCGAGGCGCGCCGTGAGCTCGGCATCGACGACGAAGTCGCGGCCGAGGATCAAGGTCGCCTCTCCCTCGTCCGAGCGCAGCGCCAGGCGAAGCAAAGCGGTGCCGCCGCGGTCGCCGGCCACCGCTTCGGCGAGGCGGCGGACCGCCTCGGCATCTTCGACCTCGATCTCGAGCTGGAGCCGGGTCCGGCGCGAAAGGCTGTCGAATGACTGCAGGCTTCGGATCGTGACGCGCGGCGTCTCGTCGCCGGGCCGGCGGTCGAGCTCGACGTTGAGCAGGAGGCAAAGCCCGTTCTTGGCCGCATTCGCCACCTGCTCGGCGACCGCGTCGTCGAAGATCGTCGCCTCGAACTGGCCGGACGGGTCGGACAGGCCCGCCACCATATAGCGCCGCCCCTTGGCCGAGGTGCGCCAGCGCACGGCCTCGACCAATGCCGCCATGACGGCGCCGGTGCGGCCGCCATCGGCCGGCGCCGGCATTTCGCCGAGCGCGGCAAAGCTCTTCGCCCCATGCGCCTCGACGAGGTGGCGGTGGCTGTCGACCGGATGGGCCGAGTAATAGAAGCCGAAGCTCTCCTTTTCCGCGGCCATGCGCTGCGCCAGCGTCCAGGTCTCGCCGCTTACCATGCGGATCGGCACGACGTTCGCCGCCCCCTCGCCGAACAGGCCGCCCTGCCCGCTCGAGCGCGCATCGGCGGCGCTCGACGCCGCCGATAATATCGTTTCCGCCGAAGCGGTTACCGCCCAGCGTTCGGCGAGGTCGTCAAAGGCGCCGCCGCCGGCGAGGCTTTCGATCTGGCGACGATTCAAGAGACGCGGATCGACGCGCGCGGCGAAATCGTCGAGGTCGCGGAACGGCCCATGCTCGCGCCGTTCCTCGACCAGCTGCTCCATCGCCTTTTCGCCGACACCTTTGAGCGCGCCTAGCGCGTAGCGAACCGCGAACTGCGTCCCTTCCGGCGCGTCGTTGGCGAAGTTGAGCGGCTCGACCGAGAAATCCGCCTCGCTGGCGTTGATCGACGGCGCCAGGCAGGCGATGCCGCCGCGCCGCATGTCGTCGACGAAGATGGCGAGCTTGTCGGTCTGGGCCATATCGAAGCACATCGAGGCGGCGTAGAATTCGACCGGATAGTGGGTCTTGAGCCACGCGGTCTGGTAGGCGACCAGGGCATAAGCCGCGGCGTGGCTCTTGTTGAAGCCGTAGCCGGCGAACTTGTCGATCAAGGCGAACAATTCCGCCGCCTTGGGCTCGGCGATGCCGCGTTCGGCGCAGCCTTCGACGAAGCGCGAGCGCTGCGCATCCATTTCGGCCTGGATCTTCTTGCCCATGGCGCGGCGCAGCAGGTCGGCCTCGCCGAGGCTGTAGCCGGCGAGCACGCGCGCGGCCTCCATCACCTGCTCCTGGTAGACGAAGACGCCGTAGGTCTCGCTGAGCACGTCCTCGAGCAGAGGATGGGGATAAACGATCGGCTCGCGGCCGTTCTTGCGCGCGCCGAACATCGGGATATTGTCCATCGGCCCCGGCCGATAGAGCGAAACCAGCGCGATGATGTCGCCGAAGCCACTCGGCTTTACCGCCGCCAGGGTGCGGCGCATCCCTTCCGATTCCAGCTGGAACACGCCGACGGTGTCGCCGCGCTGGAGCAAACGGTAGACCGCTTCGTCTTCCCACGACAGCGTGTCGAGATCGACCTCGATACCCCGGCGCGAGAGCATCTCCACCGCCTTGCGCAGCACCGACAGGGTCTTGAGGCCGAGGAAGTCGAACTTCACCAGCCCGGCCGCCTCGACATATTTCATGTCGAACTGGGTGACCGGCATGTCGGAGCGCGGGTCGCGGTAGAGCGGCACGAGCTGATCGAGCGGGCGATCGCCGATCACGACGCCGGCGGCGTGGGTCGAGCTGTGGCGCGGCAGGCCCTCGAGCTTCATCGCCAGGTCGAACAGCCGGCGCACGTCTGAATCGCTGCGATATTCGGCGGCAAGCTCGGTGACGCCGTTGAGAGCCCGCTCGAGCGTCCAGGGTTCGGTAGGGTGATTGGGGACCAGCTTGGCGAGGCGGTCGACCTGGCCATAGGGCATTTGCAGCACCCGGCCGGTGTCCTTGAGAACGGCGCGCGCCTTCAGCTTTCCGAAGGTGATGATCTGCGCGACCCTGTCCTTGCCATAGCGCTCCTGGACATAGCGGATCACCTCGCCGCGCCGGGTTTCGCAAAAGTCGATGTCGAAGTCCGGCATCGAAACCCGCTCTGGGTTGAGGAAGCGCTCGAACAGCAGACCGAGGCGGATCGGATCGAGGTCGGTGATGGTGAGCGCCCAGGCGACCACCGATCCGGCGCCCGAACCGCGGCCCGGACCGACCGGAATGCCCTGCTCCTTGGCCCATTTGATGAAGTCGGCGACGATCAGGAAATAGGCGGAGAAGCCCATGCCGGCGATGATGTCGATCTCGTAGTCGAGCCGTTCGACATAGGCCTGGCGCTCGTCGTCGGAGAGTGAATCGTAGCGCGCCAGCCGTTGCGCCAGCCCCTCATGGGCATCGCGGCGGAGCTGCTCGGCCTCGGCCGAAACGTCGCCGGCGATGCTGGGCAGGATCGGCTTGCGCTTCGGCGCGGCGATCGCGCAGCGGCGCGCGACGACCGATGTGTTGGCAATCGCCTCGGGAAGGTCGGCGAACGACCTGCGCATGTCTTCCGCCGGCCTGATCCAGGCCTCGGGAGACGAACGAATGCGATCGTCGCGCGCGACGTGGCTCGACTGGGCGATGCACAGCAGGGCGTCGTGCGCGGCATGGAAATGCGCCTCGGAATAGGCAGCCGGGCTGGTCGCCACCAGCGGCAGCCGGTGTGCGTAGGCAAGATTCACCAGCGCATCCTCCGCGGCGCTCTCGATCGGATCGCCGCGGCGGCTCAGCTCGACATAGAGTCGGTCCGGGAACAGGCTCATCAGCCGCTCGAGATAGGCGGCTGCGGCTTCCTCCTGTTCCTCGGCCAGCAGCCGGGCGAGCGCGCCCTCGCCGCCACCGGTCAGCGCAATGAGGCCGTCGCTGCGGCCGTCGAGCGCATCGAGCGCGACATGCGCCTCATGCTCGACGGGCCGGTCGAGATGAGCCGACGAGACGAGCGCGCAGAGATTGGCATAGCCGGTCTCGTCCTGCGCATAGAGCGGTAGCCAGTCGATCTGCGGCGGCCGGCCCTCGGGAGTCCCGGGGCGGACGACACC
>Ga0307505_10003347_pt1 | contig 10130 bp, 11 predicted proteins | sample 23_S_MG_FD_202183 | JGI IMG/M metagenome (GOLD analysis project Ga0307505, IMG submission 202183) | Soil microbial communities from Populus trichocarpa stands in riparian zone in the Pacific Northwest, United States - 23_S | ecosystem: Environmental > Terrestrial > Soil > Riparian zone > Trees... | reverse complement strand
CGCGCGCTCTCGGGCTGGGCTTGCGGCGCCGCCGTCACCGGCTGCGCCACCGGTGCCGGCGCCGCGCTGGGGGCCGCGAAGAGCTTCTTCACCCAACCGAAGAAGCCGCTGTCGGCGGCCGGCTCGGGCGCGGCCACCGGGGCTGCCGCCCGCACGGCGGGTGCCGGCATGGGCGCTGCCACCGGCGGGGCAGGCGGCGGCGGGGCTGGCTGGTCGGGCAGCACGCCCTTGATCACCGGTTCCTGCTTGGCCTTGGCCTTCTCGCGGCGCGTGATGCCGACCTCGTCGCTGGGCTCCTCGATCATCGTGTAGCTGGCCTGCAGGCCTTCCAGGCGCGGGTCGTCCTGGCGCAGCCGTTCGAGCTTGTAATTGGGCGTGTCGAGGTGCTTGTTCGGCACCAGCAGCACGGTGACACGCTGCTTCAGCTCGATCTTGGTGATCTCGGTGCGCTTCTCGTTGAGCAGGAAGCTGGTCACTTCCACCGGCACCTGCACGTGCACGGCGGCGGTGTTGTCCTTCATCGACTCCTCCTGCACCATGCGCAGGATCTGCAGCGCCGAGCTTTCGGTGTCGCGGATATGGCCGGTGCCGTTGCAGCGCGGGCAGGTGATGTGACTGCCTTCGCTCAAGGCCGGGCGCAGGCGCTGGCGGCTCAGCTCGAGCAGGCCGAACTTGCTGATGCTGCTGAACTGCACGCGCGCACGGTCGCTGCGCAGCGCGTCGCGCAGCCGGGTTTCGACCTCGCGCCGGTTCTTCGACTCGTCCATGTCGATGAAGTCGACGACGATCAGCCCGCCCAGGTCGCGCAGCCGCATCTGGCGCGCGATCTCGTCGGCGGCTTCGAGGTTGGTGCGCGTGGCGGTTTCTTCGATGTCGCTGCCGCGCGTGCTGCGCGCCGAGTTCACGTCCACCGAGACCAGCGCCTCGGTGTGGTCGATGACGATGGCGCCGCCCGAGGGCAGGTTGACGGTGCGCGTGAACGCGGTCTCGATCTGGTGCTCGATCTGGAAGCGGCTGAACAGCGGCGCATCGTCGCGGTAGCGCTTGACCTTGTGTGCCGACTCCGGCATCACGTGGTTCATGAACTGCTGCGCCTGGTCGTAGATGTCGTCGGTGTCGATCAGGATCTCGCCGATGTCGGCGGTGAAGTAGTCGCGGATCGCGCGGATCACCAGCGAGCTTTCCTGGTAGATCAGGAACGCGCCCTTGCCCGCCTTGGACGCGCCGTCGATGGCGGTCCACAGCTTGAGCATGTAGTTCAGGTCCCACTGCAGCTCGGCGGCGCTGCGGCCGATGCCGGCGGTGCGCGCGATCAGGCTCATGCCCTTGGGGTAGTCGAGCTGGTCCATCGCGTCCTTCAGCTCTTCGCGCTCCTCGCCCTCGATCCGCCGGCTGACGCCGCCGCCGCGCGGGTTGTTGGGCATCAGCACCAGGTAGCGCCCGGCCAGGCTGACGAAGGTGGTCAGCGCCGCGCCCTTGTTGCCGCGCTCTTCCTTCTCCACCTGCACCAGCAGCGAATCGCCGTCCTTGATGGCGTCCTGGATGCGCGCGCTGCGCACGTCGGTGCCTTCGCGGAAGTAGTTGCGCGAGATCTCCTTGAAGGGCAGGAAGCCGTGGCGGTCCTCGCCGTAGTCGACGAAACAGGCTTCGAGCGAGGGCTCGACCCGCGTCACGATGGCCTTGTAGATGTTGCCCTTGCGCTGTTCGCGGCCTTCGATCTCGTTCTCGAAGTCCACCAGCTTCTGGCCGTCGACGATCGCCAGGCGCCGCTCTTCCGGCTGCGTGGCGTTGATCAGCATGCGTTTCATTCAGTCTCCTTTTCGTTGCGCCATGGCGCAAGCTCACCTAGCCACGCGCCTTGCGGCGCGCGGCCGGAACGATGCAGGAGAAACGCAGCTTGAACCCTTGGCTCGAATCGCCCTGGACTGCGTGCAGATGGGGCCCCAACGGGCCGTCAAACCGGGCAGCGTTGGCGCGTGCGACTCAGCGGCGTGCTCGCGCGCTGCGCGGCGTCGGCCCGGGCCGCTGCGTCGTGCGCAGCGGCCATGCGGCAACCCGGGCGACGGCGGCATCGGGCCGGGCGTCGGGGTCGGGCATGGCAGCGGGAGACGGGGACAACATGCGTTGTGAGCGTCGCTGGACGCGGGTGCAAGGCCGGGCAGGCCCGTCTTGCACCGGAATTTGTTCGGGTGCCCTTTGAAGGCTGGGTTCTTGTCGCGTGTCTCGTGCCGGCGGGTCCGTGGCCGCCGGGTCACTTGGGGACCTCGGCCTGCCTGGGGCGACACCGGCATTGCATCACCTTCGCAGGGCCCGCCATCGGCCCCTGCGGCCTCACCTTCGAACCATCGGTGCACCGGCTAAACTCCGGCAAATCAAGCACTTACGGATCAATCGTGGACCGGCGCATTATAGGGGGCAAAGGTCGCGCGCGCGCCGCAGGGCAGCCGCTTGACCCCGCCGCGGCCCCGGCGCCGGCCGTGACATCCGTCACAGCGGTAGCGCCGCAGGTGCTGCACCTGCAGGTGGACGAGGATTCGGCCGGCCAGCGGCTGGACAACTTCCTGATGCGCTACTTGAAGGGTGTGCCGAAGACGCATGTCTACCGCGTCATCCGCTCGGGCGAGGTGCGCATCAACAAGGGCCGCGCGGCAGCCGACACGCGCGTGCAGATCGGCGACGACGTGCGCGTGCCGCCGGTGCGCGTGGCCGAGCGGCCGGCCACGGCCGCGGTGCCGGCTCGGGAGTTCGGCGTGCTGTTCGAGGACGATGCGCTGCTGGCCATCGACAAGCCGCCCGGCGTGGCGGTGCACGGCGGCAGCGGCGTCAGCTTCGGCGTCATCGAGCAGTTGCGCCGCGCGCGGCCGACTGTGAAATTCCTGGAACTGGTGCACCGCCTCGACCGCGAGACCTCCGGCGTGCTGCTGCTGGCCAAGAAGCGCAGCGCGCTGACCGCGCTGCAGGATCAGTTCCGCGCCCGAGACACCGGCAAGACCTATGCGGCGCTGGTGCTCGGTGCCTGGCCGGAGCGGCTGAAGGTCATCGACGTGCCGCTGCACAAGTACCTGCAGGCCGACGGCGAGCGCCGCGTGCGCACCAGCACGGCGGACGATGCGTTGGCCAAGCGCTCGATCACGCTGGTCAAGGTGGTGCAGCGCTTCGCCGGCTTCACGCTGTTGGACGTGAGCATCAAGACCGGGCGCACGCACCAGATCCGCGTGCATCTGGCGCATGCCGGCCACCCGATCGTCGGCGACGCCAAGTACGGCGACTTCGAATTCAACAAGTCGCTGGCGCGCGGCAGCGCGCTGCCGGGCCAGCGCTACGACGGCATGTTCCTGCACGCGCGGCGCCTGGCCTTCGACCACCCGGCCAGCGGCGAACGCGTCGAACTGCGCTCGCCGCTGCCCGCGGCCTGCACGGCGCTGCTGCAGCAGCTTGAGCGACACTCACAACCATGACAGGCCCGCGCCGCTTCGACCTGATCGCCTTCGACTGGGACGGCACGCTCTTCGATTCCACCGGCTTGATCGTGCGCTGCATCCAGGCTGCCTGCCGCGATGTCGGCACCGCCGTGCCCGACGACGTGCAGGCCGCCTACGTCATCGGCCTGGGCCTGATGGATGCGCTGCGCCACGCCGCGCCAGATCTGCCGGTGGAACGCTATGCCGAGCTGGGCCGGCGCTACCGCCACCACTACGTGGCCAGCCAGCACCGGATCGTGCTCTTCGACGGCACGCACGAGATGCTGCGCTCGCTGAAGGCGCACAACCACTGGCTGGCGGTGGCCACCGGCAAGAGCCGGCTCGGGCTGAACGAGGCGCTGGACACGGCGCAGCTGCGCCCCTTGTTCGACGCCACGCGCACCGCCGACGAGACGGCGTCCAAGCCCGACCCGCTGATGCTGCTGGAACTGATGGGCGAGCTCGGCGCCGAGCCGCAGCGCACGCTGATGATCGGCGACACCACGCACGACCTGCAACTCGCCGCCAATGCCGGCGTGGCCTGCGTGGCGGTGAGCTACGGCGCACATCCCAGCGACGATTTCCACCGGCACTCGCCGTTGTTCGTCGCGCATTCCACGCGCGAGCTGCATGACTGGCTGCATGAACATGCCTGAAGCCCGCGCCGACGCGCAGCACCTGTGCGCCTCGGCGGAACTGGCCGAGCGCGGCCTGGCCATGGTCTTCGACGTGCTGCAGTACGGCCAGCCGGTGCGCGCCTTCGCGCTGCGCTTCGACGGCGAGGTGGTGGCCTACCTGAACCGCTGCGTGCACGTGCCCACCGAGATGGACTGGCAGCACGGTGTGTTTCTGGACGGTGACCAGCGTTTCATCCTGTGTTCGACGCACGGCGCGTCCTACGAGCCGCTGGACGGCCGCTGCGTCGGCGGGCCCTGCGGCCGCGGCCGGCTGACGGCCGTGCAGGTGCAGGAAATCGACGGGCAGGTCTATTGGTATCCTTCCCGCGATATTCGACCGGTGGCCTTCGACGCGCCGGCCTGAGGGGGAGCCACGATGAACAGCCAAGACGAAGGCGCCGCGCCGGCGCCGCAGATTTCCGCACGCCTGGAAAGTGCCTTCGAGCTCGCTGCGCGCGAACTGCTGCGCGAACGGCGCAGCGAGCGCCGCTGGCGCATCTTCTTCAGGCTGGTCTGGCTGGGCCTGGCGCTGGCCGTGGCCTGGGCCCTGCTGTCGCAGCGCATGGCGATGACGGCGCCGGCCGGCCCGCACACCGCGCTGGTCGACATCCGCGGCGAACTGGACAGCGAAGCCGACGCCAACGCCGAGTCGCTGGTGGCGGCGCTGACCAGCGCCTTCGAGGACGCCGGCGCGCAGGCGGTGGTGCTGCGCATCAACTCGCCCGGCGGCAGCCCGGTGCAGGCCGGCATCGTCAACGACGAGATCCACCGCCTGAAGGCGCTGCACGGCAAGAAGATCTACGCGGTGGTCGAGGAGGTCTGCGCCTCGGGCGCCTACTACGTGGCGGTGGCGGCCGACGACATCTATGTCGACAAGGCCAGCCTGGTGGGTTCGATCGGCGTGCTGATGGAAGGCTTCGGCTTCGTCGGCCTGATGGACAAGCTGGGCATCGAGCGGCGGCTGCTCACGGCCGGCGAGAACAAGGGCATGCTCGACCCGTTCACGCCGCAGGACGACAAGCAGCGCGCCTATGCCAAGCTGATGATCGACCAGGTGCACCAGCAGTTCATCCAGGTGGTGCGCGAAGGCCGCGGCCAGCGCCTGAAGGAGACGCCCGAGACCTTCTCCGGCCTGTTCTGGAACGGTGAGGAAGCCGTCCGCTCCGGCCTGGCCGACCACTTCGGCAGCCTGGACTACGTGGCGCGCGAGGTGATCAAGGCGCCCGAGGTCATCGACTACACGCCCAAGCCGAACGTCGCCGAGCGCCTGGCCAAGCGCTTCGGCGCGTCCGTCGGTGCCGGTGCGATGAAGGCGCTGCGCTCCGGCACCAGCCTGCGCTAGGCTGGCGGGATGCGCAGCATCTGCCCCGGGTAGATCTTGTCCGGGTGCGTCAGCATCGGCTTGTTGGCCTCGAAGATGACCGGGTACTTGTTGGCGTCGCCGTAGAACTTCTTGGCGATCTTCGACAGGTTGTCGCCGGAGACCACGGTGTGCCACTGCGCCTCGGGCGCCGGCTCCCTCACCGTCAACAGGTCATTGACGTTGGACACGCCCTGCACGTTGCCGCAGCACAGCAGCACCTTTTCCTTCGTCGCCTGGTCGGGCACGACGCCGGACACGGTGGCGGTGGTGGTGGCGCCATCGAAGCTCACGTCCAGGCCCTCCACCGCCAGCGACTGCGTCGCCACGTAGTCGGCAATGGCCTTGCCGGCGGTGGCATTCAGCGCCGCAACGGCCTCGGGCGAGGGCGTCTTGGCGGCAGCTTCCTGCGCCGCCTTGGCCTCGCCCTTGCCGAACAGCTTCTCGCCGGCTTCCTTGAAGAAGTTCATCAGTCCCATGTCCTACCCTCCTTGTGTGAATGAATGTCAGGACTTCAACAGCCCGCGGGTCTCGATGAAGTCCACCACCTGCGGCAACCCCGCGTGGGTACGCAGGTTGCTCATCACGTAGGGCCGCGCCCCACGCATGCGCTTCGTGTCCGCCTCCATCACGTCCAGGTTGGCGCCTACGTGCGGCGCCAGGTCGGTCTTGTTGATGACGAACAGATCGCTCTTGGTGATGCCGGGGCCGCCCTTGCGCGGGATCTTCTCGCCGGCCGCGACGTCGATGACGTAGATCGTCAGGTCGCTCAGCTCGGGGCTGAAGGTCGCCGCCAGGTTGTCGCCGCCGGATTCGATGAACACGATGTCGGCGTCGGGAAACTTCTCGAGCATGCGGTCCACCGCCTCGAGGTTGATCGACGCGTCCTCGCGGATGGCGGTGTGCGGGCAGCCGCCGGTTTCCACGCCCATGATGCGCTCGGGCGCCAGCGCGCCGGCCACGGTGAGCAACCGCTGGTCTTCCTTGGTGTAGATGTCGTTGGTGATGACCACCAGGTCCCAGCGCTCGCGCATTGTCTTGCACAGCATTTCCACCAAGGTGGTCTTGCCCGAGCCGACGGGCCCGCCGACGCCGACGCGCAGCGGGGGCAGCTTGCGGCTGCGTCCGGCGATGTGGTGCAGTGCAGTCATGGGGGCATTATGTCGGGCTTAGGAACGGAACAGCCGCGAGTACTGCGTCTCGTGCTGCGCGCTCAGGATGGCGAGCATCGGCGTGAAGGCTTGGCGTTGCTCGTCGCTCAGTTCGGCCGCCTGCTGCACCGCGCCGGGCAGGGCGGCTATCAGCCGCGCCAGCATGCGCTGCGCGGCGCTTTGGCCCAGCGGCACGCTGCGCATGGCCGCCTGCACCATGTTCTCGGCCCAGCCGAAGCCGAAGCTCAGCAGCACGTCGCGCCGCGGCGCGTCGCAGCGCGACGCGGCCAGTGCAAAGGCCACTGGCCAGGTGGGCGCCGGCGGCAGCGCGGCGAGCTGGGCGACGCGCGCGTCGGGCCGGTCGCGGTTCTTCAGCCATTCGGCCAGCGAGCGGCCCATCTGCTGCGTCTGCTGGCGCGCTTCAGCGCTCTCGCGCGTGTGCTGCACCCAGTCGTTCAGTTCGCGGATGCGCGCCAGGTCGCCGCTCTTCCAGGCCGGCAGCGCCTGCGCCAGCACCGGCAGGTCGGCGCGCGCCAGGCTCAGGTGCAGTTGATCCAGCAGCCAGTCGCCGGCCTGGGCTTCGTCGCGCACGAGGCCGGCCTCGACCGCCGCTTCCAGGCCTTCCGAATAGCTGAAGCCGCCCACCGGCAGCGCCGGCGAGGCCAGCTGCATCAGCTGTAGCAGCGCGGTCGGCGACGTGTCGGCCATCAATGCGCGTGCTCGTGGCCATGCGCATGACCATGGCCGTGTCCGCCGGAGGCATAGGCGCCCGACTCGGGCTCGAAGGGCGCCAGCGCCTCGCCGACGATCAGGTGCATCTGGCGCAACAGATCGGCCAGCACATGGTCGGGCTCCAGTTGCAGCCGGTCGGACTGCAGCTCGAGCTGCACGTGCCGGTTGCCCAGGTGATAGGCCGCGCGCAGCAGATCGAAGGGCGAGCCGTGTTCGCTGCAATGGCGCACCACCAGCACCGGCTGCGGCCTGGCCACCACGCGCAGCAGCGAGCCGTCCTCGGCCACCAGCACGTCGCCGCCACGCAGCACCTGGCCACGCGGCAGGAACACGCCCAGCGTGCGGCCGGCCGAATCGGTGGCGTCGAAGCGGCTGCGGCTGCGCTGGTCCCAGTCCAACTCGACGCTGGCGGCGCGCTTCAGCAACGCAGGCGCCAGGCCGCGACCCTGCGCGACGAGCTTGTTCACGGTCAACATCGGAGTGCGGCTCCTGCGATTGCGGCGAAGGCCAGGTCGCGTTAGTATAACGTTCGTTATAACGCTGCGGAGATGCACATGGCCGCCCTCAAGCTTACCCAGATCGGCAATTCGGTCGGCGTGATCCTGCCCAAGGAGGTGCTGGCGCGGCTGAAGCTCGAAAAGGGCGACACCGTGTTCGTCACCGATGCAGCCAACGGGGTGATGCTGACGCCTTACGACCCGTCGCTGGACGAGCAGCTCGAGCTGGGCCGCGAGTTCATGCGCGAGTATCGCGACACCTTCCATCAGTTGGCGAAGTGAAAGCGTCGGCTGCACACGGCCGGTGCTTCTTTGCAGGGCACCGCCAATGACATGGCGCTGGATCGACCGGCGTGCGCTGGAACTGCTTCACGAGCAGAGCTTGTCCGAACATGGCGGTGCCAGCGGACTGCGCGATGAAGGCCTGCTCGAATCGGCGCTGGCCCGAGCGCCGAACCTGGCGCACTACGGCGCGCCCGACATCGCCGACCGGGCTGCGGCCTACGGCGTAGGGCTGGCGAAGAACCATCCGTTCGTCGATGGCAACAAGCGCGCTGCCTTTCTGGCGGTCGGCCTGTTCCTGGCGCTCAACGGCCGCCGGCTCGCGGCCACCCAGGCCGATGCCACCTTGACCATGCTCGCCGTCGCCGCCGGCCAGATGGACGAAGCCGCTTTCGCGCGCTGGTTGCGCGAGCGCAGTCAACCACGCTGAGAACATCGGCCCACGGCGCCGGATGGCGGCCGGCTTGCTGCGCACCTTTTTCGGGCCATAGGCCTGCGCGACAGCGACCCGCACCAAGAGCGTTGTGCTGCGCCCGCAACTGGTGCGTTCGCTCGCCGCTTCCAGCCTCCGTGCCTCATCGTTGCGCATGAAGTCTTGCTTGGCACAGCCTTTGCTGAACCAGCCTTGGACCTCTCAACCCCGCCCGCTTTCCGGGCGTCTTCAGGAGTACAGGTATGCAACGTCGTTTCGCGCTCAAGCTCACCACCGCGGCGTTGGCCGCCACCGGTCTGCTGTCCCTGCCGGCGTACGCGCAGGAAACCATCAAGGTCGGTGTGCTGCACTCGCTGTCCGGCACCATGGCCATCTCCGAGAGCGTGCTCAAGGACACGGTGCTGATGTCCATCGCCGAGATCAACGCCAAGGGCGGTCTGCTCGGCAAGAAGCTCGAGGCGGTGGTCGTCGACCCGGCCTCGAACTGGCCGCTGTTCGCCGAGAAGGCGCGCCAGCTGATCACGCAGGACAAGGTGGCCGTGACCTTCGGCTGCTGGACCAGCGTCAGCCGCAAGTCGGTGCTGCCGGTGTTCGAGGAACTGAACAGCCTGCTGTTCTACCCGGTGCAGTACGAAGGCGAGGAGCTGTCGAAGAACGTGTTCTACACCGGCGCGGCGCCCAATCAGCAGGCCATCCCCGCGGTCGAGTACCTGATGAGCAAGGAAGGCGGCGGCGCCAAGCGTTGGGTGCTGCTGGGCACCGACTACGTGTACCCGCGCACCACCAACAAGATCCTGCGCGCCTTCCTGCACAGCAAGGGCGTGAAGGACGCGGACATCGACGAGAAGTACACCCCCTTCGGCCACAGCGACTACCAGACCATCGTCGCCGACATCAAGAAGTTCTCGGCCGGTGGCAAGACTGCCGTGGTGTCCACCATCAACGGCGACTCGAACGTGCCCTTCTACAAGGAACTGGGCAACGCCGGCCTGAACGCCAAGGACGTGCCGGTGGTCGCTTTCTCGGTGGGCGAGGAAGAACTGCGCGGTGTCGACACCAAGCCGCTGGTGGGCCACCTGGCGGCGTGGAACTACTTCATGTCCATCAAGTCGCCGGCCAACACCGAGTTCATCAAGAAGTGGAGCGACTACGCCAAGGCCAACAACGTGCCCGGCCACAAGGACAAGCCGCTGACCAACGACCCGATGGAGGCCACCTACATCGGCTTCAACATGTGGGTGCAGGCGGTCAAGAAGGCCGGCAGCACCGACCCGGACAAGGTGATCGCGGCCATGGGTGGCCAGACCTTCCCGGCGCCGAGCGGCATCACCTCGAAGATGGACCCGAAGAACCACCACCTGTGGAAGTCGGTGTTCATCGGCGAGATCCGCGCCGACGGCCAGTTCAACGTCGTGTGGAAGACGCCGGAGCCGGTGCGTGCCCAGCCGTGGAGCCCGTTCATCCCCGAAAACAAGGGCAAGAAGGACGAGCCCGAAGTGATGGCGGCGAAGAAGTAAGGCGATCGGACGCGACCGCG
>Ga0307505_10003346_pt1 | contig 10131 bp, 10 predicted proteins | sample 23_S_MG_FD_202183 | JGI IMG/M metagenome (GOLD analysis project Ga0307505, IMG submission 202183) | Soil microbial communities from Populus trichocarpa stands in riparian zone in the Pacific Northwest, United States - 23_S | ecosystem: Environmental > Terrestrial > Soil > Riparian zone > Trees... | reverse complement strand
AGCGTGCCGGCGCCAGGCTGGTGTGCATCGACCCGCGCCGCACCGAAACCGCCGACAAGTGCCACGAACACCTGGCGCTGCTGCCCGGCACCGACGGCGCACTCGCGCTGGGGCTGATGCACGAGCTGATCCGCAATGACTGGCTCGATCACGACTATCTCGAACGCCACGTGCAGGGCTGGCTGGCACTGCGCGAGCGTGCGCTGCAATGGCCGGCCGAACGCGCCGCGGCCGTCTGCGGACTGTTGCCGCAGCAGGTGCAAACGCTGGCGCGCGACTACGGCAGCACGCAGCCGGCCGCCATCCGCCTGAACTACGGCATGCAGCGCGCCCGCGGCGGCGGCAACGCGGTGCGGCTGATCGCGCTGCTGCCCTGCCTGGTGGGCGCCTGGCGACACCGTGCCGGCGGGCTGCTGCTGTCCAGCTCCGGCTGGTTCGCGCCGGTGCGCGACGAGTTTGCGCTGCAATGTCCCGATCTGCTGGCCGGCAGGCAACCGCGCATCATCAACATGAGCACCATCGGCGACGACCTGTTGCGCGAGACCTCGACCGAGTTCGGCCCGAGGATCGAGGCCGTCGTCGTCTACAACAGCAACCCGGTGGCGGTGGCGCCGCACAGCCGCAAGGTGGTCGAGGGCTTCGCGCGCGAAGCCCTGTTCACCGTGGTGCTGGAACACTTCATGACCGATACCGCCGACATGGCCGACTACGTGCTGCCGGCGACCACGCAGCTCGAGCACCTGGACGTGCACACCGCCTATGGTCACACCTATGCGCTGATCAACGAGCCGGCGATTGCCCCGCTGGGCCAGGCCAAGCCGAACACGCAGATCTTCCGCGAGCTGGCGCGGCACATGGGCTTCGACGAGCCCTGTTTTGCCGACAGCGACGAAACGTTGGCCCGCGCCGCGCTGAAGCCCGAATGGGTGAATTTCGACGTGCTGCGCGCCAAGGGCTGGGTCAAGCTGGCGTTGCCCGACGCGCCCTTCGCTCACGGCGGCTTTCCCACGGCCAGCGGCAAGGCACTGGCCGATGCGCCCGGCCTGGGCGTGCCCGACTACGTGCCCAACTACGAGAGCCGCGCCTCGTCGCCCGAACTGGCAAGACGCTACCCGCTGGCGATGATTTCGCCGCCGGCGCGCAACTTCCTGAACTCCAGCTTCGTCAACGTGATGAGCCTGCGCGACATCGAAGGCGAGCCGCTGCTGGAGATGCATGCCGACGACGCTGCCGTGCGCGGCATCGGCGACCGTGCGCTGGTGCGCGTGTTCAACGACCGCGGCAGCTACCGCTGCCGCTGCCGCGTCAGTGGCCGCGCGCGACCCGGTGTCGTCAACGGCCTGGGCATCTGGTGGCGCAAGCTCGGGCTGGACGGCCGCAACGTCAACGAACTGACGCACCAGCAGCTCACCGACATCGGCCGCGCGCCTTCGTTCTACGACTGCCTGGTCGAGGTCGAAGCGGTGGCTGGGTGATGCGGTGCCGCGTCGCCGCTGGTTGATGGCCGGACTGGGTCTTGCGGGCACAGCGCTGCTGGCCGCGCTGGCGCTGTGCCTGGGCAGCGGCTGCGGCGAGCTGGGCTACTACCGCCAGTCGGTGGGCGGCCACCTGGACCTGATGTCGCGCGCCAGGCCGGTGGACGACTGGCTGGCCGATGGCGCCACGCCCGCGCAGCTGAAGCAGCGGCTGGCGCTGGCCAAGCAGATGCGCGAGTTTTCGGTGCAGGTGCTGAAGCTGCCCGACAACCCCAGCTACCGCGCCTATGCCGACCTGCAGCGGCCGGCCGCAGTCTGGAACGTGGTGGCCGCGCCGGCCCTGTCGCTGACGCTCAAGACCTGGTGCTACCCGGTCACCGGCTGCGTCGGCTACCGCGGCTACTTCGACCGTGCCGAGGCCGATGCGCTGGCTGCGCAGCTGCGTGCCGAGGGCTGGGACGTCAGCGTCTACGGCGTGCCGGCCTATTCCACGCTGGGCTGGAGCAACTGGATCGGCGGCGACCCGCTGCTCAACACCTTCGTCAACGGCTCCGAAGGCGAGCTGGCGCGGCTGATCTTCCACGAGCTGGCGCACCAGCAGCTGTACGTGGCCGACGACACGATGTTCAACGAGTCCTTCGCCACCGCGGTGGAACGCATCGGCGCACGGCTGTGGCTGGAACAGCACGGCAGCGAGGCCACGCGCGCGCAGTACCGCGACATCCAGCAGCGCCGCCAGGACTTCCGCGAGCTGACGATGCGCTGGCGCGACAAGCTGCAGCAGCTCTATGCCAGCCCGCAGTCCGACGACCAGAAGCTCGCGGCCAAGGCCGAGCTGCTGGCGCAGATGCGTGCCGATTACGCGCAGATGAAGCAGCAGCGCTGGGGCGGCTTCGCCGGCTACGACCCGTGGTTCGCCAGCGCCAACAATGCCTCGCTGGGCGTGCTGGCGGCCTACAGCGAACGGGTGGCCGACTTCGAGCGGCTGTTCGAGCAGCAGGGCCGCGACTTCGAGCGTTTCTATGCCGAGGCGGCGCGCGTCGGCGCCTTGCCGAAGGCGCAGCGCCACGCCACACTACGCGCCATTCCATAGACCCGGGAGCAGCACTCGTGGCGGACATCCGCATTCATCGCGAACACCAGCTTGGCCTGCCCAAGGCGCGCAAGGTGGCCTGGCAGTGGGCCGAGGACGTGGAGAAGAACTTCGACATGGACTGCACCGTGATCGAAGGCGACTTCAGCGACACCATCGAGTTCACGCGCTCCGGCGTCAAGGGCACGCTGGTGGTGGCGGCCGACCACTTCGATCTGAACGCCAAGCTGGGTTTCCTGCTCGGCGCCTTCCGCCACACCATCGAATCCGAGATCGAGCGCAACCTCGACAAGCTGCTCACCGCCAGCGCCAGGAAGGCGCCGGCGAAGAAGGCGAGGAAGTAGCGCCTACTTCAGTGATTCGATCAGGTCCACGTAGTCCTGCATCGCGTCGTTCTTGGCCTTGCCCTTGACGGCGGCCCAGGCGTCGTACTTGGCGCGGCCGACGAAGTCGGTCATGCCCGGGCGCTTGCCGTCCACGTCGCCCTCGCTGGCCTGCTTGTACAGCGCGTAGATCTTCAGCAGCGTCGCGTTGTCGGGCTTCTCGGGCAGCTTCTTGCTTTCGGCAACGGCTTTGTCGAACTGGGCTTTCAGGCTGGCCATCGGGTGTCTCCTGTGGGTGAGAATGGGCTTCGAGCGCCGCCATCTTATTCGCAAGGAGACCCGCGATGTCCGACACCGCCGAGCGCATGAGCCGCGTCGACAACGCCTGGTTGCGCATGGACAACGAGGTCAACCTGATGATGATCGTCGGCGTGTGGCTGCTGCAGCCGGCGCTGAGCTACGAGGCGCTGTGCGAGCGCATCGCCCAGCGCTTGTTGAAGTACCCGCGCTTTCGCCAGAAGGTGGTGGAAGATCCGCTCGGCGCGCTGTGGGTGGAGGACGAGGCCTTCGACATCCGGCGCCACGTGGTGCGTGAGCGGCTGCCGCGCAAGCGCGGCCAGAGCGAACGTGCCGCGCTGCAGGCGCGCTGCGGCGAACTGGCGACGACGCGGCTGGACCCGGCGCAGCCGCTGTGGCAGTTCCATCTGATCGAACACTATGAAGGCGGCAGCGCCGTCATGGTGCGCATCCACCACTGCATCGGCGACGGCATCGCGCTGACCTCGGTGGTGCTGTCCATCACCGACGGCGGCGCCTTGCCGCCGCGGCGCAGCGGCGCTCACGACGACGACGGCTGGCTGTCCAGCACCGTCATCAAGCCGCTCACCGAGCTGGCGGTCAAGGCCATCGACCTGTCCGGCGAGGGCATGGTGCGCTCGATGGACCTGGTCGCGCATCCGCAAGCCGGCACGCGCGAGTTGGCGCGCATCGGCTTCAGGGCCGCCACCGACATGGCGGCGCTGGCGCTGATGGATGACGATTCGCCGACGCGGCTGAAGGGCAGGCCGGTGGGCCGCAAGCGCGTCGCCTGGGGCGAGCCGATCCCGCTGGACCTGGTCAAGAGCGTGGGCAAGGCGCTGAACGCCTCGGTCAACGACGTGCTGCTGGCCTGCGTCGCAGGCGCCATCGGCGACTACCTGCGCGAGATCGGCGACGACCCGGCGGGCAAGAACATCCGCGCGATGGTGCCGGTGAACCTGCGTCCGCTGGACGAGGCCTACAAGCTGGGCAACCGCTTCGGCCTGGCGCCGCTGCTGCTGCCCATCGGCATTGCCAACCCGATCGAGCGGGTCTACGCGGTGCGCGCGCGCATGAGCGATCTGAAGGGCAGCTACCAGCCGGTGATGGCCTTCGGTGTGCTGGCCATGGCGGGGCTGCTGAACAAGGCCGGCCAGGATGCGCTGCTCAACCTGTTCGCCAAGAAGGCCACCGCGGTGATGACCAACGTGCCGGGCCCGGCGCAACTGCTGAAGCTGTGCGGATCGACGCTGCGCCAGAGCATCTTCTGGGTGCCGCAGTCCGGCGACGTGGCGGTGGGCGTGAGCATCTTCTCCTACGGCGGCGGCGTGCAGTTCGCGCTGATCACCGATGCCAGCCTGTGCCCCGAGCCGCAGCGCATCATCGACCGCTTTGCGCCCGAGCTGGACAAGCTGCTGTGGCTGACGCTGATGCTGCCCTGGGCGGCGTAGCCGGGGTTCATCCGCCGAGGTATTCGCCCACCAGCGTGTGCAGGTGCTCCTGCGATGCCGCATCCAGATAGGGCATCAGCAGGCACAGCACGTGGTAGGCGCCGCGCGCCAGCGCCGCGGCGGCGTTCTCGGGCTCGAGCGCCTTGCGCGGGTCGCGCACGTATTCGTAGCTGAGCCAGTAGGTCAGCACCACCACCATCGCGTTGGCGGCGGCCTCGGCCTGGCGGCGCTCGATGAGCATCGAGCTGCCGGCGGACAGCGCGTCCAGCACCTGCTGCACCGCGCGCGACTTGTTCTTCAGCACGAACTGGAAGTGCGTCTCCAGCCGCCGGTTCTTCGACAGCAGGTCGTTCAGGTCGCGGTACAGGAAGCGGTACTGCCAGATCAGCTCGAACAACATATGGAAAAACAGCCACGCGTCCTCGATGTTGCGCACGCTGTCGGCGGCCTGCAGCAGGTCGTTCAGCGCCTTTTCGTAGCGATCGAAGAGCGAGTTGATCAGCTCGTCCTTGGCGGGGTAGTGGTAGTACAGGTTGCCGGGGCTGATGTTCAGCTCGGCCGAGATCAGCGTGGTGCTGACGTTCGGCTCGCCGAAGCGGTTGAACAGCTCGAGCGTCACTTCGAGGATGCGCTCGGCCGTGCGTCGCGGTTTTTTGGTCGCCATGGTGGCGGCAATCTAGCACCAACGCGGCGGCGCAGGGGCGCTGCCTACAATCGCGCGCCATGCCTGCGGTGAGCTTTCAGAACGTGTCCAAGTCCTATGCAGGCCCGCGGGGTGCGCTGCGCGCGTTGGACATGGTTCGTTTCGACATCGAACAGGGCGAGTTCTTCGGGCTGCTCGGCCCCAACGGTGCGGGCAAGACCACGCTGATCAGCATCCTGGCCGGGTTGACGCGCGCCAGCAGCGGCCAGGTCAGGGTGATGGGCCACGATGTGATCGCCGACTATGCGGCGGCGCGCCGCTCGCTCGGTATCGTGCCGCAGGAGCTGGTGTTCGACCCCTTCTTCAGCGTGCGCGAGACCTTGCGCATCCAGAGCGGCTACTTCGGCCTGCGCCGCAACGACGCCTGGATTGACGAGTTGCTGGAAGAACTGGGGCTGGCCGACAAGGCCGGCGCCAACATGCGCCAGCTGTCCGGCGGCATGAAGCGGCGCGTGCTGGTCGCGCAGGCGCTGGTGCACCGGCCGCCGGTGATCGTGCTCGACGAGCCTACCGCCGGCGTCGATGTGGAGTTGCGCCAGACGCTGTGGCAGTTCATCGCACGGCTGAACAAGCAGGGCCATACGGTGCTGCTGACCACGCATTACCTGGAAGAAGCCGAAGCGCTGTGCCAGCGCCTCGCCATGCTCAAGCAGGGCCGCGTGGTGGCGCTGGACCGCACCGCCAGCCTGCTGGCCGGCACGGCGAGCACGATGCTGCGCTTCAAGACCGACCAGCCGCTGCCCGCGGCGCTGGCGCGCTACGCGCGGGTCACCGGCCGCATCGTGCAGCTGAAGGCCCATGACGCGGCCGAGGTCGAGACGCTGCTGGCGGCGTTGCGATCTGCCGGCACCAAGGTCGAGGACCTGGAGATCGGCCGTGCCGACCTGGAGGACGTGTTTCTGGAGATCATGCAGGGGGCCACCGCATGAACGGCGTGCGCACCCTGCTGTACAAGGAAGTGCTGCGCTTCTGGAAGGTGGGCTTCCAGACCGTGGCCGCGCCGGTGCTGACGGCAGTGATGTACCTGTTGATCTTCGGCCACGTGCTGTCGGACAAGGTGCAGGTCTTCGACGACATCGGCTACACCCGCTTCCTGATCCCCGGGCTGGTGATGATGAGCGTGCTGCAGAACGCCTTCGCCAACAGCAGCAGCTCGATGGTGCAGAGCAAGATCACCGGCAACCTGGTGTTCCTGCTGGTTACGCCGCTGTCGCACTGGGCCTGGTTCACGGCCTACGTGGGCGCGTCGGTGGTGCGCGGGTTGAGCGTCGGCCTGGGCGTGTTCGCGGTCACGGCCTGGTTCTCGCCGCCGGGGCTGGCGCAGCCGCTGTGGACGCTGGTGTTCGCGCTGCTGGGCGCCGGCATGCTCGGCGCACTCGGTCTGATCGCTGGCCTGTGGGCCGACAAGTTCGACCAGATGGCGGCCTTCCAGAACTTCATCATCATGCCGATGACCTTCCTGTCCGGCGTGTTCTATTCGGTGCATTCGCTGCCGTCGTTCTGGTTTTCTCTGAGCCACCTGAACCCCTTCTTCTACATGATCGACGGCTTCCGCCGCGGCTTCTTCGGTGTCAGCGATGTGTCGCCCTGGCTCAGCTTGGCGGTGGTCGGCAGCAGCTTCCTGGGGGTGTCGGCCGTTGCGCTGCACCTGCTGAAGACCGGCTACAAGCTGCGGCATTGAGGGCTCGGCGATAATCGCGCCCATCATGTCGGAGCCGACCCCCCAGCAGGTGCGCGAATTCATCGCCGCCGGCCTGCCTTGCGAACACCTCGAGGTCGAGGGCGATGGCCGGCATTTTTTCGCCACCATCGTTTCCACGGCCTTCGACGGGCGCTCGCGCGTGGCGCGGCACCAGCAGGTCTACGCGGCGCTGGGCGATAGAATGCGCGAGCAGATCCACGCGCTGTCGATGAAGACCCTCACACCTGCCGAATGGGCTGCGCAAAGCGCGGCCGGGCAGTCGGCGCCCGTCCACCACCCCCATTGACACGGCCCGCAGCGCGCTGCGGGTGGCCGTAAGCCGTCGCCGCTGCGCCGACGCTTGTACGCCCCCACCGTGCGCTGGCGGACACTAGCCACAGCCATCATGGACAAACTCCTCATCCGCGGTGGTCGCCCCCTGAAGGGCGAGGTGCTGATTTCCGGCGCCAAGAACGCGGCGTTGCCGCAGCTGTGCGCCGCGCTGCTGACGGCCGAGCCGGTGACGCTGCACAACGTGCCGCAGCTGCAGGACGTGGCAACGATGCTGAAGCTGCTGCGCCACATGGGCGCTTCGGTCGAACGCAGCAGCACCGAGCCCGACCAGGTGCGCATCGATGCCGCGCAGATCGGCGCGCCCGAGGCGCCCTACGACCTGGTCAAGACCATGCGTGCCACCATCATGGTGCTGGGCCCGCTGCTGGCGCGCTTCGGCGCCACGCGCGTGTCGCTGCCCGGCGGCTGCGCCATCGGTTCGCGGCCGGTGGACCAGCACATCAAGGGCCTGCAGGCGATGGGCGCCGAGATCACGGTGGAGCACGGCTACATCGTGGCGCGTGCCTCGCGGCTGAAGGGCGCCCGCGTCAGTACCGATATGATCACTGTCACCGGCACCGAGAACCTGCTGATGGCGGCGACGCTGGCCGAAGGCGAGACGGTGCTGGAGAACGCCGCGCAGGAGCCCGAGGTCGTCGACCTGGCCGAACTGCTGATCCGCATGGGCGCGCGCATCGAAGGCCATGGCGGCAGCCGCATCCGCATCGAAGGCGTGGAACGGCTGCACGCGCCCGAGGGCGGGCACCGCGTCATCCCCGACCGCATCGAGGCCGGCACCTTCCTGTGCGCGGTGGCGGCGGCCGGCGGCGAGGTGCTGCTCAAGGACGTGCGTGCCGACCACCTGGAAGTGGTGATCGACAAGCTGCGCGAGGCCGGCACCGAGATCGAATGCGGCGAGGACTGGATCCGCGTGCGCGCCGCCGGCCGGCCGCACGCGGTGAGCATCCGCACCAGCGAATACCCGCTGTTCCCCACCGACATGCAGGCGCAGTTCATGGCCGTGAACATCATCGCCGAGGGCACGGCGCGAGTCACCGAGACCATCTTCGAGAACCGTTTCATGCACGTCAACGAGATGCTGCGCCTGGGCGCGAACATCGAGGTCGACGGCCACACGGCCGTGGTGCACGGGGTGCCGCGGCTGTCCGGCGCTACGGTGATGGCCACCGACCTGCGCGCTTCGGCCAGCCTGGTGATTGCCGGCCTGGTGGCCGAGGGCGACACCGTGGTCGACCGCATCTACCACCTGGACCGCGGCTACGACCGCATGGAAGCCAAGCTGCGCCGCATCGGCGCCGACATCGAGCGCATCAAATGATCACGCTGGCGCTGTCCAAGGGACGCATCTTCGACGAGACGCTGCCGCTGCTCGAAGCCGCCGGCATCCGCATGGCGGAAGACCCGGAAAAGAGCCGCAAGCTGATCATCGGCACCAGCCGGCCCGACCTGCGCGTGGTGCTGGTGCGCGCCAGCGACGTGCCCACCTACGTGCAGTACGGCGGCGCCGATCTGGGCGTGGCCGGCAAGGACGTGCTCATCGAACACGGCGGCGACGGCCTGTACCAGCCGCTGGATCTGCGCATCGCTCAATGCCGCATGAGCGTGGCGGCGCGCGACGACTTCGACTACGCCGCCGCCGTGCGCCAGGGCTCGCGCCTGCGCGTGGCCACCAAGTACACGCTCACGGCATGGCAGCACTTTGCCGACAAGGGCGTGCATGTCGACCTGATCAAGCTCTATGGCTCGATGGAGCTGGCGCCGCTGACCGGCCTGGCCGATGCCATCGTCGACATGGTCTCCACCGGCGCCACGCTCAAGGCCAACCACCTGGTGGAGGTGGAGCGCATCATGGACATCTCGGCGCGGCTGGTGGTCAACCAGGCGGCGCTGAAGCTGAAGCGCGAGCCGATGCGCCAGTTGATCGACGCCCTCGAAGCCGCCGTGGCCGAGCGCCGATGACCCTGCACATTCGGCAACTGCGCAGCGATGCCGCGGACTTCGAGGCGGAGTTCCAGCGCCTGCTGCACTGGTCGGCCGAGACCGACCTGGAGATCGAGCAGCGCGTGGCGCAGATCCTCGCCGACGTCAAGGCGCGCGGCGATGCCGCCGTGCTGGAGTACACGGCGCGCTTCGACGGCGTGCAGGCGGCTTCGGTGGCCGCGCTGGAACTGGGCCGCGACGAACTGCGCCAGGCTTTCGAGACCTTGCCGGCGACACAGCGCGAAGCGCTGCAGGCGGCGGCGCTGCGCGTGCGCAGCTACCACGAGCGCCAGCTCGATGCCAGCGCGCGCAGCTGGAGCTACTTCGATGCCGACGGCAACCGCCTGGGCCAGAAGGTCACGCCGCTGGACCGCGTGGGCATCTACGTGCCCGGCGGCAAGGCCGCCTATCCGTCCAGCGTGCTGATGAACGCCATTCCCGCGCAGGTGGCGGGTGTAGGCGAGATCATCATGGCCGTGCCCACGCCGCAGGGCGTGAAGAACCCGCTGGTGCTGGCCGCCGCCTATGTGGGTGGCGCGCACCGCGTCTTCACCCTCGGCGGTGCGCAGGCGGTGGCGGCGCTGGCCTACGGCACCGCCAGTGTGCCGCGCGTCGACAAGATCACCGGCCCGGGCAATGCCTACGTGGCCAGCGCCAAGAAGCATGTCTTCGGCCAGGTGGGTATCGACATGATCGCCGGGCCCAGCGAGATCCTGGTGCTGGCCGATGGCAGCACGCCGCCCGACTGGGTGGCGATGGACCTGTTCTCGCAGG
>Ga0307505_10003345_pt1 | contig 10131 bp, 11 predicted proteins | sample 23_S_MG_FD_202183 | JGI IMG/M metagenome (GOLD analysis project Ga0307505, IMG submission 202183) | Soil microbial communities from Populus trichocarpa stands in riparian zone in the Pacific Northwest, United States - 23_S | ecosystem: Environmental > Terrestrial > Soil > Riparian zone > Trees... | reverse complement strand
CGTCCGCTCCGCGCGCACTACCGGCTGGCTGCGCGAGACCGAGCTCGTGCCGAAGACGCAGGGCGTCGTCTCCGCCATCCAGCAGACGAAGTTCGCACTCTCGCTCGCCAAGCGCGGCAAGGTGCCGCCTCCGTTCCCGCCTCACGTGGCGGAGAACGTGCAGGAGGCCAGAGCGCTCTACGACGTCGTCAAGACGCGCGGGGTCAAGGGCGCGGCCGGCATTGTCCAGGGCGAGCGCGCGCTCTCCCGCATCGAGCACATGAACCACGACGACGAGAAGAGCGAGGAATGAAGGTCGCCTACTACAAGGGCTGCCTCGCGTCGCTCTCGGCGAAGGAGCTCGACAGCTCGACGAAGGCGCTCGCGCCCAAGCTGGGGATCGAGCTCGAGGAGCTCGAGTCGGTCACGTGCTGCGGCGCCGGCGACATCCACGAGGCCGAGCCCGACTACTACCTCCACCTGAACGCGCGCATCCTCGCCTACGCCGAGGCCACGGGCGCGGACACGCTGATGACGATCTGCAACGTCTGCACGCTCAACCTCCGGCAGGCGAACTTCCAGCTCCAGAACGACGACGGGCTTCGGGAGCGAGTGAGCGACAACCTCGAGACGGTCGGCGCGCCGCGCTACTCGGGCGGCGTCGAGGTCAAGCACCTCCTGTGGCTGATCGCCGACGGCGACGGCTACGAGAAACTCAAGGAAGTCGCGCACAAGGGGCTCAAGGGACTGAAGGTTGCGCCCTTCTACGGCTGTCAGATCCTTCGTCCTTCCAAGCTCATGGGCTTCGAGGACCCGGACCGCCCGTGGTCGCTCGAGGCGATCATCGAGGCCTGCGGCGGCGAGGCGATCGACTACCCCGCGAAGATCAAGTGCTGCGGCTTCCCGATCATCCAGGCCCGTGAGGAGCTGGCGCTCGGCGAGCTGATCCAGCCGATCGAGCAGTCGCTCGAGGCCGGCGCCGACGTGATGGTGACTCCGTGCCCGCTCTGCCATCTCTCGCTGGACGCGTGGCAACAGAAGCTCGAGGCGCAGACCGGCAAGAGCTACCAGATGCCGATCCTGCACCTTTCGCAGCTGATCGGGGTGGCGGCCGGGCTCGACGACTCGGAGCTGAAGTTCCGGCGACACGTCGTGTCCGTCGACCCCGTCCTCGAGAAGCTGGAAGCTCCCTAGGCCGTGCCCGTGCTGGTCGGCCGCCCGGCGCCGCCCGGCTCGACGATCGGCGTCGTCACCCCTGGGAGCCCGCCCGAGAGCCGGGCCGAGGTCGAGCGCGGGATCGCCTGGTGGGAGTCAGAGGGGTACCGCGTCAAGCTCATGCCGGGCGCGCTCGAGCGCGAGGACTGGCACGGAGGCAGCCCCGAGGTGCGCGCCGCCGACCTGCAGGCCGCCTTCGCCGACCCCGAGGTCGAAGTCGTCCAGACCATGCGCGGCGGCTACGGCTCCGCGCAGACGATTCCGCTGCTCGACTTCGACGCGATCAGGGAGACGCCGAAGGCGTTCATCGGCCTCTCCGACATCACCGCGCTCCACGCCGCGCTCCTGGCGCGCGCCGGGCTAGCCACCTTCTACGGGCCGAGCCTGACGATGTTCGGCCAGCCGTCGCCGCCGAATCTCACCCGCGAGCGCTTCCTGCGGGTGCTGGGCGGCGAGACCACCGGCCCCGTGCCGGAGGACTCGGAGCGGCTCACGGTCGTTTCGATCGCGGGCGGGAAGGCGAGCGGGCGGCTCGTCGGTGGGTGCCTGCTCGATTTCATCTACACGATCGGCACGCCCTGGGAGCCCGATCTCGACGGCGCGATCTTCTTCTTCGAGGACTCGGGGAGCGCGCCGATCCAGATCGACCGCGCGCTTCTCTACCTCGACCAGCTAGGGAAGCTCGAGCAGGTGCGCGGAGTCGTCGTCGGCGAGCTCGCCGGGTGCGAGTGGGACAACTTCACGACGGCGCCGCACTCGAAGACCCTGGAGGAAGTCCTCGCAGGGCGTCTCGGCGGGCTCGGCGTGCCCGTGCTCTACAACCTCCCGCTCGGCCATGGTGCGACCCTCGCGACCCTGCCGCTCGGCGTGCAGGCGACGCTGGACGCGGACTCGAAGACGCTCACGATCGACGAGCCCGCCCTCTCCGACTAAGTAACAGACTGTTACTTGCGACGAGAGCCGCAAGTTTTCGGCCACAGACTGACTCTCTCTTACCGGAGGGGCATTTCCGGCCTGGTTCCTCTCAACCCGCTCGAGGGCCAGGCCGGAGCTCTAATTTCTTAGAATCGCCCCGATGGTCCGCAGGTTCCTCCTCCTCGTTGCGGCTGTGGCGGCTCTCGCCGCCGCCGCCGCGGTTGCGTTCGGCCGCATGCGTGGGCGCGGCGGGCCGGAGACGAACGGCGGCCGCGACCGCACCGAGCAGCTTCGGCGCGAGATCGAGGCTGCGCGTGCCCGGCTCCGCGAGAGCATCCGCTCGCAAGGGGGATAAGGCATGGCCCGGCGTGCTGCCGCCGTCGCGGGTGCGGCCGCGGCCGCGGCGGGCGTTCTCGGCTGGTCGCTCTTCGAGTCCCAGTGGGTCGAGTTCCAGGTCGAGGAGGTCGAGCTTCCGGGCCTGCCGCCGGAGCTCGACGGGCTCACGATCGTCCATCTGTCGGACTTCCACCTCGGCACGATCTCTTTCAACCGTCGCGCGCTCGAGCGCGCGGTTCGCTGGGCGTCGGAGGAGCCGTGCGACATCGTTGCGATCACGGGCGACCTCCTCTCCCGGCGGCGTGGGGAGCCGCAGCTCGAGGAAGCGGTCGCGGCCCTCGAGCCGCGCCTCGGCGTCTTCGCCGTCCTCGGAAACCACGACGTCGAGGTCACGCGCGACCCGTTCTCACAGCCGACGGACGCGTCGGTCGTCGAGAACGTAGGCGCCGTGCTCCTCGAGAACGACTCGGTTCGGCGCACGGTGAAAGGGAAGTCGGTGCAGATCGTCGGGGGCGACCAGAGCCTCGGCCCATACTGGAGCAGCCTCGCGAAGCTCGCCGACCCAGAGGCCGACCTGCGCATCCTGCTCTTCCATTTCCCGGACGTCGTCCGCTACCTGCCGGCGGGCGCGTTCGATCTCGTCCTCGCCGGCCATCTGCACGGCGGCCAGATCTGCATTCCGACGCCGCGTCGCAAGGTGCGGCTCGAGCATCTGCGCGCGGAGCACTGGGAGGGGTTGCACCGGACTCCGGCCGGGGTGCTGCACGTTTCGCGCGGCCTCGGCACGAGCTTCGTGCCGTTTCGCTTCCTCGCGCGCCCGGAAGCAACCCGCCTCGTGCTAAGAAGTGCCGCTCACTGATGCCGACCCGGCTCCATCCCGTCACCGCAGCGTCGATCGCACACGCGCCGCCGCCGTGCGTCGGATGCGTCTTCTGGCAGTCGCGCCGGGACCGTCCGGCGGCGAAGGGGCGGTGGGCGGAGCGGATAGAGGACGACTGGGGCCCGTGGGGCACGCTCTACTTCGAAGAGGAGGAACGGCTCCTGGGGTTCATCCAGTACGGGCCGGCCGGGCACTTCGCGCGCGCCGACGACATGCCGGCCGGGCCTCCCTCGGACGACGCCGTTCTCATCACGTGCGCCTATCTCGTCGACGCGACCGCGCCGTGGGCGATTCAGAGCCTCTTCCTCTCGGTCATCGGCGAGGCCCGTGACCGCAAGGCGAAGGCGATCGAGACGTTCGCGTACCGCTATCCGGAGGGCGAAAGCCCCTACGAGCGCTTCCTCGTCCACCGGACGATCTTCCCGTCCGACTTCCTGGCCGACCTCGGTTTCTACCCCGTCCGCTGGGAGGGTGACGTCGCGCTGGCGCGGCTCGAGCTCGGCGGGCTGCAGCCGGTGGCAGAAGGGTCGACCGCGCTCCTCTGGCGGAGGGTCAAGGAAGTCTTGACCCCCGCGCCTGTCCCTCAGCGACCGTAGCGTCACACAGTCGGCACGTCCCGCGCGCCACGGGTGCGTCGGTCGGGGCTACGCTCGAAAGCGGGTGGTGGTCCGGGGTGGCCCCGAGTCAGGCACGCACCAGCCGCCGCTCGAGGAGCGTCTCGGCGATCTGCACCGCGTTCAGGGCCGCGCCTTTCCGCAGGTTGTCGTTCACGCTCCAGAGCGCGAGGCCCGAGCCGTTCGCGGTGTCGGGGCGGATGCGGCCGACGAGAACCTCGTCGCGGCCGGCGGCGTCCTTCGGCGTCGCGAGATCCTGTAGCGCGACATGCGGCGCCGAGCCGAGCACGTCGCGCGCCTCGTCCGCTGAAAGCTGTTCGACGGTCTCGACCCAGATCGCCTGCGCGTGGCCGACGAGCACGGGCACCCGCACGCACTGTGCCTGTAGCGGCAGCTCGGGGAGGTCGAGAATCTTGCGCGTCTCGGCGCGGAGCTTCGACTCCTCCGAGAACTCATCGCCCTCGAGATCCCAGTCCATCGCCAGGTCGCCCTCGGACGGCTCCGTGGCGCGAAGCCTCTCGATCCCTGCGTCGCCGATCCCGGACATGGACTGGTACGTGGCGAGGCGCACTGACGCGAGGCCGGCCGCGTCGTGCAGCGGCTTGAGGACGCAGGAGAGCTGGATCGCCGAGCAGTTCGGGTTGGCCACGACTTCGTCGTCCTGACGGAGGGCCGCGTCGTTCACGCCTGCCACGACCAGCGGCACGCCGTCGGTCAGGCGAAACGCGTCCGACTTGTCGATGCAGACCGTGCCGCCTGCGACCGCATGGGGGACGAGCTCGCGGCTCGCGTCGGTTCCGACCGAGAAGAAGCAGAGGTCGAGGTCGCCGGCGCCAAGCCTCTCGGCGGTCGCCTCCTCGACGGCGAGGTCGACGTCGCCGTAGGGAACCTGCTTGCCGGCGGAGCGGGACGACGCGAAGGCCCTGACGTTTTCGAACCCGCGCTCTGAGAGGAGCCCGAGGGTGACGGATCCCACCGCGCCGGTGGCTCCGACGACTCCGACCTTAGTCATGAGCCCGTTCCGCCTCGACGGAGGAGAGTTCGAAGGCCTCGTGCAGCGCAACGACGGTGCGCTCGACATCTCCCTGAGGGACGTAGAAGGCGATCTTGATCGGCGAGGTGGCCACGAGGTCGGGCTCCACTCCGAGGTTTCGCAGCGTCTGGAACGTGCGCGCGGCGATCCCCGGATGGCTCTTCATTCCAGCGCCGATGACGCTCACCTTCCCGAGGTCGGCGCGCTCCTCCCAGTTCGCGTCGAGCCTCCCGAGTGCGGCCTCGGTCGCGGCGCGATCCTCGGTCGGCGCGGAGAAGACGATGTCCTCGCCCGTCTGGATGATCGTGTCCACGCTCACGGAGGCGTCGGCAAGCGCATCGAAGAGGTCGGCGCGATCGGTTCCGGACACGCGGTACACGGCCTCCTCGAGGGTGTGCGTGACGCCTGAGATCATCGCCTTCTCGAGCATCCGCTCGTCCTCCTCCGTGATCCACGTGCCCTCGTCACCGGTGAAGGTGGAGCGCACATGCAGCTTGACGCCGTGGTTCCGCGCGAACTCGACCGAGCGTAGCGCAAGCACCTTCGCGCCCGAGGCCGCCATCTCGAGCATCTCCTCGTAGCTGACGGCGTGGAGCTTGCGCGCGCCGGGAACGAGCCGCGGATCGGCGGTGAAGACGCCGTCGACGTCCGTGTAAATCTCGCATGCGTCAGCACCGAGGGCCGCGGCGAGCGCGACCGCGGTCGTGTCCGAACCGCCCCGGCCGAGCGTCGTGATGTCGAAGTCAGTCGAGACGCCCTGGAAGCCGGCGACGAGGACGATGCGGTCGGAGTCGAGCGCCTCGTGAATCCGGTGCGCTCGCACCTCGACGATCTTGGCCTTCCCGTGGACGGTGTCGGTGACGATTCCCGCCTGCGACCCCGTGAGTGAGATCGCGTCGAGCCCGAGGTCCGCGATCGCCATCGCGACGAGAGCGCAGGAGATGCGCTCGCCGACCGAGATGAGCATGTCCATCTCCCTGGGCTTCGGCTGCGGCGAGACCTCGTGGGCGAGGGAGACGAGCTCGTCCGTGTGCTGGCCCATCGCCGAGACGACGGCGACGACACGGTTCCCGGCTCGCTTGGCCTCGACGAGGCGCGAGGCGACGCGGCGGATCTTCTCGGGGTCGGCGACCGAGGTACCGCCGAACTTCATGACGAGGGTGCCCGCCGCGGCGGGCGGCTCGGCCGGCTCGACGGCGGGGACGGGCTCAAAGGTCGTCTCGCTCATAGCTGGGTTCCAAAGTGTCCTACATAGGGCGGCGACCCGAGAGAGCCCTTCCCAGGGTCACCTCGTCCGCGTACTCGAGGTCGCCGCCGACGGGCAGGCCGCTCGCGAGCCGCGTCACCCGCACCCGGTCGCGCAGTCGGTCGGCCAGGTAGGCGGCGGTCGCCTCGCCGGTCATGTTCGGATTCGTGGCGAGCACGACCTCCTCGACGCCGTTCCGCTCCACGCGGCGCAGGAGCTCGTCGATGCGGAGATGCGCAGGCTCGACGCCGTCGAGCGGCGACAGCGCGCCGCCGAGCACGTGGTAGACGCCGCGGTACTCGTGGGTTCGCTCGACCGAGAGGAGGTCGGCCGGCTGCTCGACGACGCAGATGATCGAGCGGTCGCGCCGTGCATCGGCGCAGATCGTGCAGAGCTCCTCCTCGGTCAGGTTCCCGCACTCGCGGCAGAACCCGATGCGCTCCTTCACCTCGCGGATCGCGTCGGCGAGGGCGAAGGCCTCCTCCTTGGGGACGCGCAGGATGTGGAACGCGAGGCGCTGCGCCGTACGCGTGCCCACCCCGGGCAGCCGCGAGAGCTGTGCGATCAGGTTGTCGACAAGGGGCGAAAACACGGCCCCACATTGTGCCTACAGGCCCGGCAGGCCTAGTCCCTTGAGGTCGCCCATGGCGCCCCCGAGCTTCGACTGCATCAGGTCTTGAGAGTTCTTGAGCGCCTGGTTCACGCCCGCGAGGACGAGGTCGGCCAGGCCCTCCGGGTCGTCCGGGTCGATCACCTCGGGTGAGATCGTGATCTCGACGATCTCACCGGCCCCGCTCGCCTTCACCTTGACCATCCCGCCCCCGACCGACGCCTCGACGACTTCCTTGGCGAGCTCGTCCTGGGCCTTCGCCATCTCTTCCTGCATCTGCTGCACCTGCTGGAGCATCTTGTTCATGTCCATCTTCGTCACTCGTCGACCTCCCGGGCATCGAACGTCGTCTTCATGAGAGAAATGATGTCTTCCTCGTTCGCGGGCCCCTCGGCCTCAGCCTCTCCCGCCTCGGCGTCGCCCTCGCCTACTGCAAAGGCGAGCGCGAGCTTGTGGCCCGTGACTTCGTAGAGGACCTCGGCGAGAAGCGTCGCGTTCTTCGGCTCCTCTGCGAGATTGCGGTGGAAGGAGGCTGCGGGCGGGAACTCGATCACGAGCCGGTTTCCGGAGAGCTCAATGGGCTTCGCCTCGCCGAGGACGGAGGCCGTGGGGATCGAGCGCTCGCCGACCGCCGGTAGGACCGCCTGGTTCCAGACCTGCTGCACCTGCTCGATGTCGAGGTCCTGGAGCGGCTCGGCGGGAGCCGCGGCTGGCGTGGAGGGTTCCGCCTTCGGGCGCGGCTCGGCGGATGGAGCGTGATGCGGCTCGCCGCGCACTTTCCCCTCCAGCTGCTCGATCCGGAAGGACAGCGACTGGCGCGAAAGGTCGGCGCCCGGGCGTGTGACCTTGACGAGCGCGAGCTCGAGGGGGAGGCGCGGGTCGCCGCCCTGGCGCACGTCGTCGATGGCGACAGCCAGGAGATCCACGAGGCGGATCACGTCCGGCTCGCCGATCTGATTCGCCTGCGCGTGCAGGCGCTCGCGCGTCTCGGGCGTGACCGGGAGCGACTCCGGTACCTCACCCATGTGCTGGACGAGCATCAGGCAGCGCAGATGCTCGAGGAGATCGGTGACGAGGCGCGAGAGATCCTGGCCCTGCTCGGCGAGCTCCTCGACGAACGACAGGAGCCCGGCCGTGTCGCGGTCGACGATCAGGTCGCAGATCCGGAAGAGGGCCTCTTCCTCGACCGCGCCGAGCAGCTGGAGCACGGCCTGCACCGTGATCTTCCCGTCCGTCGCGGCGGCAAGCTGGTCGAGGGTCGAGACCGCGTCGCGGAAGCTGCCGCGCGCGCTCCGCGCGATGAGCGAGAGGGCCGCGTCGGGCGCGTCGATCTCCTCGCCGTCCGCGATTCGGCGCAGGAGCTTCGTCAGCTCGGCGAGTCGCGGCCGCGAGAAGAGGAACGTCTGGCAGCGCGAGCGCACTGTCGGCAAGACCTTCGAGAGCTCGGTCGTGCAGAAGACGAAGACGAGGTGGGGCGGCGGCTCCTCGATCAGCTTGAGGAGCGCGTTCCACGCGGCGTCCGTGAGCTGGTGCGCCTCGTCGAGGATGTAGACCTTGAAGCGTCCCTCGACCGGCTGGAGGATCACGTGCTCGCGGATCTCGCGGATGTCGTCGATCCCGCGCTGGCTCGCCGCGTCCATCTCGACGACGTCGAGCGAGGTGCCCGCGGCGATCGTCCGGCAGGAGTTGCAGGTCTTGTCGGGTGAGACCGTCGGGCCCTGCTCGCAGTTCAGCCCCTTGGCGAGGATGCGGGCGAGGGATGTCTTCCCGGTGCCGCGCGGGCCGGCGAAGAGGTAGGCCTGGCGAACCTTGTCGCTCGAGATCGCGTTGCGAAGGGTGCGGACGACGGCTTCCTGGCCCACGACCTCGTCGAAGTCCTGCGGGCGGTATTTTCGGTAGAGAGCCGTCACGCGCCCGTCTAGTTTAACGCCCGGTCGCGCACCCTCCGTCGAGGGCGCTTTCGATGCGGTGCCGACGCTGCTCACTCGGGCCAGGCTGATCCGCGGCACCTGAGAGAAACTGCTTAGCGCTGCTTCCTCCCGGACCTGACGCGGTTCGCAGGCTCCCAGTGCGTGGAACCTGGCCGTCAACGCTTGCAAGCGCAAGCCCTACTTCGAACGCAACCTCCTAGGGAAGGAGTTCGGCCCCGCTGGAGCGGATTGCGGGTTCAGGGAACCGCTAGCTCCCCGCTTAGCGCGACCGGGCTCGGAAATGCTAGCAACCGAGGCTCCTCGGGCTTGGAAACCCTCCCGCGCACGGTCAGACTGCGCGCGTGCGGGTCGGCGTCATCGTTCCCATGTCGTCCTCCGATGGAGCCGGCCGGACGCCCTCGTGGCCGGACATCCGGGCGTTCGCCGAGCATGCCGAGGCCGCCGGTCTCGACTCCGTGTGGGTCTGTGACCACTTTTTCGGGAGCATGCCCGGCGCGCCTCCCGAAGGCGTTCACGAAGCGTGGACGCTCGCCACCGCGCTTGCGACGGCGACGAAGCGCGTCGAGATCGGCCAACTGGTCACGTGCGCCACGTATCGGAATCCCGGGCTCCTCGCCAAAATGGCGGTCACGGCCGACGCGGTCAGCGGCGGCCGCCTCGTCCTCGGCCTCGGCGCGGGCTGGCACGACACCGAGTACGCAGCGTTCGGCTACCCGACCGACCACCGCGTCAGCCGCCTGGAGGAGGTGCTGGAGATCGTGGTTCCGCTGCTTCGTGGCGAGACTGTGTCGTTTGCCGGCCGCTTCCACGGGGTCGCCGACGCCGTCCTCCTGCCTCCGCCCGACCGCCGGATCCCGCTGCTCGTCGCGGGCAACGGCCCGCGCATGCTTCGGCTCACGGCTCGCCACGCGGAGGCCTGGAACACGGCCTGGTTCGCCGGGCCGGACGAGCGTCTTCGAGAGCGGGTCGCCGCCCTCGAAAGTGCCCTCGGTGAGGAAGGGCGCGACCCGTCGACGCTTCGGCGGACCGTCGGAATGTACGTCGCCGATCCGGCGGTGGCGCCCGACGCGAGCGAGGCGTTCACTGGCTCGGTGGACGACCTGGCGGAGACCCTCACGAGGTTCGGCGAGCTCGGCTTCGCGGAGGTCATCGCCGTCCTCGAGCCGATGAACGAGCGGTCGGTCGACCGGCTTGCCGAGGCCCGCAACCTCGTGATCAGCCCGAAGCCCTAGCCGGTATCCTCGACCTCTCGGGGCGCATAGCTCAGCGGGAGAGCGCCCGCTTCACACGCGGGAGGTCGCTGGTTCGATCCCAGCTGCGCCCATCAAAGCAAGCTTCTCCAACGTGGGACGCGGGCGCTCGGCGCGCCGGT
>Ga0307505_10003344_pt1 | contig 10132 bp, 10 predicted proteins | sample 23_S_MG_FD_202183 | JGI IMG/M metagenome (GOLD analysis project Ga0307505, IMG submission 202183) | Soil microbial communities from Populus trichocarpa stands in riparian zone in the Pacific Northwest, United States - 23_S | ecosystem: Environmental > Terrestrial > Soil > Riparian zone > Trees... | reverse complement strand
GCCAATCGACCGGCGCGTTCGCCGAAAATGAGATACGACGTGCTGCGATCGAGCACGGTGGTCCCGCGGCGATTCGCGAACGGAAACGTGATGTACGGAACATGGCGCAGATGGATGAGAGGCGACGAAAGTGGATCCGCCGCCGCCGGAGTCAGGACGGTGCGCGGTGGCGGCGAGATGAGCGTCACCTCCACATTCCGGTTCGCCAGGTGACGGACCAGATCGCCGACTGACCGCTCGAGCCCGCCGACGCCGTGCAACGGCGCGGCGGCCCGCGCCACAACCGCCACGCGAAGCGTTCGAGAGGAACGAGGGCCGGACATCAGGCGGCTCGCGGGGACAGCAACGTCCAGTACACCTGTTCGATGCGTTCGACGACCGATGGCGCGGCGAACTTCAGCCGCGCTTCGATCCGCGCCTGGGACCCCAGCGCGTGACGCAGCCGTTCGTCGGTGAACAGCATGCGCAGATCGCTGGAGAGGGCCTCCGGCGTGGCCGACAGGAGCCCAGTCAGTCCCGGGTGCACGATGTCGCGAGTCCCGCCCGTATCCATGGCGGCGATCGCGACCCCGAGTGCTGACGCCTCGATGAGCACCCGGCTCAGCGACTCGGGTCCGTATGACGGAAAGGCAAGCATCTCCGCATGGCGGATCCACTCGAGCGTTTCCTCTCGTGCCAGCCATCCGAGCATGCGCACCGGGATGCCGCGCTCGCGCGCCTCGCCCTCGAACGCCGCACGCAATGGTCCATCGCCGGCGACGACGAGCGGCCAGGTGACGCCGGCGTCGGCGTACGCCCGCAGAAGGAACTGGACGCCCTTGTTGGTCGCCAGCTTGCCGACATAGAGCGCGTAGGGATCGGCCACCGGCCGCGCCGCCGTCGCGTGGACATGGTCCAGGCGCGACATGTCGACCGGATTCGGAATCGTGTACAGCGGCGTCTGCGCCAGTTCAGGGGCGCGCCGGCGGAGGTCGTCGGTGATTGCCACGCTGGGAGCGATCACGGCACCAGCCCGGGCCAGGGCCGAACGTTTGGTCCGCAAGTTCGCGCGCATGTAGGGGATGAGCGGCCACGCCGCAGCCGAGATGGCACCCGCGCGCGGCCGCACGCATCGCGTCATCATGCCGACGGAACATTCCGGACAGAGCGACGGTTGAGCGGGGTCGTAAATCAGATCCGACCAGTAGCAGACCGGCCAGTAGTCGCGCACGGTCGCCACCGACGGAATGCCCACGACGCGGGCGGCGTTGATCGACGGCACCGTGGTCAACACGTGCTGGCCATGCACAAGATCGAACCGGCCGTCGCGCAACCGATCGATCAGATAGTTTTCGAGCGCGGACCACAGGCGCTCGTTCTTCTGGATATTACGCAGGAACGGGATGTCCGTCGCCCGCCGCTCAAACACGGTCACCGCGAGGTTCTCCACGGTGGTCTGGCGCGTTCCGGACGCGGCTCCGGCCTCGACCTTCACCACCTCCACATGGTGACCGCGCGCCACGAGGCCGCGCGCCAGTTCGAAGGTGCTCCAGCCGCTGCCGCCGCAGACCGGTGGAAACGCATCGGTGACGATGAGGACGCGGAGCGGCGCGCTCATGCCGCCACGACCGTGCGCAGCCTGGCGTCCAGTGCGCGGCAATGCGCCTGCCAGCTGAAGTCGCGGACCACGCGATCGCGCGCGGCCGCGCCCAGGCGCTGCCGCAGGGCCGGATCGGCCAACGCCAGGAGCGCGCCATCAAGCCCTCGCGGATCGGCCGGGTCATACAGCACGCCCTCGCGATTGTGCTCGACCAGCCGGCTGAGGCGGGGAAGCGCCGGTGCCACGACCGGCAGGCCGGCGGCCATGTATTCGAAGATCTTCAACGGCGACCAGTAGAAACCCAGTTGCAGCGGGGCGTGACGGACCGGATCGAATGGCGCGACACCGATCTGCGCGCGCCTGAGGCCTGCCGCGAGCCGATCGTGGGGCACGCGGCCGGTGAACTGAATGCCCGGGACGCCGCGGGCGGCGGCCTCGGCGGACGCGCGTTCGGGACCATCACCGATGAAGATTCCGCCGAACCGTTGATCACCGGACGCATACAGCCGCGCGAGTGCGGCCGACAAGTGCGCGGCACCATGCCACGATCGGAAGGCGCCCGCAAACACGGACAGAATCCGATCCGGATCCAGCGCGAATGGCGGATCACCCGGTGCGTCCGGACGAAAGACATCGACGTCCGCGCCCCACTCGATCTCCAGCACCGCACGCCGATCGATCCAGGCGGGCAGGATGTCGGCCGACGGCGTGACGAAGAGCGACGTCAGGCGGCACAGTCGATCGCGCCAGCGCCGCATGGGCTCGAGGATCAGCCCGCGATCGATCCGGCGCTTGGCCGAGCCAGGGAAATCGATGATCGGCGCGTTCACTTCGAGCACGGCGGGAACGCCGACGTCGTGCGCGGCGAGCACGCCTTCGCCGCCGAAGTTGTAGTAGCGCTCGATAATCACATCCGCGCGCATGTCGCGGGCGATCGCGGCGATGCGCCGGCGCCGGAGCCACCGGAGTTCAGGCCGGCCGAATGGCGGCGCCATCGGCGTCCAATGAACGCCGCCGGACGGCCACGGGCCGCCCTGGCGCACGGCCACGTGGACGTCGTGGCCAAGCGCGGCCAGTCCCTGGGCCACCGATTGCACGTGCACCGACCCGCCGAGGGTGCCGGGCACGGTTTGATCGAGGGCGGCGTAGAGAATCCGGAGCGAGCGCATCGCGTTCGCCATGCTGACCTACCGGCGCGATTCAGGCAAGCGGCGGAGGCCCGATCTTGCGAAGACGCGCGAAGAACGGGCCGGACTGTATCCGGCCGAACAGGATCAGGTCGAGCTTCATGACCCACGAGATCGCTGTGACCAGGCGGAAGACGATCCCGCCCCGCCGGACGCGCGCCTGCGCCGATCGCCGCGCTTCGCGAACGGACGCCGTCGCATCGACGGCGCCTGGCGTTCTGGCCGCGGCGCGACGGGCCAGAAACCGCTCGGCGATACGGACCAGCACATTCTCGACGAACGCGCCGACGATCGGCGTGTAGTAGGTCACGCGTTCGACTCGGAAGCCGCACTCGGCCGCCACGCGCGCGAGGTCATCGTGGTCGATGAGTGGGTTGACATGGTCGGATTTCCGCAGCCGCTCCTGGCCGAGGTCGAGCAGGCCGAGGCGCTCGCAGAACGCCGCGAATCGGTTGACGAGGCGCGTGCCGCGCGCAATCCAGCCGTTCTTGCGCACGTGCGTATACACGAACAGCGCACCATCGTCGGCCAGCACGCGGTTGGCTTCCTTGAGCATGGCGAGCAGCGCGGGCCGGGACAGGTGTTCCAGCACGTCGAGCGACCAGGCTTTGCCAAACGCGCCGTTTCGAATCGGGAGGCGCCGCAGGTCACCCAGCAAGACGTCGAACGTGGCGACGGTCTCTGGCGCGAAGTAGGGGGCGATATCGATGCCCGTCAGCGAGGCACCCGACCGCGCGTTCCACGCGAGCGTGCGGCCGCTGCCGCATCCGAGATCGAGGACGCGATCGCCGGGCCCGGGCGCCAGAAATACGCGGAGCATGTCGTTGCGGATCTTCGATCCCAGGAGTGGCGGCGCGATGGACTCGTGCCGTGCATCGGCGTGAAGCGCTTCGTCGAGGTACTTCGTCTGCTCCTGGAACGCCTCGAGCGGACGCAGATCCAGATACCCCGCCGCAGTCGAGAACGTCCGTCCGCAATTACGGCACTGCACGCCATCGCCGGAATCCGAGACCGGCCCGCCGCAATCCGGACACTGCGCGATCTCAATCAGGCGGGGAGAAATCATGACGTGCGCGCCGCCTCAAGCGCGGCTTCCACGCGCACGGCGCGCGCGTCCCAGGTGAATCGCGGTGCGAGCGCGGCGGCACCCGCGCCCAGCGCCTCCGCCAGCGACGGATGGTCTTTGACGCGCAGCAGTGCGGCGGCGAGCGCCGCGGGATCGCCGGGCCGCACCAGAAGCGCGGTCTGACCGTCGGTCAGTACTTCGCGAATCGACGGCAGATCCGACGCCACGATGGGACGCCCCAGTGTCAGGTACTCGAAGAGTTTCAGCGGCGACGTGTACCGCTCGGAAATAGCCGACGCGGTGTTGGGCAGGACGAGTACGTCCGCCGCCTGCAGCCGTCCTATCACGTCACGCGGCGGCACAAGGCCGGTGAGGGTGATCCGCGACCCCAGGTCCAGTTCGCGGATCAACGCGCGGACGCGGTCTGCGTCAGGCTCCCCCGGATGGCCACCGACGATCAGCCCGTGGACGCCGGAGGCGAGGGCCAGCGCACGCACGAACACATCAACCCCCTTCCACGGATAGAGATGACCGGCATAGGCCGCGACGAACGACCCGTGGCTCCGGGTCATGGGTGCGATCGTGTCGGCCGGGCGGGCGCCGTCCGGGACGACAAACGTCCGTTCCCTTGAGCCGAATCTCTGCGTGAGCTCCGCGGCCAGCGCGTGCGTGATCGCCACGTAGGCGGCCGCGTGACTCCAGACGCGCTCTTCGCGGCGGGCCAGCCGCCTGAGTTTGCCGGCTGATGGCGCCAGTTCCGGTCGCCCGAGCAGCGCCGGCATTTCAGACGCGACCACGTCGGCCAGTCCGTGCGATTCGTAGACCACGGGTGGGCGGCGCGACTTCGGCAACTGCACCAGCCAGGCCGCGAGGCCCAAATCCCGTGTCAGCACCACCGCGTCGCGGCGGGTCGCGGCCAGCCGGGCCGCCGACAGCAGAAAGCGCAGGCGCCGCGCGCGACCCGCACCGCCCGCCGGAACAACGTGCAGATGAAGTGTGTTGATGGCAGGGAGGTCGTAGAAGGCGAACGGGTCGCGCACGACCGGCGCGCTGTCGGGCCTGACGACCAGCGTCACGTCGTGGCCGCGCTGCGCCAGCGCGTGGCACGTCGCCATGGTCTGCACGCCGTTCGCGCGTTCGATGGGAAAGCGCGTATCGGCGAAATAGAGCACGGTCACCGCGAAAGGCGCTCCACGGTCACAGCCCAAACGACTTGGCGAGGAAGTACTGCGTGACCTGGGCCGCGTCGAACGCCGCGTGATTCGTCATGCCCATGACCGCCGACCGGCGCTTCATGTAGAGGACTCCCCAAAACAGTCCGAGGGCGCCGATGCCAATCGCCGCATCCAGGCCCTGCGTGGCGTGCAGGAGACCAAACGCGACCGTCGTGACCACGAGGCCGACCCGCATGCCGCCGAGCCCTTGTTCGAATCGACGCAGGATGAACGCGCGCTGCAGTTCCTCCTTCACGCCCGCGCCGAGCACGACGACCATGACGAAAATCGCGGCATCGAGCGGCGATTGCATGTATTGCGCGAGCGGGTTCACCTCGACCGTCTGCAAACCGGGAATCAGCGCACGGAGTGTCAGGACGATGACGGTCACGCCGATGAACACGACCGGCACGAACAGCAGACCCCGGAGCATTTCGCCGAGGACGGGGCGCGACCCCAGGAAAATGCTCTTGGAGTCCTCGCCGCTCAGTTCGAGAAACACCCGGATGAGGATGGCGATGAGCGCGGTGTCCAGGAACATGAGTGTCGCGACGAACTCCAGTGACTGGTTGGGGCCCGCATCCAGGTTGACGAGGTCCGTCGTCAGCCACAGCGCCACGAAGATGACGAGCTGCGTGGGAATTCCTGAGATGGCTATTGCCTGGATGATCGCAAACCACCGGGGCACTGGAAACACGACCCGCGATGCCGCCTCCGGGATTGCCGGTGCGACTGGCAGGGCGGCTTTCGATTCATCCACCCGCAGAACTGTATCAGGGGACGGGTCTCGCTGGCGTCAGCAAGACCCGTCCCCTTCTTGTGAAACGTCCGCCCCCTCACACCGCGAGGCGATGGCGGGTGACGAACGCCAGAATCATCAGCACACCGAACACCAGATTGACCGCAATGATCCGGTGCCGCACGTCCTCGCGGTCGCCGGCGACCGCGATCGCCAGCGGCACGAGCGGGACCATGTACCGGTAAATACCCTGGAAGCCCGGCTGTCCGGTCGAAATGATGAACACACCGAGGCAGAACAGGGCCTCGCCCATCGGCATCCGGCGCCAGTAGCGGATGAGCAGACCGAGATAGAGAAACCAGAAGCCGCCGTGCAGCCAACTGCCGATGCGCCGCGGGAACTCGATCAAACCCAGAATCGCGCGGAACGGGTAGGGTGTCGGGTTGTCCCACATCTGCTGCCGGGCGAGAAATGCGCTGGATGAGCCGAGTACATCCGCCATGTAAATCAGATAGGCCACGACCGGTACCGCAAACATCACGATCGTGAATGTCGATCGGGCGGCCCGCCCGCGGGCGGCCAGCGTGGCATCCAGCCAGCATGCGACGGCGGGAACCGCCAGCAGCGCGAATCCGTGGACGCGTGTGGTTGCCGCGAGGCCCGCCAGCAGGCCGGCCAGTTCGTAGCGGCGCTGACGTGTCGCGACCATCGTGCCCACGACCAGCAAGAGAAACAGACTCTCGGTGTAGGGAATGGAGAGGTAGAACGACCCTGCCGACGTCATCATCACCGTCATGACACGGCCGACCCGGTCGTCTGAATCAATCAGACTCCGCGCCATGAGCCAGAGCGCGACGAAGGTGACGAGGTTCGAGAAGATCGTCGCGGCCCAGAAGAAGGACAACGACGGCGCCAGTCCGCGCAGTGTTTGGACGGTCATGGGATACAGCGGGAAGAATCCCGCCGCGCCTTGCCCCCGGGTCGTCTCGAGCTCGTAGTCGTAGCCGTGCTCAGCGATCCGTTCGTACCAGAGCGCATCCCACTTGTGCCAGACGTTGATGGGATTGAGCGCCGCCGTGTTGTCGGTCACGACGTAGGTCACGCCGTCGGCGCCGAGTGTGGGGAATGTCGCGACTCCGACGACGCCCAGGGCCGCGATCGCGAGCCGTGACGCCGTGAACCAGGCGACGACGGTCAATCCTCGTGACCCGGCACTACTCATCAACGGCGCGATCTTATGGCAGAAGTGGAGGCACGGGCCAGCCCGCGTCCGCCGCCAACGCCACGCGCGGGTAGTTCATGGTGAGGCAGTGCAGGAGTCCGCGGCCCCTTGCGGCGAGGGACTTCGCGGCCACGCCAACCACCGCGAAGCCGAGACGCCGGTACACGTCCATCGCGACGGCATCTTCCGCGCGACCGAACTGCGGCACGAACGCCGTGCCGTTGACGAGGAATACGTTGACGTAGGTTTCGTTGCCCGCCCTGGGCCTCGGCAGGCGAACCGCCGTGAATCCCCGCCGGGAGAACGCGTCGACGTACTCGTCCGTGTCACTGACGAGGGTCGTCGCGTTGACGAAACGCGCGCGCTCGTCGATGTGCCCGATGCCGCCGCGCTTCGGCAGGCGCGTCACGACGCGGCATCCATACTGGCCGGCAAATAGGGCGTCGGTCATCTGCCTGGTGTGTCGCGACTCGACGATGACGCAGTCGCCCACATGATTGGCCATCAGGTTGCCGCCTTCGAACCGGAAGGGGTGGGAGATCAATCTGGCGCCGAAGAGCGCCGCCACCGCCGCGTCCGGTTCGAACCCGCCGAAGTACTTCGCGTCAGTGACGGCCAGCGCTCCGGTCTCATCCAGCAGGGGCACCGGCATCGCATCGCGGCTCCAGAACATGTTGCGGGCGCGCTTGAATGCGACATAGCGCAGCCGCTCGGCCGGAACGAAACGGCTATAGTCGGCGAGGACCTTCTGGCGATCGGCGGGCGCGTTGGAATAGCCGTACAGAATGAGCGTGACGTTCGGCGGCAGGCGCGCGGCGATGGTGCGTTTCAGATCGTTGGCGCCAAACGCGTCGAACGCCGACATGAAGACGAAGCCGGTGTCTTCATAGTCGGCGAACGGGCGGAGGAGCGGGTCGGACGCCTGGAGGGTCGTTGGACCCTGCCAGGCGAGGGAGGCGCAGAGGAGGGAGACGGCGATGCCCGAGCGCACCGTCCGCATGGGTGGCCGTCAGCGGCGCGTGGCCGTCCAGCCGGTGCCGGTGATCGTGTTGCCGTTGACCGTCCCGGTGTACTTGGTCGTGCCCGCGGTGAATGTGATCTGTGCTCCGTTCAGGTTGCCCGCGCTGATCGCCGTCGATCCCAGCGAGCCCGAGACATGCTGGAACTTCTGCGTGAGCGTGAGCGGCCCACCCGGCATCTGCCAGGTGCCTTCGACTTTGGCCGGGACGATCCAGAGGAGCGCCGTGCACCAGCTGGTGCAGTTCGAAATCGTCTCCGTCTCGTCCGCTTCCCAGTCTTCCATGCTGAAGGTGTTGGCGACGATGCGGGTGCCCGGCTTCATGTCGAGTATCTGCGGCCGCAACCGCATGTTGATGCTGGGGAGCAGGAACATCGTCACCACATCGGCCTTCGAGAAGTCGGACTTGAAGAGGTCGGCTTCGACGAACGTCGCCATGCCTGAGACGCCGGCGGCTTCCGCGTTCTTCTTCGACAACGCGACCATGTCGGGGTTGTATTCGATGCCCTGAGCGCGCGCGCCGCGCTTAGCCGCCGTGATTACCGTGCGGCCGTCACCAGAACCCAGGTCCATCACGAAGTCCTTGGGCGTGACCTTGGCCATGTCGAGCATCTTGTCGACGAGCGGCTGGGGGGTTGGCACCCAGACGACGTCCTTGCCCGGCTGGCCGGAGTACGGCTCGAAGTTCTTGCCCGTCTGTTGTGTCGCCGTGCTCTGCGCGGTCACCGCGGTGGCGATGGCGACGAGCGATAGCGTGATAAGTCCTTTGACCGCGATCCGCATGCGTTTCTCCTGCCCGATAGGGGCTCGTACTGGTGTGACGATCGTCTGAACTTTGTCGTCTGGGAAGGGGATTGTCAAGGGAACTGGGCAACTGGATAACTCGCTAACTCGTTAACTCGCTAACGAAGACCCCGAGCCCACGTGCCGGGCAGGTGTCCAGTTAACCAGTTGCCCAGTTATCCAGTTCGCCCATGAGAGGATCGCACCGCTCCTGCGTTCTTACATGACAGTGACCGACGTCGAGGCGTTGTTTGCCGAGCATCGCGAGCCGCTGTTTCGGTATCTGTGCCGGGCCGTCGGGCACACGGAGACGGCGCGCGATCTGACGCAGGATGTGTTTCTGCGCGTTGCTCGAGCGTCGGCCACCGCGCCGTCCGGGCCTGAGGCTCGTCCGTGGCTCTTCACGATCGCGAGAAACCTGGCGCTGGATCACCAACGGCGGCAGAGGCGGGATCTCTTCCCGCCTCCTGGGCCAGTGGCCGAATCGCGGGTGGCCTCTCAGGACACCGCCGCGGAGGTCAATGAGGCTCTGGCGAATCTGACGGCGCTCGATCGCGATGTGTTTCTTATGCGCGAGCTGGGTGGCCTGGGCTATGACGAGATTGCGAAGGTGTGTGAGTTGAGTCCTGACGCCGTGCGCTCGCGCATTCATCGAGCCCGTCTGCAGTTACGCGAGATTCTGTCCGAACCGATCCGGATGTGCCAGACGAAGACCATGCGACAAAGCCCGAGGCAGACATGATTGACGCGGCCAATTCCGAAGTCATCTCCGCGTTTGTGGACAACGAGCCGTTCGAGCCGAGTGCATTGGCGCGCGCGCTGGCCCAACCTGGGGGCCGCGATCTGTTGATCGACTTCATCGCGCTGAGGCACGTTGTCAGTGCGGATGGCGCGAGCGACTCGCGGATCGCCGTCGCCCCAGAGAGACCCCGCTGGCGCGGCGTCGTGGCGGCCGCGGCGATCGTCGCCGCGCTGGCCGGCGGCTACGCCGTGGGCCGCGAGCGCGCGACCTTGGGAACGGGGGGCACGGGGGTCACGGGGGTCACGGAGGCGACGACGGGCGCTCCGGTGATGGCCACCGCTCCGGCGCCGACGCGCGTCATCGAGCTCAGACCCGGCGTCGAGTGGCAATCAAGCAACGGAGGACGTTGAGATGAAGACCAGCTGGTTTCTAGCGCTCGCCCTGTTCGCGGCCGCTCCCGGGTCGGAAGACGATCAGGCCACCGAGGCGCAGTCGATGCTTCAAGTGTCCGGCCCCACCTATTTTGCCGACGGCAAAATCAGAGGTGCGACAGTGGGACAGCCGAACCTGAAGGTGAATCAG
>Ga0307505_10003343_pt1 | contig 10133 bp, 12 predicted proteins | sample 23_S_MG_FD_202183 | JGI IMG/M metagenome (GOLD analysis project Ga0307505, IMG submission 202183) | Soil microbial communities from Populus trichocarpa stands in riparian zone in the Pacific Northwest, United States - 23_S | ecosystem: Environmental > Terrestrial > Soil > Riparian zone > Trees... | reverse complement strand
GCCCTCCAGGACGAGGGTGAGTCCGGCCGCAAGGTGATCACCCAGTGGACCCGCTATCTCACGGTGGTCCTCGCCCTGATCCAGTCCACCGGATTCACCTATCTCTTCCATGTCGGGCGGTTCACCGGGGGCATCGACCTCATCCCCAACTACACCCCGGGAAGAGTGATCCTCATCGTCCTGACGATGACGGCCGGCACGGCGATGGTCATGTGGATCGGCGAGCTGATCACCCAGCGCGGTGTCGGCAACGGCATGTCGCTGATCATCTTCGTGTCGATTCTCAGTCAGTTCCCCTTCATCTTCGGCCAGATCTGGGGCCAAACTGTTCAACAGGACCTTCCGATCCGGTTCGTGGTCATCGTCGCCATCTTCCTGGCGATGATCGTGGCGATTATCTATGTCGACCAGGCGCAGCGGAGGATCCCGATCCAGTTCGCGAAACGAGTTCGGGGACGCAGGGTGATGGGCGGTCAGTCGACCTATATCCCGCTCAAGGTCAACACGGCCGGTGTGATCCCGGTCATATTCGCAACTTCGGTGCTGCTGATCCCATCGCTGATCATCACCGCGATTCCCTCGGATGCGTCATGGGTCCAGTCGGTGTACCGATGGGTCGACAACAACCTGGGCGGCAGCGGGCAGGTCAGCTGGTGGTACATCTTGATCCTGTTCGCCCTGATCATCTTCTTCACCTACTTCTACACGGCGATCCAGTTCGACCCCGAGAAGCAGGCGGAGATGATCCAGCGCCAGGGAGGCTTTGTGCCCGGTGTCAGGCCTGGACGGCAGACGGCCCGGCATCTCGGTTTCATCCTGAACCGGATCACCCTTCCCGGCTCGATATTCCTGGCCTTGATCGCTGTGCTCCCCGCCATCGCTGGCGCGATATGGAACATTCAGATCGCCTTCTCCGGGGTCTCGATCCTGATCGTGGTCGGTGTCGCCCTGGAGACGATGAAGCAGATCGAGTCACAGTTGACCATGCGCAACTACGAGGGGATCCTCACCTAGTGAGCGCGGAGGGAAGTGCCAGGCGTGGCGGCCGGCAATGTGGCGGCAGCCCCGGCCGACCGGCGTCTGTTTGCCCGAACCATCAGAAGGTTGGAGTGGATGGCATCGACGTAGTCCCCGGCAGCGCTGAAGCCTTGTCGTCTCGGAGACTTACGGGCAAAGTCGGCCGGCAATGTGGCGGCCGGCAATCAGCATGAAACTCCTCTTCATAGGGCCCCCCGGTGCCGGTAAGGGGACCCAGGCAACCCGGGTCGCCGAACGGCTTGGCATTCCGCACATCTCGACTGGCGAGATGTTCCGTCACCATGTCACCTCGGGGACCGAACTGGGGCAGCAGGTTGACGCAATCATGAAGGCGGGCGACTACGTGCCCGATGAGATCACAGTGGCGATGTTGAGAGAGCGTCTAGCCGAGCCCGATGCCACGGGCGGCTTCATCCTGGATGGGTTTCCCCGGACCGCGGGTCAAGTCGCCGCGCTGGACGGCTTGGTGGGCGAAGAAGGTCTCGATCATGTGGTCGTCTTCGACGTCGACGAGGAGGCGCTCGTCGATCGGCTGCTTGCCCGGGGCAGGGCCGATGACACCGACGAGACAGTTCGCAACCGTTTCCGGGTGTATGAGGAGCAAACAGCTCCGCTTCTCGACATCTATCGGAGCCGGGGCCCCCTGATCCATGTGAGCGGTGTCGGATCGGTGGACGAGGTGACCGAGCGAATTCTCGTCTCCCTGAGCCCACACGAGGTCGAGCAGACCACACGGAGCGGTCAATGATCACGATCAAGTCCCGGCGTGAGTTCGCCAAGATGCAGAAGGCCGGCGCGGCGGTGGCTGCCATTCATGAAGCGATTCGCGAGGCGGCGGCCCCTGGTGTCTCTCTGCTCGAATTGGAGGCGATCTCGGCGCGAATCCTCGAGGAGCGAGGCTGCAAGTCGTCTTTCCTCGGCTACCACGGCAGCTACCCGGCCACCTTGTGCCTTTCCCCCAACGAAGTGGTGGTCCATGGCATCCCGTCTTCAGACCGCCTCCAGGAGGGAGACATCCTCTCGGTCGACGCCGGCGCCATCTACGAGGGCTTCCACGGCGACGGTGCGTTCACGATGGCCATCGGCCAGGTGTCCGACGAGGCGAGGCGGTTGATCGAAGTCACCGAGGAGGCACTCTGGGCGGGCGTCCGCGAAGTGCGCAAGGGCAATCATCTCGGTGATATCGGTGCGGCGGTGCACGAGGTTGGCGAGAGTGCAGGTTTCGGAGTGGTCGAGGAGTACGTCGGGCACGGGATCGGGCGTCAGATGCACGAGGAGCCCCAGGTGCCCAATTACGGACAGCGTGGCGTTGGCATGCGGCTGCGCCCGGGCATGTCGCTGTGCATCGAGCCGATGTTCAATATTGGGGCCCGGCACACGACTGTCGATGCGGATGGATGGACTGTGCGGACCAGGGACGGCTCGCTCTCGGCCCACTGGGAGCACACAGTGTGCATAACCCCTGACGGGCCACAGGTTTTCACGGCGGGGGAAGTCCCGCTACCCGTCCAATTTGAGCAGAGTGCCGCACGTGGTTAGCATTCCGGGGTCGTTCCCGCGCGCAATGCGCTGGATAACGCCGTATTCAGACCAGGGAACCGCCATCCTCGACCTTGAATCTTGATTTCCAGGTCAGGAGATCGGTGCCCTGGGAACACTCGCGCGCACCCTGGTGACGTCTACGGATTGAGCTATCGGGCGCCCGCCCTTATGTGTGGGTCGTAGCGCGAACATGAGTTTTGGAGCAAGAGATGAAGGTAAGACCTTCCACCAAGAGAATGTGCGAGAAGTGCCGGATCATCAGACGTCGTGGCCGCGTCTGGGTGATCTGCACCAATCCGCGTCACAAGCAACGTCAAGGATGATCTGAGTGGCACGTATCGCAGGAGTTGACCTCCCCAGGGACAAGAGGCTCGAAATCGGGCTCACCTACATATTCGGCATCGGGCTGACCCGGGCTCAGAAGGTTTGCGCCGACACCGGAGTTGACCCTGGCACCCGCATCCGCCAGCTGACCGACGACGAGGTCACCCGGATTCGTCGATACATCGAGGCCAACTTCGAGGTCGAGGGCGACCTCCGACGTGAGATACAACAGGACATCAAGCGCAAGATCGAGATCGGCAGCTATCAGGGCATACGTCACCGTCGCGGCCTGCCCGTGCGTGGACAGCGCACCCACACCAACGCCCGAACCCGCAAGGGGCGCCGCGTTGCCATTGCCGGCAAGAAAAAGGTCACGAAGTAGGAGTTTGTAAAAGGTGGCAAAACAACCAGGGGCCAAGCGTGTCCGTCGCAAGGAGAGAAAGAACATCTCCCACGGTCAGGCGCATATCAAGGCCAGCTTCAACAACACGATCATCTCCATCAGCGACCAGACCGGGGCCACGGTGGCCTGGACCTCCGGTGGCTCGGTCGGGTTCAAGGGCTCGAGGAAGTCGACGCCCTACGCCGCCCAGGTCGCAGCGGAGGAAGCCGCTCGCCGCGCCGGCGAGCACGGGATCCGCAAACTCGACGTCATCGTCAGTGGCACCGGTTCCGGGCGGGACACCGCCGTGCGGACCCTGCAGAACATGGGCATGGAGGTCACCTGGATTCGTGACGTCACCCCGATCCCCCACAACGGTTGTCGACCCAAGAAGCGGCGGAGGGGCTGATATGGCTCGTTACACAGGACCCCGTCACAAGCCATGCCGTCGCGCCCGCACCCCACTTTGCCAGTCGAAGCGCTGCCCCGTCGAAAGACGCCCCTACCCACCGGGTCAGCACGGCCGCGGCCGCATCCGGGAGAGTGACTATCTGATCCAGCTCCGCGAGAAGCAGAAGCTGCGCACCATGTACGGCGTACTCGAGCGGCAGTTCCGCCGCTACTACCAGGAGGCCGCCCGCCGCCCCGGAATCACCGGTGAGGCCCTCCTCCAGCTCTTGGAGCTGAGGTTGGACAACGTCGTATGGCGCGCCGGTCTCGCCGCCACCCGCCCCCAGGCCAGGCAGCTCGTCAACCACGGGCACTTCCAGGTCAATGGGAGGAAGGTGGACATCCCGTCCTATCAAGTCCGGCCCGGTGACACGGTCACCATCAAGGACAAGAGCAGGGACGCCATCGTCATTCAGCACGCCGTGGACACACAAGGACGCGAGGCTCCGGCCTGGCTCAGTGTCGATCTCGGTGAGCGGAAGGTGGATGTGATCGATCGCCCGCGCAGGGATCAGATCGACACAGCCATCAATGAGCAGTTGATTGTCGAGCTCTACTCGAAGTGAGGTAATGCCTTGTTGATCGTCCAACGCCCCCAGATCGAAGAGGAGTCGATTTCCGACGTAAGGTCGAAGATCGTCGTCGAACCCCTCGAGCCTGGCTTCGGATACACGCTCGGGAACACTCTTCGTCGGACACTTCTCTCCCGGATACCGGGAGCGGCGGTCACTTCGATTCAGATCGAGGGTGTGGAGCACGAGTTCTCCACCGTCCCCGGTGTAGTCGAGGATGTGGTCGACATCATCCTCAACATCAAGAGGATCGTCGTCCGCATGGAAGACAACGATGTCCAAACCCTCTATCTCTCGGCCAAGGGTGCCGGTGTGGTGACGGCAGGTGACCTCAAGCTTCCCGCCGGAGTCGAGATCGTCAACCCCGACCTCCATATCGCCACGCTCAGTGCCAGCGGGCGTCTCGAGATGGAGATGACCGTCGCACCCGGAGTCGGCTATCGGAGCGCAGACGGCAACAAGGGGGCAAGCTCGGTCATCGGGGTCATACCCGTGGACTCGATCTTCTCCCCGGTGCGCAAGGTCTCCTACAAGGTGGAAAACACCCAGGTGGGGCAGATGACCAACTTCGACCGGCTTGTCCTCGACATCGAGACCAACGGGGCCGTCGAGCCGGGTGAGGCGATCTCATCCGCCGGCAAGACACTTCGCGAGCTCATGGGGCTCTTCGCCGACATCGGTGAAGGAATTGGCCTGGAGTTGGGCGAGGTCCAGCCTGAGTTCTCCGGTTCGCCGGACCTCGACCTTCCCATCGAGGCACTCGATCTATCCGAGCGTCCCCGCAACTGTCTGCGTCGTGCTCAGATCAAGACAGTCGGCGAGTTGGTGGAGCGCACTTCGGACGACCTGCTCAACATCACCAACTTCGGTCAGAAGAGCCTCGAAGAGGTCACGGCAAAGCTCGACGAGCTCGGTCTCAGTCTTGCCGACGCCGGTGGCGGATCCTGATGCCACGCCCCAAGAAAGGCCCCAGGTTCGGTGGGTCGCCTTCACACAACAAGAAGATCATGGCCAACCTGGCCACCGAGCTCTTCTTGCATGAGAAGGTGACGACGACGCTTCCGCGAGCTCAAGCTGTCAGACCTCTGGCAGAGAAGCTCATCACCAAGGCAAGGAGAGGCGATCTCCACGCCAAGCGGATTGTTCTCAAGACCATTCCCAATCGGGAAGCGGTGGTCAAACTGTTCGACGATGTGGCACCCCGCTATGCGGATCGTCAGGGTGGCTACACGCGGATAACAAAACTCGGCCCTCGTCGTGGCGACGGAGCCGAGGAAGCGATAATCGAGCTCGTCTGACCGATTGGCCCACCGAAGGTGGGCGTCAAGACCAGATCTGGTTCGCAACCACTCCGACTAGAAGACCGGTGACGAAGACCGTGCCGCTGCCTATGACCACCTGGATCGGGGTCACCTTGTGACGTAGGACACGTCGTGCGATCACCGAATCGAGCATGGTGACGCCACCAGTGAGAAGACCGATGACACCTGCGATGAGCAGGAGATTCGAGACAAGCTGGCCAAAGAAGATGCAGATCGCGATCAATGCGATCACAGCAACGAGACCGCCCTTGGTGAAGACCCAGTCTGGGAGCGCCGAAGCGAAGCCTTCATTGGCCTTTGCCAACGCCTGATCCAACCTCGACTCACCCTTGACCTTGACGTGCTTCACCTTTGCTGGTCGGGTCTCGGTCTTGGTGGCCGACCCTGCCGTCACTGGTGCCTTGGACTTTGGTGATGTCGAGGCGAGGTGCCGGCTCGACTTCTTCGGCCTGGTCGAGCTCTTCGCCTTGCCATTGAGGTTGGCAGCCTCGATTTCGAACGAGGCGCGGTCCTCGATGTCGAGCAAGAGGACTTCACCTTCTGCCGCCACTCGAAAGCCTTCCGGGATCCGCGAGATATCGATGGTCTTGATGTCCCAGTCGCCGATCACATGGTCACCGGACGCAACCTGGATGCGTCCTTCGCCGATGTCGACCATTGCGGGTAGTGCCTGGTTGTCACCCGGCATACGGAGCGTCGCTTTAAACCTTGCCATCGGGTGGTTATCGGTCGGTTTTGCCCCCTACTTGTGGAGAACTATCGCGATCGCGAAAAGAGTGAAAGTGCCGCTTCGGGGTAGCCTGAGCGTTCTTGAGCCAGCCTTCATACCTCGATTTCACCAGTGAGGAGTGGGCCGCGCTCCGCGCCAACACGCCACTCACCCTCACCGAGTCGGATGTCGAGAAGATCAGAGGCATCAACGTCCACCTCGACATCGACATGGTCGAGCACAGTTTCCTGCCTCTCTCCCGGCTCCTCAACCTCTACGTGTTGGGAAGCCATCAACTGGCAAGCGTGACCGACACCTTCCTCGGCACCCCGCCACGACCCAGACCCTTCATACTCGGCGTGGCCGGCTCGGTGGCCGTCGGCAAGTCGACCATTTCCCGTGTCCTCCAGGAGCTCTTGGCACGATGGCCACAACACCCGCGTGTCGAGTTGGTGACGACCGATGGATTTCTCTATCCGAATCATGTGCTCGAAGAGCGTGGACTGATGGAGAGGAAAGGATTCCCCGAGAGCTATGACCGGCGGTCCCTACTCGACTTCGTCGCCCGGTCGAAGGCGGGTGAGGACCATCTCGAGGTTCCCATCTATTCGCACTTCGCCTACGACGTGTTGCCTGGGGAAACACGCGTGATCAGCCGTCCCGACATCCTGATCCTCGAAGGTCTGAACGTGCTCCAGGCGGGGGAGACCGGGGCCTTCGTCTCAGATCACTTTGACTTCTCGATCTTCGTCGATTCGGCCCCGGAATCGGTACGCGAGTGGTACATCCAGCGGTTCGTGACACTTCGTGATACCGCCTTCGCCCAGCCGGACGCCTATTTCCACCGTTACGCGGACCTCTCCGATGAAGAGGCTGTGGCTGTGGCTGCCGACATATGGGCCCGGATCAACGAGGTGAATCTGATGGAGAACATTCTCCCCACCCGGGAACGCGCAAGCCTGATCCTCAACAAGGCACCCGATCACTCGATCGAGCGGGTCCGGCTACGTCGTTGACCGGTTAGCCTCGCCCGACTGTGAGCAACATGTTCTCTCGTGCCGGTCGAGCCTCGCTTCTCGATCGAAAGCCCTTCACCGAGGCCTTCTTCGATGGCGACTCCGCCGCCGATGCGGCGATTCTCGTCTCGATGGTGGCCGGGGTCACCTATGTGGGGAATCTTCTCGTCAGGGGGCTGATCGGCGCCTTCTCGTTCCCGACCCTGTTCCAGGTGGTGATCGGGGGTGTCGTCTCCTGGCTGATTCTCGGTTTTGCCTCCTGGTTCGTAGCCACCCGTCTGTTTGGGGCCAGTGGGCGACCACAGACGATGATCGCGCTCCAGGGTCTCGCGGTGCTTCCCCTCTTGCTCGAGCTCGCCGGCACGATCGCTGCCAGCGTCGGTCTCCTCTGGTACCTCGTGATCCTCGTTGTGGGCACGAGGGAGGCGGCTGAGATCAACACCCGCGACGCCGCAGTGTCGGTCCTGATCGGCTTTGCCGTGGCGGCAATCTTCCGGACCCTGCTCGGTGTCCCATTTGCGGTGTTCGGCGCCATCTTCTGATGCCGACGCTCCGCGTCGACCTGGCCTATGACGGAACCGGATTCAGGGGCTATGCGACGCAACGAGGTCTCCGCACCGTTCAGGGTGAGCTGTCGAGAGCTTTCGAGACCGCTCTTGGGACACCCGTCGAGTTGGCAGTGGCGGGGCGGACCGATGCCGGGGTGCACGCCCGTGGTCAGGTCGTGTCCCTCTGGGTGGACCGCGACGTCGATCTCGAGCGTCTGCCACGTGCGCTGAATGGGTTGTTAGGCCCCGAAGTCACCGTGCGGGCGGTCGCAGAGGTTCACGAAGACTTCAACGCCAGATTCTCGGCGCGGTGGAGGCAGTATCGCTACTCGATCTCAACCGACGACGCGCCCGACCCGCTCACCAGGGGATTCGTCTGGCATGTCGGACCGAAGGTCGATGTCGAGAGCATGATCTCCACCGCCGCTGAGTACGTCGGTGAGCACGACTTCAGCGCCTTCTGCCGCTCGGTTGAGGGAAAGAGCAATGTGAGACGCGTCGACGAAGCGCGATGGGATCGGGTCGAGAACGGGCTCGAATTCTGGATCACCGCCAATGCCTTCTGCCATCAGATGGTCCGTTCCTTGGTTGGACTGGCCTACGACGTCGGGCGGGGATACACGCCAGCCGGATCGGTGCGAGACATCGTGGAGTCGGGTGACCGGAGCCGGGTTGTGACTGTGGCGCCGCCACACGGTCTGACCCTGTGGAGGGTCGGCTACTGATCGCTGACGGGCGCCTCTGACTGATAGCTAGGGGATGCGAAAGCTGCTGCGGCGTTTGGCGAACCGCTCGCCCACCGAGACGAGCCCTTCTGCCAGGGCGTCGAGAGGTGAGCTGGACGGTGTCGTCCTGTTCTCGGTCTCCTGCGCACGTCTGACATCCGTCTTCGGCTTGGCTCTGCGCTGAGTGGGTTCCGTCAATCCCCGACCGGGATCGAGTCGCGGCTGATACATGTCGTGTCCTCCAGAGTCGGCGGGGTGTGGCCCCGGGAAAGTCTCAAGAGGACAATGCGCCGGTTTTCCCTCCGGATCTAGGGGGATCAGCCCCGTGGGGTGAGACCCCCATCAGACACCAGTGACGCCGCCCAATGGCTCAGGCGGTGTATGGCTCCAGGGCGTGGGCAATACGTGCCGCATGGTCGGCGTCTCTCGTCTCCACGGAGATCTCGATCTCGACGGCGCCAAATGGAAGTCCGATACCCTCTCTGCGGTGCTGCACCTGGAGCACGTTGCCCCCGGCGCCTGCAACCGTCTGCAGCACGAGAGCGAGGTTTCCCGGCTGATCTGGGACCAACACCGTGAACTGGGCGAATCGTCCGGACGCCTCGAGACCGTGACGAACCACTTTCCCCAGGAACATGAGGTCGATGTTCCCGCCGGACAGCACGATGCAGACTGGATCGGGGGCATCGTCGGGGAGGAGCTTCTCCAGAAGCGCGGCGACCCCTACTGCCCCCGCTGCCTCGACCATCATCTTCGACCGGTCGAGGATGTAGGCAAGGGCCGCTGTCGTCTGCGCGTCGTTGACCACGAGGATGTCGTCGACATGTTCCTGGGTGATATCCCAGACGATCCGAGAGGCGACCGAGACGGCAATGCCATCGGCCACCGTTGGCACACCCCGCGGGAAGTCTTCGATCATCGATCCCCTGGTGCGACTGGCCGCGTAGACGGCCGCCGGTTCGATCTCGACCCCGATCACCTTTATCGAGGGGTTGATCGACTTGAGTGCGAGTGCAGTCCCCGCGAGTAGACCCCCTCCGCCCGTGGGGACGACCACGGTGCCCACCTCGGGCAACTGCTCGACTATCTCGAGACCGAGGGTGCCCTGACCGGCGATGATGAGCGGATCGTCGTAGGGGTGCACGAAGTGGGCGCCGGTGTCACGGGAAAAGTCTCGTGCGGCGTCGACAGCGTCAGCCAGGGAAAGACCGACCAGCCTGACGTCGGCCCCGTAGTCCTCGGTCGCCTTGATCTTCGGGATCGCTGCGGTCTCGGGCATGAACACGGTGCACGGGGAACCGGTGAATGCGGCGGCGAGAGCGACACCCTGGGCATGGTTGCCGGCCGAGCCTGCCACGACTGCCTTGCCGTCGAGGCGGGTGAGGACGTTGAGCGCCCCGCGGATCTTGAACGAGCCCGCCCGCTGCATGCATTCGGCCTTCAAATGCACGTCTCGTCCGGTGAGTCTGGAGAACGACTGCGACCACAGGAGAGGAGTCTCGGAC
>Ga0307505_10003342_pt1 | contig 10143 bp, 12 predicted proteins | sample 23_S_MG_FD_202183 | JGI IMG/M metagenome (GOLD analysis project Ga0307505, IMG submission 202183) | Soil microbial communities from Populus trichocarpa stands in riparian zone in the Pacific Northwest, United States - 23_S | ecosystem: Environmental > Terrestrial > Soil > Riparian zone > Trees... | reverse complement strand
CGTAAGCCAAGCGAAAATCCAGTTCACACGCATTCACCTACATCCTCAAGCGGAGCCAGCCACAAGCGCGGTCACACCCTATTGCCGATGTTAATTGGGGGACTGCTGCTTATTGTTGTCGGCATGCTCGCGGTGGTGTTCTTAGTCCCGACTTAGGCTAATGATCGCCGTTTGTGCTGCATTTAACACTAGGGGGCGTCGTCCGGCCGAGACATTCCGCCCTCCGTCTCAAGTCGAACGATCTGCTTTACGTCTTGACGCGTGAACTTGAGGCGCACGCCCGCGCCCAGGCCATCCGCCTCGTCAACGATGACAATGCCAAATGTATCAAACGCCCGGACGATAGCCTCGGCGTCATCCTCTGAATCGACCCACGCGCTGCCGCCGGCCTCGAGGAGCGTCAAGGCCTCGACCGAAAGGCCCGCAGCCTTCGCGAAATCCTCACGCCCCACTTCCACCAACGCTCGCCCCGCAGCAATCAATCGACCCGTCACTTCAAACTTTGGCGACATCACCGACTCCACTATCGACGCCCGTCACGTTCAACGTTGCGCCGCCGGGTTTCCTAAAGGCGATCTTCTCTGGCCGTGAACGTAACGCTAAGCCGCTCCGGTCGCCATTCCCGCACGATGGTGCCCCCCAGTTGGCGCTCAACGGTCAGCTGGCTCAGCTTCTCGCCAAATCCGGAGTGATCGGGAGTGTGAAACGCTTCCTCACACCCGGTTTCCTCCCAGCATATCGTGAGGAACCCCTCCTTCTTGTTGCACCGGATGCGTACATTGCCGGACTGCCCGCGCCAGGCCCCATGCTTGGTCGCGTTCGTAATGAGCTCGTTCACGACCAGCGCAAGCGGTGTGAGTGAACGCGCGCTGATCTGTACGTCGGCACCTTCGAGGTAAAACCGCTCGTCGCCGACGCTCACGAAAGGCGAGACAAGGACCTGCACCAATGCGTGCAGGGTGGTTGGTTGGTCGGGAGCAGCGGTCTCAGCTTCGGGATCAACGACCGTAAGCCCGTGCGCGCGCGCCAAGGCCGTCATTCTGTCACCCACCATTTCGGCCAATTCAGCGGGAGTAGCCGCTTTAGCCGCCAACAGCTTGGTAAGACTCGATGCAATGGAAAACACGTTCTTGATGCGGTGCTGCATTTCCTTGAGCAGCATGGTCTGCTGCTCACGCGCAGCATGGAGCGCGGTCACATCACGCGCAATCTTGGACGCACCGACCACCACGCCCCGCTCGTCGCGTATCGGCGAGACCGTGAGCGAGATGTGCAGCAAGGCGCCATCCTTGCGGCGCCGAACGGTCTCGTAGTGGTCAACGCGCTCACCTCGACGGATGCGATCGAGAATCCTGGGTTCTTCGTCTTGCCGATCGGGAGGGATGAGGATCGTTATCGGCCCGCCTAGGATCTCGTCGGCCGAATAGCCAAAAATCCCCTCAGCGCCTTTGTTCCAGCTCGTGATGTTGCCGTCGAGGTCTTTGGTGAGAATGGCATCATGCGAGCCCTCCACGATTGCCGCGAGCTGCTGCCGTGCGCGGTCCATCAGCAATTGTGGCTGCAGCTCGGCAGGTATCGCCGACGTGCGAGGTCGTTTGGGGGACTTGATCAAGAGCGTGCCCTTCCGCGTGTGTAAGCCCACATTAGCGCCGTAGGATAAGGCCGCAATACGTTAGGAAGAGATTCCTGGCTCGTCGCCCATTAACCATTCGTCGGCGGAAGACGTGCCCCACTATGCTGTTATCAGCTCACCCGTAATAGCTCCCCCCAACAGGTCGTAAAGCGCGGCGACCGCACCCCGGCGCGAAGCCGCCACCCATGGTCAATCCCCGACGCCGCAAAGTGCACGGCACGCTTGCCGTAGTCGGCGTTGAGCCGGTCCAACGCTCGCATCAGCGCCATTCGCCGGTCGCTATCCGGCGGCACAAAGAGGCTCCCCTGGACGCTCGCTGCCGGTGCGAGTTCTAGCAACATCACACCCGCCTTCTTGTAGCGGTAGCCCTCGCGCCACAGTTTGCGCACGAGATGCATCGCGGCACGCAGCAGCCGTGCCGTGTCAGCGGTCGCAACTGACAACGAGACGCTCGCCGAGCCGCCGTACTGCCGGTCGTGTTCATTGAAGCGGTTGGTGTTCACGAAGACGCTGACCACGCCGGCCGTTAACTTCTGCCGCCTCATCCGCTGCGCCGCGCGCTCGACATGAGTGGCCACAGCTTCCTCCAGCTCGCGCGAGGTTGTGACCGCCCGTCCGAACGACCGCGAAGCGATGATGCTTTTGTTGTCGGCAGGGTGCTCGGAGAGGCCGATGCAGGGGATCCCGCGCAGCTCGAGTACCATCCGCTCCATCACCACCCCGAACTTTTGGCGGACCCAAGTGGGATCCGCGTCCCGCAAGGCGCGCGGCGTGCCTACGCCGAGCTCTTGAAGTCGAGACTCCATCCGCCCAGCCACACCCCACAAATCTGTGAGCTTCAAGCGGTCCAGCGCCGCCGCCTGAGCACTGGGCTCCACAAGCACGCAGACGCCACCAGAATCCGGAGACGCCTTCGCCGTACGATTGGCAACCTTGGCAAGCGTCTTGGTCGGCGCAATCCCCACCGAAACCGGAATGCCGGTCCATGCAAGTACAGTCGCCCTGAGTTTACGCGCATGAGCGTCCAGTCTGTCCTCAAAGCCTGCCAATGCGAGAAACGCCTCGTCGATGGAGTAAATCTCGAGGTTGGGGCTGAAGCTCCCCAATACGCTCATCACTCTCGCCGACAGGTCGCCGTAGAGCGTGTAGTTTGATGAGCGCACGATAACGCCGTGCTTTGCGAATTTCTGTTTGCTGAGATGCCAGGGCTCACCCATGGCGATGCCGAGCGCTTTCGCTTCGTTCGAGCGCGCAATCACGCAGCCGTCGTTGTTGGAGAGCACGACCACCGGCCGGCCGCGCAGCGCCGGCTGAAACAGCCGTTCACACGAGGCATAGAAGTTGTTGCAGTCCACAAGGGCGATGGGTGCCGCCACGACTACAGAAGCCGCACCACTGCCCGCACTGAGCCCCAGCACTCAAATGCCGAGTCTTCGCCAATGGGGATAGGCTTGTAATCCGGATTGCTCGCTTCAAGCCACACGCGCCTGCCGCGCCGCTTGTAGCGCTTGAGGGTGAACTCACCATCCAGCAGCGCCAGGATCACGCGATCGTCCGCCGCTTCCACTGACCGGTCTACAACAGCGATGTCGCCAGGCAGTATGCCGTCTCCGGACATGCTGTCCCCTGCCACCCGCACCGCAAACGTCGCCGCCGGGTTCACAATCAGTAGGTCGTTGAAATCGAGCGGCCGCTCGACATAGTCCTCAGCTGGAGAGGGGAAACCCGCCCGGACTTCTGATCCCACCAGGGGCACTGTCAGCGTGTTTTGCGCCTCGCATTCCAGCATCACCCACGCCAACACCCCCATTGCCCGGTCCTTTGATTATTGTTTGATTGTTCACTTTATGTTCTCCGGCCCGGGACCGTCAAGTCATGTCGCTGCCCAAACGCCCGTCGCTTCAACGGTCCGCCCCCCTTGTACCTTAGTCTTGATGCTCTAGACATCATTTATGCCATAAATTATATTAGTGCGATGGCTAAGGACGGTCCCGAATGATCACCGGAGCGCAGATGCGCGCAGCGCGCGCACTTCTAGGTATCGATCAGTATACCCTCGCCGAGCGCGCCGGGGTGTCCTTGCCCACCATCCAGCGTATGGAGGCCAGCAAGGGCAACGTGAGAGGGGTGGTCGATACCCTCACGAAGGTCGTCCAGGCATTCGATGCGGCCGGGGTCGAGCTGATCGGCGACAACGCTCCGAGCCAGGGGAAAGGGCGCGGCGTGCGCCTGAAGGACGTGGTCGCCAACAGCCCGGCAGCGCCGCCGGGTCAAGGGTCTCCCAGCAAGAAGCCGTGAGACACCGATCAACAAAAGAACGGTGACGTCGCCAGACCAAGCTGGCGGTTCCGGCAAGAAAGAACAGAAAACATGCGTGCGTTCGGTCCCCCTGACGCGAAGCGGTTGGCCTCGCCCTCCTTCGCCGAAATGTTCACGCCGAAGCTTGTGACGATCCTGCGCGAAGGATACCGCTGGCCGCATTTTCGAGCCGATGCGATTGCCGGTCTCACTGTTGCGATCGTCGCGCTCCCCCTGTCCATGGCTATTGCCATCGGCTCCGGCCTCTCACCCGACAAGGGGCTCTATACCGCCATCATCGGCGGCTTCCTGATCTCGGCCCTGGGCGGCAGCCGCTTCCAGATTGGCGGGCCGGCGGGCGCGTTCATCGTTCTGATCGCAACGATCGTCGAACGGCACGGCTACGACGGCTTGGTGCTTGCAACCCTGATGGCCGGCGTCATGATGCTCGCGATCGGGTTTCTCCGCCTCGGCACCTACATCAAGTACATTCCCTTTCCGGTGACCGTTGGCTTCACGGCGGGCATCGCCGTGATCATCTTCGCAAGTCAGGTCAAAGAACTCCTGGGGCTGGACATTGCCAAAGAGCCAGCGGCCCTGATCCCGAAGATCGAAGCCATTGCCGGCAATATCCATACGCTGAACCCAGTGAGCGTGACGGTTGCACTTGCGGCTGTCGCCATCATCCTCATTCTGCGCCGCTACCGGCCCAAATGGCCGGGGCTCCTCATTGCTGTCGGCGGGGCGGCGCTGGCAACCTACGCCTTTCAACTCGACATCGCGACCATTGGCAGTCGCTTCGGCGGCATTCCGCAAACCTTGCCGGTGCCGAGCCTGCCCGCGTTTGACTTGGCCAAGATGCGGGCCGTGCTGCCCGATGCCATCGCGATCGCGCTCCTTGGCGCCATCGAGTCCTTGCTGTCAGCGGTCGTTGCCGACGGGATGACCGGCCGCCGGCATCGCTCCAATTGCGAACTCGTCGCCCAGGGGGCCGCCAACGTGGCCGCCGTGTCGTTTGGCGGCATGTGCGTCACCGGCACCATCGCCCGCACCGCGACCAACGTCCGTGCCGGCGCGCATGGGCCCATCGCGGGTATCATGCACGCTCTCTATATTCTGCTGTTTATGTTGGTCGCGGCTCCACTGGCAGCCTACATTCCCTTGGCGAGCCTCGGTGCCGTTCTTGCCATCGTCGCCTGGAACATGGCCGAGAAGCACGAGTTCTGGCAGCTCTTGCGATCGTCATGGGGAGACGCGATCGTCCTGCTGGCAACCTTTTTCTCACGATCTTTGAGGATCTCACGACCGCCATCGCGGTCGGGGTGACGCTCGGCTCCTTCCTCTTTCTCCATCGCATGGCCGAGGCCGTGGAAGTGGAAACCGGCCACGCGGTTATTCCCGAGGATCGGGCTGATACGCGAGGCATCGACCGCGCCGCTTACGAAGCGAAACCGCACGGACGGGACGTGCTTGTCTATCGAATTTCAGGAGCGTTCTTCTTCGGCGCCACCGCGGCTGTAAGCAGCGTTCTGGACCGCATCGGCGAGCATCCGACAGTGTTCGTACTCGATTTTTCTGAGGTGCCCCTTGTCGACAGTACGGCGGCAAACGCCCTTAAGGGATTTGTCGAGAAACTCACACACAGCGGCACGCGAATCTATATAGCAGGCGCCGCAAGGCCAGTGAGGCGAACGTTGCTCATAGCCGGACTTCGCAAGCCGCTTGTCCGATATGTCTCAGCGGTTGAGGATGCCGTGGCGCCGTCGGATACGACCGATGACGCACGCGCCTTTACGAAAGCGAAATGAGCGCCTTATCAGCAAGGCCATCGCGCCGATGATTGCGCCAGTAGCGGGCCCGCAGGCGCGGTGCAAGCCACCATGATAGTGGTATGGCGATGACTAAAGTAGCCACCACCATAAGGGGCATCAACTCCATTGCGCTATCTTTAAGGGGCGTGGCCAATACGATGACGGCCCCGACTCCAAAGAGCACAGCTTGAATCATCATGAATAAGAGAGCTGCGATACCGAGACGAACAATCATGGTGTCATCCTGCCGGAGCCATTTCTCTCTTAACGCCCCCGCTGAAACCGAAGTTCCCCCTTCTCAGGAAGTCCGACAGAGACCGATCTGTTGCAGGCGTCTTCTTTGAGCTAATTTCCGCAAGTATCGACCTATCAGTGAGGTGATCATGACGTTTCCAGCGCGAACAAGTTTCCTGGCTGCGGCTAGCGTCTTCGGATTTGCTTCGGTCGCTATGGCCGCTGATCCCCTCGAAACAGACGGCGACAAATACAAACTACGGTTCGAAAACGACCGTATGCGCGTTCTCGAGTACCGTGATGAACCAGGCCAAAAGACCAAGCAGCACCATCACCCTGCGTTTGTTCTCTTCGCGCTAAGTCCGTTCAAGCGCACGATCACGTTGCCGGACGGGAAAGTACTAACCCGAGAGTTTAAGGCGGGTGAGATGCTTCAATCAGGCGAGCAGACCCACATCGGCGAAAACGTAGGGGATACCCCAACGCACGTCATTATGATCGAGATGAAATAACCCTTGCCGTTGACGACCACTTTAGATGAGACGCGAAGACATTTGCGTTGGTTTGCATTTTGTCTCATATGGCAGCCCTGGCTGATGCCTCGGCCAATCGTGTCTCTGCGTTTGAAGGAAAATCCCCTATGACCAAACTTAACGGGCTCGGTTCGATGAGCTATGCCCAGCTCCTCGAACTCCGCAATCGGGTTGATGTCGCCCTGGTGGCTGCGAAAACCGCTGAGAAACAGGAATTGCGCGCCAAGATCGAAGCCTTGGCGGCGAAGTCGGGTCTCACGCTGTCCGACATTCTCGAGACGAAGAGCAGCGCGGGCAACAGCAAGCTCAAAGGCTCGAAGGTTGCCGTCAAATACCGCAATCCAAAGGATGCCAAGCAGACATGGTCTGGGCGCGGCCGACAGCCCAAGTGGCTCGTTGCGGCGCTTAAGAAGGGCCAGAAGATCGAGAGTTTTCTCGTCTGATGAGCCATCCGCGGTCGGAAGCGCCCATAAATGGGTGCTTCCGATGCCGTCGCTCAAAGATGCATCGCTGTTCGCGAATTAGCGCCCACGCTCGTGCGCTGTACTGGTCATAAGCCGAACGTAATGCTCGGCGTGCTGGTACAGGCTCTCAGTTGCGACGTGGTCGCCCAGTCGCTCGGACGCGAACGCAAGTTCGATATAGCGCGTGTGGCTTCTTTTCGCGTTTCCATAGGCATCTGAGAGCGATGGCTCCGATGCTGTTCTTGAGTACGTTCTCTTGTTTGCGTTGAATCTCGTTGTCGTTTTCATGCATGGACGCACTAACGGCGTCCGTTCGTTTCGCAAGATGTTGAATTGCGCCGTGTGTCGACGCTATTTCAGTGCGCCACTGCGCCAGGTCGACGACGATTTGCAGCGGCGGTAGATTCGTTCCCCTGCCCACGCGCGACAAAGAAGGCATCTCCTTGATTTCGACTCAGAGGGGCGTTCTACGCGGCCGCGCTCTTCATCAAACGCCTCCCGTTGCTCGTTTCCGCCTGTATGTCGATCGAGAATGTCACACCTCCGATAATACCTCTGCAACCTCAGCGCACGCTGCGTCGATGAGTTTTTTCGTCCAGACAAGCTTGGGGCTCGCGGCGCAGTTTGGCAGCCGCTAGAAGAGATATGGTGATGATATGGCACTATTTCAACGTGTCGTCGCCCTTTTGCTAAGGAGCCTCACAACTCCTCGAATGTGGCAGACTGGCGCCATTGATTCGAGGAGGCTTCGATGGGCGACCAGCTCGGCTTCGCGTCGCTTGATTTCGCGGCGAAGAAGAAGCGTACGAAGCGGGACGTGTTTCTGGCTGAGATGGCTGCGGTGGTGCCGTGGGACGCACTCGTGGCCCGGATCGCACCGCACTCTCCCAAGCTCGGTCCGCAAGGTGGACGCCGCCCTTATCCGCTCTCGACGATGCTGCGCATCTACTGCCAGCAGCATAAGGGGACGCGTGGCAGGCATGCCCGACAAAAGCGGGGCCGATGCCTCTATGCCCACCTCAGAAATCTGTGTCGCTTGCAAGCTCGTTCAAAGCCTCAAAGGCATACGGGAAGTGTCGCGATTCGCGCGGCGAAAAACTGTGTGACCAGCATTACTCCGTGCATCACGGTGTCGACCCGCGCGTCAAGCTGCCAGAGGGGCTCCTCACGACGTTCTCGTCGATTTAAGGTGCTGACCTTTCTCTCGGATCCAGGCTCGCCCGAAGACACACGACTTGAGCGCCGAAACGTCACACGGCTGGATCGTCCATAGTCGACGATGGCTTCGCGAGATTGCGCAACGCTTCGATGTCGTTAATCTCGACGGCTGCCCCACACACTCTCACCCCGTGGGGAACGAGTGCCATAAATGATCTTGAAAGAACGGCCGGCGACATGCCGAGACAGGAGGCAAGTACTTTCTTCTCAAATGGCAGCGTGAAGCTCTTCTTCGCCTCTGACTGTTCATAATGCGTCAGCAGAAAATTTGCCAGCCGCTCAACAGTTGATCGCAATTTCTGGTTCTTGAGATCTTTCACGATGCCGCGATAGGCACAGGCGAGTTCAAGCGCTATTGCGTGCGCGAACGTGGCATCGTCATAAAACAGCTGCCGCACAGCCTCCGCTGGCACTAGGAGGACGCGCGCTGGTGATAGCGTCCGGACGGACCCGAGACATACCTTGTCGAGGATCAGCGCGGCAATAAAGAAGCTGTCGCCGGGGCCGAGAACAACGACGGTCGTTTCGCGGTCGCGATAATTCGAGAAGACCTCCACCTGCCCGTCGACAACTACATGCAAAAAGTCCGCCGTCTCACCCTCCCGCATCACCTCGGCATGCGAGGGAAAGCGCTGCAGCTTCGAATTCCGCAGTAACGCTTCGACGTGGCCAGCCTCGACGTCAGCAAAGATCATCATCCGACGTATCTTGCCCTTATCTCGAAGGCGCATGACAATCGTCCATACTTGGTCACACAGCGCTGGTGTTCCTGGTACTTTTAGTTGGTCCGGGACATGGCAATTGACCGAAGTCAAGGACCGTACGATGCTGCGACGCAATGGTCACCCTTACAGCACCAAGGACCTGGGGTGAATATGCCGAGCATCGTCATTGCCAAATCGGACCAGAACCGTGCGCTCTGGTTTTCCACGATTGCCTTCACTGTCTGCTTTGCGGTCTGGACGATCTTCGCCATCATTGGCATCCAGATCAAAGCAGACCTAGGCCTCAGCGACACGCAATTCGGCCTTCTGGTTGGCACGCCGATCCTGACGGGATCGCTCATTCGTTTAATTCTCGGGATCTGGTCGGATCAGTACGGCGGCCGCGTGGTCTACACACTGACCATGCTGAGCGCTGCTGTCATGACCGCGCTGCTGACGTTCGCCTACGACTACCCCACCTTCCTCCTCGCAGCGCTCGGCGTCGGCATTGCCGGCGGCTCCTTCTCGGTGGGCGTGGCCTATGTCGCGAAGTGGTACCCGAAGGAGAAGCAAGGCACCGCACTCGGCATCTTCGGCGCCGGCAATGTCGGCGCGGCCGTGACGAAGTTTGCAGCTCCCGTGATCATGGTCGCCTATGGATGGAAGACCGTGGCCTTGGTGTGGGCGGCCGTGCTCGCGGTTACAGCTGTCGTCTTCTTTCTTTTCACGAAAGATGATCCGGATCTCGCTCGCCGCCGCGCAACAGGCCAGAAGCCTGAACCGCTTTCCGCAATGCTGGCGCCATTGATGAGCGTCCAGGTCTGGCGATTCTCGCTCTATTACTTCTTCGTCTTCGGCGCATTCGTGGCATTGGCATTGTGGCTGCCGCGCTATCTGATCGGTGTCTATGGTCTGGACATCACAACCGCCGGCATGATCGGCGCCATGTATTCGATCCCCGCGTCGATCTTCCGTGCGTACGGCGGGCATCTCTCCGACAAGTACGGTGCGCGCCGCATCATGTACTGGACCTTCCTGGTCTCGATCGCGTGCACATTTGTACTGTCGTACCCGCCGACACAGTATGTGGTAGAAGGCATCCGCGGCCCCGTTGCCTTCTCCACACGCATGGGCCTCATAGGCTTTATCGTCGTAGCCTTTGTGCTCGGCTTCTTCATGAGCCTCGGCAAGGCGGCAGTCTACAAGCACATCCCGGTCTATTATCCAGACCGCGTCGGCGCGGTGGGT
>Ga0307505_10003341_pt1 | contig 10148 bp, 7 predicted proteins | sample 23_S_MG_FD_202183 | JGI IMG/M metagenome (GOLD analysis project Ga0307505, IMG submission 202183) | Soil microbial communities from Populus trichocarpa stands in riparian zone in the Pacific Northwest, United States - 23_S | ecosystem: Environmental > Terrestrial > Soil > Riparian zone > Trees... | reverse complement strand
GTACGCACCGGGCTCTCCAGGATTCCGAAGGAGAGGTGTCCCGTCAGCAGGATGCACGTGATGAGGAGCGGCGGCAGGTACCGGTTGTCCAGCGACCACCACTTCTTCGGCCGCAGGGCCTCCCCCGTCATGGCTGTCCCTCCTTCACCTTGTGTACCATGTCGACGGCGGGCGACGCGACCGTCTCGCGCCGGCCGGACGGCCAGGTGATCACCGCACGGTCCACCTGGGCGGTCGCCCCGAGGCCGAAATGCAGGCGGCGCTGGTTCTGCGCGCTGAACCCACTGGCCGCGACCAGATCCTGCCGCTGGACCTTGCCGGCCCAGTGCAGCTCCACGTAGGCACCCAGCGCGCTGCGGTTGCTGGCCGTGCCCTCCAGCTCGAAACCGACCCAATGCCGCGCCGCGTCCACCGTGTTGCGGTACAGGAGCAGCGGGCCGCGCTGGTTGGCCACCACGACGTCCAGCACGCCCCGGTTCCCGAAGTCCGCCAGCGCCACCGCGCGGCCGTCGTAGGCATCGGTCACGCCGACGGCCTGCGCCACCTCGGTGAACGTGCCCAGGCCGTCGTTCAGCCACACGCGCTTCCGCTGGTAGCCCGACAGGCTCCGTCCCTTCATGGCCGGCCAGTTCGCGGCGTCGCCGATGATTGTGCTGTGCCCGACGGCAATCACCGAGAAGTCGTACCAGTAGCTGCTCCGCTCCCCGGCCGACACGTATCCGTTGGTGAGGTAGAGATCCTGCGTGCCGTCGTTGTTCAGATCGCCGAACTGCGCGCCCCAGCTCCAGCCGCCGAGGTCGATGCCGAGTCCCGACGCCAGGTTCTGGTACGTGCCGGACGACCCTTCTCCCGGGCCGCGTCGCGCGTCCGGCACCCACAGGTCGTTGCCCTGCACCAGGACGCCGGGCTCGGAGATGTTCGTCTTGTAAATCGCGGGCCGGCCGTCGTTGAACACGTCGCCCACCGAGGCGTTCATCCCGCTCTTCGGCGTCCGGCCCACGCCCGCCGCCGGCGCCACGTCCACGAATCGCCGCCCACCTTGATTGGCGTACAGCTCGGACACGCCGTAGTCGTTCGCAAAGAACAGATCCGGGTAGCCGGTGCCCAGGAAGTCGGCGGCGACGACCGCCAGCGTCCAGCGGCGGCTGGTGATACCCAGCGACGCGGTCACGTCCTCGAACGTGCCGTCTCCGCGGTTGCGCAGCATGAACTTGCGCCCGCCGTTGGTGGCGTACTCGAAGCTCTCGGGCATGACCCGCGTGGTGGAGAGCTTCCACAGGTTGACGTCCTCGGCCCAGTACCCGGCGATGAAGAGATCCAGCCGCCCATCCCGGTCGTAATCGAGCCAGGTGGCGCTGTTGGCGTTGATCCAGGTCGGCAGCCCGGCCTTTTCGCCCACGGGCCGGAACGCGGTTCCCCCCTCGTTGTGGAAGAGCTCGGGGCGCCCGTACTTGTAGAGGAGCAGGTCGTCGAACCCGTCGTTGTCGTAGTCGCCCCACACCGCGCCCATCGACACGCCGGTGCCGTCCCGGTTGACGTCGGCGACGCCGAGCGCCGGTGCGACGTCGGTGAAACGCCCGTCGCCCGTGTTGCGATAGAGCCGGTTGGCGCTCCCGATGGCGCTGTTGGTGACGTAGAAGTCCTGCCACCCGTCGCGGTCGAAGTCCGCCACGGCCACGGCCGCGCCCATCGCCGCCACCTGGGGCATGATGTGGTCCAGCCGTGAATCGAAGGTCGGGCCCGCGTGGCTGAACTCCACGCCGGCCTCGCGCGCCACCTCGCGCAGTTGGAAGCCGTAGCGGGCGGCGGCCGCGGAATCGGGCGCCGAGCTCCCCACCGTTCGGCGGTTCAGCAACGGCACCGCGGCCACGCTCCCGACCAGCAATACGGCCCACACCACGCGTGCCGCGCGCTGTCGTCGCGCCGTCACCATAGGGTCCTCTGAGTGTACTTGGAAAGGACTGGAACCGAGGTCAGCGCGCCGCGTCGATGCCGGGCCGCATCCCCTGCAGGAAGGCCGCAGGCGTCACGTAGCGCGTGTGAAACGTGGACCAATCGGCGGAATGGCGCTTGTATACCGGATCGGACTCGAGATCGCGGGGTGCGCCGTCTGCCCCGTAGTCCGGGCGTGCGTGATCGGGCAACGGCAGCACGGTTTGGGAGTGGCCGGTGTTGTAGTCGCCGTCCTTCTCCCAGCCGTCGCCGATCAGCACGAAGTCTCGCCGCCATCCCGCGCGCGGCGCGGCCTGCGCGGGAAAGCGCAGCCGCAACTCGTCTCCCGCGTTCATGATGACGTAGCGGTCGTCCACGCCGGCCAGCAGTTCCCGCACGTCTCCGAAGCGGGTGTAGTAGCCCTCCAGGTCCCGCCACCGCTGGGCCACGTTGGCCACCGGCGCATAGGCGGGCGTCTCCGGCGCGTCACCGCGAGGGGACGACGTCGTCGAGAACCCCCGGTACACCAGGTCCGCGGCGCTCGGCTGCAGGCGCGTGGTCGGCCACGGCGCCGCGACCCGGGAGCCCACCGCCAGCCAGTCCCAGTAGATCTCCAGGTTCGTACGCAAGCGAAAGCGCGTTGCGGCGAGCGGCGTCGCCAGGTCGATGACCATCGTCTTGTTCTTGCCCGCCGGGAACCCCAGGTCCGGCTCGACGACCCGCCACGCGCCGTCCACCAGAGCCTCCAGGACCAGGCCGCTCGGCCGCACGGCAGTCCCCTGCCCGATCGCCATGTTGATGCTGCTGTCGGTGGGATATACCCAGCCCTGCGCCACGAGCACCCGGCCGTCGCCGACACTGCCGGCTGGAACCTCCACCTCGACGAAGTGCTCCCGCGCGATCCCTTGATACGCGCCCTTGGGAAAGGACGCCAGGAACCGGCCGTCGCGCGCGACCACCAGCGCCGTCACGTCCTGACCGCGGTCGTCGCTGGCGCGTACGACCGGTGCGATCCCGCGTACGGCCTGCACGGCCAGGGCCGGTGGCGCGCTGGCCGAGAACCGTTCGTCGACGAAGACCTCGGCGTCGCTCGGATGGTCCACGACCAGCAAGGACACGTGGTCGAAGAAGTGCGTCTCCCAGAGCTCGGCGGTGATACGCAGGTCGTAGGCACCGTCCACCGGCGCCAGCTGGTCGCCGCGGATTCGCACCCAATCCTCCGTCTGCACCACGCCCGCCGTGTCCTGCGCGTTGATCCGCAGGCCCAGGGGCGATCGCCAGAGGAAGTCCGTGACGAACTGCACCGACCGGCCGTCGTGCGCGAAGACCCACGGGCACGACCCCTTGAGCCGCTGTTCCGCCACGAGGGGACCGGCGGCGGCCACGTCGAACTCGGCCTGCGGTACGCCGTTGGGCCACACCACGCGGGCCACGTCGATTCCGGCGGCGGTTCCCAGGCCGAAGTGGAGCACTGCGTCGGTGATGGGCTGCTTCTGCCACAGGAGGCCAGCCCTCACCTCGATATCACCACCGAGTCCGAAGGAGTTGATGCGCTGGTCGCCGGCGTTCTGCTGGGCCCGTACCCGGATGGACTTCGACCGGTAGCCTCGTGGCCCATTGCCCACCCACCGCGCCGGCTGCAACCCCACCGTGCCGTACAGATCCAGCGTGCCCTCACCGGTCAGGTCGGCCACGCCGTGTACGCGCCCCGCGATCGGCGTCGACAAGGGCTGGAACTGGACGCCGTCCCCCAGCCAGATCTGCGATTCGTTCTCCGCGGACGCCAGCAGGTCGATCGCGCCGTTGTTGTCGAGGTCGGCCGCGAAGACGCGCGCTGGCTGGCCGGCGCCTGGCGGCATGGCGGTCCAGGACGCGAGCGTCCGCGCGGTCCACCCGCCGGCGCCTCGCGTCAGGCCGCTCAGCGTGCCGTCACGCGCCAGGAGCACGATCTCGAACCGGCCGTCGGCATCGAGGTCCGCGATGGTCAACGCCACGGCCGGCGTGATTCCCGCCGCGGGCACGTCGGGGGTGAACGCGCCCGCCTGGCGGTTCAAGAGCACGTGCAGCGTGCCCTGCCCATCCAGGAACGCAGCATCCGGATCGGCATCGCCGTCCAGGTCGGCCCAGGCGAAGGCGCGCGCATCGTTCACCGAGGGGAACGGCGCCAGGGTCCGCCATGTGCCGTCGCCGTTGTTGCGCAGCACCGTCGTGGCGCCAGACTGGACGCCAGCCACGAGGTCGAGATCCCCGTCCATCTCGATGTCCGCCGCCCACACCGCGGCGAGACCCCCACCGGCGCCCCACTGGACGCCACCGGGCGGCGTGCCGTCGGCGAAGCGGCCATCCGCTTGCTGCAGCAGGAGCCGCACGCCCGCCGATCCGGCCAGGACGACGTCCGGTCGAAAGTCGTGGTTCCAGTCGGCCAGCGTCACGCCGCGATCGGCTGCGTCCGGTCCCCAGGCCGCCACTGGCGCACCTGACGCGTCCACACGGCGAAGGCCGTCGAGCGACACGCCCAGAACGGAAGGCGTGGTCGCTTCCCCCGCGTACATCGCGACCACGAGGTTTGCCGGAGCCGTTCCAAGAGGTTCGACCCGATAGGCCAGGCCCGTGTCGGGCGCCGCTGGCTGGGCGACCGGTGACGGCCACACCACGAACCGCGCGAACGGCGCACCGATCAGCTCCGCGGGCGTCCGCACGGCGGCGAGGCTTTCCCCGAACGCTGGCACCCGCGCGAGCACGTTGCGCAGCAGTGCCGCCGACCGCGTGGCATCCGTCCAGCGCGCCGATGCCACGGCTTGCTGCAGGCCCGCCAGCTGTTCCAGCGCGATCTCCGGCCAGCCGGCCGAGGCGCCTTGCAAGCGAGCCACGGAGTCGCTGGCGCGGGCCCCGTCGCCTCGTCGCGCGGCCGCGCGGCCCCGCTCGACGATCACCGCAAGGTTCATCGGAGCGCGCGCCACGAGGTCGTCGAGCAGCTCCAGCACCTCGGCGCTCGCGTCATCCTGGCCCGCGCGTTCCAACTCGTCGACCAGGGCGAAGCGAGCGCGGATATCGGCAGGGTCCGCGGCGGTCGCGCGGCGAAGGAACGCCACGCTCTGGTCGATTCCGCCGCGGGCAGATTCGAGGCGTGCCGCCAGGAGCAGCACGTCGGCACGGTTGGGCGCCAGGTCCAACGCGCGCTCCACGGCCGGCGCCGCCGACTCGATATCGCCCCGGCGCAACTGCGCCAGGGCCAGATTGGCCCAGGCGGCTGGCTCGGTGGGTGCCAGTTCCGTGGCGCGCGCGAACTGATCCCGCGCGTCGTCCAAGAGGCCCACCTCCAGCGCGGCGAGTCCCCGATAGAACGCCGTGACGACCTGGGTGTGTGCAGCCGATCCTGCCTGCGGGATCGACGGCTGGCGGAGCCACACGACGGCGCCTGCCGCGGCCACCAGCACGACGGCGAATACCAGGAGGAGGATGATGTTCCTGCGACCTGCGGTCACGACACGCTCCTCGTCAGTCGACACCCAGGTGCAGCCGTCGTTCGAGGGCGACGAACCCTTCCTCTTCCGACGCCACCGGTCTCAGGAGGGACACGATGATCGCGACGGCAAAGGAGAGCGGGATCGTGATGATGCCGGGATTGCGCAGCGGGAAAGGCGCCGACGCGGCCTTGAGAAGGTCCACCTGAATCGCGGGCGACAGGTAGATGAGCACGAGCGTCGAGACGGTGCCGACGATCATGCTCCACTGCGCGCCGGCCGTCGTGAGACGGCGCCAGAAGATGGCCAGGACCAGGGCGGGAAAGTTGGCGCTCGCGGCAATCGCGAAGGCGAGCCCCACCATGTACGCCACGTTCTGTCCCTTGAAGGCGATGCCGAGCACCACCGACACGACGGCCAGTAGCACGGTCGCCAGCCGCGCGACCACGAACTCCTCCTTCGGATTGGAGTGACCGCCCCGGACGACGTGAACCCACAGGTCGTGGGACAGGGTGGCCGCGCCCGAGAGCGCCAGGCCCGCCACGACGGCGAGGATGGTGGCGAAGGCGACGGCCGAGATGAAACCGAGAAACGGCGTGCCGCCGACACCCGCGGCCAGGAGCGGCGCCGCCATGTTGCCGCCCGCGTCGACCGCCGTGATCGCCGGGCGGCCCACGATCACCATCGCGCCGAAACCAAGAATGAACGTCAGGAGATAGAAGCACCCGATGATCGCGGTGGCATACCCCACCGACGTGCGCGCCGTGCGCGCGTCCGGCACCGTATAGAACCGCATGAGGATATGCGGAAGGCCGGCGGTGCCCAGCATCAGCGCCAGGCCCAGGGAAATCGCGTCCACAGGGTCTGTGACCAGGCGGCCGGGGCTCAGCACGCCGTCCCCGTACAGCCGCGTCGCTTCCTCGAAGAGCGCCAGCGGATTGAACGCGAACCGCGCGAGGACGAGCCCCGCCAGCAGCGCCGCGCCGGTCAGGAGGAGCACCGCCTTGACGATCTGCACCCACGTGGTGGCGATCATCCCGCCAAAGAGTACGTAGACCAACATGACCGCGCCGACGATGACCACCGCCAGCTCGTACGGCAACCCGAAGAGCAACCGAATCAGGTTGCCCGCACCCACCATCTGCGCGATGAGGTAGAAGGAAATGACCGCAAGCGACCCGATTGCGGCGGCGATGCGGATGGGCACCTGGCGCAACCGGGAGGCCAAGACGTCGGCGAACGTGTAGCGCCCGAGATTGCGCAGCGGCTCCGCGATGAGGAACATCACGATGGGCCATCCCACCAGCCAGCCGATCGAGTAGATCAACCCGTCGAAGCCGGACAGCGCCACCAGGCCCGCGATGCCCAGGAAGCTGGCCGCGCTCATATAGTCCCCGGCCAGCGCCAGCCCGTTCTGGAGCGCCGTGACGCTGCGGCCGGCCGTGTAGAAATGGTCGGCCGTTCGCATCTTGCGCGAGGCCCAGATGGTGATCCCCAGCGAGAGCGCGATGAAGGCCAGGAAGAAAGCGATCGAGATCGCGTTGGGCTCGCCCACCCCGCCGGTCACTTCCGCAGCTCCGCCAGCGCGCGATCGTAGTGGTTGTTCGCCCAGCGCACGTACACCCAGGTCAGCACCCACGCCACGACGATGACGCCCGCGCCGAGGAGCATTCCCAGGCTCAGCCCCGGCGCCAGGCGCGTCGCGAGCAGGGTCTTGTCGAACGCGACGAGGAGAATGAATCCGAAGTAGGCCGCCATCATCAGGACAGTCAGCGTCACGGCAATCCGCCACCGCGCCGCGGAGACCGTCTCAAGGGCGGTAAGAGAACGCGTCATGACACTCCCGTACGTCGAACCCGTACGTTGAAAAACCCAAGCCCGCGCGCCACGACAGGCGCGAGGACCTGGGTTTCAGTCCTGCGAACGCGGGCGTCCACGACGGGCGCCCGGCGGCTGTTACGGCTCCTTGCGTTCGTCCGGCGCACCAGTGCCCGACGAGCCGACGAACAGCTTCTTCCCATCCGGGAAGGTGATGTCCCGGCCGTTGGCGCGCATGGCGCCGTCCTTGGCCTGGAAGCCCTCGACGAGGATTTCGGTTCCCGGAAGCAGCGAGTTCTTGTTCCACCCACGACGGAGGAGCGCGTTGGGCGCACCGCCCTCGACCATCCACTTCTCCACCTTGCCGTCGGCCGTCTTGACGTCAATGTGAATCCAGGAATGCGGGTTGATCCACTCCATCTTCGTGACCGTGCCCCGCAGCTTCACCGGCCGCTTGGCATCGAACTCGGCTGCGAACGAGTGGTGCGCAATCACGGGCACCGCGGCTGCCGTCACGACTAGGGCGGCCCCCGCAACAACGCTGAACAGTTTGCTTCGCATCGGCTTTTGTCTCCTACCTGGTCCCTGCCAGGCCACCCGGGCATCCCGGCGTGACCCTAGAGTAACAGAAATCGTATCTCCCTACCCTATCGTTGCGCCCCCCTGGCCGGCCAGGAGGCGCCGCCAGGCTATTTCTTCTTCAGATCGCCGTAGAGCAGCTCTTCCGAGAACTCCACGCACTTGAACTCGAGCAATTGCACGTTCGGCTCCAGGCGCCGGTACAGCGGCATCCGGATTCGCCACGGCCTCGAGAACGTCTTGGGGTCCTCGATGAGGGCCTCGTAGTTCAGGACGTTGTCGCCCTGTAGCGAGTATCGTTCCGTGACCTTCAGCCCTTCAGTGTGGTGGTTGCCGGCCCGGTCGAACCAGGTCTGGTCGTTGAAGCCGTTGACCTCGATCACCAGCGTGTCGCCGTCCCACTTGCCATTGGACCAGCCCATCCAACTGTCTACGGGTGCTTCGGTGTGGTTGCTCATGTGGACGATGCGGTTCGAGCTCGCATACTCGTACACGAACAGGATGTCGCGCTGCCCCTGAACGATCTGGAACGGGTACGGCATGTAGGTCGCGCGCGGGATGCCGGGCATGTAGCACTTCGCCTCGGGATCCGACTTGGGCCAGCCGGCCATGTTCTCTTCGCGCTGCTTGAGGGCCGCCGGCAGGTACGGGATGGTCCCACCCTCGACGACGCTCTGGCCCGCGGGCACCGCGTACAACGCGCCGAGCTGCCAGAAGGGCGTGGCCGACGCGGAGTGGTCCTCGAGGTTCCAGTGCGCGGTGCCAATGGCCTGCCAAATGCCATTGAGGTTGGGCTTGCCCGCGATGCGCGCGGGGCGTGCCACTGGACGCGCTTGCGCGGCGGGGGCCGCGGGGGCTGCTGCGCCAGCGCCTCGACCGCCCTGTCCACGAGCCTGGCCGGCCAGCGGGATGACCGCCAGCGTCACCGCTCCTGCGAGTGCCGTCGCCACGACTGCGCCTGTAAACCGAATTCGCATCTGCCGGATCTCCTGTGAATGGCCCCAGGGGCCTGACGTCGCCGGTAACTATAACGGAGTTTATGCCGTCACGAAAGATTGTTCGCGTTGCCCGTCAAGGCCCAAGAAAACTTCACGGCTCGACGTTCCAACCAAGCGAGTCAAGTTTTCTTCGCCCCGCGAACCGGGGTCCCCGCCACGCGTATTTCAGCGTGGTGGGGTGGTCGTAGCGGGGGCAAAAGATACTGCCCTAGCGAGGCAAAGCCTGGACGGTCGGGGGCGGAGCCTCGCTAGCTTTCACGCAGCCCTGCGCGTACCAGCGCGGCGCCGGCGGCCAGCGCCCGCATCTTTCCGATGGCGGCCTCGCGGCTTCTGGGCACCAGGCCGCAATCGGTCGACGGCACCAGCCGGTCGGGCGACACATACGGCAACACGCGCTCGATCCGTGCCGCGACGGTTTCCGCCGACTCTACCTCGTCTGTTCCGACGTCGATGACGCCGACCAGCACGTCCTTTCCAGCCAGCTCGCGGAGCACGGACACGTCCACGCCCGAGGCAGCCGTCTCCACCGACACCTGGTCCACCGACGACTTCGCCAGGAGCGGCAGGCTCAGGCCGTAGTGGCCCCAGTCCGTGTTCTGCGTCTTCCACTTCAGCACCACCGAGGTGCCGTAGCCGTAGCAGATGTGGACGGCTTTGGTGGCGCGCACGCCGTCCATCGCGTGTTCCAGCGCGTCCATGCCCCAGGCCACCATTTCTTCGAGGTAGATGTTGAAGCAGGGCTCATCGAACTGCACGACGTCGGCGCCGGCCTCGACCAGATCGCGGGCCTCCGCGTTCAGCAACACCGCGAACCGCATCGCCAGTGTTTCGAAGTCGGCGCCGGACGCCTGGTCCGCCACGCTGTCCGCGATCGTCATGGGCCCGGGCAGCGTCACCTTCAGGAGCCGGTTCGTGTGCGCCCTGGCGAAGCGGCACGCCTCGACGAACACGGGCGTTCTTCGCTCCACCGTGCCAGTCAACCGTGCCACATCGGTCAGGTCGCCGTAGCGCCCGCCGCGCGAGCGCTTCTTGGTCAGCTGCTCGGTGTCGGTGCCCGTCAGCCCGTCCAGGAATCCCCAGATGTAGTGCCGGCGGCGCAGTTCACCGTCGGTGACGACCGTCATGCCCGCTTCTTCCTGCTCCAGGAGCGCCAGTCGAACGGCGTCATCCTGCGCGGCCTGCAGCGCCGCTCCGCCGAGCCGCCACGGCGCGCGCAACGAGTTGGCCTCCGCCAGCCAGAGCGGTTTCGGGAGACTGCCGACGATCGAGGGGTTCAGCACGGTTCCCAATTCTAGCGAGGCCCGGCCTCAGACCCGCGAGCATGGTTCAGCGCCGGGCCTCGCTAGAACCAGTGACA
>Ga0307505_10003340_pt1 | contig 10149 bp, 7 predicted proteins | sample 23_S_MG_FD_202183 | JGI IMG/M metagenome (GOLD analysis project Ga0307505, IMG submission 202183) | Soil microbial communities from Populus trichocarpa stands in riparian zone in the Pacific Northwest, United States - 23_S | ecosystem: Environmental > Terrestrial > Soil > Riparian zone > Trees... | reverse complement strand
GCGGCGAGCCGATGCCGTTGCCGAAGTCGGCCGCTGCGGCCGCCCTGGCGCTCGGGGTGAGCGTCACCCCGTCCAGCAGCGGGGTCAGCACCCGGAACCAGGCCGTGCCGGGCCCAGGCTCGCCCAGGACGCCGTCGACCATCCGGACATCGACGGCCTGCCAGAACCCCTCCGCCTCCCAGTCGTCGCGGCCGCCCAGGCGCGGCAACTCCTCGGGACCGACGGTGGGCGGCGCGGTGTCGACGACGACGTCGCCCGGCAGTGCCACCTCGCCGACCCGCATACGCAGCGTTCGGCAGCGGACGAGCTCGACGCCGTCGGTGTCGGTGAGCCACGCCTCGGCGACCTGGACGCGCCGGCCGTCCCGGACGACGCGGGTCCCGACGGCGAGCGGCCCCAGCGGGACCGGGCGCAGCAGGTCGTAGGTGAGCCGAACGGACTGCATGGGCACCGCCGTCGGCAGCGCGTCGACGAGCGCGGCGAGCAGGGCAGCAGGCGCCCCGCCATGGCAGTGGTTCCGGTCCCAGGGCCCGCGCGCACGGCCCGTCGCGACGACGCGGCGGCCGTCGCGCTCGAAGATCGGGTCGGGCATGCACGCTCCCGTGGTCGCTGGTCGGCGGGCGGCCGAGGCAGCCGCGGACGACAGCCTAGGAGCCGGTTGCGCGCCGTCCCGGCCAGGTTTGCCTCGGAACCTCGGCGTGGGTACCGTTCGGCCCGCGCGAGCGGTCCGTCCGCTCGCGAACCGCTGCGGGGCGTTAGCTCAGTCGGCTAGAGCGCTTGCTCGACACGCAAGAGGTCGCAGGTTCGATTCCTGCACGCCCCACCGCACGGCCCCGGACGAACATCGTCCGGGGCCGCTTGCCTGTTCGGACGTCGTCGGCTCAGGCGTCGACGAGCGCCATCGTCCAGGTGCGCGGACGCACCAGGTCGTCGACCCGCACGCGGTAGCGGATGGTCTCGCCGGCCTCGACCTTCCGGCGTGGGGTCCGCACCAGGCGGTTGGTCCACGAGGTCCGTGGCTCCAGCGGCGAGGTGTTCAGCGAGACACCCTCGCCGAACTCGGCCGTGAACCACACGCACAGCCCGTCGAGCCACCCGCCCTGCACGACCGTGCGGTCGAAGGTCACGTCGCGCCGCACCTCGTCGATGTCCACGAGTGTGTCGATGTCGAAGGTCACGACCGGCTCGGGGACACCGAGCAGATGCGAGACCCCGCCGGTCGGGATGCGCCGCCAGCCGTAGGACCGGCGCGTGTTCTCCGTCAGCGACGGATCGCCCCGCAGGAACCCGAAGTCGAGGCCGTGCGGCGCCATCTCCCACAGGAACGGGGTCTGCTGGTCCTCCTGGAGCGCCACGGGCTCGACGTACAGCGCGAACCGGGCCGGGAGGATGCGGCCGCCGGGGGCCATGACCCGCCGCCGCAGGTCCAGCAGGTTCTCCAGCATGTTCTCGTTGAGCAGTTCGTCGCCCATCTGCTCGTGCACGACGACGTCGACGGGCTCCGGCGGGTCGAACTCGCTGCTGTGCTGCTGCAGGAACGTGATGTTGGTGAGGCCGTTGTGGGCGGCCGCCCGCTCGGCCACCCCGATGAAGGGGGAGTGGTCGATCGCGTACACCCGTCGTGCGCGGCGGGCCGCCAGCATGGCGAGGATCCCGGTCCCGGTCCCCAGGTCGACCACGACGTCGTCGGGCCCGACCAGCCGGTCCAACGCGGCCGCGTAGGCGTCCACGCGGATGTGGTCGGCGAGCATCTTCTCGTGCTCGAAGACGTCCGTGAACGCCTTCTTGTTGTAGGTGCCGTAGATCCCGTTGCGGATCGTCCGGCTACGCATCGCGGCGGCATAGCCCCGCTCGACGACGAACTGCAACGGTCCCCGGCTCACGGCGCTCCCTCGTCTCGGCCCCGACGTGCAGCTTCCGCGGTCGTGGCCGGAGGGCGAGGGGCACATGTCCTGCCGACGTGACCGGCCGCCCGCAAGACTCGGCCGAGGACGTCGAGGCAGGGGTGGGGTCGTGCGCGTGGTGGTCGTCAGCTCCTGCGACGTGGTGGACCGGTACCTGATCGGCCGGCTGCGTGCGCGTTGGCCCGATCTGCAGGTGGTGCGGCCCGTCACCGCCCGGGCACGCCCCGGTCGTGTCGAGGTGCTGGGTGTCGTGGCGCGGGCGCCGGTCACCAGCCTGCGGCGCGCCTTCTACCTGCGCCGTCGCCGCCGCACGGAGCGGCGCCTCGCGGTCCTGCTACCCGGCGTCGTCGCCCGCCGTGACCTCGCGGCGACCCGCGTCGACGGCGCGCACCTCAACCAGGCGTCCGGCGTGGCCTCGGTCGCCGCCCTGCTGCCCGACGTCCTCGTGCTGTCGGGCGCGCCGATCCTCCGCGACGACCTGCTGGCCGTCCCCACGATCGGCACGGTCAACGTCCACCTCGGCGTTGCCCCGGCCTATCGCGGTGAGCACACCCTGTTCCACGCCCTGCGTCGACGCGACGCCGACGGCATCGGCGTGACGCTCCACGGTGTCGACCGCGGCATCGACACCGGTCCGCTGCTCGCCCATGTGCTCCCGGCCATCCGGCCCGCCGACGACGAGGCGGTGCTGACGGCCCGGTGCGTCGAGTTGGTCGCCGGCGTGCTGGTCGACTGCCTCGAGGTCGTGGAGCGGACCGGTCGCCTGGCCGGGCGTCCGCAGGACGACCGCGGGACGCTGTACCGGCGCCACGATCGGCGCGTGGTGCGCCACGACCTGCGTGAGTTCGTCGACCGGCGGCTGCTCGGCCGACGGCTGGCTGGGCGTCCGTCACGGATCGTCCGCTACGACCTGCCCGCCGTCGCACAGCAGGATCCGGCCGACGGCGGGCGTCGCGGGCCAGGCCGAACGGTCCGCGTGAGCGGTCCCGCCGGTGCGGGACAGCCGTCCCTTCCCGGGAGCCTCGACCGCCCTTGACTGGGGTGCCGAGCCGACCACAGCGGGGGGCGCAGGTGGCGACGAGCGAGCGTCGTGGTACCGGGACGGGGCGAACGAGCGGCACGCGACGGGGTACGGGGCTGCGGCTGTCGCTCGGTCTGGACGACGTTGCCTGGGACCGGTTCCTGCACACGGTGCCCGGCGGTCACTACACGCAGACCTCGTCGTGGGGCCGGTTCCGATCCGGCTTCGGCTGGCACGCCGTCCGGGTCGTCGTGCGGGACCGGACCGGGATCGTCGGCGGCGCCCAGCTGCTGGTCCGCTCCGTCGGACCCTTCGGCGCGATCGGCTACCTCCACCGCGGGCCGGTCGTGGCACCGCGCTCGCCACACGCGCTGGCCCTGACGCTCGAGGGTGTGGAGCGCCTGTGTCGACGCCACCGGGTCCGTTACCTGGCGCTGCGCCCGGCCACGGCGGACCGTGGGGTGGCCGCGCAGTTCGAGCGATGGGGCGCACGACCCGGGATGTTGCTGCAGGGCGACCTGGCGCCGTCGACCGCGCGCGTGGCGTTGGCGGCGTCACCCGACGACATCCTGGCGCGGATGCGACGCAGCACCCGAGGCAACATCCGTCGCGGCCTGTCGCGCGGGCTGGTCGCCAGACGCGGCGACGGGGCGGATCTGCCGAAGCTGCTCCACCTGCTCGAGGTCGCGGCGCAGCGGCGGGGGACCAGCCCGCCGTCCCGCACGCGGTACCGGCACCTGTGGGACGCCCTGCACCCGCACGGCCTCGCACACCTGTTCCTCGTCGAGCAGGCCGGGGTGCCCGTCTCGGCACAACTGGCCATCCGGTTCGGGGACACCCTCTACTCGCACCTGATGGGGTGGTCCGGCAGCCACGCCCAGCGCAAGCCGAACGAGCTGCTGGAATGGACCGCGATGCTGTGGGCCCGCGACCACGGCTGCCGGTACTACGACTTCGAAGGCGTCGACCGTCCCGGCGGCGACGGGGGGAGCGAGCCGCGGGCCGCGACGCCGTCGTCGGCGGTTGCCGCCGCGCGCGACGACGCGCCGGCGTCGCCGGCGCGCGACCACTGGGTGTCGGACTACAAGCTCGGGTTCGGCGCCGAGGTCGTCGGGCTGCCCGGCTACCACGAGCGGGTCTTTCATCCCGTCCTGCGCTGGGGGTACGAACGTGCGGTCCCGGCTGTCACGGCGTTGCCCGGGTCCGGGCGGATGGAGGAGCGCCTGCGCCGGGTCGTCGCCGGCCGCGCTCGGTGAGGCGGATTCGCAGCGACGCCGGGACACGTGCCTCTCGCGGACCCGGCAATAGTCGCGATATCACGGTTCGACGTCCGGGGCGGGGCGTCGGTGCGCGCGTCCCGACCGGCGACAACCACCCGGAGAGGCAGCGCATGTCGGAGTCGCGGACGACGAACCGACCGCCCGGCGAACCGTTCCGCGGGCCGCGCCGGGGCTTTCCCGCCACGCGCACGCTCGCGAGCGCCTGCGTGGCGGTTCTCGTGCTCGCCGCGACCGCACCGCCGATCGCGGCCCCGTCGTTCGACCCGGCGACCGGCGCGTCGCCCGGCATCGCGGGCCAGGAGGTCAGCGACGAGCCGACGCCCGGCGACGTCTGGCCGCTGCGCTCGTTCGCGCCGCCACTCGTCCCGACGCGGGCGACCCTCGTGTCCGGCACCGAGGCGTTTCCGGCCTTCGAGGTCGACGAACCCGTCACGGACACGGGCGCCGTCGCCGGGTTCGCACCCGCGCCGATCCCACCCGCGCTGGCCGGGTCACCGACCCGGACCCGTGTCCGTCCGTGGGCACCACCGGCGACCGCGGTGACCGGCGACACGTGGCGGCCTGGTACCGGTCCGGCGCCCCGACCGTCACCGTCGCCGTCGCCGTCGCCGTCGCCGTCGCCGTCGCCGTCGCCGTCGCCGTCCCCGTCGCCGTCGCCGTCGCCGTCGCCGTCCCCGTCGCCGTCCCCGTCGCCGTCCCCGTCCCCGTCGCCGAGCCCCGATCCGGCCACCCCGCACGAGCCGGAGGAGCCCTCGGAGCCCTCTGAGCCGGAGGAGCCGACCGAGCCGGAGGAGCCAACCGAGCCGGAAGAGCCGGAGGAGCCCTCGGAGCCGGAGGAGCCGACCGAGCCGGAGGAGCCCTCGGAGCCGGAGGAGCCAACCGAGCCGGAAGAGCCGGAGGAGCCCTCGGCGCCGGAGGAGCCGACGTTGCCGGAGCGGCTGGCGGCGGCCTGGGCGGACCGGTCCGGTGACGAGGCGGCCTTCGCGGCCGGGCTGTGGTGGGCACTGCTGGCCCCGTGCCTCGATGCGGGGGGCGCCGCGGCGGACTGCCGCGCGCCGGCGGACGACCTGCTCGCGCAGGCCGGCGTCCCGGCCGTCGACCCGCAACGGTGGAGCGAGCTCGCCGTCGACGTGCGCGCGGCGGGCCACCTCGCCGGGCGGCAGGCCCAGGACCTGGACGCGGGGGCACCGCCCCCCGAGGAACTGCCCGAGGACGTGCTCCCCGGATCGTCGTCGTGAGCGGCGTGCCGCGGGCGTCGGACGGCGCCGTGCCCGCCCGCCGCCGTGTCGTTGGCGCGCTGGTGGCCGGACTCCTCACGATCGCGCCGCTGACGGGCGTGGCCGCGGCTTGGGCCGCTCCGGCGCCCGTGACCGATCCCGTGACGCCGATGGAGAACGGCCGACTTCCCGACGAGGTGCTCGCGCCGGCCGGGGGTGTGCGACTCGCCCAGGAGGCGGCGGAGGCGTTCGAGGCGATGGTGGCGGCGGCGGCCGGGGACGGCGTCATGATCGCGATCACCGACGGCTACCGGACCTTCGACGCGCAGGTCGACCTCAAGCAGCGCAAGGGCTGGCTGGCCGCGACCCCCGGCACGAGCATGCACGGCTGGGGGCTGGCGGTGGACCTCGACCTGCGGGTCACCGACCTCGCCTGGCTGCAGGCCAACGCGGCGGACTACGGCTGGGTCCACCCGCCGTGGGCACGCCCCGGCGGCAGCAAGCCCGAGCCGTGGCACTGGGAGTACGTCGGCCCGGCCGGTGGCACCCCCGACGTCACACTCGCCCCGGAGGTGACGGTGCGGCCGGCGGGGACGCTCGTGGCGCTCGCACGCCTGGAGTACGGCAACGGCCGGATCGGCCGCTGGTTCGCGATCCGCGAGGGTCTCGACGACCTGGAGCGCTCACCGGGGCGGTACCCGACCAGCGGTGAGCTGGGCGAGCCCGGCAACGTCGCGATCGCCGGCTACCACCGCTCGAACCGGGCGCCGTTGCGGGGGATGGAGCGGCTCGGCCCGGACGACCACGTCCGGGTCCGGACCACCGACGGCACCGTGCGCCGCTTCCGCGTGGTCGAACGCGCCGAGCTCGGGCCCGAGGACGTCTGGGCGATCGAGCCGGACCCGCGGCACACCGGGGCCGACGAGGTGCTGACGCTGACCACCTCGCCCTCGCCGGACACGTTCCTGGTGGTCTGGGCCGAACCCGTCGAATGACGTCGTCCGCCCGCCGCGGGGGAGCGGCGGGCGGACGGTCTCCACGTGGAGCTCCGGGCCGTCAGCGGCCGGTCGTCGACCAGTGCCAGGCCTCGGACGGCAGGTTTCGCAGCCCGTACTTGTGGGCGTTGGCGCGCAACCAGTCGAACGCGCGGTTGCCGCGGCAGGCCGAACCCGGGTTCGGGTAGCAGATCGTGCGGCCCTGATAGGTGAAGTCGATCGCCAGGCCCTGCTCGTGCTGCGAGGAACCCGGGATCGCGGTCGGGACACGGCAGCTCGACGCCGGCGCCGAGTAGATGTCGGGGCAGCCGTTGGCGACGCGCAGTCGCTTCTGCGACTCGGGCGAGCGCCAGCCGTAGCCGCCCAGCGTGATCCCGTCCGCACGGGCGTCGTCGAGCAGCCGCTGCAGGTTCGGGCCCAGGGACGACGCCACCGTGATGCCGCCGACCGTCACGATCCCGCCGCCCTGATTCACGATCGGCGTCCGCGATCCCGACGACGACCCGGATGACGTCGAGGAACCCGACGACGACTTCGAGGAACCTGACGACCCGGACGAGCCCGAGGAACCCGACGACCCGGACGAGCCCGAGGAACCTGACGACGAGGAGGACGCCGACGACTTCTGCTGAGCCTGACGTCGCTGCTCCGCGGCGCGCTGGCGGGCGGCCTCCTCGGCCCGGCGGCGATCCTCTGCCTCGCGGCGGCGGCGCTCCTCGGCCTCGCGGCGGCGGCGCTCCTCCTCGCGGATCTCCTCGCGGATGCCGTCGATGCGCTGGGCGTTGTCGGTCCGCGCCTGTTCGACCTGCGCGAGGAGCTGCTCCTTCTTGTGCTGCTCGAGGTCCGCCTCGTCGACCAGCCCCTGCATCTGGGCGTGGAGCTCGGCGGCCTCCTCGCGGGCGGCTTCGGCGTCGGCCAGGGCCGCCTCGCGGATCGTGCGCTCCTCCTCGGCACGCGCGGTGAGGGCGTCCACCGTGACCACCAGTGCCTCGGACTCCTCGACGAGCACGGCCCACTGGCCGACCCCGCGGCTCATGTAGGCGACGGCGTCCGACAGCTCGCCCGGGCCACCGTCGAGGGTGACCGAGCCGACCAGGGAGACCACGGAGGTGCGGGGGGCGCCGTACTTGTAGGTGTCCCGCGCGAGCGCGGTCATCTGCTCGCTGTTGTCCCCGAGCTCGCTCTCGGCGTCGTCGAGCTCGCGCAGCGCCTGCTCGTGCTGGTGTTGGGCCACCTCGGCGGCATCGGTGGCACGTTGCTCACGTGTCTGTGCGGCCTGGAGTCGCTTGCTCGCGTCGGCGAGCTTGTCCTCGAGCTTCGCCAGCTTCGAGCGCGCGGAGTCGAGCTCCTTCTCCGCACGGCCGGCCTTGCGCTTGAGGTCCGTGCGCTCGCGCTTCTCCGCCTCGAGTTTCTGCTGGAGCTGCGCGGGGTCAGCGGCGTACGCCGGGGTGAGCAGCGTGAGCAGCAGCACCACGCCGATGAGTACCGTGAGCGCGCGCACGAATCGTGCATGGCGCCCGTACTGGGCGAACTGGGACATGTGCACCTGGCCGAACGACGGATGATCGGTCGGACAAGGTATTCCGACATTCCCGACAGGCGAGTCGGCGTGCGCCGGATGGTGCAACGGGAACTCGTCGGACGGTTCCGGCGTCTGCGAAACCCGGTTTGACCTGGGCGGACAGGCGCCTTCGATGTGCCTCGCTGCCGCTCAGTGCACCCGGCGCAGGACGCGTCCCTCCCAGGGGCCGAGCGACACGCCCGACCCTGTACCGACGACCACGTCGGCGTCGGTCCACGCCGCGTCGTCTGGCAGGGCCGGCTCGACCGGATCGTCGCCGAAGTTGCCGAGCACCAGCAGTTCGACGCCGTCGAGGCGGCGGGTGAAGGCGTAGACCTGCGGGTCGTCGGCCAGCAGCAGCGTGAAGTCGCCGTGCACGACCACCGGGTCGTCGCGACGCAGGGCGATCAACCGGCGGTAGTGGTGGAAGACCGAGTCGGGGTCGTCGAGGGCAGCCCCGGCGTTGGTGCGGCGGTGCCCGGGGTCCAGCGCGATCCAGGGCCGCGTGCTGCCGAACCCACCCGTCGGCGAGTCGTCCCACGGCATCGGCGTGCGGGCGTTGTCGCGGCTGCGTGCCCGGAGCTGCTCGAGGACGACGGCCGGGTCGGCGCCGTGGGCGAGCGCCTCGGCGTAGTGGTTGCGCGACTCGATGTCGCGGAAGTCGTCGATGTGGCCGAACGCCACGTTCGCCAGCCCCAACTCCTCGCCCTGGTAGACGTAGGGCGTGCCGCGGTGCAGGTGCAGGACCGTCGCCAGCATCTTGGCGGCCATGACCCGGTGCTCGCCGTCGTGACCGAACCGCGACACCGCACGCGGCTGGTCGTGGTTGTTCCAGTAGAGGCTGTTCCAGCCGCGGTCGGCCAGCCCGACCTGCCAGCGCGACAGCGACGCCTTCAGGGCGCGCAGGTCCAGCGGTCGCGCGTCCCACTTCGAGGCGCCGGCGTCGAGGTCGACGTGCTCGAACTGGAACACCATGTCGACCTCGCGCCGGTCGGGGTCGGTGAACCGACGCGCGTCCTCGAGGGTCACACCGGGCATCTCGCCGACCACCATCGTGGGGCGCTGGTGCGGGGCGATCACCTCGCGGTGCAACTCCTGCAGGAACTCGTGGATGCGGGGACCGGACAGGAAGTGGGGCGAGCCGTCACCGAACCGGGCACCGGGCGCCACGAGCCCGTCGGGCAGCGCCGGGTCCTTGGAGACGAAGTTGACGACGTCCATGCGGAACCCGTCGACCCCGCGGTCCAGCCAGAACCGCATCACGTCGTGCAGCGCGTGCCGGACGTCGGGATGCTCCCAGTTGAGGTCCGGCTGCTTGCGCGAGAACAGGTGCAGGTAGTATTCGCCGGTGGTCTCGTCGAACGTCCAGGCCGGGCCCGAGAACACGCTGCCCCAGTTGTTGGGCTCGGCCCCCGGTGTTCCCGGCGTGGTCCCGGGCCGGGCCGGGCGCCACCAGTACCAGTCGCGGCGGGCCGAGTCCGTCGCGGCCCGGGACTCCACGAACCACGGGTGCTCGTCCGAGGTGTGGTTGAAGACCAGGTCCATCACGAGCTTCATGCCACGGGCCCGCAACCCGGCCGCGAGGTCGTCCAGGTCGGCCAGCGTGCCGAACATCGGGTCGATGTCGCAGTAGTCGGCGACGTCGTAGCCGTTGTCGTCCTGCGGCGAGGGGTAGACCGGCGACAGCCAGACCACGTCCACGCCGAGCGCGGCGAGGTGGTCGAGTCGGCTCGTGACGCCGGGCAGGTCGCCGATCCCGTCACCGTTGCTGTCGGCGAAGCTGCGCGGGTAGATCTGGGAGACGACGCTGGACTTCCACCACTGCCGGCCGCCGTGGTCGGGCGCGACGTGTCGGGTCACGGGCGCAGCCAGGGCGGGCGGGGCGCGTCGATACGGGCGAGCTTCGAGGGCACCGGGGCGAAGCGGTCGGTGTCGTGGGCCTGCCAGTCGCGCCATGCCTGCGTGATCTCGTCGCGGTCGCGGGCCACGAAGTTCCAGAACATCTCCAGGCGCACCCCCAGCGGTTCGCCGCCGAGCAACAGCAGCCGGGTCCGGTCCGTGTCGGCCTCGACGACCAGCTCCTGGGGGCCCGCCGGCAGCAGCGCCAGCCAGCCAGGCTCCACCACCTGCCCCCCGACCAGGACACGCCCGTCCAACGGCACGACCGTGTG
>Ga0307505_10003339_pt1 | contig 10151 bp, 14 predicted proteins | sample 23_S_MG_FD_202183 | JGI IMG/M metagenome (GOLD analysis project Ga0307505, IMG submission 202183) | Soil microbial communities from Populus trichocarpa stands in riparian zone in the Pacific Northwest, United States - 23_S | ecosystem: Environmental > Terrestrial > Soil > Riparian zone > Trees... | reverse complement strand
TCCTCCAGGTAGTGGGAATAGTTCCCCCGATATGCCTCGACCACGCCGTTCTCCACCGCCAGCACCGACGTGATCGCCTCGTCGAGCAGAGGAAGGTCGTGGGAGACGACCAGCATCCCGCCCCGGTAGGTGCTCAGGTACTCGATGAGCCAAGTCTTGGCGTCGAGGTCGAGGTGGTTTGTCGGCTCGTCGAGGAGCATCACGTCGGTTTCGGCAAACAGGAGCCGGGCCAGCTCGACACGTCGACGCTGGCCACCCGACATCGTCTTCACCGGCTGGTGCAGCTCGTCATTGCCGATCCCAACGTTGGATGCGATCCGTTTGGCCTCGGCCTCGGCGACGAACCCGCCTTTGGCCTCGAACTCGTCATGAAGACGGGAGAAGCGAATGATGCCCAGGTCGCGCTCTTCACCATCGAGACCTTCGAGCCGGGCACGGGCATGCTCGATGCGGCGCTGCATCGAGCCGATCTCACGAGCCATCAGGACGCGCTCCAGGGCGGTGGCATCGGCGTGTTCCAGATCCGGGAGGGCCGCCTCCTGGGAGAAGTAGCCGACGTTTCCGGAGCGGAGGACGGTTCCCTCGGCCGGTTCCAGCTCACCCATGAGGCTCCGCATCAGAGTGGTCTTGCCTGCGCCGTTGCGTCCGACGAGCCCGATGCGGTCCCCTTTCTGCACACTGAAAGAGACATCGCGGATCAGAGTCCGGACACCAGCATCGATACGGAGGTCGCGCGCTATCAGCATGAGGTTTACGGGGAGTCCCGCTCATTCTACGAAGCCCGCACGCCTCTGGCGCGGTGATTAAGGCGAGTGCGCTACTGCAAACCTGCCGGAATGGCCGACGGAGCCAGGATGATGTCCACCAGCCCATAGTCGATGGCCTGGTCTGCCGTGAGCCACCGGTCCCGGTCTGTGTCCTGACGGATCTTTTCGATGTCCTGGCCGGTGTGTCGGGCCAGGATGTCGTTGGCCTGCTCCCGCTGCCGGATGATCTCCGCGGCGTGGATCTCGATGTCCGAGGCCTGGCCCCCCACGTTCTGAACCCAAGGCTGATGGATCATCACTCTCCCGTGTGGAAGGATCGAGCGGGATCCTTCCTCCCCTCCGGCGAGGATGAGAGATGCGGCCGATGCCGCCATCCCGATGCAGGTCGTGTGCACGGCAGGGCGGATGTGTTGCATCGAGTCGTAGATGGCGAACATCGCATCCATCGACCCGCCCGGGGAGTTGATGTAGAGAGCGATCGCCTTGTCAGGGTCCTCCGACTCGAGATGGAGCAGCTGGGCCACCACGAGATTGGCGATCTCGTCATCGATCGGCCGGCCGAGGAAGATGACTCTGTGGCCGAGAAGACGGGAGTAGATGTCGAAGGCGCGCTCACCTCGTGAGGTCTGCTCGATGACGGTGGGTACCAGCATTGTCTATCCTTTCGCAACCGTACGGTTGCAGATAACCATACCACGCACGCGCAACTGCTAAGTTGCAGGTCATGGATCACCTGCCCGAGGTCGAGAGAGCCATCGAGTTGCCCGCCGAGCCCGACGAAGTTTGGGAGCGAATAGTCACCGGCGACCTCGCAGAGGAGTGGATGGGCGTGCGAGTCGAGCCAAGACCGGGTGGGTCGGTGACCGTCCCCGATCGGGATGTGATCGGGACCGTCGAAGAGGTGGTCCCCGGCGAGAGGATCACCTGGTCGTGGCGCGAGGTCGACGGGGACCCATCGCAAGTAACCATCGAGGTCACGCCGACAGACGGCGGAAGCAGGGTCACCATCGTGGAGCGACTGCTCGAGTACCGCATCACCGGGATTCCTCCGGTCTTCTTCGCCAAGGCGGCATGAGCGACCCGCAGCCGCTGCTGGCCGCATTGGCCGATCCCAGCAGGCGCGCGGTCTTCGAGAGACTCAACACCGAAGGTCCGGCATCCGCGTCACAGTTGGCCAATGAGCTGCCCATCTCCCGTCAGGCGATCGCCAAGCATCTCAACCTCCTCGACTCGGTTGGCTTGGTCGACCGGGCGGAGCAGGGCCGCCATGTCGTCTACACAGCAAGCGTGACACCGCTCCGTGACGTTGCCGATTGGCTGGAGACCGTGGGTGACGTGTGGGAGGACAGGTTGCAAAGGCTCAAGAAGTCTTTCGACTGACCACTCGATCGGCCCCGCCACCATCGTCGCGAGCCTTGGGTTCGCCCAGAGTTCCCCGCCTCGCCAGACCCCGTTCATCACGCGGTCACATGCCCTGGTTACAAAGTGAATGTCAAGTTCCTTCCGGAATCTCGACACGACAACAGATCCCTCCTCCCAGGGGCACTCGGGGCGACGGCAACGTCGCCCCGAATCGTTGGTGGGGAACTAAGTTCTCGTCGGTGCCTTCCCAGACCTTCACCCATAGCTCCTCGACCACGGCCACCGTCGAAGACGTATGGGCTGCCCTCGACCGTCCGGAGACCTGGGAGGCGATAGGGGGCGTGGACCGGGTGTTCGATGCGGAACTGGACGGAGAGGGCCGGCTTCAGGGCTTCTCTTTCGAGACAGCGGCGGGGGGAAAGAGCTACACCGGCGTGGCCAGCCCGCACCGCCGTATCGAAGGCGAGACCATGGCCTGGAACGTGAAGAGCTCCGAGATACGGGGAATCACCGAGGTGCATCTCGATGGCGATGCCGACACCACGAGGGTGACGGTCACCTTGCAAGTTGAGAGTGCCGGCTTTCTGTCTTCGATGTTCTTCCCGGTCATCGCGAAAACGATCGGCAACGGGATGCCCGAAGCGGTGGACGAATTCGTGGCCGGTCTGGCCGGCTGAGTAACCGGATCCGGCTACTCCGCAGATGCCTCGGACTCGATCTCGGCGAGTTCGGCGGCCACCTCTCTGGCTGCGGATGAGTCGGTGGTGATTTGGGCCCGGTCGGTTATGAGGGTGACCTGGTTGTCGAGCACCTGGAGAAACCCGCCATGCACACCGATCGTTATCCGCTCACCGGACTCGGCCTCGATCTCGACCGGGCCGGTGGCGAGGGCACCCATCAACGGCTCATGGTCGGCCATGATGCCCAACTCGCCCTCGGGCGTGCGGGCGATGACAATCGTCGCCTGCCCGCTCCAAACGGTCGCCTCCGGCGAAACCACGTCGACCTGGAAGGGCTTAGGCATCAGGCTGCAGCAGTCTCCGCAGCGGCGGCCTTCTTCTCCACGTCCTCGCGTCCGCCGACCATGTAGAAGGCCTGCTCGGGGAAGCGATCCATCTCACCCTCGATGATCGCCTTGAAGGAGGCGATGGTCTCTTCCAGGGGTGTGTAAATACCTTCCTGGCCGGTGAACTGCTCGGCAACGAACATTGGCTGGGCGAAGAAGCGCTGGACTTTGCGGGCCCGAGCCACCAACAGCTTGTCCTCCTCGGAGAGCTCGTCGATGCCGAGGATGGCGATGATGTCCTGGAGGTCTTTGTAGCGCTGCAGGATGCGCTGCACCTCGATGGCGACGCCGTAGTGCTCCTCTCCCACGATCTGTGGGTCGAGAGCCCGGCTCGTCGAGTCCAGGGGATCCACCGCCGGGTAGATGCCCAGGGCGGTGAGCGGACGTGACAACACGGTGGTGGCGTCGAGGTGGGCGAAAGCGGTATGGGGGGCAGGGTCCGTGATGTCGTCGGCAGGCACGTAGATCGCCTGTAGAGAAGTGATCGAGCGGCCCTTCAACGATGTGATCCTCTCCTGGAGGACACCCATCTCGTCGGCCAGGTTGGGCTGGTAGCCCACCTCCGACGGCATCCGGCCGAGGAGCGTGGAGACTTCCGATCCGGCCTGGGTGAATCGGAAGATGTTGTCGATGAACAACAAGACGTCCTGATCTTGGACGTCCCGGAAGTACTCCGCCATTGTCAGGGCCGAGAGAGCGACACGGAGACGGACCCCTGGGGGCTCGTCCATCTGCCCGAAGACGAGAGCCGCCTTGTCGATGACTCCCGACTCCTGCATCTCCAAGAAGAGGTCATTGCCCTCACGGGTTCGCTCGCCGACCCCGGCGAACACCGAGACACCACCGTGCTGGGTGGCGACGCGGTTGATCATCTCCTGGATGAGAACGGTCTTGCCGACACCGGCTCCGCCGAAGAGGCCGATTTTGCCACCCTGGAGATAGGGGCAGATCAGGTCGAGCACCTTGATGCCGGTCTCGAACACCGTCTTCTGCGGCTCGACATCCTCGAACCTGGGCGGGGTGCGATGGATCGGCCAACGGGGGTCGGAGAAGTCCTGGTCGGGTGCGTCGAGAGAGTCGCCCCACACGTTGAAGATGTGGCCGAGAGTCTGGTCTCCCACAGGCACCGTGATGGGGGACCCGGTGTCCACCACCCGCGAACCGCGAGTCATCCCGTCGGTAGGAGCAAGTGCGATAGCCCGCACCTTCGACCCGCCGAGATGCTGGGCAACCTCGGCAATGACCATCTTGTCGTCATCGCCCAAGCTGAAGAAGATCTCGACCGCGTTGAGGATTTCGGGGAGTGCGTCTGGTGGGAATTCCACGTCGACGACCGGCCCAGCGATCTTGACGATGCGTCCTTCTGATCCTGCGTTCTCACTCATCTCGTTTGCTCCTTGTGGTCAAAAAGTCGTTCTGTGAACGCTGGGCGTGCCTGTGTGTCGCGCTCCGTTCACAGAATGGTGTTTGGCGGCTCATTTGGCGTCCTGGAGGGCCTGAGCGCCACCCACGATCTCGGTGATCGCGGTGGTGATCTCGGCCTGACGGGCTCGGTTGGCCTGGACAGTCAGCGTCCTGATGAGTTCTTCGGCGTTGTCGGTGGCCGCTTTCATCGCCCGACGCCGAGCGCTGTGCTCCGAGGCCGAAGCCTCCAGGAGCATGTTGAAGATGAAAGCTTCGACGTAGCGGGGCAGGAGCCGATTGAGGATCTCCTCAGGGGATGGCTCGAACTCATAGGAGACGGCGGGCCCGTCGCCGTCCACCCTGGCGGGTGGGGTGATAGGAAGGACCTCGGTCGAAGTCGGGACCTGTGTCATCGCCGACTGGAACCGCGTGTAGAAGGCCTCCAGGCTGTCGATCCGCCGCGATGCATAGGACTCCATGACCGTGTTCGCGATGGCGCGGGCATTGGCATAACCCGGTGTGTCGGTGACCCCCAGGTAGGACTGCTCGACCCGATAGCCGCGATAGCGGAAGAGGGCCTGCGCCTTCTTCCCGACGGCATAGATGAGCACGTCTTTCCCCTCCCGCTCCAGCTCGGCGATGCGGCGCTCGGCCAGGCGGATGACGTTGGACGCGTAGGCGCCGGCCATGCCACGGTCGGCGGAGATCACGAGGATCCCCACCGTGGACACCTCACGCCGCTCCAGGAGCATGTGTGAGGCGCCACCGCTGGCCCTCCCGACGTTCTCGATCACCTCCACGAGTTTGGCGGTGTAGGGCTTGGAGCCCGCCACCCGGCCGGTCGCCTTGGGAATCCGGCTGGTGGCGATCAACTCCATGGCGCGTGTGATCTTCTTGATCGCCTCGACGCTGGAGATCCGGCGTCGGGTGTCACGGAGTGCGGCGCTCGCCATCGATCCCCTACTCGGCCTTCTCCGTGACCTCGAAGGTCTCCTTGAACGTCTTGATCCCCTCGACGATGTCGTCGCCTTCGGGGAGTTTGCCGGTCTCGGTGATCGTGGCGAGCACGTTGCTGTGCCTGGTGCGGAAGTGGTCCCGCAACCCTCGCTCGAAACGCCGGATGTCCTCGGTGGGCACATCGTCCATGTGACCCTCGGTGACGGCATACAACACCAGAACCTGCTCCTCGACCGGGACGGGCGCGAACTGGGCCTGCTTGAGGACCTCGACCACGCGCCGGCCCCTCTCCAACTGGGCCAGCGATGAAGCGTCCAGCTCGGATCCGAACTCGGCGAATGCAGCCAGCTCTCGGAACTGGGCGAGGTTGAGCCGCAGCGGGCCGGAGATCTTCCGCATGGCGTTGATCTGGGCGTTGCCACCGACACGAGACACGGACTGGCCGGCATCGACGGCCGGGCGGACTCCCTGGAAGAACAGGTCGGTCTTAAGGAACACCTGGCCGTCGGTGATGGAGATCACATTCGTCGGGATGTACGCCGAGATGTCGTCTGCCTTGGTCTCAATGACGGGGAGACCGGTGAGTGATCCGGCGCCGAGCTCGTCGGACAGCTTGGCGCAACGCTCGAGCAGCCGGCTGTGCAAGTAGAAGACATCGCCTGGATAAGCCTCGCGGCCGGGAGGGCGACGCAGCAGCAGCGAGATCTCCCTGTAGGCGACGGCCTGCTTGGACAGGTCATCGAACATGACGAGGGCGTGCTCGCCGTTGTACATCCAATGCTGGCCGATCGCCGAGCCCGAGTAAGGGGCGTACATCTGAAGTGCCGGGGCGTCAGATGCCGCGGCGTGGACCACCACGGTGTACTCCATGGCACCATGCTCTTCGAGCGTGGACACGACCTCAGCCACCGTGGAAGCCTTCTGCCCGATGGCCACGTAGATGCACTTGACGGCCTTGTCAGTGCCCCAGAACTGCTTCTGGTTGATGATGGTGTCGACGAGGATCGCCGTCTTTCCGGTCTGGCGGTCGCCGATGATGAGCTGACGCTGGCCACGGCCGATCGGGGTCATCGAGTCGATGGTCTTGATCCCGGTCTGCAGGGGCTCGTGCACCGGCTGGCGTTCGACTACCGAAGGCGCCTGGGTCTCCAGCAACCGGCGCTCGGTGACGTCGATTGGGCCCTTGCCGTCGATCGGATTGCCCAAGGGGTCGATGACCCTGCCCAGCAACACATCACCCACCGGAACCGCGAGCACCGTGCCGGTCTGCTTGACGGGGTTGCCCTCTTCGATGTGGTTGTAGTCACCGAGGAAGACCACACCGATGTCCTCCTCGTCGATGTTCAGAGCGACCCCAACCAGTCCACCAGGGAACCCGAGCAGCTCGGACGCCATGACACTGGGCAGCCCTTCGACGCGGGCGACACCGTCAGCGATGGATGTGACATAGCCAACCGTCTCCTTGCTGACGGACGGCTCCCAGCCGGCGAGCTGGGAACGCAGCGACGCTGTGATCTGGTCGGCGGTGATGGTCAATTCGGCCATGGGTTCAGTTGCTCCTAACAGCCTGTCGTAACGAGTCCATGCGTTTGGCGATCGAGCCGTCGATCACGGTGTCTCCCACGCGTGCGACGACTCCTCCGATCAGATCCGGGTCGACGACCACCTTGACCTCCACGGTCCGTCCGGTGGCGCGGCCGAGAGCGGCTGCGATCCGATCGACAGTTTCATCGTCCAGGGGCACCGCAGAACGGACTTCGGCGAGCTCTTTGTCACGGGAGGCGGCGGCAGCGGCAGCGACCGCCGTTGCGATCGCCGGCAGCTCGGAAGCACGACCCTGGCCAACCAGGAGCTGAATCACTCCAACGGTGAGCGAGGAGGCGCGCCCATCAAGCAACTCATCGATGATGCCATGCTTCTTTTCGAGAGGTAGCTGAGGGTCGGTGAGGTTGGAGCGCAGTTCCGGGGCGGTCTCGACCGCCCTGGCAACCGAGAGGAGCTCGTCCTCGACTCTTTCCAGATTGCCCTCGGCGCGGGCCATCTCGAAGATGCCTTGCGCGTACCCGTTGATCCGATCGTCGGTCATGATCTCAGAGCTTCTCCAGATCGGCGAGGTATCGGTCGATCAGTGCCTGATGGGAGGCAGGGTCGAGGGACTCGCCAACGATCTTGCCGGCGAGATCGACGGATATGTCACCCACCTGGGTCTTGGCCTCAGAGAGAGCGCGGGCCTTCTCACCCGCAGCCTCGTCCCGGGCCTTTGCCCTGATTTGCTCAGCCTCCGACTCCGCCTTCGCGGTGATGTCAGCCCGCATCTGATCTGCGGCCTTTCGGGCATCCTCGAGGATCCGGTTCGCCTCGGTGCGAGCGTCGGCCAACTGGGCTTGGTAGTCGGTGCGCAGGCTCTCGGCTTCCGCCTTGGCCTTCTCTGCGGCCGTGACCTCGCCCGCTATGGCAGCCTGACGGGTCTCGATCATCTTGTTGAGACTGGGCCAGACCCAGCGCCAGACGAAGAAGAACACGATCGAGAAGGCGATGATCCCCGCGACGAGCTCGGGCCAAGCAGGGAGCAGCAGCTCGACTGCGCTGCCTCCCTCGCCCTCGCTGGCAGCGAGTATCGCTGTCGACTGGTTCGGCACTTCAGCTCCCTGCGAGGAAGAAGACCACGAACCCGATCAGGGCGAGTGCCTCCGAAAGGGCCATACCGATGAACATGTTGGTCCGTAGCATGCCGGCCACCTCCGGCTGGCGGGCCATTGCCTGAACGGCGTTGCCGGCCACGATGCCCACACCGATGCCCGGGCCGATGGCACCCAGGCCGTAACCGATGGCGGCAAGACCTGTGCCGATGTTCCCGGTGAGACCTACGCCCTCTTGTGCCAGGATGATTAGTGCATCCATTGATGTATTCCCTTTCTCTGCCTATTGGCTATTTGTGGATCTAGTGGGCCGGGTGCAACGAGCTCTCGATGTACACGGCGGAAAGCAACGTGAAGATGTACGCCTGAAGGGCGAGGACCAGGAGCTCCAACGCGAAGATGGCCATGCCGAACACGAACCAGAGCGGACCGACCACGAACGCCTGGATCGGCCCAATGATCCCGGTGAGCCCCGCGTAGACGAAATAAACGCCGGAGCCGAGCAGCAGCGCAAGCATCGTGTGACCGGCTACCAAGTTGGCAAACAACCGGACGGCCAGTGAGAACGGACGGACGATGAAGATCGAGACCAGCTCGATGATCCCAATCAGCGGCTTGAGGATCACTGGAACCCCGGGAGGCCAAAGGGTGTCGCCGATGTAGCGAAGGCCCTGCTTCTTGAACCCGATGAATACGAAGATGACGTAAGTGAGAATGGCGAGAAAGGCCGGGATCGCCATCCTGGAGCCAATTGGGAACATGATGAAAGGGGTGATACCGAGGAAGTTCCCAACCAGGATGTATAGGAAGAGAGCGAGCAGGTAGGGGGCGTACTTCTCGCCACCGGGGCCGATGACGCCGATCGCGATGTCGCTTCGGACGAAGTCGACGACGCTCTCCATGGCCACACCGAACTTGGTGGGGACGACCCGGGGGGTGCGGTAGGCGAAGAAGAGGAGCGCCATCACCACGAGGGCGGTGAGGAAGATGTAGACCACCGTTCGGTTGACCGGCCCGAACAGCACCGGCAACTCGAACAGCTCGAGAATCGTCTCCGGTATGCACAACGGCTGTTCCGTCGGCTGACATGTGAATGCCAGGATCACGTCCACTCGAGTTCCCTTTCCTTGCCCTTGGCAACCGCCACCGTCTCGATGGCGATCAAAACCAGATACGTCACCACCGCGGTGATGCCGAACGCGAGCCGGTCAATTGGCACGTAGTTGGCGATCAACAGCATGGTGACTGTCAACAGCCCCAGTCGGAGGAAGAATCCGATCAGGGCGGCGGCATGATAAGCCGCCAAGCTGATCCTGGCGGAAATCGAGAGGACTGCGCCCGCGAGCAAGAAGTTGGCAACCACCACAATCACACCGATCGCGGCGCTCCACGCCCCGTCCCATCCCCCCGTCAGCCAGAAGAGCGCGATCATCACCGGGGCCACGTAGATGACGCGTGCGACGGTGTTCCGGGCGAGCCGCAGTTCGACGTCCACAGGCGGGTGGCTCTCAGTCGTCACGGCGTGGCAAGTCCTGTTCCTTGATGAGCGCCCATATCCTCATGAACCCCGAGTAAGAGCCAAGCACGATCCCGGTGATCACCAGCCACGGCTCTGTTCCCCACCACATGTCGAGCAGATAGCCGAGCAAGGCCCCGGCCAGGATCGAGTTGAGGAAGGACCCCGCGTGCATCCAGCCTGAGTCGACCGTGGAGTGAGCCTGTGTTGGGGTGGATTCTTGCTTCACTGGGTGAGGAGCTTGTGAAGAGATTCACAAACCCTATCGGGGAGGTGCGCCTTGGACAAATCGAACCTAGCAAAGGAAGCGGATAGGTTCGACTCCATGAGCCAGCCACGACCCAAAGCCGTACTCCTCGACGTCGGCGGTGTGTTCCTCCTCCCCTCACATTCGCACATTCGGACCGCCCTCGACCAGGTGGGCCATGTGGTGGTCGACG
>Ga0307505_10003338_pt1 | contig 10154 bp, 9 predicted proteins | sample 23_S_MG_FD_202183 | JGI IMG/M metagenome (GOLD analysis project Ga0307505, IMG submission 202183) | Soil microbial communities from Populus trichocarpa stands in riparian zone in the Pacific Northwest, United States - 23_S | ecosystem: Environmental > Terrestrial > Soil > Riparian zone > Trees... | reverse complement strand
GGAGGCTTCAAGCCGGATTAGAATCCGGCGCATGGCAAAGCGCAGGCGGCAGGAACCCAGGGTCGTCCGCCCGGACGATATCGACCCGAACCACAACTGGAGCCGGCCGCTGCAGGCGCCGGGCCACACGCAGGTCGACTTCGAAGAGCGGGTCGACTTCCGCCGCCTGCACGACTACCGCCTGGCGCGCACGCGCGCCGCGCTCGCCAATTCGGGGCTCGGGGCGCTGCTGTGCTTCGACCAGCACAACATCCGCTACACCACCAGCACGGTGATCGGCGAGTGGGCGCGCGACAAGCTCACGCGCTACTCGCTCCTCACCGGCAACGGCGACCCGTACCTCTGGGACTTCGGCTCGGCGGCGCGGCACCACAAGCTGCACGCGCCCTGGCTGCACCAGGACCACTGCCGCGCGGGCCTGACCGGCATGCGCGGCGCGGTCGGCGCGGACCTCACCCTGTTCCGCGACGCCGCGAAGGAGATCAAGTCCATCCTCGCCGCCGAGGGCGTGGCGAAGATGCCGCTCGGCGTGGACATGATCGAGCTGCCGATGATGTTCGCGCTGCAGGACCTGGGGCTCGAGGTGCGCGACGGCCAGCAGGCGATGCTGCAGGCGCGCGAAGTGAAGAACGCCGACGAGCTGATGCTGCTCAACATGGCCGCCGCCATGGTGGACGGCGTCTACCAGGACATCGCCGAAGCCTTGAAGCCCGGGGTGAAGGAGTCCGAGATCGTGGGGCTCGCCACCAAGCGCCTGTACGAGATGGGCTCGGACTGCGTCGAGGCGATCAACGCGATTTCGGGCGAACGCTGCTCGCCGCATCCGCACAATTTCACCGACCGGCTGATCCGCCCGGGCGACCAGGCGTTCTTCGACGTGATCCAGTCCTACATGGGCTACCGCACCTGCTACTACCGCACCTTCAACGTCGGGAGCGCCACCGGAGCGCAGCGCACGGCCTACCGCAAGGCGCGCGAGTGGATGGACAAGGTGATCGAACTCCTGAAGCCCGGCATGAGCACCGACAAGATCGCCGCCGCGCTGCCCAAGGCGCAGGCCGCGGGCTTCGCCAGCGAGATGGACGCCTTCGGCCTGAATTTCTGCCACGGCCTCGGCCTCGGCCTGCACGAGCGGCCGCTGATCTCGCGCTTGAACTCCTTCCGCGAGCCGATCGAACTGAAGGCCGGCATGGTGTTCGCGGTGGAAACCTACTGCCCGGCGAGCGACGGCATCTCCGCCGCGCGCATCGAGGAGGAGGTGATCCTCACGCCGAAAGGCGCGCAGGTGATTTCGCTCTATCCCGCGCAGGAGCTGCCGATTGCCAACCCCTACTAAGGCCCCCTCCGTCGGCTGGATCGGCGCCGGCCGCATGGGTGTCGAGATGGCGGCGCGCCTCGCCAGGGGCGGCGCCGACGTCCTGGTGTGGAACCGCACCCGCGCGAAGGCCGAGCCGCTGGCGCAATACGGCGCGAAGGTGGCGGACGGCCTGGCCGGGCTCGCCGCGCGCGACATCGTGTTCTGCATGGTGTCGGCGTGGAAGGACGTGCAGCAGGTGATGGGCGAGCTGCTCGCCGGCAGGGCGCAGCCGCGCCTGGTGATCGAATGCTCCTCGATCTCGCTCGAGGGCTCGGCGGAGCTGCGCCAACTGCTCGCGGCGCGCGGCATCGATTACCTCGCTGCGCCCGTGTCCGGCAACGCCAAGGTGATCAAGGCGGGCAAGCTTTCCTTCGTGTGCTCCGGGCCGAGGAAGTCCTTCGACGAGGCGCTGCCGCTGCTGCGCATGATCGCGCCGGCGGCAAGCTATGTCGGCGAGGGCGAGCTCGCGCGCATCGTCAAGATCTGCCACAACGTGTTCCTCGGCGTGGTGACCCAGTCGCTGGCGGAAGTGACCGTGCTGGCGCAGAAGGCGGGCGTGCCGCGCCACGCCTTCCTCGAATTCCTCAACCAGAGCGTGATGGGCTCGATGTTCACGCGCTACAAGTCCCCGGCGCTGGTCAACCTGGACTTCAAGGTGACCTTCACGCCCGAGCTGCTGAGGAAGGACATGGACCTCGGCCTGGACGCCGGGCGCCGGCTGCAGGTGCCGATGCCGCTCGCCTCGGCCACCCGCGACTTGATTCAGTCTATGATGGGCCGTGGCATGAAGGAGGAGGATTTCGCGACGCTCCTGCTGCAGCAGGCGCAGGCGTCGGGGATCGTGTTGCAACCCGAAAACGTGGAGGTCAAAGATGGTCTTTCGTAAGCTGCTGCTCGCCGCGCTGGCGCTCGCCGCCTCGCAGGCATTCGCGCAATCCTTCCCCACCAAGCCGGTGCGCCTGGTGATCTCGTTCACCCCGGGCAGTTCGACCGACATCATCGGCCGCGCGGTGGCGGCCACGCTGAGCGAGGTGTGGAAACAGCCGGTGATCGCGGAGAACCGCGCCGGGGCCGGCGGCACGATCGGCTCGACCCTGGTCGCCAAGTCCGCGCCCGACGGCTATACGCTGCTCGCCAATTCGTCGGCGCACGCGGCCAATCCGGGGATCTACAAGGACATGCAGTACGACACGCTGAAGGACTTCACCAACCTCGCGCTGCTCGGCGGCGGGCCGAACGTGCTGATGGTCAGCCCCAACGCCGGCTGGACCCGGCTGCGCGACCTGGTCGACGTCGCCAAGGCGAGCCCGGGCAAGCTCAACTTCTCCTCCGCCGGCATCGGCAGCGGCACGCATTTCAACCTGGAGAAGCTGAAGATCGCCACCGGCATCGACGTGGTGCACGTGCCCTACAAGGGCACGCCCGAAGCCATCGCCGACACCATCGGCGGCCGCGTGTGCTGCTACTGGGCGCCGCTCAACGCCGCCCTGCCGCACGTGAACGGCGGCAAGGCGGTGGCGCTCGCCGTGTCCTCCGCGCAACGCTCGCCGCTGCTGCCCAACGTGCCGAGCGTGGCCGAGCAGGGCTACCCGGGATTCGACTACACGCTGTGGATCGGACTGTGGGGGCCGGCGGGCATGCCCGCGGACATCGCCGCCAAGATCAACCGCGACGTGAACGCGGCGCTCGCCAGCGCGGAACTCAAGGGCCGGCTCACCAAGCTGGGCACCGTGCCGGGCAACCTGACGATCCCGCAGTTCACCGACTTCGTGAAGAAGGAAGTCGAGGAAACCAGCAAGATCCTGCAGGCCGCGGGCATCAAGCCGCAGTAAGTCAGGCGGCGCTGGCGAGGCGCCTGAGCGGCACGCCGCTCAGGCGCTGCAGTTCCTCGAAGGAGAGCCCCTCGGCCAGTTCCACGACGTGCAGGCCGTCGGCCTTCACGTCGATCACCGCGAGGTCGGTGTAGATACGGGTGACGCAGCGTATGCCCGTGAGCGGATAACTGCATTGCTCGACGATCTTGCTCTTGCCGTCCTTGCTCAGGTGCTCCATCGTCACGAACACTTGTCTTGCGCCGGCCGCGAGGTCCATCGCGCCGCCCACGGCAGGGATCGCATCGGGTTCACCGGTGTGCCAGTTCGCGATGTCGCCTGTGGCGGACACCTGAAAGGCGCCAAGTACGCAGATGTCGATGTGACCACCGCGAATCATGGCGAAGGAATCGCCGTGGTGGAAATAAGCGGCGCCCGCAACAGCGGTAGCCGGATTCTTGCCTGCGTCGATCAGGTCCTCGTCCTCGGTTCCCGGGGCGGGCTTCGGCCCGAGTCCCAGGATGCCGTTCTCGCTATGCAGCAGGACCTCCCGGTCCTTCGGAATGTGATTTGCCACCAGCGTCGGCAGGCCGATGCCGAGGTTGACGGTGGCGCCGTCGGGGATGTCGCGCGCCACGCGCGCGGCGATCTGGTTGCGGTCGAGTTTCTTCATGCGGCCCTCCTCAGCGGCGCGATGCGCACCACGCGCTTCACGAAGATGCCGGGCGTGACCACCACCTCGGGGTCCAGCGCGCCCAGCGCCACGGTCTCGCGCACCTGCGCCACGGTGCATTTCGCCGCCGCCGCCATGATCGGCCCGAAATTGCGCGCGGTCATGCGGTAAGTGAGGTTGCCCCAGCGGTCGGCGCGGTCGGCCTTGATCAGCGCGTAGTCGGCGTGGATCGGGTACTCGAGCACGTAGTCGCGCTCGCCGATGCGCCGCGTTTCCTTGCCCTCGGCGAGCCGGGTGCCGAAGGCGGTGGGCGTGTAGAAGGCGCCGATGCCGGCGCCCGCGGCGCGGATGCGCTCGGCGAGCGTGCCCTGCGGCACCAATTCCAGCTCCAGTTGCCCCGCGCGATAGGCCTTGTCGAAATGCCAGGAATCGGTCTGGCGCGGAAAGGAGCAGATGATCCTGCGCACGCGGCCGGCGCCGATCAGCGCCGCGAGCCCGGTGTCGGCGTTGCCGGCGTTGTTGTTGACCACCGTGAGGCCCTTCGCACCCTGGGCGATCAGCGCGTCGATCAGCGCGGCCGGCATGCCGGCATTGCCGAAGCCGCCGATCATCACGGTGGCGCCGTCGGGCACGTCGGCCAGCGCCTCGGCGGCGGAGGAGATGAACTTGTCGATCATGGGCGGCGGGAAATCCTGCGGGGCATTATAAACTCGCGCCCATGGCCAACAATCGCGTATTCAAACCGGCGCCGCTCGCGCGCGCCATCGAGGCGATCGTCGCCGCGGGCGGCAGCGAGCCGCGCGAGGCGAAGCTCGTCGCCGGGAACCTCATCACCGCCAACCTCACCGGGCACGACTCGCACGGCATCGGCATGATCCCGCGCTACATCGACTCGCTGAAGGAGGGCGGCCTCGCGCCCAACCGCCATCCGGTGGTGAAATTCGACGGCGGCGCGCTGGTGGCGCTCGACGGCCAGGCCGGCTACGGCCAGGTGATCGGCCAGGAGGCCACCGCCATCGCCATCGAACGCGCCAAGGCGCACGGCGTGGCGGTGATGGCGCTCGCGAATTCCCATCACCTGTGCCGCATCGGCCAGTGGGCCGAGCAGGCGGTCGCCGAGGGGCTGGTGTCGATCAGCTTCGTCAACGTCATCTCGCGCTCCATCGTCGCGCCCTTCGGCGGCAGCGATGCGCGCTTCGGCACCAATCCCTGCACCATCGGCGTGCCGCTCGAGGGCCAGGCGCCGTTCATCCTCGACATGGCCACCAGCGGCGTGGCGCAGGGCAAGGTGCGCGTCGCGCACAACAAGGGGGAAAAGCTGCCGCCGGGGCTCCTCCTCGACGACAGGGGTCATCCCACCGTCGAGGCGAAATTCGGCGTGATCGAGCCCTTCGGCGCGCTCACCACCTTCGGGCTGCACAAGGGCTACGGCCTCGCGGTGGTGTGCGAACTGCTCGGCGGCGCGCTCTCCGGCGGCGGCACCTGGCATGCCACGGACCGCTCGAAGAAGCGCGTGCTGAACGGCATGCTCAGCATCCTCATCGATCCGAAGAAGCTGGGCACCGCGGACACGTTCGCGCGCGAAGCGCGGGAGTTCATCGCCTGGGTGAAGCAATCGCCGCCCGCGCCGGGCGCGGACCGCGTGCGCATCGCGGGAGACCCGGAGCGCGAGACGCGGGCGAAGCGCGAGAAGGAGGGCATCGCCGTGGACGCCAATACCTGGAGCGAGATCCACGCCGCCGCCGCGAAAGTCGGGGTAGGGGCGGAAACGGTCGACCGCCTGGCTCTAGGGCAGGCCTCGCCCTTCTAAGAAGGTACTTTCAGTAGATTTTGCAAGGTACTGAAAAGTATCAGTATTTAATTTCAAGAATCAGCCTGTAAAAACCACGCTAAGTCTTTGTCAGGCCTGAAGATTTGGCTTGACCTGCCTTTTCCTTTCCCCTAAAGTGGGGAAAAGTAGAAAAAGGTGGTTAAAAGGGAATGAGCGGGACATTTCACGGCGCAACGGTGGTGACGCTGGACCCGAAAGGGCGCCTGGCTATTCCCACGCGCCATCGCGAGGCGCTGCTCGCCAGCGCAAAGCACGTCGTGCTCACCGCGCACCCGGAAGGCTGTGTGCTGCTGTATCCGCCGGCCGCCTGGGAACCGGTGCGCGCCAAGGCGGAAACCTTCCCGAGCTTTCATCCGCAGGCGAGCTGGTGGAAGCGGCTGCTCCTCGGCTTCGAGGAGCACGTGAGTCCCGACGGCGCCGGCCGCATCCTGGTCTCCGGCGCGCTGCGCCTGCACGCCAGGCTCGAGCGCGACGTGATGCTGGTCGGGCAGGGCGGCTATTTCGAGCTGTGGGATTCCGGGCTGTGGAACGCCAAGCTCGCGCAGGCGCTCTCCGGGCCGGCGGCGCCGCCGCCCGGCATGGAGGATTTCTCGCTGTGAGTGCGGGCGCGCCCCCAGATGAGCGCCACTCCCCTCCAGCACCGTGCAGTTCTCGCCGCCGAAGCCGTCGATGCGCTGGCGGTGCGGCCGGACGGCGCCTACGTGGACGGCACCTTCGGCCGCGGCGGCCACAGCCGGCTGATCCTCGAGCGGCTGGGCCCGCGCGGGCGCCTCGTCGCGCTCGATCGCGACCCGCAGGCGGTGGACGCGGCGCGGCAGATCCGCGACGCGCGCTTCTCCATCGTGCACACCGCCTTCGGCAGGCTCGCGCCGACGCTCGACGCGCAGGGCGCCGGGCAGGTGCAGGGAATGCTGTTCGATCTGGGCGTGTCCTCGCCGCAGATCGACGACCCGGCGCGCGGCTTCTCGTTCCGCGCCGACGGGCCGCTCGACATGCGCATGGATCCGACCCAAGGGACGCCGGCTGCCGACTGGCTGGCGACGGCGAGCGAAGCGCAACTCAGGGAGGTCATCGGGGGGTATGGGGAAGAACGGTTTGCTAAACAGGTTGCAGCGGCGATTGCTGCTGCTCGCCGGAGCGCGCCCATCCGCACGACCCGCCAACTTGCCGATCTCGTGGGTGCGGCGGTCCGCACACGGGAGCCGGGCCAGGATCCGGCGACGCGCACCTTTCAGGCTCTACGGATTTTCCTCAATCGGGAGCTTGAGGAAGTGTCGCTGATGCTGCCGCAGGCGGTCGAGCGCCTGGCGCCGGGCGGGCGCCTGGCGGTGATCAGCTTCCATTCGCTGGAGGACCGCATCGTCAAGCGGTTCTTCCTCGGCTGCGCGCGCCCGGCGCTGCCACGGGATTTGCCCGTGCGCGCCAGCGAGATGCCACAAGCCCTCCTCACAATCGCCGGCAAGCCGCTGCGCCCCGCCGCCGCCGAAACCGCCGCCAATCCGCGCGCGCGCAGCGCGGTGCTGCGCGTCGCCGAGCGTACGGCCGCCCCCTTTGATCCTTCACTGATTACCCGAATCGAGCCCGACGCGTGGCGAAGCTGAACCTCCTCCTCCTCCTGGTTCTCGTCGTCTGCGCGCTCGGGCTCGTTACCTCCCAGCACCAGGCCCGCAAGCTGTTCACCGACCTCGAGCGCGCGCAGGCGCGCGCGCGCGAGCTGGACGTGGAGTACGGCCGGCTGCAGCTCGAGGCCAGCACCTGGGGCCTGCACGCGCGCGTCGAAAAGGTCGCCGCCGGCGCGCTCGGCATGCGCACGCCGGACGCGCGCCGCGTGCGCGTGGTCACGCTGGAGGCCGCGCGGTGAGCGCCACCGCCGCCCTGGTGCGCCTGCCGGTGTGGCGCGCGCGCATGGTGATGTGCGTGCTGCTCGCCGCCTTCGGCGTGCTCGCCGCCCGCACGCTGTACCTGCAGTCGATGCGCACCGAGTTCCTGCAGGAAAAGGGCCAGGCGCGCTACAGCCGCGTGCTGGAGATCCCGGGCACGCGCGGCCGCGTCCTCGAGCGCAACGGCGAGGCGCTCGCCATTTCCACGCCGGTGCAGTCGGTATGGGCGATCCCCGGCGACGTCGACGCGAACGGCCCGCAGCTGCAGGAGCTGGCGCGGCTGCTCGGCGTGGAGGCGCGCGAGCTGCGCAAGAGGTTCGCCGACACCACGCGCGACTTCGTGTACCTGAAGCGCCAGATCGCGCCGGAGCAGGCCGAGCAGGTGGCGCGGCTCGGCCTCGCGGGCATCTACCAGCATCGCGAATACCGCCGCTACTATCCCGGGGGCGAAGTGACCGCGCACGTGGTCGGCTTCACCGGCGTGGACGAAGCCGGCCAGGAGGGCGTCGAGCTCGCCTTCCAGGCGAGCCTCGGCGGCACGCCGGGCAGCCGGCGCGTGATCAAGGACCGCCTGGGCCAGGTGGTCGAGGATGTGGAATCGATCCGCGCCGCCCAGGACGGGCAGGACCTGACGCTGGCGATCGACGGCAAGATCCAGAGCCTGGCCTTCGCCGCGCTGAAGAGCGCGGTCGCCGCGCACAAGGCGAAGGCGGGGGCGCTGGTGGCGATCGACGTGCGCACGGGCGAAGTGCTGGCGCTCGCCAACCTGCCCTCGTTCAATCCCAACAACCGCGCGCGCCTCTCCGGCGCGCAGCTGCGCAACCGCGTCCTCACCGACACCTTCGAGCCCGGCTCGACGCTCAAGCCCTTCACCGTGGCGCTGGCGCTCGAGCAGGGCAAGGTAAACCCGGGCAGCCTGGTCAGCTCGGGGCGCGAGTCCCTGCGCATCGCCGGCTACACCATCCGCGACCCGCATCCCGACGGCACGGTCAACGTCGCCCAGGTGATCCAGCGCTCGTCGAACGTGGGGGCGGCGAAGCTCGCCCTGTCGCTGCAGCGCGAGGACCTGTGGCGCATGTTCGAGCGCGCCGGTTTCGGCGCACTGCCGCAACTCGGTTTTCCCGGCGAAGCCGCGGGCAAGTTGCGCCCGGCCGCCACCTGGCGCCCGGTGGAGCAGGCCACCATGGCCTACGGCCACGGCATTTCGGTGAGCCTGATGCAGCTGGCGCGGGCCTACACGATGTTCGCGCGCGACGGCGAACTGATCCCCGTCACGCTGCTCAAGTCGACGCAGGCCGCCGCCGGTACCCGCGTGCTCTCGGCGCGCACCGCGCGCGCGGTGCGCGGCATGCTCGAACTCGCGGTGCAGCCCGGCGGCACCGCGCCGCGCGCGCGCATCATGGGCTGGCGCGTCGCCGGCAAGACCGGCACCGCGCACAAGCAGGAGAACGGCGGCTACGCGGCGGACAAGTACATCGCCTCGTTCGTCGGCCTCGCCCCGGCGAGCGAGCCGCGGCTGGTGATCGCCGTGATGATCGACGAGCCCTCGGCCGGCCAGTACTACGGCGGGGTGGTGGCGGCGCCGGTGTTCTCGCAGGTGGCGCAGGGCGCGCTGCGGCTGCTCAACGTGCCGCACGACGCGCCGCTCGAGCCGGTGCCGCTGCCCGGCGAGGGCGAGGAAGCCCGGGAGAGCACCTGATTGGCGCCGACCTCTTTGCCGCGCTCGCGGCGCAGGGCGCGATGCTCGAGCGCCTGAGTTCCGACAGCCGGCGCTGCGCGCCCGGGGTGGCGTTCTTCGCCTATCCGGGCGAGCGCGACGACGGCCGCGCGCACATCCCGGATGCGATCGCGCACGGCGCGGCGGCGGTGCTCTGGGAGGCGGAGGGCTACGCCTGGCGCGGCGAGTGGCGCCTGCCGAACCTGCCGGTGCGTGGCCTGAAACAGCAGTCCGGCTGGCTGGCGCATGCGTTCTACGGACGACCCAGCGAGGCGCTGTGGACCTGCGGCGTCACCGGCACCAACGGCAAGACCTCGTGCACGCAATGGATCGCGGCGGCGCTGGATCGGGCGGGCTCGAGGTGCGGCGTCGTCGGCACGCTCGGCGCGGGCTTTCGCGGCACGCTCGAGGATGCGGGCAACACCACGCCCGACGCGCTCGACCTGCACCGCCTGCTCGCGCGCATGCGCCGGGACGGTGCCGTGGCCGTGGCCCTGGAAGTCTCCTCGCACGGCCTGGACCAGGGCCGCGTCGCGGGCGTCGAGTTCGATTGCGCGCTGTTCACCAACCTGACGCGCGACCACCTGGATTACCACGGCTCGATGGAGAACTACGCGGCCGCGAAGGCGCGGCTGTTCGAGGCCGAGGGGCTCGGTTGCGCTGTGCTCAACGTCGAGGACGAGTTCGGCGCACGCGAAGCGGCGCGCCTGCGCAAGCGCGGCGTGCGCACCATCGCCTACGGGCGCGGGGCGCAGGACGGCGAGTTCCTGCGCGCGACCCGCATCGCGTCCGAGCAGCTGGAGATCTTCTCGAGCTGGGGCCGCGCGCAAGTGCAATTCCACCCGCTGGGCGAGTTCAACGTCGCCAACGCGCTCGGCGTGCTCG
>Ga0307505_10003337_pt1 | contig 10159 bp, 7 predicted proteins | sample 23_S_MG_FD_202183 | JGI IMG/M metagenome (GOLD analysis project Ga0307505, IMG submission 202183) | Soil microbial communities from Populus trichocarpa stands in riparian zone in the Pacific Northwest, United States - 23_S | ecosystem: Environmental > Terrestrial > Soil > Riparian zone > Trees... | reverse complement strand
TCCATAGCTCTTTGGAGAACGGCACCAGCCGCGCGCCCATCTCCGGCCGCTGGGGATGGTTCGCGATTTCCATCATTTCTTCCTGCCCGTCCGGATAGTTCTCGATCACGAGTTTCACCGGATCCAGGACAGCCATGCGCCGCGGAGCGACCTCATTCAGGTGCTCGCGCATGCAATCTTCCAGGATGCCGAACTCGATCATCTGGTTGGCCTTGGACACGCCGATCCGCTCGGCGAACATCTTGAAGCCCTCCGGGGTGTAGCCCCGGCGCCGTGCCCCGGCCAACGTCGGCATGCGCGGATCGTCCCAACCCTCGACGTGGCCTTCCTCGATGAGCTGGATGAGTTTCCTCTTCGAGAGGAGGACGTGGGTCAGGTTGACGCGCGCGAACTCGATCTGCTGGGGCAGGGGGCGCTTCAATAACCCGCCGTCGGCAAGCTTGTTCAGCAGCCAGTCGTAGAACGGCCGCTGGTCTTCGAATTCCAGGGTGCAGAGGGAATGGCTGACGCCCTCGATCGCATCCTCGATCGGATGCGCGTAGGTATACAGCGGGTAGAGGCACCACTTGTCCCCGGTGCGGTGGTGATGCGCCCGCTTGATCCGGTAGAGCGTCGGATCGCGCATGTTGATGTTGGGCGACGCCATGTCGATCTTCGCCCGCAGCACGTGCGCCCCGTCCGGGTGCCTGCCTTCGCGCATCTCGCGCAACAGCTTCAGGTTGTCGTCGATCTTCCGTTCCCGGAACGGGCTGTTCTTTCCCGGCTCGGTGAAAGATCCTCTGTTGAGCTGCACCTCTTCGGCCGACTGGCTATCCACATAGGCATGCCCCTCGGACACCAGCAGCTCCGCCGCCTGGTACATGGTGTCGAAGTAATCCGAGGCATACAGCGCCGTGCCGTAGTCGTACCCCAGCCACTTCACCATCTCCAGGATCGAATCGACGAACTCCTGCTCCTCCTTCTCCGGATTGGTGTCGTCGAAGCGCAGGTTGCACCGCCCGCCGTACTGCTGCGCCAGCCCGAAATTCAGCGCCAGCGACTTGGCATGCCCGAAATGGAGATAGCCGTTGGGTTCCGGCGGGAACCGGGTGACGACGCTCTTGTGCTTGCCCGAGGCGAGGTCCGCCTCGACGATCTGCTTGATGAAGTTGGAGGTGGAGGGCGCCTGGGGCTTGTTCACGCCGCGATTTTACCGTCCCCGCCGAAGCGCCGTTCCTCCCGCAGCAGGGCCTCCAGCTCCTCCGCCGGCACCGGCCGGCTGAACAGGTAGCCCTGCCCGTAGCGGCAGCCGTGCTCGCGCAGGAAGGCGAGTTGCGCCTGGGTCTCCACGCCCTCGGCGGTGGTCTGCATGCCGAGGCTCGCGGCGAGCCCGATGGTGGCCCGCACGATCGCCGCGTCGTCCACGTCGCCGGGGATATCGCGCACGAAGGAGCGGTCGATCTTGATGATGTCGATGGGAAACAGCTTGAGGTAGGCGAGCGACGAATACCCGGTGCCGAAGTCGTCCAGCGCCATGTGGGTGCCCATCTCCTTCAGCGATTGCAGCACCGCGCCGCTCGCCGCGGCGTTCTCCATCAGCAGGCTCTCGGTGATCTCCAGCGTCAGCCAGCGGCTCTCCAGGCCGCTGGCGGCGAGCGCCGAACGGATGCTCTCCACCAGCCCCGGCTTGCGAAACTGGCGCGCCGACAGGTTCACCGCGATGCGCAGCGGCTTCAGGCCCGCCTGCTGCCAGCGCATCGCCTGCGCGCAGGCCTCCTGCAGCACCCAGTCCCCGATCGGCACGATCAGCCCGGTCTGCTCGGCGACGCCGACGAAGCGCCCGGGCGGCAGCAGCCCCTCGGTCGGGTGCTGCCAGCGCAGCAGGGCCTCGACGCTGGCGACCTGGCCGTCGGCGAGCCGCACCACCGGCTGGTAGTGCAGCAGGAACTCGCCGCGCTCCAGCGCCTGGCGCAGGCTGCCCTCCAGCGTCAGCCGCTCGCTCGCCGCGGCGCCCATGTCGGGCAGGTAGAACTGGAAATTGTCGCGCCCCTCGCTCTTCGCCTGGTACATCGCCGTGTCGGCGTGCTTGATGAGCGTATCCGCGTCGGAGCCGTCGCGCGGGTACAGCGCGATGCCGAGCGACAGCGTGACGAAGAAATCGCGCCCGTCCAGCGCCATCGCCTCGCCGAAGGCGCGCATCAGCTTCTGCGCCACGCCGCGCACCTGGTCGGAACCCTCGACGTCCTCCAGCAGCACGGTGAACTCGTCGCCCCCGAGGCGCGCCACCGAGTCGCCCTCGCGCAGGTGCGCGCGCAGCCGCGCCGCGGCCTCCTTCAGCACGCGGTCGCCCGCCTCGTGCCCCAGCGTGTCGTTGATCTCCTTGAAGCGGTCCAGGTCGAGGAACATCAGCGCCACCAGGCGCCCGCTGCGGTGCGCGCGCGCGATCGCCTGGCCGAGGCGGTCCTGGAACAGGCTGCGGTTGGGCAGGCCGGTGAGCGAGTCGTAGTGCGCGAGCTGCGAGAGCTGCGCCTCGGTGGCCTGCACGCGCGCCAGCGTGCGCCGCGTCATCAGCACCGCCAGCGCCACCAGCGCCAGCGACAGCACGCCGCCGGCGAACGAGATGATCAGCGACAGGCGCCGCGCGGCGATGCCGAGCGAAGCCGCGTACTGCTCGGCGAGCGGCGTGAGCTGCTCGTCGATCTCGACGATGACGCGGCTGTAGGCGAGCGCGCGCCAGGACTTGGGGCCGTTGGCCTGCACTTCCGCGCGCAGGTCGCCGGCCAGCGCGTCCAGGCGCACCAGCAGCGCATCGGCCTGCGCCCAGCTCTGCACGGCGCGCTCGACGTTCGGGGCCGCGCGGAACAGGCCGAACACGGCGATCATGCGGCCCACGTCGTCCGGGTGGTTGCGGCCCTCGAGAAGGCCTTCGCGCGCCGCCGCGTAATCCGGCTCGGGCTGGGTGAGGGCGAGGCGCGCCTTGCGGTCGCCCAGGTTGACCGCGATGCTCTTGCGATAGCTCTCGTATTCCGCCTCGCGGCCGTTCTCGGCGTAGCGCACCAGGTGGATCACCGCCTGCTTCTGCGCGCGCGACCAGAAGCTCTCGCCGCCGATGTAGGCGCGCACCGCCGAGAGCAGGACGATGCCGACGGCGGCGATCAGCAGCAGGCCGGCGATGGCGGCGAGCAGCGGCCAGATGAGTTGCAGCAGACCGCGACTGACCCTGCTCGACGGCACTCGAATCCCCCTGCAGGGAGCCTACACGCTGCGTGCCGCGTTGGCAGCCCTGCCGGATGTCCCGGTTTCCCGACGGAATCGGGGCCGGCGCGGCGGCGCGCAGACGGCCCGTTAGCGCCCTAAATGCGCGAAAACTCAGGGCATTTCGCTTTTCGGCGGTACCGGGCACGCGCCTTGCGTTCAGCCAGGGCATGAAGCGCCTATTGCCCCGCAGCCTCCCCGAGCTGATCGCGCACGCGATCGGCTTCGAGCGCGACGCCGCCTCGCGCTTCCACGATTACGCCGCGTACCTGCGCGAGCTCGGCCACCACGGCATGGCCGACATCTTCCACCGGCTGGAGCTGGTCGAGCGCGCGCACATGGAAGCGCTGCAGGAATGCGTCGCCGGCGGCAAGCTGCCGGAACTGGAGCCCACGGACTACGCGCGGCACCTGCTCGCAACGCGCAATGCGCTCGAGCTTGCCTTCCCCCGGGCGCCGCGCGATGCCCGTGAAGCCCTGGTCCTGGCGCTTGCCGCCGAGCGGCGCGCGGAGATCTACTACCGCGACGCGGCGGCGAATTCGCCCGACCCGATGGTGCGCGGCTTCGCCGCCGACCTCGCGGCGGGCGAGCACCGCCACGTGCGCGTGGTGGAGCGGCTGCTGGCGCGCGCGGCGGCCTGAGGACGCCGACACACGGCGGACCCCGGGTTGCCCGAAAGCGCGGAATATACCGATAACGGTATAAGTCGCCTACATCGCGCGGAACAGGTCGGCGTAGATCCGGCTGACCGCCAGCGTCTCCTTCCGGTTGCGCAGGCGCAGCGTCACCCTTCCCGACTCGTCGCGTGTCGCCGCGGCGACGAACTTCATGTTGACGATGGTGCCGCGGTGCACCTGCTGGAAGTTCCCGGGCAGTTGCGGGGCGAGCTCCTTCAGGGAAGTACGAATGAGTTCTTCTCCCGCAGCGGTGACGACGGTGGTGTACTTGTCCGCCGCCTGGAAATAGCACACCTCCTCGACCGGAATGATCTTCACGGCGTTTCCGGAACCCGCCATCACCTGACCGAGGGCTTGCACCCTCGGCGCAGGCGCGCCCAGGGCACGCAGTTGCCGTGCCAACTCTTCGAAGCTCTGACGCCTTGCCTTCAGCCGCGCCACGGTGGCGGCCAGCCGCTCCCTCGCCACCGGCTTCAACACGTAGTCCGCCGCCGCCAGCTCGAAGGCCCTGGTCGCGAACTCGTCGTAGGCGGTGACGAACACGATCGCCGGCGCGGCATCGCCCATGCGATCGGCGATCTCCGCCGCCGCCTCCAGCCCGGTCAAGCCCGGCATCTGGATGTCGAGGAAGGCGACGTCCGGTTTCAGGGCCTCCGCGAGCTTCACCGCCTCCAGCCCGTTCGCTGCCACCGCGGCCACCTCCAGCGCCGGCCAGACCTCGCCCAACGCCGCCTTCAGGCTCGCGGCGAGCAGCGGCTCGTCGTCGGCGACGATGGCTTTCACCGGGGAATGCTCAAGGTGACCGTGAACCCGCCCGCCGGATTGGCGCCTGCCTTCATGCCGGCCTTGCCGTCATACGCGGCGGCAAGGCGCTCCCTCACGTTGGCGAGGCCGACGCCCGTGCCGCCGCCGCTGCCCTGGCCCAATCCCGTGTCGGCGACCTCCAGCACCAGCCGCCCCGGTTCCTCGCGCGCGCTCACCTTCACTTCGCCTCCTTCGACCTTGGGCTCCAGCCCATGCTTGAGCGCATTCTCCACCAGCGGCTGCAGGAGCATCGGCGGCAAACCGGCCTGAGAAAGCGCATCCGGCAGGTCGAGCCGGAAGCGCAGCCGTGCGCCCATGCGCACCGCCTGCAGCTCGAGGTAGCCGCGCAGCAGCGCGAACTCGTCGGCCAGGGTGCTGCGCTCGCGCCGCGTGGCGGCGAGCGTGGCGCGCAGGTAGTCGTTCAGGTGCCGGAGCATGCGGCGCGCCTGCGCGGGATCGGTGCCGATCAGGGCGTCCAGGTTGGCCAGCGTGTTGAAGAGGAAGTGGGGCTCGATCTGCGCCTGCAGCAGCTTCAGCTGCGCCTCGACGCGCTGGCGCTCGAGCTCCGCGGCCTTCTGCCGCGTCCAGAAGAACCAGGTGCCGGTGAGGCCGGCGGCGACCGTGACGGCGAGCGCGGCGTAGGGGCTGCGGCCGGCGGTCCACGGCAGGCCGAGGAGCGCCGAGGCGAGGGCGCTGCCGCCCAGCCAGCCGGCGAGCACGCCGAGGCCGATCAATCCCAGGAACGGCAGGCGCGGTGGCCTGCCCTCGGGCCACAGCAGCCGCCAGCCGAAGTGGATCACCAGCAGGACGGAAAACCCGATGCATTGCGAGAACGCCAGGTTCTCGCGGAAGCTGCTGCCGTAGGCGATCAGCGTGAGCAGCCCCGCGATCGCGGTGTTGAACGCCGCGACCGCGAGGAGCGCGAATGGGAATCCTTGCATCAGGAGGGCAGCTTAACCTCCCACCAGCCTGCCGAGCAGGCGATGCGGCAGCAGGGTGAACAACCCGGTGAGCACGAGGCCGCCGGCGTACAGCCCGATCACCATCCGGCGATGCGCGCGGATGCGGTGGGTGAGGGCGAAGTAGACGGCGGCGCCGAGCATGAGGATCACCGCCACCGAAAGGATGTGGATCCAGGAGAAGCTCCCGGTGCGCTGGATCCAGAAGCTGGACACGGCCACCACCAGCATCAGCGCCACCCAGCTGCGGCCCGCCATGCGATGCAGCAGCGTGCCCTTGGCGGCGAGGAACATGGCGGCGCCCAGCGCCAGCGCGGCGAAGGCGGCGGCGGTGTGGAGCAGGATCACGGGGGTGAAGGCGGGTTGCATGGACGGCAGTTTCCGCGCCGCGAAACGGCGCCTCCACCGCTTTGCGACGGGCTGCAGCCGGCGCCGACGAACCGCTACACTGGCCGGATGAACGACCTGCTGATCCGCGGCGCCACGGTGTACGACGGCACCGGCAAGCCCGGCCGCGTCGCCGACGTCGCGGTCAGTGACGGGCGCTTCGCCGCTCCGGGGCCTGCGAAGAACACCGTGGACGCCGGCGGCCTCGCGCTGATGCCCGGCATCGTCGACGTGCACACGCACTACGACGCGCAGGTCACCTGGGACCCGAAGCTCTCGCCCTCGCCCGCGCTCGGCGTCACCACCGCGATCCTGGGCAACTGCGGCTTCGGCATCGCGCCCTGCCCGAAGGAGCACCGCGAGACGATACTCAAGAACCTCTCGGTGGTGGAGGGCATGGACGTCAACGCGCTCCTCACCGGCACGCGCTGGGACTTCGAGTCCTTCGGCGAGTACCTCGACGCGCTGGAGCGCATCCATCCCTACGCCAACGTCGGCGTGCTCGCCGGGCACTCGACCATCCGCAGCGCGGTGATGGGCGAGGAAGCCTCCAGCCGCCGGACGCCGACTTCAGAACAACTGCGGAAGATGCAGGACATCGTGCGCGACGCGCTCAAGGCGGGCGCCGCGGGCTTCGCCTCCTCGTTCTCGCCCAACCACAGCGGCTGGGGAGGGCGGCCGATGCCCTCGACGATCTGCGAAGACGCGGAATTGCGCGCGCTGGTCGAGCCGCTGAAGGAAGCGGGCAAGGGCGTGTTCGTGGTCGCCGCGGGCTCGAAGGCCACGCCGGAGTACCTGGAGCAGATGGCGGCCGATACCGGCCGCCCGATGTTCATGGTGACGGTGCTCACCATGCACACGGATTCCTTCCCGGGGCGCGCGATGGGCTACTACGAGCGCTGCGGCGCGGCGCTCAAGCGCGGGCGCGAGGTGTACATCCACGCCAACTGCCAGCCGCTCTCGTTCGATTTCACGCTGCGAGAGCCTTATCCCTTCATGGCGCTCGCCGCATTCAACCGCATCAAGACCGCGAAGCCGGAAGACCTGCCCGCGATCTACGCCGATCCCGCGTTCCGGCGCGACTTTCGCGAGAGCCTGAAGAACCCGAAGCCGGGCGTCCTGTTCTCGGGTGACTGGAGCAAGGTGGAGGTGGACGGCGTGCCGATCCCGCAGCTTGCCGCGGGCAAGGACCCGCTCGACTGGTTCTGCGACCGGCCGCTCGATCGGCAGATGATCGCCAAGCTGTTCCAGAACGACGACGCGGGTGTGGCGCCGCTGCTCAAGCATGAAGCCGGGGTGCTCGCGCTGTCGGACGCGGGCGCGCACCTCATCTACTTCTGCGACGCGGGCTTCGGCCTGCACTTCCTCGCGCACTGGGTGCGCGGCAACGGCACCTTCCCGCTGGAGGAAGGCGTGCGCCGCCTCACCTCCGACCCGGCGCGGAAGTACCGCATCCCGCAGCGCGGCGAGATCCGCGAAGGGAACTTCGCCGACCTGCTCCTCTTCGACCCGAAGACCGTGGGGCTGACCAACCTGGAGCGCGCGCGGGACCTGCCCGGTGGCGGCGCGCGCATGCTGCGCAAACCCCTCGGCGTGCACGGCGTCTGGGTGAACGGCGTGCAGGTGCACGACGGCCGCGACTACGCGCCGCTCGCGCGCGGGCCGGGGCGGGTGCTCCGGCAGTACGGCGCCTGAGTTCAGCGCTCCTTGCCGGGCTTGAAGCTCGCGGGATCCAGCGCGTGGCGCGCCAGCAGCGAATGGAAGTCGCCGCGGTTGCGCTTGGCGAGCCTGGCGGCCTGGGTCACGTTGCCATCCGTGATGCGCAGGATGCGCGTCAGGTATTCGCACTCGAACTGGCGGCGCGCGTCGTCGAAGGCCGCGAAATCGTCGCCCGGGGCGGCGAGCGCGCGCTCCACCAGCGCCGCGGGCAGCAGGGTGCCGGTGCACAGGAGCACGCACTTCCCGATCACGTCGTGCAGCTGGCGCACGTTGCCGGGCCAGGGCGCGGTGAGCAGCAGCCGCACCGCCTCCGGCGCGCAGCCGGCGATGGGCTTCCCGTGGCGCGCAGCGAGCCTTGAGAGGAAATGCGCGGTGAGCAGCGGGATGTCCTCGCGCCGTGCCGCGAGCGGCGGCAGTTCCAGGCCCGCCACGTTCAGGCGGTAGTACAGGTCCTCGCGGAAGCGCCCCGAGGCGATCTCCTCGCGCAGGTCGCGGTGCGTCGCCGACACCACGCGCACGTCGATGGCGATCGACTGCGTGGCGCCCACCGGCCGCACCTGGCGCTCCTGCAGCGCGCGCAGCAGCTTGCCCTGCAGCGCGAGCGGCAGGTCGCCGATCTCGTCGAGGTAGAGGGTGCCGCCCTGCGCCGACGGGAACAGGCCCCGGTGCTCGCGCACCGCGCCGGGGAAAGCGCCCTTCACGTGGCCGAACAGTTCCGATTCGAGCAGCGGCTCGGGCAGCGCGCCGCAATTGAGCGCCACCAGCGGCCGGCCGAAGCGCGAGCTCGCGGTGTGGATGGCGCGCCCCAGCAGCTTCTTCCCGGTGCCGCTCGCGCCGCGGATCAGCACGCTGGCATCGCTGGCGGCCACCAGGCGGGCATCCGCCAGGACGCGCTCCATCGCCGGGCTGCGCGCGACGATCTCGCGCCGCCACTCGGGCTGGAGATCGCCCCCGGAGATCATTGCCTGCACGCCATGCGAGCTATGGTACCGGAACGCTGGTCTATACTCGCCGCATCCGCCTCCTGCGACTCTTCCTCGCCCTCAATGCGCGCTTCGCGCACCGCCGCGGGCGCACGCTGCTCGCGGTGGCCGGCGTGGCGCTCGGCGTGGCGCTCGGCTTCGGCGTGCAGCTGGTGAACCGCGCCGCGGTCGAGGACCTGGCCGCCGGCGTGCGCGCCCTCGCGGGCGAGGCCGACCTCGAGGTGCGCGGCGGGCGCGGCGGTTTTCCCGAGTCGGTGTACGCCGCGGTGGCGAAGCTGCCCGGCGTGGCGCTGTCCAGCCCGGCCCTCGACCTGCAGGCGGGCCTCGCCGAGGGCGGCGCGCTGCGCATCCTCGGCGTCGATCCGCTGCGCGCCGCGCAGCTGCAGCCGCAGCTCTTCGCGCAGCAGCCGCAGCTGATGGCGGAACTGCTGCGGCCCGATACCGTGCTGCTCTCGGCGGGGGCCGCCGAGGCGCTGCGCCTGGGCAAGGGCGGCCGCCTGGTGCTGCTGGTCGGCCTGGCGCCGGTGGAACTGGAGGTGGCGGGCACGCTGCCCGCCTCGAGCCTGCCCGGCAGCGCCGCGCTCACCGACATCGCCACCGCGCAGTGGCGCCTGGCGCGGCTGGGCGAATTGAACCGCATCGGCCTGCGCCTCGCGCCCGGCGCGGACCGCGAGCGGGTGCGCCAGGCGGTCGCGGCGCTGCTGCCCGCGGGCACGCACGCCGCCGCGGTCGAGGTGGCGCAGGAAAGCGGCGCGGCGCTGTCGCGCGCCTACCGTGTCAACCTGAACGCGCTGGCGCTGGTGGCCTTGTTCACCGGCGGCTTCCTCGTGTTCTCGGTGCAGGCGCTGGAAGCGGCGCGGCGCCGCGGCGAGCATGCGCTGCTGCGCGTGCTCGGCCTGGAGCGCGCGGGCGTGGCGCGCCTGGTGCTGGCGGAAGCCGCGGTGGTCGGCGCGGCCGGCGCCGTGCTCGGGCTCGCGCTCGGCTTTGCCTTCGCGGTGCTGGCGCTGCGCGCCTCGGGCGGGGACCTGGGCGCCGGCATGTTCCGCGGCCTTGCGCCGCAGGTTTCCTTCGCGCCGGGCGCGGCGCTGCTGTATTTCGGCGCGGGCGTCGCGGTGGCGCTGGCCGGCGCGCTGCTGCCCGCGCTGGAAGCGGCGCGCGCCGAGCCGGCGCGGGCGCTGAAGGCGGGCGACGACGAGCGCCTGTTCGCGCGCGCGGCGTCGCCGGGGCCCGCGGCGGCGCTGCTCGGCGCGGCGCTGCTGCTCGCCTTCCTGCCGCCGGTGCACGGCTTGCCGCTCGCCGGCTACGCCGCCATCGCCTGCCTGCTGGTGGGCGGCATCCTCCTGATGCCGGCGCTGTCGCGCCGGGTGCTGCAGCGCCTGCCGCTCAGCGGGCGCCC
>Ga0307505_10003336_pt1 | contig 10159 bp, 9 predicted proteins | sample 23_S_MG_FD_202183 | JGI IMG/M metagenome (GOLD analysis project Ga0307505, IMG submission 202183) | Soil microbial communities from Populus trichocarpa stands in riparian zone in the Pacific Northwest, United States - 23_S | ecosystem: Environmental > Terrestrial > Soil > Riparian zone > Trees... | reverse complement strand
AGGACAGCTCGCCGCGCTGCATCGCGGCAGACAAACGCGGCAGGTCGGCCAACGCCCGGGCGACCCGTACCTTCTCGCGGGCCGCACCCACATCGATCCCCGTGCGCCAGTTCAGCCAATGGGCGCAGGACAGGCAGCCGTTGTTCCAGCCCGCGCACGCGTCAAACTGGCGAATCAGGACCAGCAGCTCGTAGGTGGCGGCGTGGATGCGGGACGCCAGTTCGGCGATCGCGTCGCCGAGACGGTTCGCCTCGGCCTGCTTCGGCGACACGATCGGCGTGATGAAAGGCGGCGGGACTGCGGGCACGCGCGCAACGGAGACGAGGTCGACAGTCAGCATCCCGCATCGTAGCCCCGCATTTTCGGACCGCGTGGCATCGCGCAGGCGCGGCGATCACGGGCCGCAACGCCTCCGATCATTCGCACGGCCGCGATCTCGCGCGACGCGGTCGCCGTGTGCGGAGGAGAGGCCCTCTCGCGGCGGGCTCACCCGCGGCGCGCGACGCACGCGGGATCCCTGTCAAGCAGGAAGATCGTGCCAACGCCGATGGCTGCGCCGCTGGTGTCGTGCGCGCGTGGGCCGCGGGCACGGCCACAGGAGCCCGCGCGCGGCGGTGTTGGATAGCGGTCTGGACGCGCGGCGGGCAACGGCGGCGCGACGTCCGGCAGTACGTCGTTCTCGATGCGTGCGGCGTCACCACCGATCTGTGGCAGCGGGAGGGCTGCCGTCCCCGCGGTCCCCTACCGTAAGGACTTCAATCTGATCGAACAGGCCTTCGCCACACGGCAAGCCTTCCTCCACGCCGGACGTCCGCGGACTGTCGATCGGGTCTGCGCGCTGGTAGCCCTGGTGCTGCCGCGCTTCACGCCCACGGAATGCCGCAATGCGAACGCAAGGAGACCTCCCACGAGTAGTGCCACGATGCGCCTCCTTGCTTGATCCGCGACCTATCTTCCGCGCAGCCGTCGCTGCGACGCCTGAAACGCCGCCGCCGTGATCCCTGCGCGGTACGCAGCGAGCTTCCGCCCAATCTCGATGGTCCGGCTGACGGGCGCCAGCTCGACGCCGTGCAGCGAAAAGAGTCCGGCCTTCAGGCGCTGCTCCATTCGAATCAGCTTGGGATCCTGAACCGCGATCTGCGACTCGTAGTAGATGTCGTCGTGGATGCCATTGCGCCAATCTGCCGGGCGGTCCTGCGGCTGTCCTGGCGGCGGGGTGCGATCGATCTGCGTGATCCCCAACGACTTCAGGTAGTTGTAGCTCCACTGATCCTCGAAGTAGTACGCGCGCAGATAGTGGACGCGCGCCCGCTCCGCCGACCACTTTCGGTTCAGGGCATCGGCCACTTTCTCCATGCCGGCCTGGTTGCCGCCGCTGTCGCCCACGAGAACGATGTCTAGAAAGCCGTGCGCCTTATAGCTGCGACAGATGTCGGTCAGCAGGGCCTCGAACGTCGCGTCCTCGACGCCGATCGTGCCGGCGTACGCCATATGGCCCCCGGCCGGCTCGATGCTGCCCTCTGGGACGAACTTGATGATCGGGGCAATCAGGGCTCGCCCGACGGCCCGCGCGATCTCAGGCAGGACGGTCTGGAGCACGTAGTTGTGTTTGCCTCCCGCCACATACGGTCCGTTCTGCTCCACCCCGCCAGTGCCAACGATGATGGTCGTCGTACCCGCCTCGAGGGCGTCGCGAATCTCCATCGACGTGAGTTCCTCGGCCCATAGGCTCTCCGCGGCCTCGATGGGCCGCGCTACATCCAGCGGTAGTCGATTCTGAGCCAGCATCGTCAACGCGCCCAAGGCAACCGTCAGAGCTGCCAACCCCATCGCGGCGACCGTCTTCATCACTTCGCTCCTGTCGACCGACCTCGGACTTGAACGCAGAGGGACGCCATATACTCGCATCTCTATGGCATTCCGGCTCCTGCTGCTCATCCTGGTTCCCGGCATCCTCACGTTCGGCGCGGCTTCTGCGGCCGCGCAGGACGGGGCGGCACTGTACAAGGAGCACTGCGCCGCGTGCCACGACCAGGGAACCGACCGGGCCCCGGCGATTGACGTGCTGCGGACCATGACGCCGCAGCGGATCCTCGAGGCGCTGGAGTTCGGCTCGATGGTGTCGATGACGCACGGGCGCACCACGGCCGAGCGGCGGGCGTTGGCGGAACACGTCAGCGGCAAGTCGCTGGGAGCCGCGTTTTCGATCGCGCCGCCGGCATCTGCGATGTGTGGCGCCACGGCGCCCAGCGCGGCGCCCGTTCCCGCTGCCGCGCGGTGGAGCGGCTTCGGGCAGAACTCGTCCAATACCAGGTTCCAGCCGATCGCCTCGGCGGGGATCGCCGCGGCCGACGTGCCGCGCCTGCAGTTGAAGTGGGCGTTCGGGCTGCCGGGTGACGTGCAGTCCTGGGCCGCGATCACGCTCGAAGCCGGGCGCCTGTACGTCGGGAGCATCGCGGGCAACGTGTACTCCTTGGACGCCAAGACCGGCTGCGTGCACTGGGCTTACGACGCCGGCACCATCGTCCGGACAGCCGTCAACGTGGGGCGCGTGGGCACGGGCGCGGACGCGCGAGAGGCGGCGTTCTTCGGCGACGCGCGCGGCAACATGCACGCCGTGGACGCCCGCACGGGCCAGCCGCTGTGGAAGGTCAGCGCCGAGTCGTTCCCGTCGGCGCGACTCACCGGATCGGCGGTGCTGCACGAGGGCCGCCTGTACGTGCCGGTGTCGTCCAGCGAGGAAGGTGCCGGGTCGCTGCCCGACTACGAATGCTGCCGCTTCAGGGGAAGCGTGGTGGCCCTCGATGCGGCCACGGGCAAACAGATCTGGAAGAGCTACACGATCCCGGAGGAGCCGGTCCCCGTGCGCAAGAACGCGCGCGGCACGCAATTGTGGGGACCCTCCGGCGCGGCCGTCTGGTCCAGCCCCGTCGTGGACCCGACGCGACGCGCGCTGTACGTGACCACCGGCAACAACTACAGCGATCCCACCACGAAAACGAGCGACGCGTTTCTGGCGATGGACCTGGCCACGGGCCGCATCCTCTGGACGCATCAGGTGACGCCGCGCGACGGCTACGTGAGCGCCTGCCGGCTGGAGGACAAGACGAACTGCCCCGAGGTGAACGGCCCCGATTTCGACTTCGCCGCATCACCGATCCTGGTCCCGCTGGGCAACGGCCGGCGGGCGCTGGTGGCCGGGCACAAGTCGGGCGTCGTGTACGCCGTGGATCCCGACCGCAACGGTGCCCGCCTGTGGGAGGCGCGGATCGGGCAGGGCGGATCGATGGGCGGCGTGCAGTGGGGATCAGCGGCCGACGGCGAGCGCGTCTACGTGGCCCTGTCGGATCTGGGCCGCGTGATGCTGACCTACACGCAGTTTACCGACGCGGACCGCCAACGGGGCGGCGGCATGTTCGCGTTGCGCCTGCGGGACGGGGCGCGCGTGTGGCACACGCCGCCGGCGCCGTGCGACACCCGGCCGCGCTGCAGCCCGGCGCAGTCGGGCGCGGTCAGCGCCATTCCGGGTGTGGCGTTCGCGGGGTCGCTCGACGGCCACATCCGCGGCTACGACGCCGCGACCGGCCGCGTCGTCTGGGACTTCGACACGGTGCGGACCTACGAGACCGTGAATGGCGTGGTGGGCCGCGGCGGCTCGCTCGACGGCCCCGGCCCCGTCATCGGCGACGGGATCGTGTTCGTGAACTCCGGCTACACCGTGGACGGCGGCATGGCCGGCAACGTCGTCCTGGCCTTCTCCGTGGACGGGCGATAGCCCTACCGCGCTATTTGTCCTCGATGTGCGAGAGACGGCTCCACAAATCGACCCTGGAACGTCCATCATCGAGCGCGGCGTCGAATTCGCTCATCAGTCGCGCGACACGTGCTCGATCGATGCGCGTACGATGGCGCAGGACCATCTGCCGCACGTCGTCCTCGTCGGCAGGTCGGGCCGCCACCAGCTTGTAGATCACCAGGTCCTCGGGCGAGCACACACGAACTGGCACGTTTCCCAGGACCACCGTCAGCCCTCTGCGCAACGCATCCCGTTCGAACGGAAGCCACGCCAGGCTCAAATCGAGGTGCACGCCCGTAGGTATGTGGGTCAGCAACAGCACCTGCGTTCGACGGGCGAACGCCACAGCGTCCGGAAGTCGCGGTCGGATTTCGTGCGTCGCCGCCAGCTCGATGAGTCGTTCGAGAGAGACGTCCTCTCCAGCCACGGTCGCGTCGATGTCCTCGGTCGTGCGCACGTGGCCGTGCGCGATGACGGCCATGCCACCGATGACCATCCCCGGCGACGGGAGCGCGGCAAGGAACGCCGCCACCGCCGACAGCGCCTGCGTGAACGGTTCGGCCGAGCGGTCCGTCATCGAGCCCAATGGGCGCGAAGCGCTTGCCAGGTCCGCCGGGCCTCGGCCACCCGGAGTTCGCGTCCGCTTCCCGACTCTATCGTCACGCGCAACCGCCGCGCCAGCGCGATGAGGGCCAGGCCCCTAGCCAGGCATACTGCGGGATCGGCCGTGGCCTCCTCCCGAATCAAGCGTTCCTGGGTCGAGCCCACCTCACGCCAGCGGCTCGCATACAGGCGCATGCGATCGGAATCGGCCGAGGTTGGGACGTGCACGATGTGATTGTACGGTCAGGGACGGTTGCGCGCGAGGAGAGTCGGCGGCTAGCCCGGTAGAGACCGAACACGACGACGCCGAGAAGGTGGATTCTGCGCCCCCGCACGGCCGCTACTTCCAGTTCTGCTTGACGAGGTCCCACTCGGCCGTCAGCAGCGCCACGCTGTCCTGCGTGTCGCGCGCGGGGTGCGACCGCGACCGCTCGGGGATGAGGGCCTGCCCCACCACGCGGTCCACGTCGGCTCGAAGCTGTTCGGTGGTGGCGGGGTTCAGCGTGGACCGCACCCACGCCGAGATGGCCGCGCTCCAAGCCAGGTCCAGGTCCCCGGTGCCACGCGCGGCGATGACGCGCCAATAATTGGCGCCGGCGCTGGACGGATCCGCGTGCAGCTCGCGATCCATGCGTGCCCCGATACGCTCGTAGACGGCCGACCGTCGATCCACGGGCCGCAACTGGGCCTCGCGGTCGAGCGCCGTGGCCCACCAATCGAGCAGCAGGGCCTGGTCGCGTTCGCCTAGGAGCTCGCCCTTCTCGAGGGCGGTCTCGAAGAGATCGGCCGCCGCGCCGTAGACCTCTCCGAAGTAGAGCGCCTGCCCGAGGCCGATCACCAGGTCCACCTGATCGCGCGGCGTCAGCGCGGCGGACCGCACGGCGCGCAGCGCTTCGCGAGCCTCAGCCAGCTCCGACGCACCGCCGGTCTGACGAAAGCGCTCCAGCCGCGCGCGGGCGATCACCAGCGCGGCCGCATCGGCCGACATCGGGTCGCGCCTGGCCACCGCGGCGGCGTCGATCGCGCCCTCGTAGTTGGAAGCGTTGAAGAGCGCACGCGCCTTCGCCAGGGCGGGGGATTCGGCCGCCGCGGCCCACGTAGCCCCGACGATCACCAATGTGCCCACCAGGCCTAGCAGTCCCAGCGCGCGCAGGGCTGACATAACCTGAATCGTAGCATCGGCCACCCGGCCGAAGGCGAAGCCTCGCTGGTACAATCTCAAACCGATGAGTGAACCCGTGATCGTGCCGCGCGCCGAGCACTCTTTGTCGCGGCGCCAGGTCGATCCGGACGCCCTTCGGGTTCTATACCGGCTGCACCAGGGGAACTACACCGCCTACCTCGTGGGTGGCAGCGTCCGCGACCTGCTGCTGGGCCGCAAGCCCAAGGACTTCGACATCGGCACCTCGGCGCATCCCTACCAGGTCAAGAAGCTCTTTCGGAACTGCTGGATCATCGGGCGGCGGTTCCGCCTGGCCCACGTGCGCTTCGGGGAGAAAGCGATCGAGGTGGCCACGTTCCGGCGCCATGTGTCGGCGGAGGAACTTGCCGCGGCCCAACCCGAGGAGGCGCCGACCGCCGGAGCGCGGAGCGCCGCAAGCACAGTCGCGCCCGCCGTGGAAGAAGCTGGAGGCGACGACAGAGCCGAGGCCGACCGCCTGGTCCACCGGGACAACACCTTCGGCACGCCGGAAGAGGACGCCTTCAGACGCGACTTCACCGTGAACGCGCTCTTCTACGACATCGCCACGTTTTCGATCATCGACTACACCGGGGGCCTGGAGGATCTGCGCGCGGGCGTCATCCGCTCGATCGGCGATCCGATGGTGCGCTGCCAGGAAGACCCCGTGCGCATGCTTCGCGCCGTGACGCTGGCGGCGCGCCTGGGCTTCACCATCGACGCTCCCGTAGAGGCGGCGATCGCCGCGAGGCGGGGCGACCTGGCCCTGAGCTCGCCCGCGCGCCTGATGGACGAGTTCTACAAGCTGCTGCGCTCGGGCGCCGCCGAGCGCGCCTTCCGCATGCTGACCGAGCGCCGGATGCTGGAGCCCCTGTCGGCCGACCTGCAGGAACGCGCCGGCGACACCCTGTTTGCGTCGCTGGCGGCGGTGGACGCCTTCCGCCAGGGCTTCGAAGCCGCGCCCGCCACGTTGACCAACGCGATCCTGCTCGGCTCGCTGCTCGTTCCATTGGGGCCCGCCAGCCGGAGCATCCTGCAGCAACCGATACGCAACGAGAACGGCAAGGAGCCCCGGCTGTCGCTGGGCCTGCTGCCCCTCGCACGCCGCGATGTGGAGCGCCTGCGACACATCCTGGCATTTCAGCGCAGGCTGGCGGACACGACGCTGTCGCCCCGCGCGCGTCGGGGGCTGCTGCACCGCGGCCCGTTCCAAGAGGCGCTGACGTGGATGCAGCTGCACGGGCAGACACCGGAAATCGTGGAGCACTGGAAGGGGTTTGCCGAAGCCACCGAAGCAGCCGGACCAACCGAGGGGGACGCGCCAGCGGATGCCGCGCCGCGCCGGCGACGCCGGCGACGGCGGCGTGGACGGCGGCCCGTCGGCCCCGCCGTGCCAGAATAGTCGCCGCATGAGCACACTGAACATCAAGGTGATCGTCGGCAGCACGCGGGCCAACCGCTTTTCGGAGAAGCCGGCGCAGTGGATCTTCGAGTTGGCGAAAGCCAGGCCCGACCTCACCGTCGAGCTGGTGGACCTGCGGGACTACCCGCTGCCGTTCTTCGAGGAAGCGCTGCCACCCGGCCTGGCCAAGGACCAGTACGCGAACCCCGTGGTGCAGCAGTGGCGCGCGAAGGTGATGGAAGGGGACGGCTACATCATCTGCACGCCTGAGTACAACCACGGCTACCCCGCCGTCCTGAAGAACGCGCTCGACTACACCTACTTCTCGTGGAGCCGCAAGCCGGTGGCGTTCGTCAGCTGGGGCGGTGTGGGTGGGGCCAGGGGTGTGGAGCAGCTACGCGCGGTGGCCGTGGAGCTGGACATGGCGCCCATCCGCCACGCGGTCCACATCCCGAACCCGTGGTTCATTCAGGATCTCGCCGGGATCGACACCGATCCGAACCGCCAGGCGGCCGCGGCGCTCCTCGACCACCTGACGTGGTGGGGGAAGGCGCTCAAGAGCGCTCGCGGGTAGTCGGAGTCAATGCCCAATGCCCAATGCTCGATGCCCAACGGGGATTCGGAGCAAGGCCCAAGGCCCAAGGCCCAACGGGGAGTCGGCTCAAGATCAACTCCGAAGGAGGACGATCCCCCTTTCTCTCCCCCTGGGACAGCATTACGACCACTATTGGGCGCCGTGCAGAATGCGCACAACGAAGATGACATCTCCGAGGACCGTGTAGACCACGATGTAGGGCAAGTCGCGGAAGACCAATCTTCCGCCTGATTCGCTTACTCGTTTCTCAGTGCGATCAAGGGGTCGACCCTGGTCGCGCGGCGCGCGGGACCGTAGGCGGCGAGCGCGGCCGCAACGGAGAACGCCGTTGCCACCAGCGCAAATGCGAGCGGGTCGAGCGGGCTGACGCCGAAGAGCAGTCCGCGCAGATACCGCGTCAACAGCGCTGCGCCTGCGAGGCCCAGCGCGACGCCGGTCGCCGTCATGGTCATGCTCTCGCCGAGGACGCGCGTCAGGATCGTCGACCGCTGCGCCCCCAGCGCGAGACGGATGCCGATCTCGCGCGTGCGCTGCTGCACAAGAGACGCCATCACGCCGTAGATGCCAATCACGGCCAGGGCCAGGGCTGACGAGGCGAACAGCGTCACGAGCATGGCACGGAAGCTCGCCGCATTCGTGGTCTCGGCGACCTGATCGTCCATCGAGCGGATCGACGTCCGGCCGATCGGGATGCCGCCGCTCGCTTCCACGAGGGCAGCCTCGATCTGATCGCGAAGAACAAACGGACTGCCCTGCGTGCGCACGAACCATGTGAGCGGCATGCGAGCATGCAGCACCGTCAAAGCGTCGGCCACCTGCGCGACAGGCACGTACATCATCGGCAGCGGCGCGTTGTCCAGGCCGCTGTCGGCGACATCTCCGACGATGCCGACGATCTGCAGCGGCAGCTCATCCACCGCCACGAGCCCACGCCCGATCACGAGGCGTTGGTTCAGCGCATCGCCGTTCGGCCACTGTTGCCGCGCCATCGTCTCGTTAATGATGACGACGCCCGGCGACCCGGGGGAGTCGAACTCGGTGAAGTCGCGACCACGCACTACGGGGATCCCGAACACGCGGAAGTAGCCCGGAGACACGTTGACCCAGCCGGCGAGGGCGGCGCCGGTCGAGACCCGGCCGGGAATCGTGAATGGCATGCCGTATCGGCCGAGCATCGGCGCACAGCAGCCCGCAGCCGCTGCCTCGACGCCGGTCACGCCGCCCAGGCGCTCGAGGCCGTTGCGGACGAGTTGCGCGGTGGCGGCCGTCGATGGAAAGCGCGGCAGATTGAGCGCCATCGGGATGCTGATCGTCCGTGCCGTCTGGAAGCCGGGATCGACGGCGCGAAGGGTGACGAACGACTTCACGAGCAACGCTGCGCCGACGAGCAGCGCCACCGCCAGCGCCGTTTCTGCGACGACGATCAGCGTGCGTGTACGGTTAGATGAGGGGGCGCTGGCCGGAGCGGCGATGGTGCGGGCGAGCGACGATCGCCCCGCCTGGAGTGCCGGGAGGGTGCCAATCAGTATCGTCGTGACGAGCGCCAGCACGCCGACAAACGCGAGGACGCGCCAGCAGCGGCGGCGCTCGCCGACGACCTCCGTCTGGCTGGCGAATACGTCCGCAGGGCGCTGGCGCTCGAACCACGATCGCTGCAAGCACACCAGGCGCTCGGATTCATCCGCTTCTTCGAGTTCAACTGGAACGGGGCCCGAGAGATTTTCGAGGCTGCGTTGGCGATCGATCCGAGCGATGCCACCAGGTCGCAGTTCTACTCGTCCTGGTTCATCGCCATGAACCGCGAGCAGGAGGCGTACGAGATGGCACAGCGAGTCGCACAGCTGGGATCGTGGCTGCAGCTGCCGGTGCATCACTCGTGGATGCTCCATTTCGCGGGTCGTTTCGAAGAAGCTGCCGAGAAAGCCGAGGATGTCATCCGTCGCGACCGCCACGCCTGGCGCGGCTACTTCAATCTCGGGTTGTCGCTCACCGCGCTTGGACGGGCTCGCGAGGAATCATCGATTTGTTGGGCATTCTCAAACCGCCGTCCCCGATAGTCGTTCGCCTGGGCTGGGACGGTTGGCGCGGGTCAAGGCCGCGAAGCGCCGAAGGGTAGCGCTTGGAGCGCGACAACCGCTTCCGCAGAATGACGAATCGGAGCGACGCCTACCGTTCGCTGATGCAACTCGCACAATGTCTTACCGGAGCGACGCGGTCCGACCCAGAACGCGCCGCATCACGCCAGGATCTGCTTGGGCTTCTCCGTGGGATACTTGGTCCGAGGACGGACGAACATGAAACCGATTGAAGTGCTCGGGACGATTGAGGAAGGGGGGCGCGTCCGCTTGGATGAACCAGTCCCGGCCGCGGTTGGCGACCGCGTGCGCCTGATCGTTCTCGTCGGCGAAGATGAGCCGAACGAGCAGGAATGGCTGCGTGCCGCAATGCAGGGTGGTGCCTTTGATTTCCTGAAGGCTTCGGAAGAGGACCTGTACACGCTGCTCGACGGCAAGCCGTTCGATGACGCGCGGTAAGGTCGTCCTGGTTCCCTTTCCCTTTGATGAGCTCGAAACTCAGAAGGCG
>Ga0307505_10003335_pt1 | contig 10161 bp, 7 predicted proteins | sample 23_S_MG_FD_202183 | JGI IMG/M metagenome (GOLD analysis project Ga0307505, IMG submission 202183) | Soil microbial communities from Populus trichocarpa stands in riparian zone in the Pacific Northwest, United States - 23_S | ecosystem: Environmental > Terrestrial > Soil > Riparian zone > Trees... | reverse complement strand
CGGTCTCGCGGCGGGCTTCTGGTTCAACATCGGCGGCGAAACGACGGTCTCGCTCCAGCTCAACGAGGACGGCACGCTGACACTCATGGTCGGCACGCCGGACATCGGCGGGTTGCGCGCGTCGCTCTGCATGATGGCGGCGGAAGAGCTGAAGGTCGACGTCAGCAAGATCCGGCCGATCATCGCGGACACGAGCTCGCTCGGGTACAACTTCCTCACTGGCGGCAGCCGCGCGACGTTCTCGAGCGGCATGGCAACCGTCGAGGCGGCGCGCTCGATCGTGAAGCAGGCCTGTGGCCGAGCGGCAAAGCTTTGGGACATCCCCGAGGAAGCCGTTACGTTCGAGGATGGCATGATCCGTCCGGCAGGCGAGAACGCCGGTAAGCATCAGCCGATGCACCTCAGCGACATTGCGAAGGTCGCCGGCAAGACCGGTGGCGCTATCGTTGGCTATGCGGCGATCAGCGCGCAGGGTGCAGCGCCGAGCTTCGGCGTTCATATCGCCGACACCGAGGTTGACCCTGGCACAGGCAAGGTCACCGTCACGCGCTACACGGCCATCCAGGACGCTGGCAAGGCGATCCATCCCGCGTACGTCGAAGGCCAGTATCAGGGCGGCGCCGTGCAGGGCATCGGCTGGGCACTCAACGAGGAGTACATCTACGGTGACGACGGCAAGCTGCAGAACGCAGGCTTCCTGGACTACCGCGTCCCCGTTGCGTCCGACCTGCCGATGATCGATACGATCATCGTCGAGGTGCCGAACCCGCGCCATCCCTACGGCGTGCGCGGCATCGGCGAGACGCCGATCGTACCGCCGATGGCGGCGATTGGTGCTTCGGTTCGCCGTTCGTCCGGCGTTCGGTTCTTCGAACTCCCGATGTCGCCGCCGAAGGTGCTGAAGGCCATGAAGGCAGCCGGCAAGGCGTGATGTACCTCGCTGCGCAAGCGGACTAGAAACGACATTGGGCCTGCACAACACTTTGTGCAGGCCCGATTGCTTACAAGGAAACGAGTCAATGGCTCACGTCACGCTCATCGGAAACCTGCGCCAATACACGGGCGACGTGACTGAGTTCGAGATCGATGCTGGTACGATACGCCAGCTCTTCCGCAAACTCGGCGAGAAGTTCCCCGAACTGGCGCCCCATCTCGAAGAGGGCCTAGCCGTCGCGATAGACGGGCAAATCTACCAGGATGCGCTGCTCGAACCGATCGGTGCGGACTCCGAGGTCCACATACTGCCGCAGATCGCCGGCGGCTGAGCCTTACCGAGGCGGCGGCCAATTCCGGAAGTTTTGCGCGAGGTGGTCGGCAACGGCTTCGACGATATCGCCATCACGCATGTAGGCGTTGTGATAGAGCGCATCCGTCATCCGCTTCATGAGAAGATCCGGATCTGCAAAGGTCATCTCCGCGACCTCCTCGGCCACGATCTCGGAATAGAACTCTCGCGCCGCCTCGATGATCGCATTGTCATCGATCCCGCCCAGTGTTGCCGCTGAAACGCGCTGTTCCCGCACGCCGGACAAGTAGGGCGGTGTGCGTTCGACGCCCGTCAGGGCGTAGACGTCGTCTCCACCATAGGCCGCGCCAACGATGCCACCGTGAATCGACACGTTGAGCATGGACGACAGCAAGCGCGCCCCGATGACCCAAGAAAACAGCCGAACCGCAACATAAATGAGCGCGAACACCACCGGGATCACGAGCAGGAACGTGAAATCGGCGATGATGCCAGGACCGAAATCACGCTTCGTAATTTTCTCGACGATGGGGCTGAGAAAATAGGAGCCCGTGACAAACAGGAATGCGAACGTGCCGAGCACCCCGGCCACTGTGCCAAAGCGCACCCACTGCCCGTGCGCGGAGGCGCGTGAAACAAAGACAGGTTTTACCGACACTGCGGACTCGAGCAGGCGCATGGCTTCATCACGCGGGCTCTGAATAACGAGCCACCGCGACGGGTCGACGGCCATCTGCGCGCGTTGTCTCGCCCGCCGCTGACGCACGAGAGCCCGCGCTCCCGAGTAGAAAGCCCAGGCCACCAAACCCAACACCAGTAGCGGAAGAACGATCAGCTCGATGCGGCTACCGTCGAGCGCCGTGGGCAGTGCCATCCAGGCATACATGAGCATGGCCGGCGCCACGGCGAGGCCGAGCAAGACCTTGAACAGAGCGATCAAAGTTGGAAGCGGCTTGAGCCTGCGTTTGAAGAACGGCGTCCCGAGCGTGAGCACAGCCGCGAGCGGACGTCGCGTCCGGCGCTGGACGAGCGACTCCATGAGGACATTGCCGCCGTGACTGTGCGCCAGCACTGCGACCGGCCGCCCGGTTTTCTTGGCCGTGGCCAGCGTGCCAGCAAGCGCCGCCGCCGCGCGCAGGCGCGCCTGATCGGAATTGAGCCCAGACCAATGGAAAGGCCGCACGGTAATCCCCGGAACGCCCTTGTCGACGAGGCGCTCAGCCAGCGCGGTCATAAAGGCGGAACCGCGCTGCCACCACTGCTCGCCATCGTCGCTTGGATCAGCCGCGAAGGTGCCGTGAACGGTTATGACGAACGGATGCTGCTCCGTTGCCGCGCCACCATCTGTCGGCGCCTTTGCCGGCCTATCGGCCGCGTCGGCCGACGCGCTGTCCATGCTCGTTCCCCCGTCCCACTCAACCCCGGCAACATCGTTTGCCGGTCGGGTAGCGAGGGTCAAGCCCTAAGCGCGCTCGATTGCAGGGCGGAATGGCGGACCTCAGGCGACCGACTGCTGCACGCCGAAATCGCGCCCCGGCGCGGCGTCGAACAACGCCTTGGTGTACTCATGCTGCGGATTGCGGAAGACCTCCGCCGTGGTCCCATGCTCGACGACGACGCCGTTCTTCATGACCGCAATGCGGTCACAGATTTGGGCCGCAACGCGCAGATCGTGCGTGATGAAGAGCACCGCGAGATCGAACTGCTTGCGGATATTGTCGAGCAGCTCCAGCACCTGTGCCTGCACCGAAACGTCGAGCGCGGAGACGGCCTCGTCCGCGATCAGCAGCGTCGGTCCCATGGCAAGCGCGCGCGCAATGCAGATGCGCTGGCGCTGGCCGCCCGAGAACTGATGCGGATAGCGATCGAGTGCATCCGGCGAAAGGCCCACGAGCCCCATGAGCTCACGCGCCTTCTCCTGTGCCTTCTCGTACGTCATTCCGAAATTGATCGGCCCCTCGATGATCGACTGGCCGACAGTCCGGCGTGGATTGAGCGAGCGATAGGGGTCCTGGAAGACAATCTGGATGTCGCGACGGTAGGGCCTGAGATCGCGCTCGGGCAGATGTGCGACGTTCACCGTTTCAATCAGGATCTCGCCGTCCGACGGCTCGATCAGCCGCGCCACGCAGCGCGCAACGGTCGTCTTGCCGGAGCCGGACTCGCCGACGATGCCGAGGGTCTCGCCTTTGCGAATCTGGAAGTTGACGTCCTGCGCGGCCTTGACGATGCGCGCCTTGCGATTGAAGAACGTCCGCTTGCCGTAGACCTTCGAGAGATGCTTGGCCTCGAGCGCAACCTTACCCTCGACAGGTGCACGCTTCGGCGGCACGAGGCTCGGCACGGCCGCCACGAGCATTTTCGTATAGGCCTCGCGCGGGCGCCTCAGCACCTCGTCACGCGTGCCCTGCTCGACAACGCGACCGTGCTGCATGACCACCACGCGGTCGGCGATCTCGGATACGACGCCGAAGTCGTGCGTGATGAACATTACGCCTGTGTTGCGGCGCGACTGCATTTCCTTGATGAGCCGCAGGATCTGCGCCTGCGTCGTCACATCGAGAGCGGTTGTCGGTTCGTCGGCGATCAGCAGCGCAGGGTCGAGGATCAAGGCCGCTGCAATCATGATGCGCTGGCGCTGGCCGCCCGAGAGCTGATGCGGATAGGCGTCGATCATGAGATCCGGATCAGGAAGCTGCACCGCGCGCATGATCTCCAGCACGCGCTTGCGCTGCTCCACGGCCGGGAGATCGGTGTGAATCTCGAGCACCTCGGCGATCTGCTGGCCTACGCGCTGCACCGGATTGAGCGCGGTCATGGGTTCCTGGAAGATCATGCCCATGCGCGTCCCGCGCAGCTCGCGCAGCCGGCGGATCGTGGCCTTAGCCGTGTCCTCGCCCTGGAGGAGTGTCTCACCTCCCGTGACGACGAGGTCGCGCTTCGGCAGCAGGCCCATGACGGCCTGCGCGGTTACCGATTTACCGGAACCCGACTCGCCAACGATGCACACGATCTCGCGCGGGCCGATGTCGAAGCTGATGTCTTGGATCGCATTCTCGCGATCCGCGCCGCCCGGCAGACGCACCGTGAGATTTCGCACGGAAAGCACGGGCTCAGTCGCGCCAGTGAGAACTTCTTGCATGGCCGCTCAGAACCTCTTGGCGAAGCGCGGATCGAGCGTGTCGCGCAGACCGTCGCCGAGCATGTTGATCGCGAGCACCGCGAGCGCGAGCGCAATACCGGGGTACAGGATGTTGTGTGGCAGGATCCGGAAGTAGGTCCGCCCCTCGGCCATGATGTTGCCCCACGTCGGGACCTCCGGCGGAATCCCGATGCCGAGGAACGAGAGAATCGCCTCGACGAGGATAGCGCTGGCGCAGATGAATGTGCCCTGCACGATCAGCGGCGCCGTCGTATTCGGGAGCACATGGCGGAACAGCAGGGTCGGTGTGGGCGTACCGACGGTAATCGCGCTCTCGACGTACGGCTCCTCACGTATGGAGAGAACCACAGAACGAACGAGCCGGACGACCCGCGGTATCTGCGGAATAACGATGGCAATGACGACAGCCGGCAACCCGGCCCGCGAGAGCGAAACGAGCGCGATCGCCAGCAGGATTTCGGGGATCGCCATCAGGCCATCCATGAAGCGCATGATGATGCCGTCGAGCCAGCGGACATAGCCCGCGATCATCCCGATGATGAGGCCAATGAATACGGCGATGATGGCGACGGTGATACCGACGATAAGAGACACGCGCGCGCCGTAAATCACGCGGCTGTAGATGTCGCGCCCGAGGCTGTCCGTGCCGAGGTGGTATTTGACCTGGACGCGCTTTCCTTCGTCGTCGCGCACCGTCGCGGTGTAGCCGGGTTTCTGGTTACGCGCCGACGGGTTGATCTCAGCGGGATCGCGCGTACCAAGGACTGGTGCCAGAATGGCAATGATCAGCATGAACAGCGCAATGGAGCCGCCGAACAAAACGCTCGGGTTGCGCAGCACGGTCGACCAGACGGAACGGCGTCGGGGGACCGGCGGGGCTGCGTCGATGGTAGCCATCAATAGCGGATCCTGGGATCGAGGAAGGTGTAGGCGACGTCAACCAGAAGGTTGATCAGCACGTAGGCAAAAGAGAAGAGAAGGATCACCGCCTGGATGGTCGGATAGTCCCGCGCGAGCACCGCATCGACAGTGAGCAGGCCAAGTCCGGGCAGCGTATATACGGACTCCGTCACGACCACGCCACCGATCAGAATCGCAACGGTAAGGCCGATGATCGTGAGGATCGGCACCGCTGCGTTCGCGAGTGCATGACGGATCAGAACCTTTATCTCCGTCTGACCTTTGGCGCGCGCCGTGCGGATGTAATCCTCATTGAGCACTTCGAGCACGCTTGTGCGCGTCATGCGCGCGATGAACGCAATGAACACGAGCGAGAGCGTCATGGCCGGCAGTATCAGTCGCAGCAGCCAACCGCCGACACCTTCCCTGATCCGCTGGTATCCTTGCACGGGTAGCCAGTCGAGCGTCACGGCGAAGACGTAGATGAGAATGTACCCGACGACGAACACCGGAATGGAGAACCCGAGAACCGAGAACCCCATAACGAAACGGTCGATCCATGTGCCGTGATTGTGTGCCGCGATGATGCCAAGGGGCACCGCGACGAGCACAACGAGCAGGATCGTGATGACCGACAGCGAAAGCGTGGGTTCGAGCCGCTCCCCAATGAGTTCGGCGACCTGCTTCTTGTAGAAGAAGCTCTCACCGAAATCGCCCTGCAGCACACCACTGATCCAGATGATGAACTGCTTGAGGATCGGCTCGTTGAGGCCGAGGCGCTCACGGATGCCTTCGATCTGCTCCGGGCTTGCGTAGTCGCCTGCGATAATGGCTGCCGGATCGGACGGCGTGAGCCGCAACATGAGGAAGACAAGCACGGCCACGATTGCCAGCACCGGCAATGTGGAGAGAACCCGCCGGAGGATATAGCCGCCCATGGAAATCCTAATCTGTCACTGCGAACTATCGTGGTCGACGACAGGCGGTCGCCAAAATGTATTCCCGGCAAACCCGCCGGGAATACAATACGTCAGTTGCCCCATTATTCAATTGTGATGTTCCAGAGAACAGGGGCCGGCGCGGGCACAATGCCCTTCACGTTGTTGCGGATGGCACCGTGATTGTAGAACTGGCCCAGATGGGCGTGCGTCGGATACTCGGCAACGCGCCTCTGGAGCGCCTCGACGATGGCCTTCTGCTTCGCCGGATCGACTTCCTTTGCAAAGTCGTCACGCAGCTTCTCGATCGTCTCGTCGCAGGGCCAGCCGAACATGGCCTTGTCGCAGGCGGCATTCACGAAACCAGCCATGACGGGGTTCAGCAGATCGCCCGCAACCCATGAGGTGAGGAAGGCGTGCCAGCCACCGGCTTCCGGAGGGTCCTTCTTCACGCGGCGGGCGACGACCGTCTGCCAATCCATGGACTGCATGTCGACCTTGAAGCCGGCCCGCTCCATGAGCGACTTGGCAACCGGCGCGAGGTTGGTGAGCGACTGATTGTCCGTAGAGTGCATGAGCACGACCGGCGTACCGTCGTACTTCGCCTCGGCGAGCAGCTCGCGCGCCTTCTTGAAGTTCGACTCGAACATGTCCTCAAAGCCGACCTCGGTGCCGAACGGCGTACCGCAGATGAACAGGCCCTTGCAGACCTTGTAGTACTCCTCTGAGCCCACCGTCGCCTTCAGGAAATCCTCCTGGTTGAACGCATGGAGGACGGCCTGGCGGACCTTCGGATTGTCGAAGGGCTTGTGCAGAACGTTGAAGCGGAAGGTGTACTGGCTCCCGAGCGGGTTCCAGTTGAACATGTAGACGTCCTTGCTCTTCTTGATCAGCGGATGCAGATCGTGCGGAGGCGCCTCGATATAATCGACTTCGCCCGCGAGTAAGGCGTTCACGGCCTGCTGGTGATCACGGATAGGGCGCCACTCGACGCGGTCCACCTTGACGACCTTGCCGCCTGTCGTGCCGGACGGCGGCTCCGAACGCGGCTTGTAGCCCTCGAACTTCGTGTAGACGATCTTGCTGCCCGGCACCCACTCATCGCGCTTGAAGATGAACGGCCCCGAGCCGATGAACTCCTCGATCTGCCGGTTCGGATCGGTTTCGGCGATCCGCTTCGGCATCATGAAGGGCACGTTGGACGATGGCTTGCCAAGCGCCAGCAGCACGAGACCGGTCGGCTCTTTGAGCTTGATCTCGAAGGTCTTGTCGTCCTTCGCCTCGACTGAGGCTACGAACGACATCAACTTCTGGCCCATCGAATCCTTCGACGCCCAGCGCTTGATCGAGGGGACGATGTCGGCGGTCGTGACTGGCTGGTTGTCGTGCCACATGAGACCGTCGCGCAGCGTCATGGTCCATGTGAGCTTGTCATCCGACAGCTTATATGTGTCGACCATCTGCGGCTTGATTTCGCCCTTGTCGTCCATGCCGAAGAGCGTGTCGTAGATCATGTAGCCGTGATTGCGGACGACGTAGGCCGTGGTCCAGATCGGATCGAGAATCTTGAGGTCCGAGTGGGGAACAAAGCGCAGGGTCTTCTGCGCGGACGCCTCGATTGCAAGAAACGGAACTGCGGCCGCTACCGCGAGTGCGGTCAGCGCACGACGCATAGTGCTCATTCAAGGAACTCCTTCGAGGTGGACACTCACCAATGCTCACAAGCGGGCTCTAAAGCCGATGGGAGCATTAGGGCGTCGCACACCTCACGAAGTCAAACGCTGCACCGCACAAATTGCGGTCATTAATGCTTGGAGAATCGGCACTTACGCGAATGGATCAGCTTACGCATCTGCGAAAACAATTCGGCCGAGCAGGATCTACGGGGTCCTGCTCGGCCGCTTTATCTAATGCACACGCTCGTGCGTGCGGCGTTCTCAATCGACCGTAATGTTCCAGAGAACCGGAGCCGGCGCGGCAACAACGCCTTTCACGTTATTGCGGAGCGCACCGGGGTTGTACCACTGGCCTAGATGGACGTGAGTGGGATACTCGGCGACGCGCCGCTGTACGGCTTCGACGATGGCCTTCTGCTTCGCCGGATCGGTCTCCCTGGCGAAATCGTCGCGCAGCTTCTCGATCTGCTCATCGCAGGGCCAGCCGAACATGGCTTTGTCGCAACCGGCATTCAGGAAGCCGGCCATCACGGGATTGAGCAGATCACCTGCCACCCACGATGTCAGGAAGGCGTGCCAGCCGCCTGCTTCCGGAGCATCCTTCTTGGCACGCCGGGCAACGACAGTCTGCCAATCCATGGACTGCATGTCGACCTTGAGGCCGGCGCGCTCCATGAGCGACTTGGCAACCGGCGCGAGGTTCGTGAGAACCTGCAGATCGGTCGAATGCATGAGCACGATGGGCGTGCCGTCGTACTTCGCCTCGGCGAGCAGCTCGCGCGCCTTCTTGAAGTTCGACTCGAGCTTGTCCTCGAAGCCAGCCTCGGTACCGAACGGCGTGCCGCAGATGAACATGCCCTTGCAGAGCTTGTAGAACTCCTCGGTGCCGACGACGGCCTTGAGGAAGTCCTCCTGATTGAAGGCATAGAAGAGCGCCTGGCGGATCTTCGGATTGTCGAAGGGCTTGTGGAGGACGTTGAAGCGGAAGGTGAACTGGTTACCGAGCGGGTTCCAGTTGAAGGTGTAGACGTCCTTGCTCTTCTTGATCAGCGGAACGAGGTCGTGCGGCGGCGACTCGATATAGTCGATCTCGCCGGCGAGCAGAGCGTTCACAGACTGCTGGTGGTCGCGGATGGGGCGCCACTCGACGCGGTCCACCTTGACGACCTTGCCGCCTGTCGTGCCGGACGGCGGCTCCGAACGCGGCTTGTAGCCCTCGAACTTCGTGTAGACGATCTTGCTGCCGGGCTGCCACTCGTCGCGCTTGAAGACGAAGGGGCCCGAGCCGGTGAATTCTTCAATCTGTTTGTTCGGGTCCGTCTCGGCGACGCGCTTCGGCATCATGAACGGGACATTGGACGACGGCTTGCCAAGCGCCAGCAGCACGAGGCCGGTCTGTGACTTGAGCTTGATCTCGAAGGTCTTGGCATCCTTCGCCGTAATCGTATCGACGAAGCTCATCATCTTCTGGCCCATCGAATCCTTCGCGGCCCAGCGCTTGATCGAGGGGATGATGTCGTCCGACGTTACGGGCGTGTTGTCGTGCCACATGAGGCCGTCACGCAGCGTCATGGTCCACGTGAGCTTGTCGTCCGACAGCTTGTACGTGTCGACCATCTGCGGCTTGATCTCGCCCTTGTCGTCCATGCCGAAGAGCGTGTCGTAGACCATGTAGCCGTGATTGCGGACGACGTAGGCGGTCGTCCAGATCGGATCGAGGATCTTCAGGTCCGAGTGGGGGACAAATCGCAGGGTCTTCTGCGCACTCGCAGAACTAGCAAGAAATGGAATAGTGGCGGCTGCCGCTAGTACGGCCACCGCACGACGCATTGTGCTCATAATGAGCCTCCCCTGGTGTTGACGCTTCTTCCGCCGGCCAGCCACACGTAAAATCCGGCCACCGAAACTTGTTGGACGAGCGTTTGGCGCCGTCGTTGCACCAATAAGACGACGGCCGGACCCCTAAAGTCAAATGCCGCGCCGCCTGGAGTGGCGTCATTCCTGCCGAACAAGGCGGCAGCCATTCGAACCACCTCGGCGGCAGGCATTCGGGCGATGAAGGCGAGGGATCACCCACCCGGTCTCCTCACGGAGGGACGACCAACAGCGGCAAGAAATGCCGAAGGCCGACACCGGCCTGCTGCGGGACGCAGGACCTTGAGCCGCTTTTGCGACGCACGTTCGCGCGATCTTAACCTTTACGGTTTCATAACAAGAGCCATGAGTTTCCCGGAAAAG
>Ga0307505_10003334_pt1 | contig 10164 bp, 6 predicted proteins | sample 23_S_MG_FD_202183 | JGI IMG/M metagenome (GOLD analysis project Ga0307505, IMG submission 202183) | Soil microbial communities from Populus trichocarpa stands in riparian zone in the Pacific Northwest, United States - 23_S | ecosystem: Environmental > Terrestrial > Soil > Riparian zone > Trees... | reverse complement strand
AGCGGCCGCGCCTTTGAGGCTAACCGGCAGCACCTGGGTTCCGTCCTTGACTAAGCTGGCCCTCAGTCTGGACTGACAATGAATTTGATGCGCACGCTTCTTGACGACGTCCGGCTGGCGATCCGAAGCCTGTTCAAGGCGCCTCGGTTCGTGGCCGTCGCCGCGCTGACGCTGGCCCTCGGCATCGGGTCGGTGACCGCCATCTTCAGCGTCGTGAATGGCGTCCTGCTGAAGCCGCTCCCCTATCCGGAGCCGGATCGGCTCGCCAATATCTGGAGCAACGCCGCGGGACTTGGCCTCAACCAGTTCGCCTTGTCTCCGGATCTGTATTTTTTCTTCCGGCGCGAAGCGAAGTCGTTCGAGGAAATGACTGTCTTCCGCCGCCGCGATGCCAATCTCACGGAGGACGCGAACCCGGAAGTTGTGCCCGTCGTCGAAGCCACGGCCTCGTATTTCGCCACGTTCCGGATCGCGCCGGCGGTCGGACAGGTGTTCGTTGCGGCGCACGACGTACGGGGCGCGCCGCTCGCCACGGTCATCAGCCACCGCCTGTGGGTCCGCCGTTTCGCGTCCGACCCGGCCGTTGCCGGGCGCCAGATCAGAGTGGACGGTGAGTCCGCCACGATCCTCGGCGTGCTGCCGCGCGAACTGGACGACAACGGATCGCCGGACATGTGGTTACCCGCGCGCTTCGATCCGGCCAACCCTCCGACCGGCAACTTTTCCTGGCCCGTGGCCGCCCGCCTGAAGCCGGGCGTCACGCCGGAAGCTGCGCAGGCCGAGTTCCCGCCGCTGGTCAGCCGGCTGACCGAGGGCGACGATCGGGGACCGGACTACCGCGCCTTTCTGACCGACGGCAAATACCGCGTCGTGGTCCACCTGATCCGAGACGATGTCATTGGCGATCTGCAGCGGCCGCTGTGGATCCTGCTGGGCACGGTCGGCTTCGTGCTGTTGATAGCGTGCGCGAACGTCGCGAATCTGTTCCTCATCCGAGCCGAAGGGCGCCAGCGCGAAGTCGCGGTCCGCTCGGCGCTGGGTGCGACGCGCGGTGCGCTCATCCGCAAGCAACTCGTCGAAGCGTTTGTCCTGGCCGCAATGGGCGGTGGACTCGGCGTGCTGGTCGCAAGCCTCGCGGTGCCGGCCCTGATTCGAGCGGCGCCGCCCACCATCCCGCGTCTGGCCGGCGTCAGCATGGATCCGCTGGTGCTGCTGGTCGCGGTCGCGTCCACCGCGTTCGCCGCCTTCGTCTTCGGGATCGTGCCCGCGATTCGTTACACGCGCTCGGGGACCATGGCCGCGCTGAGACAGGGCGGGCGCGGCGCGTCGGCGGACAGATCCAGGCACCGCGGCCGTCAGTTGCTCGTGGTGATCCAGACGGCGTTGACGCTGGTCTTGCTGGTGGGATCGGGCCTGCTTGTGCGCAGCTTCTCCCGCATGCTCGACGCCGATCTCGGGTTCGTACCCGCCAATGTGCTGACCCTCCGCGTCGCGCTGCCGCGCACCGCCTATCCCGACGCGTCACGCGTGCTCGACTTCGAACGCCGGCTGATCGAGCGGCTGTCGGCGCTACCCGGCGTCACGGCGGCCGGTGCGGCGACAACGCTGCCGATGACGGGCGGCGCGCCGGGCACGGCCTTCGCGATCGACGGCCGGCCCACGCCGCCCGGTCAACTGCCGCCGATCATCCATTACAAGGTCACCGCGCCCGGGTACGTCGAGGCCATGGGACTGCGACTGCTTCAGGGACGCGCGTTCGATCGGCGGGATCTGGCCGCCGGCGTGCGCGATGTGCTCGTCAACAAGTCGATGGCCGATCGGTTCTGGCCCGGCGTCGATCCGATCGGCAAACGGCTGCGCCCCAGCGGCGACCAGGGCCCGGACTGGTACACCGTCGTCGGTGTCGTCAGTTCCGAGTTGCAGAACGGCTTCCGCCAGGAACCGCCACTGCTGATGTACTTCGCGATGGGCTCACCCTATGGCGAGGGCTTCGCGCGCACGCTCGCCTACGTCGTGAAGGGCGCCACCGCGTCCGGGGACGCCGCGGCAGCGCGCGCGGCCGTCTGGGCGCTCGATCCGAGTCTGCCGGTCGCCGCCGTGCAGACGATGGATGAAGTCGTGTCGCGTTCGATTGTGCCGTTCACGTTCACGATGCTGACGCTCGGCGTCGCCGCCGCCATGGCGTTGCTCCTCGGCACGATTGGGCTCTATGGCGTGCTGTCGTACGCCGTCACACTGCGTGTCCGGGAGATCGGCGTCAGGCTGGCCCTGGGCGCCCAACCCTCCCGCATCCTGCGAGCCATCGTCGGCCAGGGACTCGCGATCGTGGCCGTGGGTCTCATCGGCGGCGTCGTGGGTGCGTACTTTCTGACGCAAGTGCTGTCGGGGCTCCTGTACGACACCGAACGGCTCGACATCACGACGTTTGTCCTCACGTCGGTCGCGCTGATCGTCGTCGCGGCCGTCGCGTCTTATCTGCCGGCGCGTCGCGCGGCGTCAGTGAACCCGATCGAGTCGTTGCGCGCCGAATAACGTCCGATTGCTGCCGCGGTTGCAACTCGCGGCGGCGGCCCGTATAGTGGCGCGTCACACGAGACCTGATGCACGGCACCACCCCACGCCTTTTTTCCTACGACCTCTGGACACCGCGGCTGCCCGAATTGCGGCAACGGTACCGTGACGCCCGCCCATTCCCGAATATCCAGATCGCGGATTTCCTGGATCCGGCGGTCGCGCGCACGTTGGTCGAGGAATTTCCACGACCCGGCGACACGTCCTGGATTCACTACAAGCACTACAACGAGAACAAACTCGGGAAGAGCAAGCGTGAGGAGTTCCCACCGGCCATCGGCCGGATGATCGACGAGTTCAACACACCCGAATTTGCCGCCTTCATGTCCGAACTCACCGGCATCCCGGGACTCATCGCCGACCCGAGTCTGGACGGCGGCGGCATGCATCAGACCGAGCCGGACGGCTTTCTCAATGTGCATGCGGACTTCACGATGCACCATCATCAGGCGCGCTGGCATCGGCGCGTGAACCTGATTCTGTACCTGAACGAACACTGGGAACCGTCGTGGCGCGGCGAACTGGAACTCTGGGATCGATCGATGGCGGCGTGCGTCACGAAGATCGCGCCCATCTTCAATCACGCAGCGATCTTCAACACCGACGAGACGTCATTCCACGGCTACCCGGATCCCATTCGATTCCCGGCGGGCACGACGCGGAAAAGCCTGGCGCTCTACTACTACACCGTCGAAACCGATCCGCACTATGTGGCGAAGTCGACGGACTATCGGCCACGGCCCACCGACGGAGCGGGATCGGCCTTCCTGATTTGGGCTGACAAGCAGGCAGTCCACGCCTATTCCGTCCTGAAACGCACGCTGGGCCTGTCCGACGACTTCGCCGGCAAGTGGCTGGGCAAATTTTCCCGCAAGAAGCGCGATTGACGTTTGACCCGGCTCCGCGTCAGCGGCGCACGGCCGGCAACTGGCAGTCGGGCTTATTCGGACCGTCTGGCGCGAGCAGCGACGCGGCGGTCGGACTGCCGGCCGGAGGCGTGCCGATGACGCCGACGCGCTTGTTCACCAGCAGCACTTGATAGGCCCACGCCGGGATCGGCGCCAGAGCGTCGCTGCACGACCAGTTGTTGAAGTGCACAGACACCAGATGGAAATGGGTCTTCAGTTTCCGCAGGCCCTCGAGCACGTCGGGCTCGTCGACGCCGTGGAGTTCCATCGGCATCTGCACGATCGAATCAAACACTGAATCGGGCGTGGCGAGCACGGATTTCCACTCGGCGCCCTCGATGTCCATCTTCAGGACCATCGGCTTGCCGGTGTCGCCGTTTTTCGCGATCTGATTGGCCAGCGTATCGAACGGTTTGCCGTCGATCGTCTCGGCACGCGGCCCGACGCATTCGGCGTTCAGCCTGAAGTCTCCACCGGCGCACGGCAACTTCGTCGGCGCGAAGCAGTCGTACTGATGCACCGGCACCTTGTGCCTCACCGACACGTCGCAGCCCCATTTGTCGTCCCAGCCGATGCCGTACGAGTACGCCGTCTGGATGCCGTCCATCAGGTTCTTGCACATCAGATAGCCCGCATCGTTGGCGCTGCCCAGCCGCGTGAGTTCGCAATTCTGCAGCGTCACGGTTTCCAGCTCCTTGAGCAGCGCCTCCCGGCGCGCCATCGTCGCGGCATCGACAGTGAGAGGCTGACTCGAGACTTGTCGGGCGCGATAGTACCGGATGCCAATGGCGCCCAGCAGAACCAGGACGATGAGGATGAGATGCTTGAGCCGGGGCATGAAGCCGACCCTAGCGTCCCGGAGCGGCCGTGGCGTGGGATCGGCGCGGTTCGGCGCCGCCCTCGACGGTGCGCTTCGCTAGATCGACGACGGCGACGGCAGCATAGCCGTACTTCACCTCGCCTTTGCGGCCGACCTTGGTGAAGGTGTGCCCGCGCGCCTCGAGGTCCGCGAGGATCGTCCGCGCGATGCGGTCTTCGATCTGCACGTTGGAGCGACCGCCGCCACCGCCGATCAGCATCCGCGGCGCTTCAATCGCCTGTTGCGCTGTCAGACCGCCATCCACCACGTTCAGGATGATGTTGTAGACCGAAGCGGGAATCCACGCGTTGCCGGCGGCGCCGACGGCCAGGCGTGGCGCGAATCCGGTCACGCCATACGCGCCCGTCGCGTCGCTGCTGGGCGCGAACACCAGCGTCGGAACGCTGGTCGACGATGAGCGCATCAGCGGCAGCGTGCTGCCAAACCCGCCGCCGCGGCCGCCACCGCCGCGGAAGTGATCGTTGTAGAGAAAGCCCAGTCCCTTGGACACGTAGTAATTACCGCCCCAGGTCGAGAGCGTCTGCGTGAACGCGATCATGTTGCCTTCGCCATCGGCAACAACAAAGGACGTCGTGCCCGTCTGGACGCGCCGCTCCGCATCGTGCTGCGGAACGTCTTCACTTCCTTGACTCGCTTCACGTCCTGCGGGCGCGTCCCCAGCCCCACCGCGCCCGGCCCCGCCCGAGTAGACCTTCTTCGGATCGATCAGCTTGAAGCGCTCGAGCGCGTGCCCGGGTTCGAGGTGATTGCCGAGATCGACCGGCCAGCGTTCGGGATCCGCGATGCGCGCGCCGCCATCCCGGACACGCCAGGCCTCGATCGCGTAGTGCATGTAGTCCGCGTTGTTCGCGTACGTCGCGCCGGCTCGCGGCACGTACTGGTCGAGAATCTGGAGGGTCTCGACGATCTGCAGCCCGGTCGGTACCGGCGCCGGCACGGAATAGATCAAGTGACCGTGGAAGCGGCCGACCAGCGGCTTCCGTTCAATCGCGCGGTACTGCGCGAGGTCCTCAAATGTGATGACGCCACCGTTCGCCGCCATGTCGTCCGCGATGCGCCGCGCAATCGAGCCGCGGTAGAAGGACTCGCCGCCCTCCTTGGCAAGCGTCCGCAGGGTCTCGGCGAGATCCTTGTTGACGAAGCGGTCGCCGGCTTTTGGAATCCTGCCGCCCGGCAGATAGATCTTGGCGGCCTCCGGATACTTCGCGAATGAGTCGCGGCCTTCCGCGATCGTGGTGGGCAACGCCTGATCCAGGATGTAGCCCTCGTCGGCGAGCTTCACGGCGGGCGCCACCAGATCGGCCCACGCGACTTTCTTGCTGCCGTATTTCTGGTACAGCAGATCCAGTCCCGCCACGACGCCGGGAATGTTGACGACGGTCGGTCCGTCCGGCGCCGTGCGACCGCCCGTGGGCAGGAAGAGCTTCGGATTGTCCGGCGTCGCGCGCATCGGCGTCATGTCCTTGTATTCCACGACGACCGGCTCGGTCATGCCCTTGAGGAACAAAATCGCCTGCCCATCGCCGCCAAGTCCCGAAGCGTCAGACTCGACGACGCCGAGCGCCAGTGCGGTCGCGATGCCGGCATCGACGACGTTGCCGCCGCGCTCGAGGACCGCGGCGCCGGCGGCCGATGCCAGCGGATGTCCTGACGCGACCACCGCGCGCGCGGCCGGCAATGCGGGTTTGATCGGCGGCTGTTCCGCGATCATCCGGTCGATGATGGCTTCGGCGCCGGCCATATCCCGGACCGTCGCCATCTGCGGCCGGTACTTCTCGCGCATCGCATCCCACGCCGCGGCGGATGGCCCGGTCGCGTAGTACAGCCCTTTCAGCGTGTGCCAGACCTGATCGAACGCGGAGGTCCAGCGGGCCGCGTCGGTAGCCGCCAGCGATACGCTTGCGGCGCCCTCATCCACCGCGCGCGGCGCGAGCACGCGCCACAGCGCAAACTGGTTGGTGCCCGCAAGCACCGTCGGCGGATCGGTATCGTTGCGATTCGGATTGCCGTTGTAGCTGGCGTTGGTGATCGCGAATGTGGAGATGAGCAGCGCCTGGCCATCGGGCGACCAGGACGGGACGCCGAGGTGGCGCGACGCAAGGACTTCCCCGAGTCCCGCAGCGCCGACAGGCCCCGCCGGTCCGCGGCCGCGCGGCGTTGCCGGACCCGATGGCCCTGTCGCGATCCCCGCCACGTAGATTCCTGCAGCGCCTGGCCGCGATGCGGCGTACGCCACCCGCGCGTTATCGGGCGCCCACGTGGGATGACTCTCGACACCGGCTGCGCGCGTGACGCGCACTACGCGTTCGACCGTGGCGTCCAGTTCGCGCGCCCAGATGTCGGCGTCGTTGTTGGGCTCGGGTTCCCGGTCGGACACGAAGGCCACCCACTTGCCGTCTGGCGACACGCGGCCCTGCCATTCCGACACGTCGCCGCGCGTCAGCAGCGCGGGTTCCGCCCGCTCGGACGTGATCACCAGGCGCCAAACGCCATTCGGGCCGCGCTTGGAAAACACGATCTGGCCATCCGGCGTCCACGACGGCCATCGCTCGTCTCCGGCCGAGTCAGTCAGCCTTCGCGCCGTGCCTCCGCCCGCGGGCGCGACCCATAAGTCGAATTCGCCGTTAGTGTTAGCGGCAAAGGCGATCTGCTTGCCGTCACGTGACCACGCCGGATCGCGTTCGGAGGCCGAGCCTTGCGGCGCGGACACGACACGTTTCATGTCCTTCCCATCCGGCGTCATCGTCCAGATCGCGTCGAACCACGTGGCAGCCAGACGTTTGCCGTCTGGCGACCACGCCGCTTCGCGGACGCCGGTTGTAACCGCCGCGGGTCCTTGCGCAACAGCCTCGAGGCTCGCGCCGCGCAGGGGTAACAGGGCGGCGATCGCGAACGTGGCTGAGGAAACAGCGACGGTCAGAATCAAAGAATGATGACGAACGCCGGTCCGTTCCATACCTTTGCCTTCTGCCTTTTGCCTTCTGCCTTTTCTTACATGCCGACGAACGCGCGGACGGCGTCGGCAATCGCACGCGCAGAAATGCCGTAGCGATCGATGAGGACGTCCGGCGGGCCGCTGCGCGGAATCTCGCGCACGGCCAGCCGCTGCACGCGGAATCCCTGATCCCACACAGCTTCGCTCACGGCGTCGCCAAGTCCGCCATGCGAATAGTGATCCTCGACGGTGATGATCCGGCCCGCGGTCGCACGGCCCGCCGCGACAAGACCCGCTGTATCGATAGGTTGCACCGAGTAGGCATCGATCACGCGAATCGACACGCCCTCCGCCGCGAGCACGTCGTGCGCCTTGATTGCTTCGAACAGCGTGACGCCGGCCGCGACGACGGTTACCACGTCGCGGTCACTCTGGCGGATCGTCTTCGAACCACCGGCGACAAAGGCCTCAGTTGCGGAGTAAATTACCGGCGTTTTCGGCCGCGTGGTGCGGATATAGACCGGTCCCGGTGTGGACGCGGCCAGCGCCATGAGACGCTCCGCGCTCATCGCATCCGACGGATAGAACACCGTGCAGTTCGGAACCGCGCGAAACATCGCGAGATCTTCGAGCGCCATCTGCGACGGGCCGTCCTCGCCGATCGAGACGCCGGCGTGCGATCCGGCGAGTTTCACGTTCAGGTTGGAGATGCCGGCCATGCGGACGAAGTCGCTGGCGCGCCCGAGGAAACACGCGAAGCTCGAGGGAAACGCGATGGCGCCGCGAGAGGCCAACCCCATCGCCGTGCCGACCATCACCTGTTCGGCGATGAACGTCTGATAGAAGCGATCGGGGTGCGCCTTCTCGAAGCGCTCACTGAACGTGGAGTTCTTGACGTCGGAATCGAGCGCGACGATGCGCCGGTCGATCGCGCCGAGCGCGGCCAATGCGGTGCCGTAGGCTTCGCGCGTGGCCACGCTGTCTCCGAGTTTGTAGGCAGGCGTGGGGAGCGCCGCGCTGAAATCCGGCAACGGCCCTTCTGACCGTCGTCGTGCCGGCTTGGGAATCACCGGCGCCGGATCGCTCGTCTCGATGTACTGCCCTTCCAGTTCGGCGATCGCCTGATCGGCCTCGGCGCCCGCTTTGAGCGCCTTGCCGTGCCAGCCGTCCTTACCCTCGAACAGCGCGACGCCCTTGCCCTTCAGCGTCCGCGCCACCACCATCGTCGGCCGTCCGGTCGTGCGGCGTGCTTCCGCGAGCGCCGCGACGACCTGGGACATGTCGTGGCCATCGATGGCGACGGTGTGCCAGCCGAAGGCGCGCCACCGCGCGACGTACTCGTCGCTGTCGCGCTCCCACTGCGTGGCGCGGCTCTGACCGTAGCCGTTCACGTCGGTGAACGCGCAGAGATTGTCCAGGTTGTGATGCGCCGCCACCTGCGCGGCTTCCCACACCGAGCCCTCGGCAGACTCACCATCGCCCATGAGCACGTAGGTGCGGTAGTCGGAGTCGATGCGCCGCGCGTTCAGCGCGATGCCGACACCAGCCGCGAGCCCCTGGCCCAGCGATCCGGTCGCCACATCCACGAATGGCAGCCGCGGCGTGGGATGTCCTTCGAGGTCCGAGGTGAGCGCCCGCAACTGCAGGACGTCCTCGCGCGGAAACGCGCCGGCCGCGGCCCATGCCGCGTAGAGAATCGGCGCCGCGTGTCCCTTCGACAGCACGAAGCGGTCGGCCTCGGGATGCTGGGGATCGCGTGGATCGAACCGCATTTCGGCAAAGAACAGCGCCGCGACGATTTCGGCCGCCGACAGGCACGTGGTCGGATGGCCCGATCCGGCGGCGGTCGTCGCACGCACGGAGTCAATGCGCAGTTGCGTCGCGAGATTATGGAGAGCAGCGAGTGATGAATGAGACATGCAGTGCGCGCAAAGTTTAATGCATAATCCGAGGGATGGTCATCTTTCGCCTGGCGTCGCTGGTGTTGCTGGCGATGTGGGTGGGCGGACTGGCGGTGCTCGGGCTGGTCGCAGCGCCAACGATTTTCTCGACGCTGGAGGCGCACGACCCCGCCACCGGGCGCGTGGTTGCCGGATTGGTCTTTGGCGCAGTCTTCGAACGCTTTCAGTACTGGTCCTGGGTCCTCGGGACGCTGTTCGTCGCCACCCTGGCCGCACGGGCGCTGCTGGGGCCAAGACCGCGCCGTCTCACATGGCGCCTGTGGGCAGTGGCCGGCATGCTGGCACTCAGCTTGGCGGGCACGGTGTTTGTCGCGCCGCGCATCGACCAGATCCGGCGCGAGGTGTCCGGGTCGGTGTCGTCGCTCCCGGACAACGACCCGCGCAAAGGCGAATTCGGACGGCTGCACGCCGTCTCCAGCGTGTTGATGTTGACGACGCTGGTGCTTGGCGTTGGGCTGTTCTGGCTGGAAGCGGAAGAGCGACATTAGTACCCGCCGCAGGCTCTGTCGGCCGTTCTGCTATAGTTTTCGACAACGTGAGTCCGGACGACATCAAACGGGCGGTGCTCGAAAGCGAGGACGTCGCCAAGTACCTTCGCGATGATCCGGAAGCCTCCGCGCCCGACGCCCGCGAGCGCGTCGAAGGCTATCTGGATGAACTGCGCACCACGCAGCGCTACCGCTTCTACCGCGCCCTGCAACATCCCCTCTACCCGATCCTCCGCAAAGTCCGGCGTCTCGCCGAGCACGTCGAGTGCGCCAAGAAGGGGATCGGCCACGGCCGCGTCGTGTACGTCTCGAATCACAAGAGTCACCTGGACTACCTGATCGAACCGCTCGTGCTGGACGACAACGGCATTCGACCGCCGCTGCTGGCGGCCGGCATCAACCTGTTTGGCGGAGCGCTCGG
>Ga0307505_10003332_pt1 | contig 10165 bp, 10 predicted proteins | sample 23_S_MG_FD_202183 | JGI IMG/M metagenome (GOLD analysis project Ga0307505, IMG submission 202183) | Soil microbial communities from Populus trichocarpa stands in riparian zone in the Pacific Northwest, United States - 23_S | ecosystem: Environmental > Terrestrial > Soil > Riparian zone > Trees... | reverse complement strand
GGATCCGGTGTTCGGCATGGCCAGAACCGCGCTGTTGTCCACAAAACTCGCCCTTGAGAGTGCTGGTGTCATCACAACCTTCCTTTTTTGCGATTCTGTAGACGGCTGGCCGGCGGGACAAGCCCAGATCGAGTGCGGAGAGCCATCCATTCGAGCCATTGAGCGGTCCCTTTGAGGCTCGCACGCAGCCCTACGGCGTTGAGCGGTCCCGCCGTGCGTCGGCCATGTCGATCCGCCGCCATCCAAAGATCCATGCATCGAGCGACAGGGCACCAGGTCCCAACAGCGCCAGTGCGGCGCCGAGCACCGCCAGAAGCAGATGTAGCTGAGCATCTCCTGGGTTCGACCAGGCCCGCCAGCACTCGACGGCCGCTGCTCCAGCTCCCCAGAATGGTGTCCACAGGCCAACGAAGAGGAGCACTGCCGCGAGGCCCTCGAGGACGCAAAGCGCCACCGTCAGGAACGGCTCGCTTTGCCACGCGGCGACACAGCGATACAACAGCACACCGCCGACCACCAGCCGCATCAAGAGGAGGCCGGCGCCGGGACGACCGTCGGGAAATGTCCAAAAAAGGCGTCGCACAGCGTTATGCAGGCACGATACGTCGTTCTTGCATCCCTCCGAAGCCCCCGAAAGAGCGGCGTCCAGACTCTTTCGAGGCAGCAGCTCCAATACCAAGGTGTCGTCGATACCCTCGTCTGATGGATTCGGCGGCGCGCGTCTGGTTTCATGAGCTCGAGAGACCGGTACGAACCTCCAAATCCAGAACTGATCAAAGGAGAACGCCATGACTACCCTCGGTGCTGTCGAACACCGCAGCGAATCAGTAACAGACAGGAACGCTGCTCGTCCGTTTCGTGTGGATGTTCCGGAGGCGGAACTCACTGCCCTGCGCAGCCGCATCAACGCGACCCGATGGCCCCCACGGGAGACGGTCCCCGATCGGTCGCAGGGAGTGCAGCTGGCGACGCTGCGGGAGCTCGCCCGCTATTGGGCGGACGACTACGACTGGCGCAAGTGCGAGGCGAGACTGAACGCGCTGCCCCAGTTCAGCACGGAGATCGACGGTGTCGAGATCCACTTCATCCACGCCAGGTCGCGGCATGAGAATGCGCTCCCGCTGATCATGACGCATGGCTGGCCCGGCTCGGTCATCGAGTTGCTCGAGACCGTCGGCCCGCTGACAGACCCGACTGCGCACGGCGGCAGCCCCGACGACGCATTCCACCTGGTGCTACCGTCGCTGCCTGGCTATGGCTTCTCGGGACAGCCGACCGAGCTTGGTTGGGAGTCAGGCCGCATCGCCCGCGCGTGGGCGGAGCTGATGAAGCGCCTCGGCTACACACGCTACGTCGCCCAGGGAGGCGACGTGGGCGCCGACGTCACGGACGCGATGGGGCGCCAAGCGCCCGAGGGGCTACTCGGTATCCACGTCAACTTGCTCACGGCTGCGCTGGGCATCCTCGATCGACTGCCGATGGAATCCGGACAGGAACGCGCGGCGCGCGACGCGGTCGCGACGTTCAGGACGAGCGGATTCGGCTACTTCCTGGAGCAGTCCACCCGGCCACAGACAATCGGCTACTCTCTGCTGGATTCACCCGTCGGCCTCGCGGCATGGCTGCTAGACCACGACACGGACAGCTACTACAAAATCTCCCGCGCGTTCGTCGACCGCAAGCCCGTGGGCAATCTCACCCGGGACAGTATTCTCGACAACATCACGCTGTACTGGCTGACGGGCACCGGCGCCTCGGCTGCCCGGTGGTACTGGGAGTTCGGACAGGTGCTGGCCGCAGCCGCTGCGACCGGTGCGGCCCCTCCCCCCGTCTCGGTTCCGGTTGCCTTCACGACGTTCCCAGGCGAGATCTGGGCTGCCCCTCGCAGCTGGGTGGAGACGGTCTACCCCGGCCTGACTTACTTCAACGAGGTCGACAGGGGCGGCCACTTCGCCGCCTGGGAGGAGCCGGAGATCTTCTCCACCGAGGTGCGGGCTGCATTCAGCTCATTGCGCTAGCAAGCGGGGGGACAGTGTGTGGGATGACGCGCACAGGGCGCGTCATCCCGTGTCCGGCCTTTGAACTGCCTTTGTTACGTCGGGACCCGTGGCCCGCCGACGACACCATCGTCCATGGCGCCGCTTCGCCGGTTCTGGTCTGATTCGCGCTCGGTGCCCATCCGAATTGATCGGAGCGGCAATCCAACGCTTTCCTTGGAAGGAGTGAACATGACCGCTACCCTCGAAGCCGTTCAGTACACCGGGATAGCCCATACGACCGGAGGCCGTGACGGGGCCTCCCGCAGTTCGGATGGCCGCCTCGACATCAAGCTGTCGTCGCCAGGACGCCCCGGCAACGGAACCAATCCGGAACAGTTGTTCGCAGCCGGCTGGTCGGCGTGCTTCATGGGGGCGATGGGGCTCGCCGCCGCTCGCATGAAGGTCCACCTGCCCGCAGAGACCGCAATCGACGCCGAAGTCGATCTCTGTAACGTCGACGGCGCGTACTTCCTCCAGGCGCGCCTCAAGGTTCACGTCCCCGGTATGGAGCGTGACGTCGCGCAGTCCCTCGTCGACGCCGCCCACCAGACGTGCCCGTATTCGAAGGCCACGCGGGGCAACATCGACGTCGCCATCAACGTGCTGTGACCGGCGTCGCTGCGGCGGCTGGCTCGTGCCGCCGCAGCACATTGATCCAAGGTATCGCCGAGACCAACGTCCAATAGATCGCGGTTGCGGCTTCTGTTGTCATGACGGCCGCCGCGACTCGCCATTCCCGGTGACGCCGCAGCCGCGCAATTGGCCGAATCCCAGAACAGGACCAGAACATGACATTGATAGAACGAGTGCTTCGCTTCCTCACGATGTCCGCCCCACGACGACACCCGTCGCACGGCTGGCGTGGCGTGATCTCAGCACCAGCCGGGTGCGCGTTGGCTCTCTTCGTGTCTGTGGGCACGCTCGACGCGCAGACCGTCGCCCGCGACAGCGTCGAATCGCCGACCGCCGCCTTTGCGGAGACGCCACGACACGACAAGTCGGACACATCGATCCGACCGTATCGCATTGAGGTGCCCGAGGCGGCCCTCGCGGACCTTCGCCGACGTATCGCGGCTACACGGTGGCCTGAGCGCGAAACGGTCAGTGATCAGACGCAAGGTGTGCAGTTGGCAAAGCTCCAGGCGCTGGTCCGCTACTGGGGAACAGACTACAACTGGCGCAAGGCAGAGGCAACGCTGAACGCGCTGCCGCAGTTCGTCACGACCATCGACGGACTGGACATTCAGTTCATCCATGTTCGCTCGCGGCGTCCGAATGCGCTGCCATTGATCATGACGCACGGCTGGCCGGGCTCGGCCATGGAACTACTCAAGGTCATCGCGCCGCTCACCGATCCCACGGCGCACGGCGGACGCGCGGAGGACGCTTTCGACCTCGTGTTGCCCACCTATCCCGGCTATGGCTTCTCGGGCAAGCCAGAGGGTACGACGTGGGGGCCAGCGCAGGTGGCGCGCGCGTGGGACACGCTCATGCATCGCCTCGGCTACTCGCGCTACGTCTCTCAAGGCGGCGACTGGGGGGCAATTATCTCCGAGGTGATGGCAGTTCAGGCGCCACCGGGATTGCTCGGCATCCACATCAACATGCCTGGCACGGTCCCGACCAGCGTTCTGCGCCTGGTCCGCAACGGCGACCCGGTTCCTGCTGAGTTCACCAAGGAGGAACGGGCCGCCTATGCCTCGCTCGACCACTTCTACAACAAGGGCTTTGGCTACGCGGCCATGATGAACACCCGCCCACAGACGCTTGGCTACGCGCTAGCGGACTCTCCCGTGGGCCTGGCGGCGTTCTTCTACGACAAGTTTGCGGCCTGGACGTTCAGCGGCGGCGATCCGGAACGCGCCCTGACCCGTGACGAAATGCTCGACGACATCACGCTCTACTGGCTGACAAACACCGGCACGTCCTCATCCCGATCCTATTGGGATGCGGCCCAGGGTGGCGGCGGTCCGTTCAACGCGTTCGACATCAAGACCGTCCCTGTGGCCGTCACGATTTTTCCTGGCGAGATCTACCGTGCACCCCGAGCGTGGGCCGAGAAGGCGTTCGGCAAACTGATCTACTGGAACGAAGTCGACAAAGGCGGGCACTTCGCCGCCTGGGAAGAGCCGGCACTCTTCGCGACCGAGATCCGCGCCGCGTTCCGCTCCCTCCGGTAACACGCCCGGGTGAGGCGTCGGATTATGTGCCGGCCCTGGCCGGTCCTCCACTTTTCGATTCGCAAGACGACAGGAGTTCCAATGATCACAACAGCGCGTTCTGTATTGACAACCGTGCTCGACGCTCACGGCGGTGTAGATCGGTGGCGGAGTTTTGACCGCGTGACGGCCAAGGTCGTCAGCGGCGGCTTCCTCTGGGGCATGAAGGGCATCGAGCTCGACAGCTCGCCGCGCCGTATGACCTCTGATTTCAAGCGTCAATGGACGCGGACCGAGCCGTTCGGCAACCCTGACTGGCACATGACGTACCAGCCGGACCGCGTCGCTATCGAGACTGCAGCCGGAGACCTCGTCGCCGAGCAATTGGCGCCCCGGGAGACCTTCGACGGCCACGCCTGGAAGACGCCGTGGACGCCGCTGCAACTGGCCTACTTCAACGGCTACGCGATGTGGACGTATTACAACCTGCCGTTCCTGCTCGGCGAACCGGGCGTCCAGACGACCGACATCCCGTCAATCACCCTTGAGGGACGAACGCTCAGCGGCCTGCGGGCGGAGTTCCCAGCGGGCATCCATACCCACTGCCCGACACAGGAGCTGTACTTCGACGACGAGGGACTGCTGCGGCGGCACGACTATCACGTCGATGTCGCTGGAGGAACGCCGGCAGCGCATTTCGTCTCCGACTACGTCGAGGTACAAGGCCTGCGGCTTCCAACGCGACGGCGGGTCTTCATGCAGAACGGGGACGGGACGTTCGCAACCGACAAAGTGCTCGTGTCGGTGGACCTGTCTGACTTCGAGCTGACCCGGGGCGGTGACACGTCCAAGCGTGGCGGACTCTGACATGACGCATACACACGCTACGGCACCGACACAGTTCGTGAACGCCAAGGGCACTCGCTTCGCCTACCGCCGCTTCGGAGCAGATCAGGGACTTCCGTTAGTCTTTCTCCAGCACTTCACAGGAACGATGGATTTCTGGGATCCATCAGTGATCGACGGCTTCGCTCACGAACGCCCCGTGGTCCTTTTCGACAATGTCGGCGTCGGCGGCTCGAGCGGACCGACGCCGACGACGGTTCGCGCCATGGCGAGCGACGCCGTTGCTTTCATGGCGGCACTGGACCTTACACAAGTGGACCTGCTCGGATTCTCGCTGGGCGGGTTCGTCGCGCAAGCGATCGCCGCCGACCACGCACATGTCGTTCGACGCCTCATACTCGCCGGCACCGGACCTGAGGGCGGCGAGGGCATCAACCATTTAGGTGCGGTCCTCGCCCAGGGCCAAGCGAAGAGCCCGGCTGAGCCACGGCTCTATCTCTTCTTTGACGACACTGAGGTCAGCCAGCGAGCTGGAAGGGCCTTTATCGAGCGACAGGCACGGCGCGCCACCGATCGTGACCCCAACAGCACGGACCAGGCAGTGGACGCGCAGTTCGCAGCCATTGTCAGTTGGGGAGAGACGCCGACCCCCGTGGCGGGGGCGCCAGTGGGGCAAGTGACGCAGCCTGTGCTGATCGTGAACGGCAAGGCCGACGTCATGGTGCCGACGCAGAACTCGTACACGCTCTTTCAGCGGTTGCCGGCCGCCAAGCTCGTGCTCTACCCGGATTCTGGCCACGGCGCTCTGTTCCAGTACGCCGATGCATTCGTGAGGGAGGGTTTGCAGTTCTTGGCGGCTTGATTGCGCCGCTGCGCCATGCAACCGACCGTTTCCGGACTTGGTCTTCCATTCGTCGACCGGCACAGGGAGGGGATCGACGCGAAGGCCGAGGGTGAAGCCCGATGGCCGAGTTACTTTACTAAGGGGAAGGTGTTTGCCGGAAGTGGGGAATCGCTCATGTTGGCGAGCCCGAGGGGTGAAGCCAACATGACCGATGGCCGCACGGCTCAACCAAGAGCTGACACTACAGGGAAGCCCGTCTGATCAAAAGCCATCACTGCAAGACGAGACTCGGCCAAGCGCCCGAACAACTCTCGGAGACTCGAGCGCCCGCAAAGCGATACTGCCGATCGTGAAGAAGGGCTAGGGCCATCTCTCGCGTACACGTGGCCGTGGGTCACGCGGGCATGAAAGTGAAGGTCGCTTGGACAGCAACCTGCAGACCACGCCGCAACCAGGGCGCAACCGAGGACTGCCGCGGCTGGCACTCGGCGGCGCTAAGTCCTTTGTCTTCACCGATGTAAATGGTGAGCCGGGGGGGAATCGCTCATGTTGGCGAGCCCGAAGGGCGAAGCCGACTTGACTGATGACCCCCAGGCTCAACCAATTGTCGCGAAGTGACAATTGGTGAGCCGGGGGGGAATCGAACCCCCAACCCGCAGATTAAGAGAAGCCCCAGGAGACGCAGGAAGCCTAAGAATCCGAAGGATTCCGAAAGCTAGGGCTGCATACTGCGGCAAATCGAAGCGGATCGCTGCAACCCAGGCGCAACCACTCAAGATGGCGATCTTCCTTCCTTCGCAGAAGCTACCGGAAGCGACCGTACTCCACTTTTCGGCCGTCGTGATTTCCAGGGACAGCACCAGTAACCGCCGGACTCTAAGCGATCCGTTACTCAAACGGGATGGACGTCAGAGCAACGCCGCTAAAAACAGGAGATGTTTGCTATTCCTCCGATACAAAATGCTGCCCCATGAGCGAGCGCGACTTCCGTGAAGCAGATCCCCTCGAAAAGGGCGAGCGTGATCGCTCCAACTTCGTCAGGGAGCTAGTCCAACGCCCCAATGAACCAGGCCAGGTGTCCGAGACGCTCCTAGCCCCACCTCCCAAACGCATAGTGCAATTCTGGGACGATCTTGGCCGGTTGCCAAGTGATGTTCGCGAGTGCATGGAGTCGTGGAAACAACTCGAACAGTCCGGATTTGAGCTTCAGGTTTTCGATGAGAGCTCAGCGAGAGACTTTATCCGAGTCCACTTGGGTTCGAGACACGTGAAGGCTTTTGACAAATGCTATCACCCCTCGATGAAGTCAGACTACTTTCGCTATTCCTACATCTTTGTGAAGGGAGGTTTCTATATTGACGCTGATGATGTCTATCACGGTCCGACAATCGATCACCTCTTCTCAGATGGTCGATTGAAGCTTCAACCTTTCTGTTACGACATCGCGACAGCTCAAATGGTTCCGCCCTCGGCTTTCGCAACTCCGGGCGCCAACCGATTCAGTTGGATTTTCTACTTTAATACCACGCCTCTGATCGCGGCTCGCAATCATCCAATTGTAGAGCGTGCACTACTGAACGCAACGACATCTCTTGAGCAAGAATCGACAGGCGAGTTGCCCGAAGTCCAGGCTACTACCGGTCCCGGCAACCTCACCAGATCAGTATTCGAATTGCTCGCTGATAACAGTTGCCCGGACGCACTGCTGGTTGTTCACGATTGGGAGAGGATTTCCACCAGTAAGTGGCCACTCAGCTACCGGAGTGACAAGAGAAACTGGAGGCATTCGAATCAGCAACCATATCGAGCCTCGCGGCGCGCGGAGGATCTGTGAACGCGGCCAGCCCTTCACTAGGAGTCATCCGTCAGGCGTTCAGACTCTGGCTAATACTTCGGCGGCTCCTACCGAAGCAGAAGTGTCAGACGTTCGGTGGCCAGGCCACGGAGACAGGTCGTCCTCGGATTGAGAAAGCCTATGTCATCAACCTCAATCGTGAACCTGGCCGCTGGTCCAAGATGGAGCAAGAGCTTAGGCACATATTGGACGCGTCGGGAGCTGCACTCCTACATTTGACTGAGCGGCATGTCGCCGTCGACGCAAATGCATTCCTGGAGGAGCCACCCAAGGATGCCGACATTGATCCGTTCTACACGCTTAGAGATCAGCTTTTCGTGGAGCCCCAACCTTTGGTTTTCCCCACGAGGCTCGAACTAGATACTCCAATTCGAATGAGCCGAGCCGAGGTTGCAGTCGCTCGATCACACATCAATGTTTGGAGGCAGGTTGCGTCGAGTAGTCATTCATACGTCATTATTCTTGAGGACGACGTGTGGTTTCATTCTGGGTTTGCACGACGCCTGGACCAAGTGTGGGACGAAGTCGTGGCCGAACGCTACAAGAGGGGACGATTCGATGTTCTTTATGTGTCGTATCTCGAAGTGAGGCACGGTGCGCCAAAAGCCTTTCTCTCGGACAACGTCTTCCGGCCAGTGCGCGGGCTCTGGTATCTGTCCGGATATGTTCTTTCCCGAGAGGGTGCTGAGAAACTTCTTCGACTACTCCCTTGCCGTGGCCCGATTGACCTCTGGATAAATCACCAGTTCAAAGCGCTGAATGTAATCGCGACTAGACAGCCGCTTGTTAGCCAAAGACACGACACTAAGTCCACCAACTCATATTCGATACTTCCCACTCTCACGACTATTGGCGCGATCACTAGCGAAGGCGCATCCCTATTCAACATCCGCCCAAATGAGGAACCAGTGTTTGCTTTTGGGCCTGTCGGTTCCGGTCATTCATCGCTCGCAATGGCTTTGTGCATGCTCGGATATAGATGCTGCAGCGATCTCCAGGCACTACCAGCTCTGGAACTAGAACGGCTTCTTGAAGGAAGGGGCGGTCAGGTTTTTAACGCTTACGTAAACATCGGAGCCTTGGACGCAAACGTGAGGGAACTCCGGAGTCGCTATCCGAAGGCGAAATTCATTCTTACCGCGGCCAAGGGCATCGGCGTAGACGACAGTTCCACTATTGTCGAGGACGAGCTAAAGGGTGCCGACACCGTGGTGCTTCATTCGGAGGCACCGAACAAATGGCAAGTCGTGTGCGAGCACCTCAGATGTGCGCCGCCAGCTTGTTCTTTCCCAGCGTTGAAGGACCTTGGTCAAAGGCCAATTCAGGAAGGACCCATTGAATCGGACCGGTTTCCACAATGCAAGGTGCCTAAACGGGATAAGTCGCCTTGGATCCTTGAGCCCCGCATGTGGTGGAAAGGCATTTGCTCTGTCCCGGCAGAGGATGGAAAACGAAACACTGGAACGTTCGTTAGAATCAACGACTCTTTGGAGTGTCTCGACCCGCGACGTTGGCTTCTAAGGAGCGACACTTTCACGGACAATTTGGCGCTGTTTCGCTCCTCAAACGTTGAGCTCAGATCTGGAATCGGGGCTGCGCTGCTCGTCAGAAGGGAGCCTCTGGGAGTGCGAGCCTATAGTGCCGCTTCGATATGCAGTCGGGACCAGTATTTGTTTGGAAGGTTCGAAGCGATCATTCAGGCTTCAAATGTGCCTGGCGTCGTCACCGGATTCTTCCTCCACCGTAACTCACCACGACAGGAGATAGATATCGAGCTCACCGGGAACCGACCAGACCGGCTCGTGGTCAATGTCTTCTATAACCCAGGTGACGAAGGAGCACAGTTCGACTACGGCTATAGAGGTGCTCCAAGCTATATCGACCTCGGGTTTGACGCATCCAAAGCAAGCCACCGCTTCGCAATGGAATGGAACCCGAGCGAGATCCTCTGGTGGGTTGACGATCGTCTGGTGCACAGGCGCGCGATATGGGATCCGACGCCCATTCCGCACCTTCCAATGACGCTCCATGTCAATAGTTGGCCATCTCGTTCTACCGAACTTGCCGGGCGAATCAATAACCGACGCCTCCCGGGAACCACGATAGTAGGATCGGTCGTCGTGGAAGCGAATTCCGTTATCGTTCCAGATCTGGTGAACCGTCGGCCAAAGGCTGGATTGCTTCACGTCAGTCAGCTGGCACAATGATTGTGCTTGCATACAATCCGGGCCACGACGGGGGATTCGCCTGTCTTGACGACGGACAGTTAGTAGTCTCTGTCGAGGCTGAGAAGAACTCCCGTTATCGACACTCAGCTTTGTCCGTTCCAGATGCGTTCAGCGTCCTCGGTGAACTCAAGGAACCTCCAGACGTGCTTTGTAGAGGAGGCTGGTGGCCTAGCGACACGCACCTATCTGAGGAG
>Ga0307505_10003331_pt1 | contig 10165 bp, 6 predicted proteins | sample 23_S_MG_FD_202183 | JGI IMG/M metagenome (GOLD analysis project Ga0307505, IMG submission 202183) | Soil microbial communities from Populus trichocarpa stands in riparian zone in the Pacific Northwest, United States - 23_S | ecosystem: Environmental > Terrestrial > Soil > Riparian zone > Trees... | reverse complement strand
TTTCACCCTTTTTCGCTGGCGAGGCGTCGGGTTTGGCACCCTTTTCGTCCAAGGTGGTCGTCGGCGCGCCGGCGGCGGGCCTTCCAAGAAACTTCCAGTGTTTGCAGGGTCAGAATGCAAACTCATCAGAGGCTGCATCGCCCCCCTCATCCGGCCGATGGCTCTCGATTACACACCCTCGCGAGGAACCACTCCTGCTCGCGATGCACACACACCGAGAGCCTTCTCCCCTCCGAAGAGGGGAGAAGGTGCCGAAGGCGGATGAGGGGTCGCCCTCGTGGCAGGCACGCAGTAGGTGTTCCTTACTCTCAAGCGCGCCGCGCGCGGCGTTGGCCCGCTCAGGATGACAGGTTGGGAAGCGCGCGGACTTCTGCACACACTCTCGGATGAGAGCGTATTCGTTTGCGAATCATTCGCCCCAGAGGCTACTGTGAAGGAATCGGCCCCGGCCTGGCGAACCGGCCTCGTGTTTGCAGTAGGCTTCGTCTGGTTCAGAAACCATGGAGCTCTGGCTCGAACATTTCGCGCGTGCGACCTTGCAGCGTAGCGCCGATACCGCTCACGATTTGAAGACGCCGCTCAACGTGGCGGTGCTCAATCTCGAGCTCTTGCGCATGCGCTTGCAGAAGCTCGGCGCCGGCGAGGACGAGAAGATCGCAGGGTACCTGCGCGCCGTTGAAGGGGAGATGCGCCGGTTGGGCCGGATCTTCGACGCCTACTTTCTCCTCTCCATTCCCCCGAAGAACGAAGTCGCATCCGGGCTGGACGTGATTCCGATCGTGGCGGAGGAGGCCGAGATAGCGGGGTTTGCGCTTCACTCGGACGGCTCCGCGGTGGTGCTGGCTCACCCGTCGAGAATCCGCCACGCCTATCGCCTGTTCTTCGAGGGTGCGTCGAAGCTCTTTCCCGAAAGAGAGGCGATCGCCTCGGCGGAGCTGGGGCGTCACGCCGTCTCGGTGACCGGAACGCCTGCCGCGCCGGATTTCGATCCGAGCAAGATCTTCAAACTGTATTACTCCGACAGCGAAGGAAATCCAGATCTGTCGCTCTCTGTCGCACGACTTGTCGCGGAGACCTATGGTGGTGAGCTGAACGCCGTGCAGGATCGTGATAAGGTCATTCTTCGGCTGTCTTTACCCTTGGGAGCAGAATGAAAAGAGTCCTCATTGTCGACGACGATCGCGCCACCAGCGCCGGCATGGCCGACGTCATGGAAGAGTGGGGTTACGAGCCGGAAGTCGCGGACACGGTGAAGGCCGGGTGGAACGCGATCAACAAACTCGTACCCGACGTGGCCATCGTCGACCTCAAGCTCCCGGACGGCTCCGGGCTCGACCTGCTGCACCGCATCAAAGAGACCTATCCCGACGTCTCGGTGGTCATCCTCACCGGACACGCGACCGTGGACTCCGCCGTCAAGGCGCTGAAGGTCGGTGCCGAGGACTACGTGACCAAGCCCGTCGACCTGCCCCGCCTGCAGGTCATCCTCAAGACCGTCGAAGACAAGCAGCTCATGAAGCAGGAGATTCTCGAGCTGCGGCGCCAGTTGCAGAAGATGGGCGCCCTCGGACATCTGGTCGGCAAGTCGCCGCGCATGCAGCGCCTCTTCGAAGAGATCGAGATGGTCGCCAACACTGACGCCAACGTCTTCATCGTCGGCGAGTCGGGATCGGGCAAGGAAGTCGTCGCCAACACCATTCACTACCTCTCGCGCCGCCGGAACAAACCGTTCATCGCGTTCAACTGCGGCGCCATCTCCCCGACGCTCATCGAGTCCGAGATCTTCGGTCACGAGAAAGGCGCGTTCACCAATGCCATCAAGCGCCGCGAAGGCTACTTCGAGATGGCCAAAGGCGGCACGGTCTTCCTCGACGAGATCACGGAGATGCCCATCGAACTGCAGGTCAAGCTCCTGCGCGTCCTCGAAGAGGACAAGTTCCGGCGCGTCGGCGGAAACGAGGAGATCAACATCGACGCGCGCATCATCGCCGCGTCCAACCGCGATCCCGCCAAGGCGATCAACGACGGCAAGATGCGCGAGGATCTGTACTATCGCCTGAATGTCTTCCCCATCGAAGTGCCGCCGCTGCGCAACCGCCTGGAGGACATCCCTCTCTTCTCTCACTTCTTCCTGCAGAAACTGAACGAGACGGAAGAGAAGAAGGTGGAGAAGATCGACCCGGACTTCATCGAGGCACTGCAGGCGTACGAGTGGCCTGGCAACGTGCGCGAGCTGCGCAACGTCATCAACCGCGCGTTCATCATGGCCCGCACGGACACGCTGACCGTCGAGTGCCTCCCTGACAAGCTTGCCGGGAATCGCCGGAAGCGGGCCATGGACGCGGTGCTCATCCCACTCGGCCAGCCTATGGAAGAAGTGGAGCGGATCATCATCGAGGAGACGCTCACCATGACCGATGGTGACCGGCGCAAGACCGCCGAGATCCTGGGCATCTCCTACAAGACGCTCTACAACAAGACCAAAAAGTACAAAAACGCGGTCGGCGACGAAGAAGAAGAAGAGTAGCCGGCACGCCGGGGAGCGTTGGTTGGCATAGCCTTGGGCACGTGCGGTCGCTCCGAGGCCAGTGTCGCTTTCTACCGCGCAGACTCCGCCCGCCGAGGCGGCGGTCACGCCGCCCCCGGCCTCGCGCGATTCAGGTTACGCCAAGCCGAGATGGCGGCCCAGCCGATCGCGGCCCACACCACGAGGCCAAAGATCGCAACCCCGGGCGAGTTGTGGCCGCCGTCTGCATACACCCAAGGCCACTCCCCGGCCCAGCTCGTGTAGAGCCAGAATACGAAAACCGAGATCACGCCGTGCAGAACCAGCGCGGCCTTGCGCCGGAACAGGAACGCCAGATAAGGCAGAGGCCAGAGCAGGTACTGCACACCGAACCCCGGCGCGAGAAAGAGCACGAGAAGAAATGCGAGCCCGATCACGCGTGCCAGTCGCGCGGGATCGAGCTCGTGGTCCGCGCGAGCACGCCAGGCTTCCCTTCCCCACAAGGAGACGAGCGCCAGGATGAGAATCGGGGTGACCATCCCGCCAGGATCCTTTGGAGCGATCCTTGGAAACGCCAAATCCACAATGTCGATGACCAGGGGAATCCCCCATGCGCCGCGCCAACCGGTATAGCCGAAGATGTTCCGGATCGCGATCCAGCCGCTTACCAGGAGAGGCGGGACGAAGATGAGCGCGCCCACCAGTGCCGCCGTTCCCAGAAAGCGGATTCGTGCTCTCCATCCGCGGAAGGCGAAGAGGATCAGAGGCAGAGCGGGGAACGCGATGATCTTGATCCCGGTCGCGGCGGCGATGAGGAGTCCTGCGAGGATGGGACGATCCTTCGCCGCGGCGAGAATCGCCAGCACGATGAACATCACCATCATCGGGTCGGAGTTGCAATGAAAGGCGCTGACGAAAATCGCCGTGGGTGAGAGAAAGAACGCCAGCGCGAGCCAGACGCCTGTCTCCTGACTGACACGGCGGCCGAGCACGTAAAGAGCCATCGCCGTCACCACATCCGCAGTGCTTTGCAGAATGCGGAAGCTGTCGAAGAGCTGCAACCCGAACAGGGCGCCGGCCTGCTTTGTCCACACCGCGATCTGCAGACCCAGCGACGGATGGTTGATGACGCGCGACGCCTGGTAAGCACCGAGGACCCCGAGTTTCTCGGCGAACTCTACGTGGCGTGACCAAAAATACGCGTCGACGCTCCCGATGGAGGTCGCGAGCTGCACGGCCCGAAGGACCGCACCCAGCAGCATTCCCCCCGCAAACAACGCCGAAACCGGCACCGTCCGAACGGCCAAGCTCCTGAGCGCCGCAGGCAACCTCGTCACTGCGCGATTGTACCTGCGGGGGTCACCTGATTCGGGGCAGACTGCGCATTCGCGCGCCCCTCCGCACTCTACAAACTGTAGTCATTTGGCTCGCTCAGCGACCGTCTGATATGGTCCAGCCCTTCGCGACGACCGGAATACCGGCATCCGCGGCTCAGTTTGGGGCGTTCCGCAATGGCCAAGAACCTCGTCATCGTCGAGTCTCCCGCGAAAGCGAAGACGATCAACAAATTCATCGGGAAAGACTTTCTCGTGAAAGCGTCCGTCGGACACGTGCGGGATCTTCCCAAAAGCGAGCTCGGGGTCGACGAGATCACCTTCCTGCCGACGTACGAAGTCCTCGAAGGCAAAGAGAAGGTGGTCGCCGAGCTGAAGGCCGCCGCCAAGAGCGCCAAGACCATCTACATCGCCTCCGACCCTGATCGCGAAGGAGAGGCCATCGGCTGGCACGTGATGAACCTCCTCGGAGGCGACTCCACGAAAGTGCGCCGCGTCCTCTTTCACGAGATCACGAAGAAAGCGGTCCAGAAAGCCATCGACAACCCGGGCGAGATCGACATGAACAAGGTCAACGCCCAACAGGCGCGCCGCGTTCTCGATCGCCTGGTCGGCTACAAGATCTCGCCCCTTCTTTGGGACAAAGTGCGTCGCGGCCTGTCCGCCGGCCGCGTGCAGTCGGTGGCCATGAAGATGATCGTCGACCGCGAGGACGAGATCAAAGCCTTCCTCCCGGTCGAGTACTGGTCCTTTGCCGCCCGCCTCTCCGCCGCCACACCTCCCCCGTTCACCGCGCGTCTGACCAAGGTCGACGGCAAGAAGGCCGAAGTTCCCAATGAGGAGCTGGCCCGGAAGATCGAGGCCGCGCTCAAGACCGGACAGTACGTCGTCACCGAAGTGGCGCGGAAGGAACGGAAGCAGACCGCCGCTCCGCCCTTCATCACGTCCACGCTCCAGCGCACTGCCTACAACCGGTTCAAGTGGCCGGTGAAGCGCACCATGCAGGTGGCCCAGAAGCTCTACGAGGGCAAGGAGCTCGGGACCTTCGGGTTCGCGGGTTTGATCACCTACATGCGTACCGACTCGGTGCGCACGAGCGACGAGGCCCTGACGGAAGTGAGAGCCTATATCGCTGCGAAATATGGCAACGATATTCTTCCTGATAAACCAAACTTTTATAAGGTCAAAAAAGCTGCACAGGCGCAGGACGCCCACGAAGCCATCCGCCCCACGTCGATGGAGCTCGATCCGGAGAAGATCAAGGACTTCCTGACCCGTGAGGAGTACAACCTCTACAAGATGATCTGGGACCGGTTCGTCGGCTCGCAGATGAAGCCCGCGTTGTTCGATGTCACGGACGCCGACATCACGGTGGGCAACCTCATGCTTCGCGCCTCGGGCGAGGTGCGCAAGTTCGCCGGCTTCCTGGCCGTGTTCGAGGATGCGCCCGGGGAAGACGATGACGAGGATGCCGAGAAGAAGAACGACAAGGCACTCCCACCCTTGAACGAGGGTGACGTCCTCGAGCTCCTCGAGCTCGACACCAAACAGAACTTCACCCAGCCGCCCCCCCGCTTCACGGAAGCGACGCTGGTGAAGGCGCTGGAAGAGAACGGCATCGGACGCCCCTCCACCTACGGCGCCATCCTGACCACCATCCAGGCTCGCGACTACACCTACAAGCACGACGGCAAGTTCCACCCCACGCACCTCGGTGCGCTGGTGGTCAAGCTCCTCAAGCAGTCCTTCGGCGACATCATCGACGAGACCTACACGGCCAAGCTCGAGGAGCAGCTCGACGAGATCGAGGACGGAAAGCTCGAGTGGACGGACTCCATCCGCGAGTTTTCCGTGAAGTTCAATCACGACCTCGAGCGCGCCGGCAAGGAGATGGCCCAGGTCAAGGGCACCGGAATCGAGACCGAGGAGAAGTGCGAGAACTGCGGATCGCCGATGGTGATCAAGTTCGGCCGCTTCGGAGAGTTCCTGGCCTGTTCGAACTACCCGGAGTGCAAGACCACGCGCGAGATGGCTAAAGGCGACGCGGCCGAGGCCACCTCGGAAGACGAGCAGATCATCTGCGACAAGTGCGGCAAGCCCATGGCGCTCAAGCGCTCGCGCTTCGGCCAGTTCTTCGCCTGCACAGGCTACCCGGATTGCAAGAACACGAAGGATCCGAAGTTGATGAAGGCGGCAGCCAATCTGCCGTCCGAGCCCCAGCCTCCGTGCGAAAACTGCGGCAAGGAGATGGTGCTCAAATCCGGCCGTTACGGTCCCTTCTACTCCTGCGCGGGCTATCCGGACTGCAAGACCATCCGCAAGATCGGTGGCAAAAAGTCCACTCCCCCGAAGCCGACCGGCGTCCATTGCCCGGTCTGCAAGGAAGGCGAGCTGGTCGAGCGCATCTCGCGCCGCGGCGTCTTCTTCGCGTGCAACCGCTATCCGAAGTGCGAGTTCGCGATGAACAACCGTCCCGTCGCACGCACCTGCCCCAAGTGCGAGGCTCCCTATCTCATGGAGAAGGAAACCAAGCGCGAAGGCCACATCGAGCTCTGCAACAACCCCGAGTGCGACTACCGCGCGCCAGTCACGCCCGCAGCCGCAAACGAGTAGTCCGTCGCAGGACGTTGGCGTCCCATCAGGAGCGCCGGCGTCCCCGCCGGCTGGCCCAGCGGCGTCCCGCCGCGGGTGGTGAACTTCGCAGCCAAAGGCCACACGTCGCGAGGCGGTTGGCTAAAACGCCAGAACACGCTCCCCCGCGCTGTGGGCGAGACGCCCCCGAGCCAGCCGGCGGGACGCCAGCGCTCCACTCGCAACAGTCGTTGACTTCCGGGAAGCTGTACTGGGACTCAGGGTCGCACGGCACGTCGCTTGTGCTGACTCGATCCCACCGCGAAGAGGATCCCGGCGTTCTGTGTGTAGACGCGACCATCGGCACCCAGCGAGAGCGGCGTGTACGCGGCGCCGAGGGTGAGCTGCAGGAAGATCCGCTCGCGCAGGGTGCCGCCCTGGTTGATCGCGTACAGATTGCCGTCCTCGCTGTTCACGTAGACCACGCCGCGCGAGTCGACCGCCAGCGCGTTGACGCACCATTCGAAGCCTTCCGGCCGGTTGTCGACGCAGTCCAAGGATCCATCCTGCTGCCTCGAGCACGTCAGCGTGTTCGTTCCCTTGAACTGCCACTCGACGTTCAGCTCCGGCGAGAGCTGGGTGATGTAGTAGCCCTCTTCATCGCCCGGCGTGCGGCCGCCGAAGCCGACATAGCGATTCTCTTTGGTGATGAGCGAGTACGTGCCGTCGTGCTCCCAGATCGCCGGCGTCACGTCCCATCCGAACTTGTAGGCGGAGAGGAATGTGCCCGTGGAGGAGAAGCGCATCGTGTGGCCTTGCGAGAAGTTGTAGCGGGTGTAGGCGCCGTAGTAGATCGAACCGTCCGGCGCGACCACGGGAGACGAAGTCGAATTGTCGTTGACGTGTCCGGATCCGGGCTGATTGTCGGAGGGATCGACGCCGGTGGGCGCACCTGCGCGACATCCATTGGCGGTGTTGTTCGAGATCAGGAGCACGTTGCAGCCATCGTTGAAGCGGTTGCGCATCGAGGTGGCCCACCGCGGAGTGAGGTCTGGGTTGACGGCCACGAGCCAGCCCCACCGGCTCGAGCCCGCGGGAAGATGAGTCCGGGACACGGTGTAGATCGTTCCGTCGTTCCCGATGGCGGGCGCGATGTTGATGCCGGGCCGCTGCGAGCCGCAGACGACGGACGGAGCCACCGCGTCCGGCGACGGAGGCCAGGGCAGTTGATTCGAAGAGAACGCATTCGTGCATGCGGCACCCGGTGCGGGCGCGCCGGGAACGAGTGTCGTGTAGGACACTCGTGTGGCGGTACCGTCCGGAGCAATCTTCACCAGCCACGCGCCGAAGTGATCGGTGGTCCATGGGTTGGTCACGGCTACTTTGACGGTGTTGTAGTAGAGGTTGCCCGCGGCGTCGATGACGATCGGACTGGTGACGTAGGTACTCGGATCGAGAACGCCGAACGAGCCGAGACGTCGCGTGATCGCACCGCTCTCGCGATCCACCTCCATGACAGTTCCGCCGGCCGCGGGCATGTAGACGAAGCGATCCGTCAGCGCGGAATGAAAGACCGGCTCGAACCGGAAACCGCCGGGGGGCGCCGGATCCCAGTCGCTGAGCGCAGTCCACCGAGTCACCAGCTCCCGGTTCTCCCACTCGAACTTGCGAATGCTCCAGGTCTGGGTGTGCCAGGCGCTGAAGCCGTTGTAGGTCCCACCCTTGATGGACATGAACACTTCGTTCCCGTCGCTCAGCGGCGTCTGGTAATGAACGAGCAGCGATCCACCCGCTTCGGCACGCTCCAACGCCACGAAGGGATCGACGACGATCGCGGCCTGTTGCACGTCCAGCCGTTGCGCGGAGATCGGCAACGAGCCCGTGTGTCGCGGGCCGGCCGCCCATTGACTCCAGGATTGTGCCGAGACCGGAAGGGACAGGAGAACGAATGACAGCGCGAGAGCTCGCATGAGGCAGTGTAGCGGCAAGAGTCGAGCCGCATGCAAGCGCGACAGCCGTCGTTGCCATTGTGTTGCTCGCGGCGCCGATCCTCCTCGTCATAGACTGCGCGCGATGACCGAAGAAGCAATCGACATGAAGCGCTGGCGGGAGACGCCCGCGGTGAGCGGCCGCGCCGCCACGGACGAAGACGTGAACCAGGGACGCGCGGTGTTCGCCGTCGGAGGGGAGCCGGTGCCCGGCCTGGAGATCCCCTGTTGCGCAATCGTTCGCGAAGAGGGCGTGGGCGAGGAAACACCCGTGATCGTGATCCAGGCCGAGCGACTCGAAGACGGCGCGATCGTCGTGGGCTATCGTCTCCTCGAAGGAGGCGCGGGCATCGCTCCCTTCGACGACGTCGAGCTGCTCAGCGAGCCCGACGCCCGCTTCCGCTAGCCGGTTCGACCGGCTGCGCTGGTTGGCATAGCCTTGGGCACGTACGGCAGCTCCGAGGCGTGGGCTGTGCGGGCTGTGTCTGCCAGAAACTTGCACACCGATCGGAGGCTGCATCGCCCCCCTCATCCGGCCGATGGCCACCTTCTCCCCCCAAGAAGCCGGGGGGAGAAGGCTCTCGATTACACGCCCTCGCGATGAACTACTCCAGCTCGCGATGCGCACACACCGAGAGCCTTCTCCCCTCCGCAGAGGGGAGAAGGTGCCGAAGGCGGATGAGGGGTCGCTCTCGTGACAGGTACGCAGCCTTCTGTTTCTTGCTCTCAAGTGCGCCGCGCGCGGCGTAGGCCCGCTCGGGATGACAGCACACTCGTCGTGATCAGGCAAACCAACAGTCACTCGAGGAATGAGCGAACGAGGGCCTCGATCAGGGGAAAGTCGATGAGGAAGGTGTCGTGTCCGTTGGCTGAGGCGATCTCGACGTGACGCGCGTCGATGCCGACGGAACGCATGGCGGCCGCGACGCGCTCCGTTTCCGCGGGCGGGAAGAGCCAGTCGGTGTCGAAAGAGACGAGCAGTGTGCGTCCTCGCCATCGCCCAAAGGCGGCCTGGAGCGATTCATACTGCTCCTCGAGATCCATCTCATCCATGGCGGCCTGCACGCGAATGTATGAGTTTGCGTCGTAGAGCGTAGCGAACTTGCGGCCCTGGTACTCGAAGTACGAATCGATCTCGAACTGGCGCGTGTTGCCGCGCCGCCGCCGCGCGAACTTTCGTTGCAGCGAGTCGGTGGAGAGATAGGTCATGTGGCCGAGCATGCGAGCCACTTCCAGTCCGCGAAGAGCGTCGGGCTGGTCGTAGTAATCGCCACCATGGAAGTGATGATCGGTCTCGATGATCTTGCGCCCGAGGATGTGCCAGGCCACGCCGGTGACCGGCACGGCCGCGCCGCTGGCCATGCAGATGATGGAATCGGCCATGTCGGGGTACATGGCCACCCACATCAGGACCTGCATGCCGCCGAGCGAGCCTCCCACGATGGCGCGCAGGTGTGTGATCCCGAGGTGCTCGAGCACCCGCTTCTCCGCTTCGACCATGTCCTCGATCGTGGGCCAGGGATAGCGCGAACCGTAAGGTTTGCCGGTTGTCGAATCGATGGACTTCGGTGCAGTCGTGCCGAACGGCGATCCCGGAAAGTTGACGCAGATGACGAAATGCTTCGAAAGGTCGATGCCCTTCCCGTACCCGATCAGTCCGTCCCACCAGCCCGGCCTTTCGTTCGGATCGGAGGTGTACGCGCCGGCCGCGTGCGCTCCGGCCGAGAGCGCGTGACAGACCAGGATCGCGTTGGAGCGATCGGCGT
>Ga0307505_10003330_pt1 | contig 10170 bp, 9 predicted proteins | sample 23_S_MG_FD_202183 | JGI IMG/M metagenome (GOLD analysis project Ga0307505, IMG submission 202183) | Soil microbial communities from Populus trichocarpa stands in riparian zone in the Pacific Northwest, United States - 23_S | ecosystem: Environmental > Terrestrial > Soil > Riparian zone > Trees... | reverse complement strand
AATGGCTGCATGATCTGCGCAAACTCAGCACGGCGGTGGAGATCGCCGCAAGTCAGCCGGCGCTTACGGTGGCGTGCCTGAATTCAATTCTGGAGAGCCTCACGGGCCCGCGGAAGGTGTGAGGACTTCGTCTCTTGCGACCCTAAAATCCTGCGCGGGATTCCGGGACCATTCCGGGACGCGTCTTGTTTTCGGTGACGGATTTTTACGTTTTGTTCGCTGTTTCAGCGCCGCAGGGCGGGGCGTAAAGCCGCTAAAGCCCTTGTTTATATGGTCGGAGTGAGAGGATTCGAACCTCCGACCCCCTGCTCCCGAAGCAGGTGCGCTACCAGACTGCGCTACACTCCGACATTTGTGATGAGCTTATAGTCACCGGGAATTCCATGTGCAAGTTGTTGCGGGGGCAGGGTGGCTCAGCTATAGGGGGCAGCGTTTGGGGCGTCGCCAAGCGGTAAGGCAGCGGATTTTGATTCCGCCATACGGAGGTTCGATCCCTCCCGCCCCAGCCATTAATTCCTACAGTAGGAATGACATTTGAGAGCATCAGAGATAGAGGCAACATATCCGCGGCTTAGGCCATAGATCGTGCTCTCTGCCGGCACAGAGATCAAAAAATCACAGATTCCAGAGGGTTTTCGGGGCCCGCGTCTCTGAAGGCCGCTGTTTCAGTCATGGCTCGCACGTTGATTAAGGGTTCGAGCCCGCTTCATTCCTCACGCCGTAGCGTTTCTACACTGAGGGATGAATGATCGCCGGATTTCCAGCTTCCCATTGTCCATGTTCAATGAGTGGCACCTCTATTGCTGAGTTCCGCTCCCTGCTTTGAGAAAGGCGATGATCCGTTTCAAGGCTTCCTGGCCCGCTGCGTTTTCAAGATTGAACTGGTATTCATGCGGCAGCGCCGGATTGTAGTCCGAGGGAAAGAACAGGCTGTCGACGCCCACCCCAAGCCCTTCAAGCTTTTTGGCCAGCGTTTCCGCCTGCGGCTCAAGGGGATCGCCATTGCCGCTCGATACGAAGGCGCGGGGAAATGTGCCGGTCACATAGTTGGTGACGGAGAGCAGCTTGAACTGCTCATCATTGAGGAAATCCTTGACCCCCGAATAGGCCCAGAGAACCGTCTTCAGGAACCAGGCGCTATCGCCATTGTAATCCACGGCGCCCAAATCATAGGCCCCGGAGAGCAGGAGAACAGCCCGCAGGTTTTCAGGCGGAAGTTCCGGAAGGATGGCCATATTCTTGGCATAGGAAGGATCCGTGGTGATGATGGCGAGCTGCGCCGTTATCTGCGCCCCGGCAGAATCGCCGGCAAGCACGATGGCGCGGGGATCAATGTAGAGGCTGCCGGCGTTTTTCACGAGATAACCGAGCGCGGCATTTACCTGGCGGACCGGTTTCGGGTAGACCGAGCCGATGCCGGTGGAATATTCCACCCCCACCGTGGTGTATCCCTCGCCCGCCAGAATCTTGAGGTAGTTGGCAACACCGTCCTTGCTGCCGCCGATCCATCCGCCGCCATGCACCCAGACGATGGCAGGCAGCGGGCTTGCCGTGCCCTCAGGGTAATAAATGTCGAAAATCTCGTCCGGACCCTGGCCGTAGGCCACATCTTTCTTTGCGGCGATGCCGGGCGGGACATGCTTTTCGAGCGCTGCCTCAGACGCCTTGTCGCCGCCGGAGAACATTTGGGCGATCAGAAACGCCGAGGGCCAGGGGCTGAGGTGGAAGGCAAGCGCAATGACGCCGACCAGGACGATGACGATGCCGGCCAGCCATAGAAAAAAGCGTTTCATCACGTTCCCTCCTGATCTGCCGAATTGATTGCAAAGCCAACGTTCACTTCATCTTCGGCCGCTTTTCCCCCCATGCCGTAGCAGCCTCATAAGCCTGCGAGGCCCGCAGCACGGTGCGGTCATCAAACATCTTCCCCACGATATGTAGGCCGATCGGCAACCCCGCCTTGGTGAAGCCGCAGGGCACGCTCGCGGCGGGCTGCTGCGTCAGGTTGAAGGGATAAGAAAACGGCGTCCAGTACACCCACTTGGATTTGCCCTCGTCGGCAGGCGACAGGAGTCCGGCGCCAAACGCTGCAATCGGCAAGGTGGGCGTCAGCAGCAGGTCATAGCTCTCCATGAACACCCGCATTTGTGAACCCAAAACGCCCCGTTCGCGCACCGCCTCGAAATACTCCTCCGGCGTGATCGCCATCGACTGCGCCACCACATCGGCCAGCGCCGGATCGAGCATTGCCTTTTTCTCGTCCGGCAATTTGCCAAGCAGCGCCCGCGCCCCCGACCACCAGAGCGTGCGAAAACATGGAGCCGGATCGGCAAAGCCCGGATCAACCTGTTTGATCACGGCGCCGAGGTCGGCCAGAACCTTCACCGCTTTTTTCACCGCCCTGGCAATTTCCGGATCCACCTCCGCATAGCCAAGCGTCGGGCTGAAGGCGATCTTCAAGCCCTTCACGCCCTTGCCCAACTTCTTCACATAGTCGCGGCCGTCATAGGGCAGCGAGGTCCAGTCGCGCGCGTCGGGCTTGGCAATCGCGTTCATCATCAGGGCGGAGTCTTCAACCGTGCGCGTCATCGGTCCCACATGCGCCACCGTGCCGAACGGCGACAGCGGATAGGCCGGCACCCGCCCGAAGGAAGGCTTCAATCCATAGATGCCGCTGAAGCCCGCCGGAATGCGGATGGACCCTCCCCCGTCGGTTCCCAAAGAAAGCGGCGCATAGCCCGCCGCTACTGCCGCCGCCGAACCGCCCGAGGAGCCGCCCGGCGTCTTGCTTAAATCCCAGGGGTTGCGCGTGATGCCGGTCAGCGGCGAGTCGGTCACCCCCTTCCAGCCGAATTCCGGTGTCGTCGTCGCCCCTAAAAACACGCAGCCCGCTTCGCGCAGCCGCGCCACCGCTGGCGCGTCCTGGTCCCACGCCTGCTCCCGCGAAACGGTTTTCGAACCCCGCAAGGTAGGCCAGCCTTTGACCAGCAGCAGATCCTTGATGAGAACCGGCACGCCATCCAGCGGCCCCAGCGCCTTGCCCTTCTTCCAGCGGGCGGCACTCGCCTCGGCCTGCTCAAGCGCCGCCTTCTCCTCCACCCGGCACATGGCGTTGATTGCATGGTCATGCTTGGTGATTTGCGCCAGGCAGGCCTTCGCCACATCAACCGGCGAAAACTTCTTCCGCGCATAGCCCCTGGAAAGCTTTGCCGCACTCAACCAATTCAACTCACCCATCGTTCGCTCCTGTAAGAAGCCAGCTTAGGCAGAAATCCGCTTTACAGTCATCAGCAGGACGCCCTCCTCCAGCAAGTCTAACAACCTAAGATTTTATATTGACTAAAATACAACTTAGGTAAATGATGAGTCTTGAGGCATCTGCAGTCAGGAGGCTGAAATGGGGAGGGACATCACTTCTGCGCCGGGGGGCGCGCCTAATGCTTACCTTGATAGGCTCTACAAGCTGATCCCCACCGAAATAACGGCAGCCTACGTGGCTATTGCGAGTTTGATTGATCCTGTAAACAACGGCTATGATCACCTTTGGGTGTTGCCTGCCAGTTACGGTGTTCTGCAGATACTAGTCCCAATCTATATGTGGCGGCTCCAAGGTGTTCGCGACATCGCCCAACTCGTTGTCAGTTCAATATCATTTCCCATATGGGCGGCAAATGCCAGCTCCATACTAGTGAGCCAAAAATTCAGTTTCATGAGTGGGGTGACATTGGGAGTTGTCTTGATTCTCTGGACCCTCGTCATTCCCCTAGTCGTTAGGGGGAATCAGCCATGATGCGCACGTTACTGTTGGGATTGTTGGGATGTATCGCGGTTCCTTGCTTGGCAACTGCACAGAATCAGGATGTCTTCTACCACGGACCGGGTGAATTCGCAGAGAACGCCCAAACCGGTCAGCTTGGAGTGATTTGGAATGCAAAAAACAAGTCCCAGGCGAGAGCCCTGAAGGCTGTCAAATTGCTAGATCCCGGTCACCTAACAGTGCTTTCCCGAAACAAGGCGGGGTGGTTCGTCGTAAATCATCGCTTTGAAACAGAGCCGGGAAACGGAGACGATCCCGAACTTCGCAATACATTTATGTCTGTAATGCTGGTTGCCGTCTTTAAGCCGGATTTTACCGGAGGACCAAGCCTGTTTGTTTACCGAAATGCTAACTGGACTCGAAGTGGACGAGTTTGGCGAGGCATCCCGGATTTTGCAAGTTTTAGCCCGAAAGGCGTCTCCGAGGCATATCTGAAGAAAGCCGGGAGTGAATTTGCTGAACTTCACAAGCAAGCAACCGTTGAGAAAGTTGATGAATTTCTGAATGGGAAGGGTTTCCATGGCGTACCAAAATCTGGGTCTGAAAGCTCTTGGGACAGCAAGGAATTTTGGCAGAAGGATATCTCGCGCATTTCAGGGTGTGACACCCCAACTTCCTCCTGCGCGGTTAAGGCCTATTTGTTGAGTTTTTCCCAGACTGATGCAAACGAGTCGGCAAAACCCCTCCTGTTTTATACCAACCCATTCGGGGTGGAGAAGCTTTATGTGTGGACCTTTTCACCGATACATGAGGCGTATTTACAGTCCTACGCAATTGAGTTCACGGATTAGCTGACCAGGGCCCCTGCAAGCCCAGCTTTTCCAGCAGCGCCATATGCTGGTTGCCGGCCTTGACCAGGGCCGCCCCATGCCGCGTGATCAATTCGCGCCGCCGCTCCGGATTGACCGTGGATGACAATGCCCCCCAGATCGCCGCCATTGCCTCGGCTGATGTGCGGGCCTGGGCCAATGCCTCCGCATCCTCCACGGCGCGGGCCAGATCAAGCTCCGTCACCGCGCCAACCCCGGTCACCGTGCGCGCCCCCGCATTCACATAACCCGCCGGCAATTGCCCCTTGAGATTGGTCACCGTCTTGAACTGGATGAGGTCAAAAATCTGGTCCACCGCCTGCTTTGCCCCTTCAACCCGCGACAGGTGTTCGGTATCCGCCGCCGCGTGGGGCAGCAGTTCCATCTTGCCCCGGTGCCGCACCTCCATCTCGCGGTAGGGCACCATGGGCCCGCTCAGCGCCCCCGTCTTGGCATCCCGAAACAGGTCCGCATCGATGCAGGCATAGCGCACCTTGCCGCTCTGCAAAGCCGCATCCAGCGCCTTCGCATCAACCACTTCGCCACGGTCGTAATTGATCACCACTGCCCCGTCATTCATGACAGCCAGAACGTCGCTGCCCACCACGCCGGCATTCACATATTTTCCGGTGGCCGCGTTAAGCGCCCCAAGCCCCGTATGCGGACTGATGAAATCAGCCCCCCGCGCCGCGTCCTCCGCCGTTGCCGCAAATTCAAAGCCTTCCGATTCAATCCATTCCTGGTGCCGCGGCCGCGCATGGATGGAAACCTTCATGCCGAAAGCGCGTGCTAGCTTGGCCACCTCGCGGCCGATATTGCCGTAGCCGATAATGGCGATCTTCTTGCCCTCGAGCTTTTCCGTGGGAAAGTCCTTGAGGTTGCGCGCCGTATCGAAATCGCCGGCCACCACGCGCGCATGCAACTCATCCACCGCGATATCTGGCGCTACCTTCAGCATGGCCTTCATCACCATCTGCGCCGTGGCGCGGCTATTGAAGCTCGGGGTGTTCATCAGCACCGCCTCGCCGCCCTCGCCATTGCCGCCGCCCCAGGTCGAGCAGGCCATGTTGCCGGTCCCCGCCCCGATGCGCACCCCGCCGAGTTTGAACACCGAAGCCTTGGGCAAATGCGTTGCCGCCGCAATCACCGCGTCATACTGGCCGGCGTTTGTAATCGGCAGCAGCTCCGCCTCCGTGCCAAGCTGCGGCTGGTAGAAGAAATGCAGCTTGCCCTTGGCAAGCTTCGCCTCATCGCCCAGCGGTCCCTCATGGAACACCCCGCCCTTCGCTTCGACATATTTGCGCACCGCGCCGTGATCGGGCTTGCCGTCTTTCCCAGGCTTGAGTCCAACCAGGTCGCACACCAGAATCTTATAGGCCCGCGAGGGATCATCCCTGCGCTGCCGCCCTCCTGCATCATTGGGCGGTGGAAATTTCTCGCCAAGCGCCGCGAGGTCCTCTTCCAGCACCAGGATTTTTGCCCGCAAATAGGCATAGTGCAGATTGTCGAGCAGCGCCGTCACGTCTTCCGCGGCGCGGATGCCGCCGATCCAGGCCCGGTAATCGCCGGGCGTTCCCGGAAACGCGTTCACGTAGCGGGCCACATCAAGCCCGCGCTCGTGGCTGCCATCCGGGTGCGTCAGGCCCTCATAACCCAAAATCTGTTTGGAGCGCGCAATGATCCGCGCGTGAATGGCGGGATCGGTGATGTCCGTGTCCTTCACTTTCAGAAGTGTGACCGCCGCACCCCGCCGCTCCGGCTCGGCCACCCCAAGCTCCAGCATCGGGTGCGCCGCCAGCCAGTCATTGATCGCCGCCCGGTTGGCAATCGAGCGCCGGTTGAGTTCGGAAACCGAACCCAGCCGCCGTTCCGAACGCAGCAGCCCAAAGGTCGTCTCGGCAAAGGCCAGCGTGCTGTAGGTGTTGATCACGCCGCCCAGCATCTTGTCCTGCGCCGGGTCATAGATCGGCCCCGCGTTCACGCTGCGCGCGCCGGTCAGCGGCCGCTTCGCATCGAGCGGCGCCACGATTTTCAGTTGCCGGGGGATGGCCCATGACGGATTTTTCTGGTTGGCCTCAATGAGCGCCAGGGCCTGCGGCGTGAACGAGGCAACATAATATCCGGAAATGCCGCCAATGGCCTTCTGGAACGGCATGAACAGGCAGCACTCGCTCACCACCCGGCGCACGATCTGTTCGCCCCACGGCATCGCCCCCAGCATCGAGGTGGCATCCAGCACCGCATGATGCTCCGCCGGATTGCGTTCAATCCAGTCCAAGAGATTTGTGATGTCGGACAGCGTATAGGTCGTGGCTCCCGTCGTCTCATGGCCCACGCCCACGAAAATCTTGATGCCCATTTTCTCAAGCTGCTCGGCGCTCGGAATGCTGCCTTCGTCCCTGGCGAAATGGATGCGCTTTTCATTGCCGCTGCGCGCATAGCGCTGCAGCTCAATGATCTGCACGCCCCACGACTGGCGGAAAAATCCGCCCGCTTTTGCCAGGTCCGATTCCGGTTCCGGCGTATCCACAAACAGGTGCTGGCTCTCGTCCGTGGCGTTCATCATGTGCATGAGGCAAACCGTGAAGCCGCTGTGCCCGCCGCCCAGCCCAACCGCCATCTTGTTGGCTTTGGGAAATTCGAAATAGCGGTGGATTTCGCGCATCATGTCGGCGAGGAATTTGTCCGCCGGATAGCCCCGGTGCATGCTGCGGGCGATTTCCGCCACGGTGAAGGGCCCCAGGTCGCGTCCCTTGTCATCCAGTTTGCGGTAATTCTTTTCAAGCCAGGCTTCGAATTCAAAGCGCAAAAGGCGCGACGCCACCTCGTCCGTGGTCGCATCGGTAATCGGGCCCACCCCGAAGAACTGGTTGGAGGTGCGCTTGGGCGGCCCGCCCGCCGTGGCCTTGAGCGCCGCCAAACGCTGGTTTTTCAAGTCATCGATCTTCGCCATCAGCCTGTCTCCGGGTTTTCCCGGGACATTACTATGGGTGATCACGCACCGTCCGTTCCCCAAATGCGTCATAATCGCAAGGGTTTGCGCCGTTCAGATATTTTGCCGCGTCTGCGCCAGTTCCGCCTGGCCCACATTGAACGGCATTTCCTCGATTTCAATGGATTGGCTGATCGATGCGCCATCGGTCACGCCGATCGAGTCGATGACCTGGTCGACTTTCACATAGGACTGGCTGCCGCGAACCACCGTCACCGTGACCGTCTTGGGAATTGTCGGCACGAGGAACAGCAGGCTCTGCTGCACCGTCACATCCACTTCGCCTTCCGGGAACGTCCCGGCGATAAACGAGCCCGCCCGCATGCGGCCATAGGACTTGTGCGCCATCGAGACGAACGGGTCTTCGCCCCGCAGGCCCAGTTGGGTCAGCGGCCGGTACACATAAATGGTTCCGGTATTCTTGGCGCCTTCAATGCTGTTGGGCACATAGCGCGCCCCCTCGGCCGCGCAGCCGGCAAGTGGCAATGTCATTAACTGCAAGACTGACCGACGCGTAATCAAGCCACCCATGAACCGCCCCACCCGAATCACTGGGGCGATGAGAGGGATAATTTAAGGCCGCAATGCGGCGACTCCCTGTGGATAACTTATTCGGTGGCCACCAGCTTGCCGGTAAAAAGCACGGGGCCCGTCGCCTGGCCCGTGGGCGAGCCGCCTTCCGGCTCCAGGCTCACCGCAAACAACGTGTCATTCAACGCCGCCGGATCGATTTTCCCAAGTGTGCTCGCCGGGATGCGGAACGAGGCATCGATGACGCCCAGCGACTGCGGCTTGTCACGTCCAGCGCCCACGGCCCAAAGCTCATAGGATTTCCCGGGCTGCGGCGGCGCCCCAACGGTGCGCACGCTGATGCTGCCGCTGGCCAGATCAATGGAGGCAAGAAACGCCGGACCCGGCCCTTCCGCCTGAAGCACGGCCACGTAGCGCTGCTCGCCCGGCGGCCCCGCGGGCTTTCCCACAAATATGAAGGCCGCCAGTGACGCGGCAATGGCGCTCACGCCCAGCGTGGCAAGGCGCCAAGCCGAGGCTTTGCGCTTCCATGTGACAACGGTTTCTGAATTCGCCGCATCCCCGGCAATGGCCTTCATCACCGCGCCCCGGATGCGCGGCGGCGCTGCCACCGGTTCAAGCGCCAGGGCCAGAGGAATGAGCCGCCGTTCCCACGCCGCGACCATGCCCGCAAACTCCGCGTCACGCGCCAACAGCGCTTCCGCCTCCTGCCTTTCGGCGGGGGGAAGCGAACCAAGGGCGAATTCGGCCGCCAGCTCTTCCATGTCTTCGGGTTTAGCCATCGAGGCAGTCCTTCAACACTGTAAGACTCCGCCGCAACAGGGTCTTGATTGTCGTGGCCGGGCGCTTGTATTGGGCCGCCAGCTCATCCCGGCTCCAGCCTTGGTAATAGGCCAGCAGCACCATGTCCTGGCGCTCCTCCGGCAGCAGCTTCAGGCATTTCTTGAGCCGGCTGAGATCCATGGCCAATTCCGCCTCCGGCATGACCGGCACCGAATCGGCCGCCTCCAGCTCCTCGGCCCGCGCCGACATGCGTTCGGCGAATCGGCGCTTGAGGTCAATTGCCTGGTTGCGGGCGATGGCGGCAAGCCATGCGGTGGGCCGCAGCGACCCCGCCTCATAGGAAGAAGCCCTTTGCCAGACCTTGATAAAAGCCTCCTGCAGGGCCTCTTCGGCAAGCTCCGGCTTCTTCAAAACACAGCGCACAACCGCAAACAGCTTGCCCGATGTCAGGTCATAAAGACGGCCGAAAGCCTTTCTGTCACCATTTGCAATCATAGGTAGCAAACTGTCCAATTCGCTCTCTATGGCTTCAGAAACGTTGCTCATAACCCCACTTACGGCTCATTTCGCCCGATAGTTGCATGTTTAGGGCCCAAGATAAACGCCAGATGAACGGAACATTCAGCTTGGGTTCGAGTTTACCTCAGTATGTTGGCTTCAAGATCGAAATACACGAGAGGAAACCACATCATGATCCGCTACTCATTCTTCGTACTCACAATCCTTGGATCGGCCGCAACTGCAATTGCTGCCATCGCCCCCGCCAGTGACATGCCTCCGGCAAACGCCAAAAACGTCACGGTTATCCATATGAACCAGGCTTTCCCAGTTTACGGCCCCATCGTCGTTGAGCAATGCGCTGTCGAGAATTGCTCCGACGTTGAAGCCTGATTGAACGGCCCAGCTTAACCCGCTGGGCATCGGAACCGGGGTTTGGGAATGGCAACTTATATCCCTCCCCTCTCGTAAGGTGGTCATGACCAGCCCCCGGTTCCAAAACTCCCTCCCCAAGCACGATCCCCTGCAATGTCCTGCTTGCAACTCAAAGGCCCCGGAAATCCGGGGCCTTTTCTTTTGCTCTTCTCGCCTGGTTGGTTTTGAGCCGAATCTAAACGCCAGATGAACGGGCCATTCAGGCTCCATTCCAAAGCGGTCGGGTAATTTGTTCTTAACGCTGCACACAGTCTCTGGAGGAGACACAAAATGAAGACCCTGATCGCCACCGCAACCCTCACCAT
>Ga0307505_10003329_pt1 | contig 10170 bp, 10 predicted proteins | sample 23_S_MG_FD_202183 | JGI IMG/M metagenome (GOLD analysis project Ga0307505, IMG submission 202183) | Soil microbial communities from Populus trichocarpa stands in riparian zone in the Pacific Northwest, United States - 23_S | ecosystem: Environmental > Terrestrial > Soil > Riparian zone > Trees... | reverse complement strand
CAACAACGAGGGCACGATTACCGGCGATGTCAGTCTTTGGCGGGGCGATGACGTCCTTACCAACAGCGGGAACGGCCATGTCGAAGGCATCGTATCGATGGGCCACGGCAACGATCGTTACACGGGCTCCAGCTTAGTTGACCGCGTAACCGGCGACCAGAATAACGATGTAATCGACGGTGCCGGCGGCAATGATCTGTTGCTGGGTGGATTCGGCGCCGATCGACTGATCGGCGGCGCCGGCAACGACGGCCTTTACGGAGAATATGGCAACGACACGATTGTGACCCTCGCTGGCGACGTCGCCGATGGCGGCCCCGGCGATGATCGCATTGAACTCGGTGATTACGCTTTCCGGCAAGTCAACGGCGGGTCTGGAATTGACACATTGGTTCTGGCCGCAGGCTCCCAGACGCTCGATCTGTCGTCCGCGCTTGCAACTGGCCGCATCAGCGGGTTCGAGATCATCGAGATGCGCGCCAGCCAAGGGCTGGTTGTCCGCGCCGGCGATGTCGCCGCCATCGGGGCCGGATCGACGTTGCGGATCGACGGATCCGCCAGCGATACGGTGCAGCTGATCGGCGCATGGACGGTCGGTGCCGATACGACTGTCGGTGGCATCAGCTATCATCAATATAGTTCGAGCGGCGCAACGGTGCTGGTTCAGGCGGTCACTCTCGTTTCCATTGTCGGAACGGCGCCCGGCGGGACGATCGGCCTGTCGCCCATTGCTTCTGGTGACGCTCCGCTCGTTCCCGGACCGGCAGCTGGTCTCGATTTTGCGCCGACCGAATATCTCGTCAGCAATTATTACGTCAACGGCAGCACCACGATCGAGGAGGGGGAATCCTGGTTCGCGCTCGGCGGCGGCACCGCTGTCTATGCCGATACGGATTCGAGCATCCTGACGGTCGACGGCACACTCGCGGCTTTCAACGATAGCGGCGTCAGCATGATCGCCGTCAATTTCATGAACCTATCGCAGACGATCAACCACGGCCTGATCACTGTTGAAAGCTACGGGCCCGGGATAATTGCCGGCGATTTCCCTTATACCCAAGGCGCAGCGGCAGTTGCTGGCGGCGTTCGTTTAACCAACACTGGGATGGTCGACGCTTATTCCCTTTACGGCGTCGCAACCGGCACTGGTCGCGTTCAAATCACGCCAGCCGACACTGTAAATGCAGAGCATTATTATAGCATGGGGGCGGTCGCGGTCGTTGAAAACCAAGGCACGATCCAGGCTTTCGCCGAATACAGCTTTGCGATGGCCGTCGCCGGCAGTGCGGAAGTCACCAACAGCGGCACCATCCAAGCCGACGGCGCCAGGGGCGCTGTCGGAGTCTGGGCTTCCAACTTTGTTCATAACCTGGCTGGCGGAACGATCAGTGCGCATACCGCGGGCACCGGTACCGAGACCGCAATCCTCTTTGCGACCTTCGGCTCCGAAGTGATCAACGCCGGCGTCATTCAGGGCCGGATTGCAATCGATGTCCGGAAAGCTGAGTCGGGCTTCACACTCGTCAACAGCGGCCAGATCTACGGACATGTTCAACTCAGTCCCATTCTGGACGCCGATCGGGTCATGTTCCTGCGGCTAACGAATAGCGGGACGATCGACGGAAATGTCCTAGTCACGGAGAACGCTCAAGCGCTCACCACATTGACCTCGTGGAACGGGCAGTCACTCCAGGTCAACGACCTGGTCGTCAACTCAGGCAGGATAGTTGGAGACGTCTGGCTCGCCGCAGGGAACGATATTTACGACGGTCGAGGAGGCCAGGTCGTTGGAATCGTCGATGCAGGCAGTGGCGCGGACATTCTCCTCGGCGGCAACCTCGGCGACAGGCTGCTTGGCGGCGCCGGCAACGACACGCTGACCGGCGGGCTGGGCGCGGATACGCTGACCGGCGGCGCCGATGCCGATACTTTCCACGACACCAAGGCCGGCCTCAACGGCGACACGATCACCGACTTCGCGGTCGGCGACCGGATCGTCCTCACCGACGCGGCGCTGGCCGGCTTCACCTTCAACCTGACTGGCAGCACCCTGACCTACACGGGCGGGTCGCTGACGCTGCAAGGCGTGACCGGCCGCCTCGTCGCCCAGGCCGCGGCCGGCGGCGGGGTCGAGCTGGTGCTGGCGGAAGAAACCGTCCGCAACGACTTCAACGGCGACGGGCGCAGCGACGTCTTGTGGCGGCGCAGCGACGGGGCCTTCACCGAATGGCTCGGCCAGGCCAATGGCGGGTTCGTCAGCAATGACGCCAACGCCTTCGCCATGGTCCCCACCGACTGGCAGGTGGCCGGCAGCGGCGACTTCAACGGCGACGGCCGCGACGACGTCCTGTGGCGCCGCACCGACGGGGCGTTCACCAACTGGCTCGGCCAGTCGAACGGCGGCTTCGTCAGCAATGACGCCAACGCCTGGGCCGTGATCCCGACGAGTTGGCAGATCGCCGGCACCGGGGACTTTAACGGCGACGGACGCGACGACATCATCTGGCGCCGCGACGACGGTGCGTTCACCGAATGGCTGGGCCAATCGAACGGCGGCTTCGTCAGCAACGACGCCAACGCCTGGGCCGAGATCCCGACCAACTGGCAGATCGCCGGCACCGGCGACTTCAACGGTGATGGCCGCGACGACATCCTCTGGCGCCGCGATGACGGGGCGTTCACCAACTGGCTGGGTCAGGCCAATGGCGGGTTCGTCAGCAATGACGCCAACGCCTGGGCGGACATCCCGACCAACTGGACGATCGTCGGTACCGGCGACTTCAACGGCGATAATCGCGACGACATCATCTGGCGGCGCGATGACGGCGCCTTCACCGAATGGCTCGGCCAGGCCAATGGCGGGTTCGTCAGCAATGACGCCAACGCCTGGGCGGTGATCCCCACCAACTGGCAGGTGGCGGGGACCGGCGACTATAACGGCGACGGTCGCGACGACATCATCTGGCGGCGCGACGACGGGGCGTTCACCGAATGGCTCGGCCAGGCCAATGGCGGGTTCGTCAGCAACGACGCCAACGCCTGGCACGACGTCCCAACCAGCTGGCAGGTGCAACGCGACGAGCCCTGGATCTAGGGGCCGCGCGGCCTTGCCTGGGGCGGCAGGTGGCTTACATTAGGGCCATGGACCGGCAACTGACCGACAATGGCAAGCCCATCCCGGCCGCGCGCTTCGGCATTGGCGAGGTGGTGCGCCATCGCCTGCTCGATTTCCGCGGCGTCGTCTTCGATGTCGATCCGCAGTTTTCCAATAGCGAGGAATGGTACGAAGCCATTCCCGAGGACCTGCGCCCGGCCAAGGACCAGCCCTTCTATCACCTGCTGGCCGAGAATGCGGAGTCGAGCTACATCGCCTACGTCAGCCAGCAGAACCTCATCCTCGACGAGGAGGGCGAGGAGATTGACCATCCCGCCATCGACGGCCTGTTCGACCGCTTCGACGAGGGGCGCTACCGGCTGAAGAAGTTCCACAAGCACTAGCTTGAACTCCCGAGCAGGAAAGCTGGACGACCTGCAGCGCAGGCATCGAAGAAATCCTGTCCTACAGGGCCGAAATCTGTTTCAATTGCTCAAATCAGTGCTGTCCGGGGGACAGTGCGTTTGGGGAATGACCGATGGCCGCTCCCCTCTTCCTCCACCCGCCTCCTGCTTCCCGCCTCCTCGTGCGGGAACGCGCGTCGAGGGAGCGACTTTGGTGACTTTTGGGCGGGCTCCGAGTGCGGCTCAGAAATTGATGAAGTTGATAACCCCCGGTTGAAGGGGCCGAAGGTGAATAAGGTAACACCGAGGGTAACAACCCCCTGGTTGAAGGGGGCAAAGGTAATGAAGGTAATGATCCCCACTGCGAGGGGGGCAAAACTGGCGAACCGCACGACTTTAGTGACTCTATGGGGCCTTCGCAGCCGCCGAGATTGACACCCGCGCCTCGCTTGCCTAGTCGGCACGCTTTCCGCGCGGGGGCCTGGCCCATCGCGGCTCATCCTGGCGCGGTCACGGATTTATTGGGATAAAAGCAATGTTCGCAATCGTGCGCACGGGCGGCAAGCAATATCGCGTCGCCCCGGGAGACAAGATCGTCGTCGAGAAGCTCGCCGGGAACGCCGGCGACAGCATCAACCTCGACGACGTCCTGTTGGCCGGCGAGGGCTCCGACCTCAAATCGACTTCGGGCCTCATCGTCGCCGCCGAGATCGTCGCCCAGGCCAAGGCCGACAAAGTCACCGTCTTCAAGAAGCGCCGCCGCCACAATTACCGCCGCAAGGCCGGCCACCGCCAGCAGCACACGATCCTGAAGATCGTCTCGATCGGCGGCAAGGGCGCCGAGAAGAAGGCTGCTCCGAAGGCGGAAGGCAAGGCCAAGACCCCCGCCGCGGCCGCTGCTGCGCCTGCGAAGGAGCAGAAGGCGGCTCCCGCTCCGAAGGCGGAAAAGCCTGCAGCCAAGGCTGAAAAGGCGCCCGCGGCGGACAAGCCGAAGTCGACAAAGGATGCTGCACCTGCTAAGGCGGCGGCCAAGAAAGCTGCCCCGGCAGCCAAGCCCACGAAGAAGAAGTAACGATGGCACATAAAAAGGCAGGCGGCTCGTCGCGTAACGGCCGCGATTCGGAATCGAAGCGCCTCGGCGTCAAGAAGTTCGGCAGCGAGACCGTTCGCGCCGGCAATATCCTCGTCCGCCAGCGCGGCACCAAGTGGTACCCGGGCGACAATGTCGGCCTGGGCAAGGACCATACCCTTTTTGCTCTTTGTGACGGCCGAGTCGCGTTCCGCGACGGCAAGCTCGGACGCAAATACGTCCATATCGAGATGCCGGCAGAGGCGCAGAGCAAATAGGGACCGGTCGCTAAAGGGCCGCTCCCAGGAGGGGCAGCCCAAGGACCGCCGGACATCCGGAATCCAAAAGGGAGAAGAGGGCAGCCCCCTCCTCTCCCTTCTCTGTTTCAGAAGGGCCCAAATCTTCTCCCGATTTTGTCAAAACCGGCCGCTAGCGGCCGGCGACGAGGAGAAGGTGAATGTTCGCGAGGACCGAGCGGCTGCTGTTAAGACCGGGCTGGGCCGAGGACGCCCCGGCGCTGGCCAAGGCAATCGCCGACGAAACCATCGTCCGCAACCTGGCGAGCGCCCCCTGGCCCTTCGCCCTGCGCGATGCCGAGGCGCATCTCGCCGCGCCGCGTGATCCGCTGCTGCCCTCGCTGCTGATCTTCGAGCGGACCGACGGCGAGCCGCTGCTGGTCGGCTCGTGCGGCCTTGGCCGGCGGGCGTCCGGCGCCGTCGAGCTCGGCTACTGGATCGCTCGTCCACATTGGGGGCAAGGCTTCGCCACCGAGGCCGGGCAGGCGCTAGTCGCCATGGCCCGCGCTCTGCGCCTGGCACGGCTCGAGGCGTCGCACTTCCTCGACAATCCGGCGTCGGGCCGGGTGCTGGAGAAGCTTGGCTTCCAGTCGACCGGCATGATCGCGCCGCGGCTAAGCTGCGCTCGCGGCGTCGAGATTCCGGCACGCTATTTCCGGCTGGAGCTGGCGGCAGTGGCAGCGGGTAGCGAGGCGCTGGCCGCCTAGGCGGTTCTGGCGCCGCGCACCGCTTTAGCCGGTGCCTGGCCATAGTCGCCGGCAAGGTCGAAGCCGGCGATCAGGTGCCGGTCGTCCTCGTTCCAGGGATGGAAGCCGGGGAGGAAATATTTTGCCCAGGCGCTGAAGATCTTCCGCATCATGCCCGGCCGCACCCACATGTACCAAAGCAGGCCGGCCCACGCCCTGGGGCCCGTGATGCCGTCCTGGCGAAGCAGCTCCAGCGAGCCCAGGGTGCGGTCGACGATGAAGTTGCGGGTGACCAACAGCATCACCTTGGCTTTCACCTTCCAGCGTTTGGATGCCGGCCAGTCGCGGGTGGCGAACAGCCAGGTGTCGTAAGCGACGCCCTTGTGCTCGATCTCCTCGGCGGCATGCCATTTCCACAGCGCCGCCGATTCCGCTTCGGCCTGGCCGAGATGGCGCGAGTCCTTGAGCAATTCATGGGCAAGGATGGCGGTGAAATGTTCGAGAGCCATGGTCGCGGCGAGCGCCGCGATCGGTGGGCGCTCCTTGACCAGGCCGAGCCGCCAGTGGACCCGCTCCTCAAGGGGCGTCAGGTCGTAGCCAGCCTCCATCGCCGCCTTGTTGAACACGGCATGCTCGCGGCTGTGGATCGCTTCCTGGGTCGTGAAGGCCTGGATTTCCTGCGCCAGCCGCGGAGGCGCGCCGTCGCGATAGCGGCGGACGCTCTCGACGAAGAAGGCCTCGCCTTCCGGAAAAGTCGCCGACAGCGCATTATAGAGCGCCGTCGCAATCGGATTGCCGCCATTCCACCAGCGCGCCGGCCGGGCATCGCGAACGAACTTTCGGTCGCGCGGCGTGATGGTCAGGTCGTGCGGGGTCACGGAACGGGTCGCACTTGCAGCAGTCACGGGGTTCCTCCAATCAGGCAAACCACAGGATGATAGTTACTTACATGAATGTCAATAAGTCATGAATATGGCGCGTCGTCGGCTGAGCCCGGATGAAAGCCGGGCCGCCGCGATCGGCGCCGCGCGCCAGCTGTTGCTCGAAGCCGGACCGCAGGCGGTGACGTTGAAGGCGGTCGCCGACAAGATCGGCCGTACCCATGCCAATGTGCTTCACCATTTCGGTTCGGCGGCCGGCCTCCAGGCGGAGCTTGCGCGCTCGATCGCCGAGGAGGTGACAGCGAAGGTGGCGACCAGCGTCGAGCGCGCCCGGCAGCACCAGACCGATGCCCGCGAGATCGTCGACCAGACGTTCGATGCCTTCGGTCGGGGAGGCGCCGGCGCGCTTGCAGCATGGATGATCCTGTCCGGCAACCGCGACGCCCTTGACCCGATTCTCGACGCCATCCGTGCCTTAGTGACCCAGCTCTCCGTCGAGCATGAAGACCATCATGTGCCCGACAGCACCTTGTGGCTGGTGCTGCTCGCGCTTGGCGATTCGCTGCTCGGCGGACCGATCGCCTCGGCCTTGGGCCTCGACCGCGACACCGCCCGAAAGATCGCTGCCGACGCCCTGCGCGCCCAGATCGACGCCCGCCATCCGCCTAAACAGCTGTAGCCTGCTCCGGGCGAAGGTTCTCAAATCCCGCCGCACAGGCTAGGCGCCGCGGATGCATTTTCTCGACCAGGCCAAAATCTTCGTCCGCTCCGGTGCGGGCGGCCCCGGGGCGGTCAGCTTCCGGCGCGAGAAGTACATCGAATATGGCGGCCCCGATGGCGGCGCTGGCGGCAAGGGCGGCGACGTCGTCTTCGAAGCCGTGCCCGGACTGAATACGCTGATCGACTTTCGCTACACGCAGCATTTCCGCGCGCCCCGCGGCAAGGGCGGGGCCGGGTCGAACCGGACGGGCGCCGGCGGCGACGACCTGGTCATCAAGGTCCCGGTCGGCACCCAGATCCTCGCCGACGACGAGGAGCGCAGCCTGCTCGCCGACTTCACCCATGAGGGCCAGCGCATCGTCCTCTTGAAAGGTGGCGACGGCGGGCGCGGGAACGCCAGCTACAAGACATCCACCAACCGCGCGCCCCGCCAGCACCAGACGGGCTGGCCGGCTGAAGAAATGTGGGTCTGGCTTCGGTTGAAGCTGCTTGCCGACGTCGGCCTGGTCGGACTGCCGAATGCCGGCAAGTCGACCTTCATCAACGCCGTCACCAATGCCCAGGCCAAGGTTGGCGCCTATGCCTTCACCACCCTCCGGCCGCAGCTTGGCGTGGTCAATCACAAGGGCCGCGAATTCGTCATCGCCGACATTCCCGGATTGATCGAAGGCGCCGCTGAAGGCGCCGGGGTCGGCGACCGCTTCCTCGGCCACATCGAGCGCTGCCAGGTGCTGCTGCACCTGGTCGACGCAAATGATGAGGACATCGCCGCCAGCTATCGCGTCGTTCGTGACGAGCTCAATGCCTATGGCGCGGGCCTCGCCGACAAGCCGACGGTGCTGGCGCTCAACAAGGTCGACACGCTCGACAGCGAATTGACCGATGCCCTGTCGGCGGAACTGTCCGAAGCCAGCGGCTGTCCGGTGCTTCCGGTGAGCGCTGCCGGCGGAATGGGGATCGAGCCCGTGCTCGACGCGCTGATCGAGCGGCTGCATCGCCAGGCGGTCGAGGACGACGGCCCGGCCGAGCCCATCGAATGGTCGCCGGTTTGAGGATCGCTGTCACCGGCGGTACCGGCTTCGTTGGCTCGCGGCTTCTGTCTGCGCTCAAGGAAGGCGATCATCAGGTGCGGGCGCTGACTAGGCGGCCCCAATCTGATGAAGGCGGGATTGCCTGGATTGCCGGCTCCCTTGAGGATTCGGAATCGCTCGCCCGGCTCGCCGAGGGCGCCGAGGCGCTCATCCACGTCGCCGGTACCATCAATGGCGACGCGGCCGGGTTCGAAGCGGGCAATGTCGCAGGCACGGCGGCGGTGCTGAATGCCGCCAGGGCGCAGCGCGTGGCGCGCTTCGTCCACGTGTCCTCGCTCGCGGCGCGCGAGCCGCAACTCAGCCGCTACGGCGCGTCGAAGGCACGGTCCGAGGCCCTCGTCCGCGCTTCCGGACTCGGTTTCTCGATTGTCCGGCCGCCGGCCGTCTATGGGCCGGGTGATCGCGAAACGCTCGACCTGTTCCGGATGGCGAAGCGAGGCCTCGTCCTGCTGCCGCCCAGGGGCCGCCTGTCCCTGATACACGCCGACGACCTGGCATCGCTGCTGATTGCCCTGGCCTCGGCCAAGGACCCGCCCGCGCTCATCGAGCCCGACGACGGCAAGCCGGGCGGCTGGACGCACCGCGAATTCGCCGCCGCCCTTGGCGAGGCGGTCGGCCGCCGCGGCGTGGCTTTGTCCATGCCCCGTGCCGCGTTGCGCATCGGAGCCATGCTCGACGGGCTCGTCCGCCGCGGACGCGCCAAGCTAACGCCGGACCGCGTCGCCTATTTCTGTCACCCTGATTGGGTCGCCAACCCTGATCTGGCGGCGCCGGGCGCACTTTGGAGGCCAGCCATCGGCACGCTCGATGGCCTCAAGGCAACGGCGGAATGGTATTCAGAACACCGCCTGCTTTAAGCTCCAGGAATATCTTCAGGAGCAAGGCTCCGAAGGTGATCACCAGGCCGACCAAGAACAAGGTGTAGCTCCAATAGAGCCACCGGTACTTGTCGGAGCGCAGCGTACAGCCATGGTCGTAAATGTCCTTGGCCAGCCGCCGGTACGTTTCCTCTTCGGACGACAGGATCTTGATCACCTGGTCGATATATTCCTCGCGGCTGATGTTCGCGTAGCTGCCGAAGAACATGATGTTGACGTTGTTCGGATCGAGCTTGAACTTCGGCAGCCGGTTGGGGCGCACGGTAAGCACACCGAGCACCGTCGCGGCGAACGAGAAGAAGGTGAGGACGAGCAAGGGGAAGGTCGCCTTGCCGGTCGCGACGTCGCCGATCGACAAGGAGAAGACGACAAAGCTGGCGCCCATCAGGATCGACGCCTTGTTGTCGGCCATTTCCGACAGGGCCCAATTGCCTTCGTAGGCGGCGACCAGGAGGTTGTGCACCTCCTTGGGGAATTCGTAATCGGGATGGCCGGTGCCCAGCATCCTGCGCTCGTCGGGGCTGAGGGGTGCCTTGATGACCGCCGGCTCCTGTTTATCCATCGTTCCCACCGCCTCTTTTGCGCCCCATTCGATTGCGAAAGGCGTGGCCGCTGACTAGGACGCCGCCATGACCGATCGCGATCAAGTACTGGCCAAGGTACTGGCCCTCATCGAACCGTTCAACAAGAAGGGAATCGCAGTCGAGGAAACGACGCGATTTGCCCAGGACCTCGAATGGGACAGCCTGACGGTGCTCGACTTCGTGGCCAATGTCGAAGACGAGTTCGACATCGTCATCACCATGAACCAGCAGGCGGAGATCGAGAATGTCGGCCAGCTGGCCGACGCGGTCGGCGCGATCCAGAACGGCTGATGAGCGACCTCTTCTCCAAGTTCGATCCATTGATCGAGCAGCGCGAGACGTTGCTGTCGACGGGCCTCACCGACCCCTTCAACCTGGTCATGGAGCGGGTGGAATCGCCGACCGTCGCCATCTGCAACGGTCGCCGCACCATCCTGCTCGGCACCTACAATTACATGGGCATGACT
>Ga0307505_10003328_pt1 | contig 10170 bp, 12 predicted proteins | sample 23_S_MG_FD_202183 | JGI IMG/M metagenome (GOLD analysis project Ga0307505, IMG submission 202183) | Soil microbial communities from Populus trichocarpa stands in riparian zone in the Pacific Northwest, United States - 23_S | ecosystem: Environmental > Terrestrial > Soil > Riparian zone > Trees... | reverse complement strand
GCTATGTCGGCAACGGAGTCGCGACCGCGAACCTTGCCGGCCGGGTGCTCGCCGATCTCATCACGGGCACGCAAAGCGAGATCACAACGTTGCCCTGCGTGAATCATCGTTCGCCGAACTGGGAGCCGGAACCATTCCGGTATCTGGGGGTGCATTATATCCAGCGCGCCTTCTGGAATATCGATCAGAAGGCGGAGCGCACCGGTGTCCCGCCGAGCGGCAAGTCAATTGCCGAAAGGCTCAAGCGGCATTGATTCAGCCGAAGCGTTCGGCGGAGCGGACCCGTGCCTTCTCCGCCTCGACCTCGCGGTTGCGTGGAGGGCTGTTCGTTTCCAGCGAGTCGATCAGCCGGCGTGCAGCCTTGGTGACATCCTTGATGGCGCGGTCGAATGCGACCTTGTTTGCCTGGGAAGGATGCGTAAACCCACTCAGCTTACGGACGAACTGCTCCGCCGAAGCGCGGATCTCGTCATCTGATGCGGGCGGCTCAAAATTGAAGAGGGTTCGAATATTGCGGCACACGATCGTTCTCCGTCGTCATTGCCCTATCCATTTAGGAACGGCCGTAGACCGGCACCAGCTCGCCGCGACCAACCCTATTTTCCGGTGATGCAAGGAACATGATCGTTTCGGCGACTTCTTCGACCTTGGGCCAATTCTCGAAGTGCGCCTTCGGCATCGCGGTCCGGTTCGCCGGCGTATCCACGATGGAGGGCACGACTGCGTTCACGAGAATGCCTTCTTTCGCCACTTCCTCGGCAAGCGCCTCGGTGAGGGCGGCCACTCCCGCCTTGGTGGCCGCGTAGGCAATAGAGCCCGCTCCGCTGCGCGGCTCAATCGCGGGCCGGGCGGCGACATTGACGATGCGCCCGCCGGCGCCGTTTGAAGTCATGGTGCGCACCGCGGCGCGGCAGCAAAGGAAGCAGGTTACGAAATTCAATTCGATCTGCTGCATCAGTGCTGTCTTGTCGGTCTCGGTGATCTTGGAGGCCGCATATCCACCGGCGAGGTGTATCGATGCCCACAAGGCCGGGACACCCCCGTACAGCTTATCGACGCCCGCCTCGTCGGAAAGCGAACCGGTGGTGACGAGACGCACATTGGGATGCGAACGATGCGGGAAGGAGCGGGCGCTCGCATCGCTCTTGGTCGGTACGTGGCAAACCGCACCGTTTCCGAGCAGCGCGCCAACGACGGCTGATCCGAGTGCACCGGTTCCTCCGGTGATGACAACGTGCCGTTTGTCGAAGTCCATAGTTGCCCCTGTCACGCGACCTGCTGAGCATCCGGCAGACCTTCGAAGCTGTTCGAAGGGTGCGGGATTTGGGTTAGTCTATATTGCTTGACCGCTCGATCAACGCGTCGACGAAAGTAGACGAACCGAGAGCCGAGGAGGGCGACCAATGGTCAAACCAATTCTGATCAACGGCAAGTTCGTCGAGGCGCTATCGAACTCAGCAATCGACGTGCGCAATCCAGCGACGCTCGATGCATTGGGCAGCGTTGCGGCCTGCGGCGAAGCCGACATCAATGCCGCCGTGAAAGCGGCGCGCGCAGCCCAACTCGCTTGGTGGCGCACGTCCGGAGTTGAAAAGGCCGAGATGATGCATGAGATCGCCCAGCGTATCCGCGCGAAGCAAAAGGCGATTGCCACCACGATGACACAGGAGACGGGAAAACCCCTGATCGAGTCGGTCGATTGCGTGAAGTGGGTAGCGGAAGCATTCGATTACTTTGCCGAGGTTGGACGCTCCGCGCAGGGGCATACCGTGGCGCCAGGAGCTGCGCATCAAGTCAATTTCGTGCGGAAAGAGCCGTATGGGGTCGTGGCCTGTATCGCACCGTTCAACTTTCCGCTGCTCTTGATGGCATGGAAAGTCGCCCCGGCGATTGCCGCCGGCAATACTGTGGTTTGCAAACCGCCGCATCAAAATCCGCTCGCCGGACTTCTGATGGGCGAATGTTACGACGTGTTGCCGCCTGGCGTAATCAACATCGTGACGGGCGGCGGCGATACCGGTAAAATTTTGCTCAATCATCCCGATGTTGACATGATCGCCTTCACGGGATCGACCGCAGTCGGCAAACAGATCGCGGCGACGGCGGGAGCACAGCTCAAGAAGATCAACCTCGAGTTGGGTGGAATCGATCCACTCCTGGTTCTGGAGGACGCAGACCTCGACGTAGCGGTGCCGGGAGCGGTTTGGGCGCGGCTTCTGAACGCGGGGCAGGTTTGCACGTCCTCAAAGCGCATCTATGTGGTCGAGCCACTCGCGCAGGAGTTCACGAAGCGGGTCGTGGAGCACGTAAAGACGCTGAACGTCGGCAATCCCATGGATCAGAAGACGGATATGGGGCCGCTGATTTCCGCCGACGCCGTCGACAAGCTGGAGAAACAACTGGCGACGGTGCTCGGTGAGGGAGCCAAGCTGCTTCACGGAGGCGCGCGTTTTCAGCCGGACGGTCTGAAGGGGCACTTCTTCCAGCCAACGGTGGTGGCGGGCGTAAAGCATGGTGGCATTGCCACTACGGAGGAACTGTTCGGGCCGGTGATTTCGATCTTCTACGTCAAGGATGCGGATGAGGCGATCGAGAAGGCGAACGACTCCGAGTACGGCCTGGGGGCGACCGTGTTCACGAAGAATCTCGAACTTGCAATGAAGGCGATGGAGAATATTAAGGCGGGGAGCTTCTGGATCAACGACCCCCTAGCAGACAACAATGCAGCTCCATTCGGGGGAATGCGTCATAGCGGTATCGGGCGCGAGCTGGGCGCCGAGGGCCTCGATGCCTTCCGCGAACCCAAGCACGTGCATCTCGATTACGTGCAGGAGCGGAAGCCGGACTGGTTTCCCTACGCGAAGCGGCAGATAGTTTAACGGATTATTCTTCCGGCGAGCGATCAGCGACGAGATCGGCCATGACTGCCGAGGTGCCGGTGCCCTGCGCGCGGAGACCGCTCACGACGCCCGCGCGATCCGCTTCCGGCCGATTCTGGCTCACCTTCCATTTGCCTTCGATGCGGTCGATCGGAATCTCGATGCCGACGATCGCCTTTAGTTGCATGTGGATGAAGTCCGCAGGGGCGTCATCCACTTTCCACGGAGTGGAAAACGCATTCTCGTTGGCGTTCGTCAGGTCTTCGACATTGCGGCGCAGCCAGTCTACATCGTCGATCACTCGCGGCCGACCCCAAGCGTGAACCGTGGCATAGTTCCACGTCGGTACGACCTTGCCGCTCTCACGCTTCGTCTCGTACCAGGATGGCGTGACGTAGATCTGCGGTCCCTGAAATACGGTCAGGCACTCGCGGCTTGGATCCAGTTCGCGCCAGTGCGGGTTGGCGCGGGCGACGTGACAACGGAGCGTGCCACGCTCCGACGCGTCGGCATGCAGCACGAACGGGATGGCGTTCGCGGTCAGTCCATTCGGACCCGTGCTGATGAGCAGGCCGAGGGGATGCGCACACATCAAGGCGTGCTGAACCTCGAGCCGATCCTCGCGGAATAGCGGCGGACGATACATCAGTCGTGATCCAGATTGGCGGCCATGACAGGCCGCCCCTTAAGTCCACCACGATCGCGCATGGGAGGTTTTTCTCCGGCGTCGACGAGCTTGCGAGCCATATCCAGGCAGCGCTCGGCAAGGGCTTCTGCGCCGCGAGCCAGCGCTTTGGAATCCCGGATGATGCGGCAGTTGTTCTCCATATCTTCGTGCGACCAGCCGCGCGAGTGCGCGATATAGGGGAATTTAGGAAACTGAAACCCGAGTTCGCCGAAGAAGCTGAGCATCTGACCGGCGACGCCCTGAATGTTGTCCTGGCCGCCGACGATGATGAAGCCCGCGACCTTGTTCATGATGATCTGTTCTTCTTGGGTGGCGACATCCACCTGTACGCAATTCAGGCGCTCGACCATCTTGTAGTAGAGCGAGGACGGCGCACCCCATCGGATCGGCGTTGCTACGATGATTGCGTCAGCCCAGTGCACAAGCGCCTCGTAGATCTGATCGAGTTGGTCGGACGGATCCATTTGGGTGATGGAGCAGGGCCAGGTGCAGGCATGGAGGCTTTTCGAGAAGTAGCCCTCGCAGTGTCGGAATTTCAGATCGTTCAGCCGGATCATTCTGGTTTCGGCACCGGCATTCTTTCCCGCGGTGAGCGCGTGATGCAGCAGGTGATCGGAACCCGAAAAACGCGGCAGGTCGTGGTTCATCACGGTTGTAGAGATTCCCGCAAGACGCAACGGACCGGGCTGACGCTTTGGATCGCGCGCGAGCGGATGCGGTTCGTGAGGATGCTTGTGTCGCCTGGTCGGATTGGCGATATCGACGAGCACGCGGCCGCCTTCCACTTTCACTGGAAACGCCGGTACCTTATCGTCTTCGAAACCTGGTTCACCGAGCCCCGTCCGACAATGAAATTTCCAGCCATGCCATGGGCACTGGATGTAGCCGGCTTTGTCGATGCGGCCGTCGCCGAGCGGTCCGCCTACGTGATTGCACGCGTTTGAGACGGCGCCGAATTCGCCGTCGCGAAAGGAAAGCGCGATCAGCGTGCTCTTTGCCCTGATCGGCTGCAGTTCCGTGTGCCGCAGGTGGTCGGCGGCGCCGAGATCAATCCATTCGGGGGGGCGAGCCATATCGCTTTCCTCACATTCTAAGCCACGTCGATCGTCGCGGGCGTGCCGGGCGGCAGCGGGCGGGGATCAACTTCGATCCGGCCGTCGCGCATCCGCACCTTGTAAGTCACAAGCCTCTCCGTGAAAGGCGGCGGGGCGCAGCCGTCGGCGAGGCGGTACTGATAGCCGTGCCACGGGCACGTGACGAGCCCATCAATGATACAGCCTTCGCCGATCGGGCCGTTCTGGTGTGCGCAAAGGTTCGATAGCGCGCCAATCGTGGTGCCGTCCCGATAGATGGCGATGCGTTCGCCTCCGGTCGCCGAAACGATTGTTGCTCGCTTGTCTGCGATCGAGTCCGGCGTACCGACGTCGATCCAGCCTGCGCTCGGCGCGATGCCGGTATCGCCGCGCAGTTCGCGCCAGCCGGCGACGATGTGCAAACCGCTAACGATCGAGAGCGATGCGCCGAGCATCAGCGGGATCAGTGGGCTGTGGTCGCGCTGCATAATGCCGAGCGCGACGTGGACGACGACGAGTCCATACGCGACATACACGAGCATGTGCAGGGTCTTCCAGACGGGCGGGCGCAGGAAACTCAGCCAATAGTCGTGGCTCGTGGCAGCCATCAGGAAGAAGATCGCGAGCGCCGCGATACCCAGCGTCTTGAATGGGAAGCCAATGAACCTGAAGTAGTTGTCCCACGCGGTCAGTTCGGCGACGAGGCTCGGCAGCGCATCCTGCGCCGCGAACCACTGCACCATCGACAACCCATGCGCAGCAGCGATGAAAAAGAACAGGACACCAAAATGGCGGCGATTGTAGAGGACTGGAAGGAAGCGTGGATTGAGACGCGCGAGGGGGCCGATGCAGAGGATGAAGGTCAGCATCAGAAATGCACAGGTGCCGAAGGCGCGGATGCGGAGGTCGATCCATTCGACGTTGCTTTTTGGCGGCGCGAGTAAGGAAGTGATCCAAAGGAATCCGACGAGATACGCGGCCACGCTGGCGAGCAATATCCCATCGTAACGATACTTGGCCGAATTCCACTGAACAGCCTGAAATCCTGTGCTCACCGGCTGAGCTCCTGCGGGGCCGATGCAGCCGTGCCTTCAGCGGGCGGGCGCAGAGCCAGTGCCATGACGAACGCGACGCCAACCGCGAAAATCAGCACAGGCCATATCAAACGGTGAAGGCGGCGATGACCTCGGGTCATGATTGCGGACGGGCTGTCAGCCAGCGACGCAGGATGAGTGGCCAAAGCGCGACGGAGGCGGGGAAAAGCAAGATTCGGGCGCCGGTGGATACATCTGCCGGGCGTTCAAGAGCACGGGTCACGCCGAAACAGACAAATGCGGAGCCAACCGCAAGCCCTGTCAGAAGGTACAGCGCAAACGCATAGACCAGAATGGTGCCGAGCGTCATGCCGCGACCCCCCGCGTCAGCCGAGCCAGTCAATGCTGCCCGAGCGCGGTCCGCATTACAACCAGCGGATATTGCTAGTCAATTTCCAGGCGGTGAAATCGTCCGTGACGGAAGACGTAATAGGGGACGGGCGGATTCCCACGTGCGCTGAAGCGTTTTTCGATCTCGATCAGCACCGTCTTGCTGATCGTCGGCATGTCGGGGCTAACCTTGGCGGCAGACAGCGGAAGCCATTTGAGTTCGACGAATTCCCCGTCCGGACCGGAAGGATCGGCGAGTTCTGCAGCAACGTCGGAGCGATCGACGATGAAGAAGCGGGTATCGAAGCGGCGCGTGCGCCCGGGAGGAGTAGTCGCGCGCGCGACGAAGGTGAGGCGCGACAAATCCGGAAGCACACCGGTCTCGTAGAACGTTCTCCAATCGGACGGGCAGGAACGGATCTTACCGGCGGGCTTGTGTTTGCGGCCGATCACCAACCCCGTTTCCTCGAGTGTTTCCCGCAAGGCGGTAAGCGCCAGCGTGCGCCCCTTGTTCTTGGCCCGCTCCGGCATCCCAAACAAGAGACGACGCTCACAGAGTCTCTTTAGCGTGCCGAGTGATTGCATGCGCGCGTCAGAACGCTCCATGCGACCACCAGGAAACACGAATTTCCCTGCCATGAAGGCGTGCCGCTCGTGGCGCCTTCCGACCAGTACGTGCGGTTCGCCGGGCGTGCGGTCGATGACGATGAGAGTTGCTGCGTCGCGCGGACGAATCTTGCGAACCTTGCCCGGATTGTCTTCGATGCGCTCAACGCGCGTCAGGTGTTCGGCTAGTTCACTCATCGATCCGTCCCGTCCGCTGCGCGGCCAGGACGGCATGTTCCTCGACGTTAGAAGGGCTGTCAAAACCGTGCATGCGCAGCGCCCACTGCATCCCGACGATCGCGCCTTTGACCGGCTGCAATAGCGCGAGCGACAAACCGATTATCAGCGGAATCCAGAGCAGAAGGTGGATCATGTAGTCGGGGCGGAACGCCGTCTCGACCGCAAAGGCAGCAGGCACGACGATGTGGCCGACGATCGTGATGACGATGTAGGCCGGCATGTCATCGGCGCGATGATGATGCAGATCCTCGCCGCAAGCCGGGCAATGATCGGCGACCTTCAGGAATTTGCGGAACAGGCTGCCGTGCCCGCAGGCGGGGCAACGGCCGCGCAGGCCATTCAGGAAAGCAGGCAGGAATTCGCGTGACATGTTTTGAGCAAATTACCGGTGTCGAGCAGAACGTACGCGCTGGCGGCGGCCTTTGCGATCCCGGGGCGTCGGTTTGCCGCGGACTTTACCGCCCGATTTTCCTCGGGCTTCATGCTTGTGGCGAGAGCGCTGGTCATAACGCCCCTCCGAAAGCATCTCGAAGCGCAGTGCGCCGGCGGCAGGAATTGCTTCAACCAGCTTCACTTCTACCGTGTCGCCTAGCCGATGTGTTTCTCCGCTACGCTCGCCGACCAGCGCGTGAAGATTCTCCTCGTAGCGGAAATAGTCCGCGCCGAGCGTGCGCGCGGGAATGAACCCATCGGCCCCGGTATCGTCGAGCTTAACGAACAGTCCCGAACGCGTTACGCCCGAAATTCGGCCACGGAAGGTCGCGCCGATACGATCCGCGAGGAAGTTCGCGATCAGGCGATCGACGGTCTCGCGTTCGGCCGCCATCGCGCGGCGCTCGGCGGCAGAGACCCGCGCGCCAATCTCGGCGAGCGATTCAATCGTGGTGTCAGGCAAGCCGTCGCTGCCGAGAGCGAGTCCTCGAATGAGAGAACGATGGACAACAAGATCGGCGTAGCGGCGGATGGGTGAGGTGAAGTGGGCGTATCGCCTGAGCTGCAGGCCGTAGTGCCCGTAATTTACAGCATCGTAAGCCGCCTGCGCCTGGCTGCGGAGGATCACTTCGTGCACGAGCCGCTCGTTGTCGGTTCCCTGCACGCGGTGGAGGATGCGGTTGAAGTCGCGGGGGCGCAGTTCGTTCGACGGCGGGAGTTTATGGCCGAGGCTCGCCAGAAATTCGCGGAGCGCGGCGACCTTTTCCATCGCGGGTGCGTCGTGCACGCGATAGAGCAGCAACGTTCGACGCGCCTCGCATGTTTCGGCGGCAGCAACGTTCGCGAGGATCATAAACTCCTCGATGAGACGGTGCGCATCAAGCCGCGCCGGCGACACTACGCGATCGACCAGTCCATGTGCACCGAGCACGATCTTGCGCTCGGGGATGTCGAGTGCGAGCGGTTCGCGCGCGTCACGTGCCTTCGCGAGTACGTGATAGGCGTTATAAAGCGGTTGCAAAATGGAATCGAGGATCGGCTTTGTCGTCGGGTCGGGGTTTCCGTCGATCGCTGCCTGCGCCTGTTCATAGTGCAGCCGCGCGTGCGAACGCATCATAATGCGGTGAAACGAATGTCGCCGCTTGCGACCGTCGGCGTCGATCACCATGCGTACCGCCATGGCCGCTCGATGTTCATCCGGTCTTAGCGAACAGAGATCGCCGGAAAGCCGCTCGGGCAGCATCGGCACGACACGGTCGGGAAAATAAACGGAGTTGCCGCGCTCGAGCGCCTCGCGATCGAGCGCTGAGCCGGGTGTCACGTAATGCGCAACGTCCGCGATCGCGACGGTGAGGATGAAGCCGCCCTTGTTCCCGGGGTCGGTATCGCGGACCGCAAATACCGCATCGTCGTGGTCCTTGGCGTCGGGCGGATCGATGGTGATCAGCGGCAGTGTTGTCCAGTCCTCACGCTTGTCCATGCCGGCTGGGCGCGCAGCCTCGGCCTCGGCCAATGTTTCGCGCCGGAAGACGTTCGGAATGCCGTGGACGTGAATAGCGATCAGGCTCACCGCGCGCTCGCTCTTGACCGAGCCGAGACGCTCCCGAACCCGAGCGATCGGCAGACCGTAAGCGCGCTCCGGCATCAGATCGACTGAAACGAGATCGCCATCCTCGGCCCCGCCCTCGGCACCAGGCGGGATCTGAAATTCGCGGCCGAGACTTTTTTTGTCGACGGGGGAAAGCCGCCCGCCCTGAAGTTGCTTGCGGAAGATGCCGATCGCCTGGGCGCGTGCTTTCTCCAGCACACGCATGACGCGGCCCGTGTGGCTCGCCGCATCGCCGGCTTCATTCTTTGCGGTGCGCACCAGCACGCGGTCACCGATGCCCGGCGCGGGGCCGGGTTCTGGGCGCCGTCCAAACTCAAGGCGTATACGGGGCGGCGAGCCGTCTTCGCTCTCGTCCCATTCGACGGGGGTCGCGAGTAGTTCGCCGTCGCTGTCGCGGCTCGTGATGTCAACAACGACGACAGCCGGCAGTTCGCCCTTCACGTGCAGGTGGCGGCGCCGGCCGCCGAGCTGTCCGCCCTCGCGCATCTCGCGCAGCAAGGCATTCAGTTCCCGTTTGCCGACTGCGTCGAGCCGAAACTGGCGGACGATCTCTCGCTTGTTCACATCACCGCCGCGCTCCTGGATGAAGGCGAGCAACTGCTCGCGCGCCGGTGCGGCGGATGATTTAGGCTTGCGGGATTTTCTTGGTTTTTTGGACAATGATGGATTCCGTAGAAATGCAGTTGTATCAAGAATTGCGCGTTTCCGCCGGTTCAGTGCAACTCTCGAAAATCGTAGTGGTCGCGGATGCTGGTATTGAAATAGCGGCCGCGTGACTCGGCGACGAGAAAGTGTCGATAGATGGGGGCGGGGACGTCGAAATAGACGTATCTTCTTCCCGTCGTGAACGTGACGAACAGCTGTTGCCGGTCGGACTGATAATCGATCCGTTCGATGGCTGAAGATTCAACCTGCGGCATGTCGCGCTCCTCGTTTTACTAACGCGGGAGCGGCTTAAGGGTTCTTGCATTCAGGACGATCGCTCGCCCGTTCGGCGGCCGACGCTATTCGGCTGCCTCATCGGGAGCTTTCGAGGGCGCTTCGTCCGTCCCGGCAACCGCGTCCTTGCCCTTCTTACCAGGCGTTTTCTTCTTGGCCGCTTTCTTGGGCCCAGACCTCTTCTTCGGCTTGGGCGCGTTTTCGCCGGTTGCGCCGGAGGTCTCGCCAACGTCGGCGCCCTTGGCTTTTTTCTTCGCGGGCGATTTCTTGCCACCCGCTT
>Ga0307505_10003327_pt1 | contig 10172 bp, 11 predicted proteins | sample 23_S_MG_FD_202183 | JGI IMG/M metagenome (GOLD analysis project Ga0307505, IMG submission 202183) | Soil microbial communities from Populus trichocarpa stands in riparian zone in the Pacific Northwest, United States - 23_S | ecosystem: Environmental > Terrestrial > Soil > Riparian zone > Trees... | reverse complement strand
AAGCGGTATCGTATACGCTCCTAACTCCATGTCGTTCGAACGATTGAAGCGAGAAATCGTTCTTAGGATTGAGAAGCAAATCGGGTTACGCTTCGTTTAAGCCTCGTGAAGCAAGGGGAGTCTCACCCGTGAGCGTAATGGAGACAATCCAGAACGGATTCGCCTCCTTAGCCGCCAAGACAAGTGCGGCGGCGGGAAGCGTGTGGGCATTCACGGTTGCCGTGCTCACAATCGTGGTGTGGGCGATGATGGGCCCCGTCTTCGGATTCTCCGAAAACTGGCAGCTCCTTATCAACACCGGGACAACAATCGTAACGTTTCTCATGGTGTTCATCATCCAGCAAGCGCAGAACCGGGAGATGCGCGCGGTCCAGGTAAAGCTAAGTGAGTTGATCGCGGCACATGTTGGAGCATCGAACCGACTTATCGACGTAGAGGGTTTATCGGACACCGAATTGGAGCTCTTGTACAAACGCTACCAACGACTTGCAGAGACTGCGGGCCGTCTTACGGCCGGCGCCAAAACGAGCGTTGACGATGCGGTCGGGGAGGAGGACCGGAGCCGGTAGCGAAGGCAGTGTGGATTTTGGCCGCTTTGTATTGCGTTTGAACGACAGAGACTATACTATTTAACAATAGAAATCACAATCCGGGAGCCGCGTCGGCTCAAGCCACTTCAACGGTGAGGGGTGAGGGGCCGTCGGTTAAGCTGATGTGATTGCGAGGAGCATAACGTTATGCCAGCAATCCGAGTTCTCCTGATCGAAGACAATCGCTTGTTGCGCGATGGCGCCACATCCATCCTAAACGAGCAGGCCGACATCAAAGCAATCGCTGTGGGCGGTACGAATGGCGACGCCCTTGCGAAGGCGCGATCATTCAAGCCGAATGTTGTGTTGCTGGATTTAGGGCTGAGAAATTCGAACAGCCTTCGAATTGTGCAGTCGCTACGCAAGGAGTTCCCCAAGACTGAAGTCATCGTGATGGATCTGATACCGGCACACGCCGACGTCGCATCGTATGTCAAAGAGGGCGTCGCCGGTTTTATCCTGAAAGACGCCACTCTCAACGACTTCCTCAATACCATCCGCACTGTTGCCAAAGGTGTCAAAGTTCTTCCGCCGCCCCTGGCAAGTTCGCTCTTCTCGCATATCGTCGAGCACGCCTTGCAAAGCGGAAGCCCCAGCAAGATCATAAGCTCGGTTAAATTGACCAAACGCGAAACGGAAGTGATCGCACTGATCGCCAAAGGACGAAGCAACAAGCAGATCGCCGAGACGATGTTCATCGCCGTTCACACCGTTAAAAGCCACGTGCATAATATCCTCGATAAGCTCGCACTTCACACCCGTCTCGAACTCGCGCATTACACGTTTGAGAATGAAGAGGCGTCGGCCGCGACGAGGTAAGCTCCGGCTGCGAATCAGTCCGCCAGCAGAGCTACTGGATTTTCAATCCAACGAGCGAGTGCGTAATTGCCCGTCCTGTCGTATCACTCCCTATAAGTAGTCCGGCGATCGCGATAGCCACCTATTCTGGAGCTGCGGTGGGTGTCCGATATCGCTTCCTGTACAATCAGTGAGTCATATGGAGCCGGTTGACTGCTTTCGTGCCATGCAGAGCAGACAGCGAGAACCGATAGATCGGAGAACATGATGAATCGCAACGAACGTCTCAAGCTGATTGGCCTGATGATGCGCGGCAACACCCGTATGACGTTGCTGGAGATTGCCAGAGCCACAAACGTCTCCTTACGCACGACCTACCGCGACGTGCACGACTTCATGTCGCTTCCGGCAGGAGCAAGGGGACAGTCGGGAGAGTTGCGGATATCTCCTGCGCGATCTGCCGCAGGTCCTCAAGCTTCCTGAGACGGTCGATCGAATCCCCTTTAGTCAGTGGCGCTAGCGACGTTACTGAGTCACCTCGAGCGTAATGTGCGGTCACATGCGCAGGCGATGGTATCTATCGAGGGCATCGTCTAAATCGAATGGCCTACATCCATTTCAATCCATCGAGCGAGATAGTCCTCGACGCGAATTCCGTATCTAGTTCTGAGCAGCGCGTTTGAGGCGCGACACCTATCCGCCCGCTGTTAGAGTGACAGCACGCAGATGGGATGTCCTGCGGACGCGACCGTCTATGTTCGGCTGTCGCGGAGTGTGCCCGAACGCATTGAGGCGTAGCAACGGGTTGATCGATGCCGAGCAGCGCGAACTTAGCCACCTGCGTGGTCCGTCTCGGGCGGGGCAACTACTACTGGAAGGGAAGTGTGCGAGTTGCAGAATGGGTCTGGAAGTCCGATTCAGCGCATTGCATTTGTCGGCAACTACATGCCGCGCCGATGCGGTATCGCAACATTTACCACTGACTTGTGCGAAGCAGTCGCGGCGCATTGTGAGGACACGACATGCATTGCGCTTCCCGTCAATGACAATGAGGACGGATATGAATATCCGGCCCGCGTACGTTTTGAGCTCGAAGAGAAGGACATAGAGTCGTACCGCCGCGCCGCAGACTTTCTAAACATTAACAACGTCAACCTGGTCTGTCTGCAGCACGAGTTCGGCATTTTTGGAGGCAGGGCCGGGAGCCATGTCCTCGCGCTGCTGCGCGAATTGCGCATGCCGATAGTTACAACTTTGCACACGGTTCTTGCTGATCCGGATGGTGATCAAAGGCGGGTTCTCGAGGAAGTTGCCCGCTTATCCGACCGTCTTGTAGTCATGAGCCATCGCGGGAAAGAGTTTCTGACAGACGTCTACAATATCTCCGCCGACAAAATCGATCACATTCCCCACGGAATCCCCGATGTTGCCTTTGTCGATCCGAGCTTTCACAAAGACTTGTTCGGAGTCGAAGGCAAGATGGTCTTGCTCAGCTTCGGCCTGCTCTCGTCAAACAAAGGGATTGAAAGCGTCATCGAAGCACTCCCTGAGATCGTCGCGCAATATCCCAATGTCGTCTACATGATCCTGGGTGAAACTCATCCGCACGTCAAGGAAGTCGATGGCGAGGCCTACCGGCTCTCGCTCCAGTGGCTGGCCCGCGAACGCGGCGTGGAGAGCCATGTCATCTTCCACAATCGCTTCGTGAGTCTGGAAGAGTTGATAGAGTTTATCGGAGCGGCGGACATCTACATCACGCCCTATCTCAACAAGGCGCAGATCACCTCAGGAACTCTTGCCTACACGCTGGGCGCCGGCAAGGCCGTTGTCTCCACTCCGTATTGGTATGCCGAAGAGCTCTTGGCAGACGATCGAGGAGTTCTCGTGCCCTTCCGGGACCCTGCCGCACTTGCTGCGGGTGTCATCGGACTCCTGGATGACGAGCCAAAACGTCAGGCAATGCGCAAACGTGCGTATTTGTTTGGACGGGAGATGATCTGGCCGCAGGTGGCACTGCGTTACTGCGAGACATTCGAACGTGCCCGGGGCGACCGTCGCCATTTCAGCAGCCCTGGCTATACGGTCAAGGCCCTGGATAAACACCCCGGGGAGTTGCCGCCCCTCCGTCTCGATCACTTGCACAATATGACAGACGAGACGGGAATTCTTCAGCATGCCATCTTCACGATCCCGAACTACCATGAAGGATATACAACCGATGATAATGCCCGCGCCTTGATTGTGAGCGCGTTGCTCGAAGAGGTGGGGCACAATGACGCCCCGGAATTGGCATCCCGGTATCTTGCATTCGTGTGGTACGCTTACAATGCTGAAACCGGGCGTTTCCGCAACTTCATGACATACCAGAAGACCTGGTTGGAGAACACGGGCTCGGACGACAGCCACGGGCGCGCCCTATGGGCTCTTGGAACTGTCCTGGGCCGCTCACACACACCGGCGCTTCAAAGCATGGCCAGCTGGCTCTTCGAACGCGCGCTGCCCGCGATCCTGGAAACTACGAGCCCGCGGGCCTGGGCTTTTGCATTGATAGGAGTTCACGAGTACTTGCGCCGCTTCGCCGGTGATCGACGCGCCAGTCAGGTTCAATGGGAGCTTTCACAGCGACTGTTGTCACTGTACCAGCGCTGTCGGACGGACAAATGGCATTGGCACGAGGATCGACTGACATACTGCAATGCTGTCCTGCCGCATGCATCGTTGATTTGCGGCCACTCAACCAACTGCGCCGAGATGGTCGATAGTGGGCTGGAGGCGCTGACGTGGCTCTCCGACATTCAACGCGCCAGTAAGGGAGGGCATTTTGTTCCGATCGGATCCAATGGCTTCTATCAGCAGGAGGGTGAGCGCGCCCGTTTCGATCAACAGCCCGTGGAAGGGCAGGCAATGGTCTCCGCCTGCTTGGAAGCGTATCGCATCACGCAAGACGACCATTGGCGAAAAGAGGCGCAACGCGCCTTCGAGTGGTTTCTCGGTCGAAACGATTTGAATCGATCAATTTATGACCCAACGACGGGAGGGTGCCGCGATGGCCTGCATCCCGATCGCCCGAACGAGAATCTCGGAGCGGAGTCGACCCTCGCCTTCCTCCAATCGTTGCTGGAGATGCGCCTGGCTGAAAACACCATGTAAATTGTGGAGACGTAAACCCAATGAGCAATACACATCCCGAACTGTTTCGACGCCACAAACTCAATCCGATCCTGACTGCGGCCAATTGGCCCTATCCGATCAATAGCGTGTTCAATCCGGGCGCCACATTACTGGCTGACGGTACCACGCTGCTACTGTGTCGTGTCGAAGATCGGAGCGGTCTGTCTCACCTGTGCGCCGCGCGTTCAGTCAACGGCATCGATGGCTGGCGCATCGACGAGCAACCGACACTGGTGCCCGACCCGGACCACTACCCCGAGGAGATTTGGGGCATCGAGGATCCGCGCATTACGTTTCTGCCAGAATTGAGCCGGTATGCGATAGTCTACACCGCGTTCACTCGCGATGGCCCGGGTGTGGCCATTGCCACGACCGAGGACTTTCTCGAGTTCAAACGCTATGGAATCATCATGTCACCGGAGGACAAGGATGCGACACTCCTGCCGCGTCGCATTGACGGACGTTGGGCATTGATTCATCGTCCGATCAGTTCGCCCAGAGCGCACATGTGGATTTCCTACTCTCCGGACCTCACGCACTGGGGATCAGACAAGCTCATGTTGGAAGCGCGCCGCGGTGGATGGTGGGATGCCAATAAGATCGGGCTATCGCCACCTCCGATTGAAACCCCGCGCGGATGGCTGGTCTTGTACCATGGTGTGCGCAACACAGCGGCCGGTGCGATCTATCGACTTGGACTCGCCCTGTTCGATTTGGAGAACCCTCATGTGTGCCTGAAGCGGGGGAGCCAGTGGGTCTTCGGCCCGGAGGAGCCCTATGAACTCCACGGCGATGTCGGGAATGTCGTTTTCCCCAGTGGCTGTACCATCCTTCCTGATGGCGATAGCATCCATTTGTACTATGGCGCCGCAGATACCAGCGTCGCGATGGCGACAGGCAGCATTTCCGCCATGCTCGACTGGCTGGATCACGACAGCAGGCAATCCGCGATCCCGTCCGGTGAGGCGGAGTCCGTTGAACGCGTCCCCAGATTGACAACAGCCCCGTCGGCCATGCCGCCGCCGCGGCCAGCCGTTACGAAGGAGCAATCATGAAAGCACTCGTTTACCACGGTCCCGGCAAACGCGCCTTAGAGGAAAAGCCCAAACCCGCAATCAAGTCTGAGACTGATGCCATCGTCAAGGTTACGAAAACCACGATTTGTGGAACAGACTTGCACATCATGAAAGGCGATGTCCCGACTGTGACCGATGGACGCATACTCGGGCATGAGGGAGTCGGGATCGTCGAGAGCGTCGGCGGCAGTGTGTCCAATTTCAAAGCTGGCGACCGTGTGCTGATCTCCTGCATTTCCTCATGTGGTAAGTGTGGTAACTGCAAGAAGGGCATGTACTCGCACTGCGAGAATGGCGGGGGCTGGATACTTGGAAATGTCATCGATGGCACGCAGGCGGAGTACGTCCGCATCCCCTTCGCTGACAACAGCCTCTATCCGATCCCTGAAGGAGCAGATGAAGAGGCGATTGTCATGCTCTCCGATATCCTACCGACCGGCTTTGAATGTGGTGTCATCAACGGTCAGGTGAAGCCCGGCGATACGGTAGCAATCGTAGGTGGCGGACCGATTGGGCTGGCGGCACTGTTGACCGCGCAATTCTACTCACCGGCAGAGCTCATCATGATCGACATCGACCAGAACCGACTCGACGTTGCCACACGCCTCGGGGCAACACAAGTCGTGAACAACAGTGACAACAGCGCAGTGGCGAAAGTCATGGCTTTGACCGGTAATCGGGGTGTCGATGTAGCCATAGAGGCGATTGGAATTCCTGCCAGCTTCGACGTCTGCCAGGAGATTGTCACAGCCGGCGGCTTCATCGCCAACATTGGAGTCCATGGGAAACCCGTTCAATTGAACCTGGACAAACTGTGGGCGCACAACATCACGCTGACGACCCGACTTGTCGACACAGTGACGACTCCCATGCTGCTCAAGACTGTCATGTCGGGAAAAGTCCAGCCCACCCAACTGATCACCCACCACTTTTCACTCGCCGAGATCATGAAGGCATACGATGTATTCGGCGATGCCATGAAGGAACGCGCGCTCAAGGTCATTCTGACGAACGGCTGAATTCAGACCTGACTTCTGTTCAGGCATTCTAATAGGAAGGGATCACGAAGATGAGCAACCTCTATATCCGAAATCGATTGCTGGTCATGCCGATACTCGGAGTCATGTACACTCTCAGCATGTCTGGGTGCGCAACCTCCAGTCTCGTGGATGTGTGGAAAGATCCGCGTTACAGCGCGGGAGCGATGACCAATATGCTGGTCGTTTCTATGAATCCCGATGCCGCGAAACGGCGCATCTGGGAAGACGCCTTTGCCGAGGGTTTGCGTGAGCGTGGCGTGAAGGCAACAACGTCGTACCAACTGTTCCCGAATGAACTGCCGGACACAAGTGCGATCATCTCTGCGGTTAACGAGTACGACTTCGACGGATGCCTGGCAACGGCACGGCTTGAAACGGAATATGTGACGCAGGAAATCCCTGGGTACGTGACGGACAATCTCGTCACCGGCTACAACCCCTGGTCGAACCGGTACTACAACTACTATCAGCAGGTCTACACGCCCGGTTACACCGAAACGCAAACGGTGATGCGGTATCGAATCGAAGTGTGGGACACGCGTGAAGCCGGGTCGTTGGTGTGGACCGCGACAAGTGAAGTTCTGGACCCGACACCGGGCAAAGGGGCCAATCAGGCCGTAGTCAATAGAATCATCAATTCTCTGGCAGACAATCGCATCGTGCCGTCCGCCAAGTGAGCCCCTGGGACATCTTCAGCGTGAGCGAGCTTCGTCGAGCTCTCCAACATGTCTCGGCAGGCCAACTCGCTCCAATCAGGGGACTACACCCCAATTCAATCCATCGAGTGAGTATTTCCCGCAACCGCGGCGCGTAAAAGGTGCAGGTGAGGTACAGCCCGCTGCGTCGGCGCAGAAGGCTGTACGCTTTCACGAATACCGGGTCCGACACGATCGGTTGCGTTGACACAGTGGATCATCACTACTGTGGCGCGGACGAAGCGTCGCGCTCGACACGGCACTACAGACATCAGAAATCGATCTTGGTGTCAGATGAAGGAGAACACACCATGGGAAGCACTTACGATAAGGTCAAAATCCATGAAGCTCTTGAACTGCTCGACGCCGCTGCTGCAGACGGCCACTCCGATCTCCGCGACATCATCGGCGACGGATACGAGTCGCTGAGGGACTTCGCTTCGAGTCTGGGGGCGGATGCACAGCGCGAGGTCATGGGCGTATACCGGTCGGGCAAGACGAAGGTACGTGCCGCAGCGCATCAGGTCGATGGTCACGTGCACAATAACCCATGGTCATACATCGGCGGTGCGGCAGCGGTAGGAATCCTGATTGGTGTTCTCATCGCCCGCAGTCGCCGTTAGGCAAATCATCTCTCGAACGAAGGGCGCACGTCGTGAACATGTTTTTTGGTCCGGTACTGAAGATGGTCGTCAAAGCGGTTGTGGCGCCGTCGATCCGCCGCGCGAAGATTCGCGCGGCCATGTACTACCTGCAGACAGTCCGTTCGGTGCGTGAAGTTTTCATGGTCCTGGGCGCTGTTGCCTTCTGCTTTGCCCTGATGGCGGGCGGCGCCGTACTCGTACCTCTGGCGCTCTGCATGTTCATGCCTTGGCAGCCGCAAACGAAGGCGATCGTGGCGTGTGGATTTGGCGTCTTCTACCTCATAGCGCCGCTTGTCGTGGCGATTGTACTGATGTCGGAGAAGCGCTGGATGCGCATGACCCGCGCAGATGATCTCATGAAGGACGTGATCGGAAAGTAATGTCTCAAGGAAGGTGTCTCATGAACAAGAAATTCTCTCGCATTTACAGGACTAAGCGGGCCATGGATGTGCTTCGTGACGCCGCATTAGGGACGGCCATAACCCACCTGCCGGATGCGGCCCGATGGGTCATGCAATTGAGTGGGAAACACGGGCTGACGATCAATGAGATCGCCTCGCTTGCCGGTGTCAGCCCGAAGGTGGTCACATCGACGAAAATACGTGGATTCACACTTGTTCAAGAAGAGCTGCTGACGCGCGTCGTGGCGGCCTCGTGAATGGAATCAGATCGATAAGCCAAAGAGGGAGACGCTTATGTTGTGGACAATCGCAGTAATCCTGCTGGTGATGTGGGCACTCGGCCTGGTGAGCGGCGTTACGATGAGTGGATTCATTCACGTATTGCTGGTCATCGCAGTCGTTGTGGTCCTGATCAGGGTGATCTCGGGGCGACGTGTAGTCTAATCACGATGTGTTCGGGTACATCACTCATGGCCGGGGAGGATCGATGGGGATCGAGGGGAAGTTGAAAGGGAAGAGCCGCTACGAGCGACGATCAGCAGGCAGAGGACGCCGGCGTCTGGCCGTTTGGTCAATCGCGTTTGCGGTGATCATTCCGCTGACCTGTGTCGCGTTCATGGGCTGTGCCAGCAACTTGGCGACCGGAGAACGGCACTTCAATCTCATTAGTGAAGCGCAGGAAATCGAAATGGGGCGGGAGGCCGATGCGCAGGTCATCGCGAGTCTGGGACTCTATCCCGATTCGGCATTGCAGCGGTATCTGCAGGAGTTGGGTTCCCGTCTTGCGCGCAATTCGGAACGCCCCAATCTGCCGTGGACATTTCGCGTGATTGATGATCCGGCAGTGAACGCATTTGCCTTGCCCGGCGGCTTCATCTATGCCACGCGCGGGTTGATGGCGCACGTGATGAATGAAGCACAATTGGCCGCTGTGATTGGACACGAGATCGGCCACGTAACGGCACAACACTCTGTCCATCGGATGTCAGAGCAGCAACTCACACAGCTTGGGTTGGGGGTCGGCATGATCCTCAAGCCCGATCTTCAACGGTACGGTGATTACGTCAACGCTGGCCTTGGGCTTCTATCGCTAAAATTTAGCCGCGACGATGAGAATCAGGCAGACCATCTGGGTTTTCGCTATATGGTCCGTGCCAATGAAGATCCGCGTGAGATGATCGAAGTCTTCGACATGCTCAGCCGTGTGACTGAAGCCAGTGGTGGCGGCAGTGTCCCGGAGTGGCTGGCGACACATCCAAGCCCGACCAACCGTGGCGAAATGCTGCAAAAGGAGCTGGATACATTATCCGCCAATCCCTCCACAATGACAGTCAATCAAAACGGCTACTTGCGCCTGCTTGAGGGGATGGTATTCGGGGAGGATCCACGGCAGGGCTATTTCCGCGACAACCGCTACTTCCACCCGGAGCTGGAGTTCGAATTCACATTTCCGAACAACTGGAAGACGTCCAATTTGAGAGCGGGCGTTGTTGCCGTCAGCGAGAATCAGGAAGCTGTGATTCAGATCACCCTTGCTCAGGAATCGTCTGCATCAGAAGCGGCACGTGTGTTCTTTCAGCAAGAAGGTCTCGAATCCGAGCGCCAGGAGGCGACTACGGTAAACGGCCTGCCAACAGTGTCGGCGCGATTCCGTGCTCAGGATGGAGAGCAGGCACTTCGAGGACGGGCGATGTTCGTCGATCTCCAGGGCAACACGTACCAATTGCTTGCATACTCATCCGAGCAGCTCTGGTCCG
>Ga0307505_10003326_pt1 | contig 10174 bp, 9 predicted proteins | sample 23_S_MG_FD_202183 | JGI IMG/M metagenome (GOLD analysis project Ga0307505, IMG submission 202183) | Soil microbial communities from Populus trichocarpa stands in riparian zone in the Pacific Northwest, United States - 23_S | ecosystem: Environmental > Terrestrial > Soil > Riparian zone > Trees... | reverse complement strand
CACGACGCTTGCCGCGAGCCTGCTCACGCCGACACGCATCTATGTGAAGCCCGTGCTCGCGGCTCTGCGGGCCACGGGCGGCAGCGGGCCCGATGGCGCGATCAAGGCTCTGGCCCACATCACGGGCGGTGGGCTTTCGGAGAACGTGCCGCGCGTTCTGCCAGACGGCGTAGGCGCCAACGTCGACCTTGGCGCCTGGATACCGCCGGCTGTGTTCGGATGGCTCAAGACCGCCGGTAATCTCGATGATACCGAGATGCTGCGGACGTTCAACTGCGGCATCGGTCTCGTCATCGTGGCATCACGCGAGCGTGCGGGCCTCGTGCTGAAGGAACTCCGCGATGCCGGCGAGGCTCCGATGATCATCGGCCGCATTGAGCCGCCGCGCGGCGTGCTCAGCGACGCCAAGGGCAAGGGCCAAACCGAGGCCGTGCACTACACCGGTCAGTTGAGGTACGCATCGTGAAGCCACGCCGGCGCGTCGGCATCCTGATTTCGGGCCGCGGCTCGAACATGATGTCGCTCGTAGCGGCGTCGCGCGCGGCGGACTATCCGGCCGAGATCGTCTGCGTGGTGTCGAACCGTCCGCAGGCCGCGGGCCTCGCCTGGGCGCGCGAGCAGGGCATTGCCGCCCACGCGGTCGATCACAAAGCGTATGCAACCCGAGAGGCCTTCGAGGACGCTCTCCACGCCGCCCTCGGATCCGAGGGCGTGGAGCTCGTCGTTCTGGCCGGCTTCATGCGGCGCATGACGCCGACATTCGTCGCGCGCTGGGCCGGGCGCATGATCAACATTCACCCTTCCCTGCTACCGCTCTACCCGGGTCTCGATACCCACGCTCGAGCGCTCGCCGACGGGGTGCGGATCGCGGGGTGCACGGTGCATTACGTGGTTGCCGAGGTGGACGCGGGGCCAATCATCGCCCAGGGGGCAGTCCCGGTCGTGGACGGCGATACACCCGGCAGCCTCGCAGAGCGCATTCTCCGCGTGGAGCACGAGATCTATCCGCAGGCACTCGCCCTGGTTGCGTCTGGCGCGGCACACCTCGAAGACGGGCGCGTTCGCATTCTGACCGCCGTTAACCAAGCGTCCCGCCTGATCTCGCCTGAAGAGGCAGGACCGGGCTAGGAATAAGAAAAGTCCAGCGTTTTTGTCACATGCCGCGCTAAAACGCAGCAGCACTGTGGCCATTCGTGGACATCCCGGGCGACCCGGTGCTACGAGACCCTTAGGCAGCCAACGGCACGTCAGATGCCTCCGAGCGCCTTGGGTGGGGAAACGCCGGTCGGGTGAGACAACCTCGATTGTCCGCGTTCATTGCGCGTGGACAGTAGGAACGCACGCTATGACTGCGATCCATACGCCGACCAATGATGGTCTGCAGCAGGGAAATACCGCGACACCTGGCCAGCACACGCAGGGCCTCGGTGAGCAGGAGAGCATCTGGTTCAAGCTGACCGCCCTGCAGAAGGGCACTGCAGCGAACCCGATGACCATTCTCCAGCAGCTCACGCAGCGCTATGGCGGCGTGATTGCTGTCACCATGGCCAACGAGCGCGTGGTCTTCCTCTCGGAGCCCGATCATTTCAAGCGCGTGCTCGTCACGAAGGTCGACGACTACATCAAGTACTTCGACGGTCTGCGCCCGGTCTTCGGCAAATCGATGATCACGCACGACGGCGCGCTCTGGCAGAAGATTCGGATGCCGCAGCAGCCGGCGTTTCATCCCGATATGTTCGCGGAATACATCCCGTACTTTTTGACGGCGATCCGCCAGAAGATGGATGTGTGGGCCGAGCTCGCGCGCACGGGCGAGAGCGTCGAGATGGTCGAGCAGACCTGGACGCTCGCCGCGGACATGATCTGCAAGGCGCTGTTCGATCGAGACATGCCTTTCAATCCGCACTTCATCTTCAAGTGCGTGAAGACCTACACCGACGTTCCGAGCCACAAAGATCTTCGCATGAAGAAGATGTCGGACGCGGACTTCGAGATCTCCGAGGACGGTATTGCCAAGGCCATGGAAGCTTGGGCTGGTGTGCCGCCCTCCATCTTCGCGGCCAACCCGCGCGAGGAGCGCGAGCGCACGCTGCTCAAGATGATCCAGGCCGTGACCGCCGATCCCAGCGTCCCGGAATTCGACGAGCAGCAGGCCGTCGACGAGTTGAAGCAGTATCTCTGGGCCGGCACCGAGACGACGGCGCTGACGCTTGCCTGGGCCCTCTACGAGGCCTCGCGTAATCCCGAGATCGTCGAGCGCATTCGCCGCGAGGGCGAGGAAGTCTACGGTTCGCGCGAGCCGACGGCGGCCGATTATTCCGGCCTCGCCTACACGCGCGCCGTCATCCAGGAGACCATGCGCTTCTATCCGCCGATCTGGGGCCTCATCCGCGTCGCCGCGAAGGACGACGAGATTGGTGGCAAGCAGATCAAGGCGGGCGATCGTGTGGTGCTCTTTGCCTATGGCGCACATCACGATCCGCGCTTCTGGGAAGAGCCCGAGAGCTTCCGTCCCGAGCGTTTCATGGGCGAAGCGGCAAAGAAGCGCCGGCCCTACACGTACATTCCCTTCGGCGGTGGCAAGCGCTCCTGCATCGGCGGCGCCATGAGCCAAGTCGAGAACACGCTCGCGCTCTCGATGCTGCTGCGCCGCTTCCGTCCCGAGTATGTCGGCAACGGGATTGCGCCTGCGAACGAGCATCCCGGCATCAACGCCACGGTGACGCTCACGCCGCGCGGCGGCCTCAACTTCCGCATTCATGAGTTGAGCTAGTCGCGCCGAAGGCGCGAGTGGGCTGCCGCCCACGCCCGCATCGTGCCGAAGGCGTGTGTCTCCGACACGACGAGACCCCGAACCCCCTTCTTTTTATGACTTGGAGTTCGCCGCGAGCGCTCACTTCCCCCTCTCCCCATTTCTTCAATGGGGAGAGGGTCGGGGTGAGGGGCGGCGGTACTTACCAACGCCGGCGTTCTACCGCCGCCCCTCATCCTAACCTTCTCCCCGTAAGCACGGGGAGAAGGGATAAGGCGGCGCCAGCAGCGCGCGCCCAATTTATAAAAAGAAGGGGGTTCGGGGTCTCCCCGATGGAGCGCGAGGGTCATGCCGGAGGCATGCCAGAGGCATGGCATCGCTCGCGCCGAATGGCGCGAACTACAGATGCGCTCGCACAGTCTCGCGCAACCACGGCAGCAGTTCCGCATCGAACCACGGGTTCCGCTTGATCCACGCGTTGTTGCGCCACGATGGATGCGGCAGCGGCACCATGACCGGACCGACTGGCCGCGCGACGATCTCGCGCCAGCGCTGCACCGTGCTCGTCAGGTCGCGCCCGCAATCATCGGCCAGATGCCAGCGTTGGGCGTACTGCCCGACGAGCAGCATCAGCTCGAGATTTGGCAGTGTCGCCATCAGTCGCGCACGCCAGAGTGGTGCGCATTCGCGTCGTGGTGGCAAGTCGCCACCCTTGGCATCCAGGCCTGGAAAGCAGAAGCCCATGGGAATGATGGCGACGCGCGCAACGTCATAGAATTCGTCATCCGTCACGCCCATCCATTGGCGCAGGCGCACGCCCGAGGGATCCGTGAAAGGCGTGCCGGATGCATGAACGCGCGTGCCTGGTGCCTGCCCGAACACGCCAATGCGGGCGGTCGTGCTCACGCGCAGAACCGGGCGCGGCTCGTGCGGCAGGGGCGCACCGTGTGGCGCATCACGGCAAAGGCGGCAGGCACGAATGTCCGCGACGAGCGCGTCGAGTGCGCGATGCTTCGAGGGCGCTCGACGCGCGGGCGTCAGTCGTGCCGAAGGTGCGCGCATTACACGTCGACGACGAGGCCGTCCTCGGCGAGCAGGATGTTCGGCCGGTCGATCTCGTGGCGGCGCGCCAGCATGGATGGGTTCATGTGCGTGAGAAGAATGCGCTTCGCCGCGATCCGCGGCAGGTTCTCCTCGAGGATCTTCCAACTCGTGTGATAGCGCACGGGACCATCGAACGCGTAGCACTCGGTGATGAAGAGGTCGGCGCCTGCGCTCGCAGGCACGAGGGCCTCGACCCACTCCGTATCGCCGGAGAAAGCAAGCACCTTCCCGCCCGTCTCGAAGCGCAGCGCGTGCGAGGGCGCGCCCGAGGGGTGCGAGACTTCCCACGCCGTCACCATGACCGGACCTTCGACGAGCGGCACTCCGGCGTGGCACTCCTTGAAGATCAGCGGATAGCGCCGCTCGATCTTCGTCGATCCCGGGAACATCAGCTCCGCCGTCTGGAGCACGCGATCCTCGACGCCCGGTGGCCCGATCACGGTGAGGGGATCGGTCCGCTTGGCAACGTGCTGGGCGTGCAGCATCCACCACACGAGCCCCGAGTAGTGGTCGCCGTGCAAGTGCGAGAGGAAGATCGTCGAAATGCCGTTCGGGTCGATGCCGAACTTGTTGAGGCCGATCAGGCTGGTTGCCCCGCAGTCGATGAGAAAGCGGTGATGGCCGAGATCGACGTGATAGCCGGTCTGCAGGCGTCCGCCGGCCCCAAACGCGTCGCCACATCCAACGATGGTCAGCTTCATCGGGCTCTGGCTCCCTGCGATTGTGCGCCGGTCGTCACGCCTTGGCGCTCGGCCGGGCGGAGACCTCCGCATACCAGCGCTCGACGTTCTTCAGGCCTTCGGGCCGCTGGACGCGGGCCGGCTTCATGAAGTCGATGGCGACGAGCGTCGTGATGTCGGCCACAGAATAAACGTCGCCGGCGACATAGCGGTTGCCCGCGAGCTGCTCATCGAGGATCTGCAGCATCTCGTGCGCCTTGGGCTTGTTCGCCTCACCCCAGGCCGGAACCTGCGGTATCTCCAAAGTGGCCATCGCAGGATGAAGGTGACGGAAGGCGGCCGCGACGGGTGCCAGCAGCCCGAGCTCGATCCGCCGCTGCCACATCTCGACCAGGGCCTTGCCGACCGCGCCCGTTCCGAACAGAGCGGGTTCCGGATGCAACTCGTCGAAGTATCGGCAAATGGCGATCGACTCGCAGATGGCGGTTCCGTCATCGAGCTCTAGAACCGGAACGCGCTGGAGCTTGTTCAGCTTCGTAAAATTCTCGCTCTTCAGGTCGCCCTTCATGAGGTCGAGTTCCTCGGTCGGAACTTGAACACCCTTCTCGGCAAGGAAGATGCGCACGCGCCGCGGATTGGGCGCCATCCGGGTCTCGAGGAGCTTCATTCTGGGGATCTCCGGCCAGGGGGAGCAATTGGCCTAGTCCTAGTCGAGCGGCCCGGCGGGTGCAACGGCGGCCGGGGCGCAGCAGGTCTGGCCAGTGGATGGGGCAGGAATGCCGCAATAGTGAACGACAAATTCATGTTGCACCAAATGTGATTACAACCTTCGGGTCAGAGTAAACGCGAAGTTAGGATTTACAGATCACTCTCACGCTGAGGAAAATTGGGAGGCGCGCACGGGGCGCGGCCAGTCGCAAGGCAGGGTGCGACAGGGTCGGGTTCGAGGAGCTGCCGGCCTCCGACAGGCATTTCGGGGTCTAGTCGTGTCATCGATCAGCGTCAGTGCAGAGGATGCAGGTACGAGCCCCCGCCGGCCGCGGATCGTGCGTGCGCATCCGGGCTTCCAGGTTCGCGACACCCGCCGCCGCCTGGCGCTCGACGGCGAGGCCAAGCCCGGATTCGAATACGAAATGCTGCTGATGTTCGTGCGTAACGAACTCAGCGCTGTCGCGACCATTCAGCTTCTCGCCGTGATCTTCTCGCTCGCCTCGATGTTCTGGGCGACCAAGACCGAGGCGATCCTCTGGCTGGCGTTGGTAATCGGTTCGAAGGTGGCGCTACTCGAGCTCTGCCGTCGCTTCGTCGCCCTACCGCGCGACGAGATCAACATCGCGCTCTGGCGCCGCCGTCTCATCCTCGCCGAGACCCTCAACGGCGTCGTCTGGGCGGGCTTCGCGCTCGTCGGCATGGGCGCGACGGATTCCGCCTCCCACGTCTTCCTGTTCGCCTCGCTGATCGTCGTGCTCGCGATCCGCATGACGTTTGCCTCGACCGCGCTGCCGATCCTCTATGTCGGCACGATCCCGATGACGATCGCGGTCGTCGTCCGCCTGCTCATGCTCGGCCATCCCTTCTATTGGGCCATGGCCTCGATGGCGTTGGGCGTGCACGTCTACTTCATCTTCCTGGCCAAGGGTCTCAACTCGACGGCGCTCGCCATGCTCGAGTACCGGGCCGAGAAGGACGCGCTCATCGCCGAGCTCGAGCAGGAGAAAGCGACATCCGACGAAGCCCGCCGACGGGCGGAATCGGCCAACGTCGCCAAGTCGCGCTTTCTGGCCACCATGAGCCATGAACTCAGGACGCCGCTCAATGCCATCCTCGGTTTCTCGGAGGTGATGAAGGCGGAGCTGCTCGGGCCGCTGAAAAATCCAACTTACAAGGAGTACGCCGCCAATGTGCACTACAGCGGCAGTCACCTCCTTCATCTCATCAACGAGATCCTCGACATTTCCCGCATCGAGGCTGGCCGCTACGACCTCAACGAGGAGGCGATCCGCCTCATCGACGTTGCCGACGATTGCTACCGCCTCCTGAAGCTGCGCGCCGGAAACAAGAATCTCAGGATCGAACTGGATTTCGACCAGACATTGCCGATGATATGGGCGGACGAGCGCGCACTGCGCCAGATCTGCCTCAATCTGCTGTCCAACGCTCTCAAGTTCACGCCGAAGGGCGGGCGGATCACCGTGCGCGTCTATCGCGATTCGCTCGGCGGCCAGACGCTCAGCATTCGCGACACCGGCCCCGGCATTCCGCGGGAGGAAATCCCGCGCATCATGCAGGCGTTCGGTCAGGGCTCGCTCGCGCATGAGAACGCCGAAGGTGGTACCGGCCTCGGCCTGCCGATCGTGAAGAGCCTCGTGGAGTTGCATGAGGGCGTCTTCGAGCTGCGCTCGGAACTGCGCAAGGGGACGGAGGTTCTGGTATCGCTCCCACGCCAGCGCGTCATGGAGGCGCTGCCGCCTCTCCAGCCGCTCGGTCAGGAGCGCCATCGCTCCCTGCCGAGCCAAGGCGCCAGTCACGGTGAATGGGAGCGGCCGTCCCGCACAGGCGGCCGGGCGCCCCACGCGGCCATGATGGGCTGAACGGCGGCTGAACGCTCATCCGTTCCGTTTGGGCGGCCAAACCACGCAGACATTGCCACTCGCCGCTCCTGATCCTATCTAACCGCTTGAGGCGACATCGATCCCGGCCCAAGGGGGCCCTCGCGATCGCCGCCGCGCCGCGCGGGTATCCGGGAGCGATATGGAAAGTCCGTGCATTCAGCTCTGCGTAATCGAGCCGCGGTCCGGTCTTTGCGCGGGCTGTGCGCGGACAATTGCGGAGATTGCTGCCTGGAGCACGTATACGCCCGCAGAGCGCCGCAGAATCATGGCTCTCTTGCCGGGACGTCGTACGGCCGAGGCTGCTGTACCGTCCGGCACCGGAGATTGAGGCAATGGGCTGGCTCATTCTACTGATGGTCCTCATCGGCGCGCTCGGCCTGCTCATCGCGGGCGATGCGACGCTGTTCGGCCTCGACTGGCCGGACCTCGCGGCGGCCGGATTTCTTACCGCGTTCCTGATCGTGATCACGCTTTCCCTGGCGGGCTCCTATCGCGGGCGCACCATGCAGGCGGCGCGCGATTTCCTGACCTGGGCGGCAATCGCTTTCGTTCTGGTTGCCGGCTACAGCTACCGCGACGAACTCACCGAGATCGCCTATCGCGTGCGCGGCGAGCTGACCCCGCCCGGGACGGCCGTATCCGTCGAGCCGAGCACGCAGGGGGCTCAGGCCGTCCGCATTCGCAAGCGCCGCGATGGCCACTTCACCGTCAACGCCCGCGTCAACGGGCAGACCATGCCCATGCTCGTCGATACCGGCGCATCGACCGTCGTGATCCGCGAGGCGGACGCCTCACGGCTGGGCGTCGACACGAGCCGGCTGCGCTATACCGTGCCCGTCCAGACCGCCAACGGCATCACCTATGCCGCGCATGTGCGCCTCACCAGCATTGCGATCGGGTCCATACAAGTCGATGGCGTCGATGCGCTCGTCTCCAAGCCAGGGGCGCTGCGCGAGAACCTTCTCGGTATGAGTTTTTTAAGCCGCCTGCGTTCTTATGAGTTCTCCGGGGACTTTCTGACGCTGAGGAGCTGATACATCTGAAGCTCCGCGGCAGGCCCCGGCTGTGTAGTCAGGCGGGAAACTGTCGGTCATGGCGTTGTCGCTTTCCGCATCGAATGCCTTGAAACTGGCGACGGTCTGGGCCGCGATCGCCGGCTTCGGCATTATCGGTGCCATGAATGCCGATCTCGTGCGCGATCTGCTCGGACTGAAATTCGAGTATCAGGAGGGTGCGCCGGCGGATGAAGCTGTCGGTAGCCCGCAGCGGATCGAGAGTGATGCCGAGGCGAGCGACGAGGAGTCGGCCGCCCGTACATCCGGCGGCCGTATGGTCCAGCTCAAAGCCGGTGCTTACGGCCACTTTTACTCCCGCGTTCACGTCAATGGACGGGCCGTGCAGGCCATGGTCGATACCGGCGCCTCCATCGTGGCGCTGACCCATGACGATGCTCGCAACGCCGGCATCCATGTTCGCGACAGCGACTACACCCATCGTGTCAGCACGGCCAACGGCATTGCCCGAGTTGCTATGGTCACACTCGATAGCGTGGCGATCGAGGACATCGTCGTTCGCGATGTGCGCGCCGCCGTTGCCGAGCCCGGCAAGCTCACGAAGACGCTGCTCGGCATGAGTTTCCTCGGGCAGCTCCGCCGCGCCGAAATGAGCCGCGGCGTGCTCGTGCTGGAGGAGTAGCAGCACCGCCCCGCGCGTCTATTGCCCGGCCGGCTTCCTCGGATATTCGAGTTGCATCGCAACGATGGCGCCCGTGCGCCGGCCGTAGCGTGACTCTATGCTGCGCAGCGTCTGGTCGAGAGCCTGGGCCGGCGGCCGTTCGCTGATCGAGGGGATCCGGCTCTCTGCGGGCCAGCTGTCGGCGACCTCGTCGGGCAGAATGCGCATACCGTTCCGGCTTTCCAGCGCCCCCGCCGCGCTCGCAAACGTAACGGCACTGGAACGATAGGTCCGCGACCACGCATCAACGCTCAGCGCCAGTGATACCTCATCCAGGCCTGGCGTGAGTTCGATGCCGAGCTTCTCCCATTGCCAGAACGAGAAAAGATTGCGCAGCACGGTCGTCGCGAAGGGCCGCGTGAGCTTGAAGGCGTCACTGTCGTGGCGCGCATCCCAGCTCACAACGCCGAGGTCCTTGGCGAGCGCCTCGGCTCGGCTCCGCCCGGCGATGGCCTCGACGAGCGTGAGCATCATGGGCATGGAGGCCGTGATGCCCGTCGTCGTCGCGCGCGCGCCATCGACGACGAAGCGCCGGTCCGCGACATAGCGGATCGAAGGATGCTTCTCGCGCAGCTCCTTCGCAAAGTACCAGTGCGTGGTTGCGAGATTGCCGTCGAGCAGCCCGGCAGCGGCGGCCACCTTGGCGCCGGCGCACACGGCGATGATGATTGCCCCCTTCTCCGCTTGGGCCTTGAGCCATGCCATGACCTTCGGATCGTCGTCGCGGCTCATGGCGGGGACGATGACGTAGTCCGCGCCTGTAGGATGCTGCGCATCGAAATCGGCGACGGTGGCATTCGGCTCCACTTTGAGCGCCGGGTAGAGTGCGACCGGGCCCGGCTCGGTCGCCAGGGTCATGACGTCGACGACGTCTGCGCGCCGCAGAATGCCGTACGGCATCAGATAGTCGGTGGTCTCGGTCGCGTCGTTGATGCCGATGATCGCGACCAGGGGCCGTTGGCGCTTTGGCGGCTTCAGAGCGGTGAGGGCGGCCTCGACCTCTTGCTCTGGGATCGTCGCGGCGACTTTCGCAGGCGGATTGGGCGGGAGCGTGAAGACCCAGGCCGCGCTTCCGGCCGCGAGCACCGCTACAACACCGACAATCCCCCACAGGACAACTCGATAGCTCATGTTTTCCTGGCTCCGTGATCGACAGCCCCGCGGGAGTAATGTCTCGGAACCGGTGGTTGTTGCATCGCCGGATCGCGGAGCAGGTCCGCAGGCGTGCGGCCGCTCTTGCCTCTGACGGCCTTTCGCCGTCATAAAGCCTCCCAATTGCCTCGCCCGGCGGT
>Ga0307505_10003325_pt1 | contig 10174 bp, 10 predicted proteins | sample 23_S_MG_FD_202183 | JGI IMG/M metagenome (GOLD analysis project Ga0307505, IMG submission 202183) | Soil microbial communities from Populus trichocarpa stands in riparian zone in the Pacific Northwest, United States - 23_S | ecosystem: Environmental > Terrestrial > Soil > Riparian zone > Trees... | reverse complement strand
TCGTGCTTTCAGGGCTTGCCCCACAGCTGCTTCAGCCGTGCATCGCGCCCGCAGCCCGTGCGGTAGTACTGGTAGCGGATCGGGTTCTTCTTGTAGTAGTCTTGGTGGTAGGCCTCGGCCACGTAGAAGGGGCCGGCCAGCACGATCTGCGTGACGATCGGCTCGGGGAAGGGCTTGCTCTTCTCCAGCGCCGCCAGCGAGGCCTGCGCCGCCTTCAGCTGCGCCGCGTCGAGCGCGAAGATCGCCGTGCGATAGGGCGAGCCCGAATCGCAGAACTGGCGGTCCTTGGTCGTCGGGTCGATGCTGCGCCAGTAGTGCTCCAGCAGCTGTTCGTAGCTGACCTTGGCCGGGTCGAAGACGATCTCCACCGCCTCGGCGTGGCCGGTGCTCTTGGTCGTCACCTGCTGGTAGGTCGGGTTGGCGACCTTGCCGCCGATGTAGCCCGAAGTGGTGGACAGCACGCCCGGCACTTTGTCGAAATCGGCTTCCACGCACCAGAAGCAGCCGCCGGCAAAGATGGCCTTGGCCGTGGCCGGCTGCGCCTGGGCGGCGGGCAGCACGGCGGCCAGCCAGAGCAGCCCGATCAGCGCGGCCCTCATGCCGCCGCCGGCACGAACTTCAGCGCCACGCCGTTGTTGCACCAGCGCTTGCCGGTGGGACGCGGGCCGTCGTTGAAGACATGTCCATGGTGGCCGCCGCAGCGCGCGCAGTGGTACTCGGTGCGCGGCAGCAGCAACTTGTAGTCGGTGGACAGGCCGAAGGCTCCGGGCAGCGTGGTGAAGAAGCTGGGCCAGCCGGTGCCGCTGTCAAACTTCATGTCCGCATCGAAAAGCGCGGCATCGCAGCCGGCGCAGTGGTAGATGCCCTTGCGCTTTTCGTCGTTCAGCGGGCTGCTGTGCGGCCTTTCGGTGCCTTCCCGGCGCAGCACGTCGTAGGCCGCCGGGCTGAGACGGCGCTTCCATTCGGCATCGCTGAGCGTGAAGCTCGGCGACGCGGTCTTCGGCGCCTGCGCGCCGGCCCAGGCGGGCAGCGCGGAGAACCAGGCCAGCAGATGTCGGCGTGTCATGGTGTTCGGCTCCTCGGATGCGGTGGCAAGCCTGGGTCGTGCCGATGTGGGCATTTCTTTCAGGCGGCAACCAGGCGCAGGTGCGTGATTTCCGACGGCGCCCCCAGCCGCTTGGGCGGGCCCCAATAACCGGTGCCGCGGCTGGTATAGACCCACAGATCCTGCCATCGGTTCAACCCGGCCGTGAAGGGCTGCTGCAGGCGCACGAACCATTTCCACGGCAGGAACTGCCCGCCGTGCGTGTGGCCGGACAGCTGCAGGTGGAAACCGGCCGCGGCAGCCGCGGCCGCGCTGCGCGGCTGGTGCGCCAGCAGCACGCGCACGCGCGCTTCGTCCGGTGCGCCGGCAATGGCGGCGTGCGGGTCGCTGCGGTGCGTGGCGTCGAAGTTGTGGGCGCCGAAATCGGCCACGCCGGCCAGCGCCAGCGCGGCATCGCCGTGGCGCAGCAGCACGTGTTCGTTCATCAGCACGCGCAGGCCCAGGCGACGCAGTTCGTCGACCCAGGCGTGCACGCCGCTGTAGTACTCGTGGTTGCCGGTGACGAAGAAGGTGCCATGCCGCGAGCGCAGCGCCGCCAGCGGCGCCACGTGCACGGCCAGGTGCTGCACCGTGCCGTCGACCAGGTCGCCGGTCACGGCCACCATGTCCGCGTCGAGCGCGTTGACGCGCGCGACGATGGCCTGCAGGTAGCCGCGCTTGATGGTCGGGCCGACATGCAGGTCGCTGATCTGCGCGATCGAAAAGCCGTGCAGCGCCTGCGGCAGCCCGGCAATCGGCACGTCGACCCGCACCACCTGCGCCGTGCGGCGGGCGTTGACGTAGCCCCACAGCGTGAACAGCCCTGCCAGCAGCGGCACGGCCAGCGCCGAAGCCGACGCCAGCCAAGTCGGCAATGCCAGCCAATGCGCAGCGATCCAGACCGGCAGCGACAGCACATCGCGCAGCAGCGTCAGCACGAACAGCGAGGAGAACAGGCCCATCAGCAGCACGCCCGCCCAGGCCAGGCGGTCCGACAGCGGCTGGCGGCGGATGCGCCTTGCCAGCAGTGCCATCGGCATCAGCAGCCAGCAGGCCAGCAGCAGCGCCGCCAGTGCCCATTGCAGCGACGGCGCGAAGGCCAATGCCGGAATCAGCCGCCAGCCGATGTAGGCGTGCAGCAGCAACAGGATGAACATCAGCGCCATGGGGGCCTTCGGGAAGCACGAAACGTTGCAGATGGGTGCGATGCGCGTCGCTTCAAGGCACCGACTGTATGCACATCCAGCCTAGACTTCGTCCATGCTCGAAATGCCTCTGCCCACGCGCCCCGCCCCCGTGGACCCCTTCGCCGCGCTGAACGACGAACAACGCGCTGCCGTCTTTCATGGCACGGCCGCGGCACCACCGCCCTTGCTGATCGTCGCCGGCGCCGGCTCGGGCAAGACCTTGACGCTGGCCTCGCGCGTGGCCCGTCTTGTGCTGGACGGCGCCGACCCGCAGGGCATCCTGCTGCTGAGCTTTTCGCGCCGCGCCGCGCAGGCGCTGCAGCGCCGTGTCGGCAGCCTGCTGCACCAGGCGCTGGGGCTGCAGGCCACGCAGCCGGCGCCGTTGCTGCCCTGGGCCGGCACCTTCCACGGCGTGGCCGCGCGTCTGCTGCGCGAACAGGCCGCGCGCATCGGCCTGAACCCGGCCTTCACCATCGCCGACCAGGGCGACAGCGAGGACCTGATGGGCCTGGTGCGCCAGGACCTGGGCCTGGCCAAGACGGTGCAGCGCTTTCCGCTGAAGGGCACTTGCCTGGCGATCTACTCGCGCGTGCTCAATAGCCAGGACCGCCTGGCGCAAGTGCTGCAGCAGCACTTTCCGTGGTGCGCCCACTGGGAAGCCGAGCTGAAGCGCCTGTTCGGCGCCTATGCGGCCGCGAAGCAGCACCAATGCGTGCTCGACTACGACGACCTGCTGCTCTATGCGCGCCACATGCTGGACGATGCCGCGCTGGCGCGAGACCTGGGCCGGCGCTTCCGGCACGTGCTGGTCGACGAGTACCAGGACACCAACCGGCTGCAGGCGCAGATCCTGCGCTCGCTCAAGCCCGATGGCCGCGGCCTGGCGGTGGTGGGCGACGACGCGCAGTCGATCTACGCCTTCCGCGCCGCCGAGGTGCGCAACATGCTCGACTTTCCATCGCAGTTCCAGCCGGCCGCGACCGTGCTGAGCTTGCGGCGCAACTACCGTTCGAGCCAGCCGATCCTGCGCGCCTGCAATGCCGTCATCGCGCTCGCGCCCGAGCGCTTCGCCAAGACGCTGTGGAGCGACCGCGAGCACGGCCCCGCGCCGCAGCTGGTCAGCGTTGCCGATGACGCCGAGCAGGCCCGCTGGGTGGCCGACCAGGTGCTGGCGCAGCGCGAGGCCGGGCTGCTGCTGAAGCGCCAGGCGGTGCTGTTCCGCACCGGCCATCACAGCGCCGCGCTCGAACTGGAACTGACGCGCCGCAACATCCCCTACCAGAAGTTCGGCGGCCTGAAGTTCCTGGAAGCCGCGCATGTCAAGGACCTGCTGTCGCTGCTGCGCTGGCAGCAGAACCCGCGCCACCGCCTGGCCGGCTTTCGCGTGGCGCAGCTGGTGCAGGGCATGGGCCCGGCCAGTGCACGGCGCCTGCTCGATGTGATGGAACAGGCAGCGGACCCGGCGGCGGCGCGCGCGTCCTGGAAGCCGCCGGCCGGCGCCGCCGCCCTCTGGGCCGAACTGCGGGCCTGCCTGCAGGCGATGCAGGCCGCGCCCTGGCCGCAGATGCTGCAAGTCGCGCTGCAGTGGTACCTGCCGCAGCTGCCGCGCCTGCACCAGGACGCCGCGCCGCGCCGCGCCGACCTGGAGCAGCTGGCCCGCCTGGCCGGCGGCTCCGCCTCGCGCGAGGCCTTCCTGGCCGATCTGACGCTGGACCCGCCGGACGCCACCAGCGAGGTCGTCGCACCGCATCGGGACGAGGACTACCTGATCCTGTCGACGATCCACTCCGCCAAGGGGCAGGAATGGCCGGCGGTCTACGTGCTCAACGTGGTCGACGGCTGCATCCCTTCGGAGATGTCGGCCGGCAGCCGTGCCGAGCTGGAGGAGGAGCGCCGCCTGCTCTACGTGGCGATGACGCGCGCGCAGCACCAGCTGCAATTGCTGGTGCCCCAGCGCTTTCATGTCACGCAGCAGGCGGCACGCGGCGACCGGCATGTCTGGGGTGCTCTGTCGCGCTTCATCCCGCGCGAGCTGGCCGGCTGCTTCGAGCAGGTTTGCGCGCCGTCGGCGATGCCAACCGAGGAACCGCCGCCTGGCACGCCGGCACTGCCGGCCTTCGACATCGGCGCGCGCGTGCGCTCAGTCTGGCAGTGAGGCCACGGCCAGGCGCCGCGGCCAGCGCAGCGGGCCGAACCAGGCGCCGGCGGCGATGGCCGCCGCGTTGGTCAGGCCGTACAGCAGCAGCGCGACTGCCTGGGCGATGAACACGCCGGTCAGCTCGCCGCTCCAGCGCAGCGCCAGCCAGCCGCCGAAACCGGCGACGATCAGCCGCACGATGTTGCCGATCACCGGCCACTTCAAGCGCCCGGCCCCCTGCGAGGCGAAGTACAGCACCAGGCCCAGGCCGAAGAAGCCGTAGAACGGGCCGACGCTGCGCAGGTACAGCGTGCCGGCTTCGAGCATCGCCGGGTCGGTGCTGAACAGCTTCAGCCAAGTGTGCGGGAAGGCCGCTGCCCACAAGCCCACGGCCGAGGTCATGACGAAGGCCATGGCCGCACCGATGGCCGCAGCGCGCATCGCCCGGTCGCGCTGGCCGGCGCCGATGCAGGTGCCGACCATCGCCACCAGCGGCGCGCCCAGGCCGAAGACCAGCGGCACCATCAGGTATTCCAGCCGCGAGGCGGTGCCGTAGCCGGCGATCGCCGCCGCGCCGAAGGCACCGACCAGTGCCGTGCTGATGGCGATGGTCAGGTTGGTGGCCACGGTGGAGATGGCGCCGGTCAACCCCACCACCAGGATGTCCTTGAACAGCGCCCAGCGCAAGCGCAGGCCCCGCAGCGTGGGCCGCAGCAGGCTGTGCCGCGACCACAGGTACGCAGCCAGCGCGATGCTGCCAAGGCCGTAGTAGGCCAGCAGCGCGATCGCCCCGCCGGCAATGCCCAGCGCCGGCAGCGGGCCGCCGCCGAAGATGAACCAGGCCGACAGCGGCACCAGCAGCACCGCGCCGACCACCGTGACGATGGCCGGGTAGGCCATGTTGCCGGTGCCGCGAATCACCGCCGACAGCGAGTTGAACAGCCACACCAGCACGGCCCCGGCAAAGACCCAGTTGGAATAGAGCAGCGCCGCATCGAGCGCGCCGCCGCTGCCGCCCATGCTGGCGTAGAGCCAGCGCCCGCCACCGAGCACGGCCACGCTGAACAGCAGGCCGAAGCCCAGCGCGATGGCGATCGAATGCAGCACCAGCGCGTCGGCATCGTCGCGGCGCTGAGCGCCCAGCGCGCGGGCGATGGCCGAAGCGATGCCGCCGCCCATGGCACCGGCCGAGGTCATCTGCATCAGCATCACCACCGGAAACACCAGCGCCATGCCGGCCAGCGCATCGGTACCGAGCTGGCCGATGAAGTAGGTCTCGATCAGCCCGGTGCCGGCCTGCGCCAGCATGACCAGCACGTTGGGCGCGCCCAGGCGCAACAGCGTCGGCAGGATCGGCGCTTCGAGCAGCGCCTTGGTGCGCGGGTTCATGCCGCGGCGGCCCGCACGACACGCGCCTCGCGGATCGGCAGGTTGATCAGCGCCGCGCCGACCGCCAGCAGGATGTCGATGTACCAGACCCAGTCGAAGCTGCCGGTGGCCTCGAACACCTTGCCGCCCAGCCAGGCGCCGAGGAAACCGCCGACCTGGTGCGACAGCATGACCACGCCGAACAAGGTGGCCATGTTGCCCAGACCGAAGAACTTGGCCACCAGCCCGGCCGTGGGCGGCACCGTGGACAGGAAGGTCAGCCCCATCACAGCGGCGAAGATCAGCACCACGGTGCCGGTCTTCGGCGCCAGCAGGAACAGCAGCACCGCCAGCGCACGTGTGGCATACACCAGCGACAGCAGTGACTTCATGCGCCAGCGGCCCACCGCCCAGCCCATGGCCACGCTGCCGACGATGTTGAACAGCCCCAGCAGCGCCAGCGACCAGGCGCCGAACTGCACCGGCAAGCCGCAGGAGGCGATCACGCCCGGCAGGTGCGTGGCCAGGAAGGCGACGTGGAAGCCGCAGACGAAGAAGCCCGTGCCCAGCAGCAGGAAGTTGCGATCGCGCAGCGCCGTACGCACCGCTTCGCGCGTGCCCACCGGCTTGGCGCCCGCGGGCGCGGCCTGCAGCGAGTTGCCCTTCAGCACGAAGGCCGCCGGCAGCGCCAGCAGGATGATCAACCCCAGCACCTGCATCGCGCTGGCCCAGCCCAGCGCCAGCATCAGTGCGCCGGCGATCGGCGCCATCACGAACTGGCCGAAGGAGCCGCCGGCATTGACCACGCCGGTGGCGATGCCGCGCTTTTCGGGCGCGATCAGGCGCGCCGTGGCCGACATCAGCACGGCCGGCCCGGCCATGCCGGCACCGCCGGCAGCCAGCACGCCGATGGCGAAGATCAGCCCGGCGGTGCTGGTCATGTAGGGCGTGATGAAGGTGCCGATGGCGACCAGCAGCACACCGATCACCAGCACGCGCCCGGCGCCGATCTTGTCGGCCATGGCGCCGGCGAAGGGCTGCGTCAGCCCCCACCACAGCTGGCCGAACGCGAAAGCCAGGCTGATGCTGCCCACGCCCAGACCGGTGGACGTGTTCAGCGAGCTCAGGAACAGCCCCATCGTCTGGCGCGTGCCCATGGTCAGCGCAAAGACGCCGGCGCCGGCCAGCAGCACCAGCCACAGCGGCCAGCGCAACGCACTACTCATCGCCGTCTCCTGCGGGCAACGGTGCCAGACGCTCGAGTGACTGGTCCAGCAGCGCATGCAGCGCCGCCACGCTGCCGATGCCCAGCACTTCGTTCAGCTGCAGCTGCGCCGCCTTCCAGTGGCGCTGCGCCTCGGCGCGCTTGTCGCGGCCGGCCGGCGTGATGTGCACCAGGCGGCTGCGTCCGTCCTCGCCGGCCGACAGCTGCAGCCAGCCGGCGCTGGTCAGCGGCCTGAGGTTGCGCGTCAGCGTCGACGCGTCCATGGTCATCGCCGCCGCCAGGTCGCCGGGGCGGATGGGGCCCAGCCGCAGCACATGCGACAGCAGCGAATACTGCGTGGTCTTCAGCCCCGCCTTGGCGAGCTCCGCGTCGTAGAGCTGCGAGACGCGCCGCGCCAGCTGGCGCAGCTTGAAGTTGGTGCAGCCCTGCGGCCGGATACTGGTCTTGACCATGGAAACGATTGTATCTACAATTTTTGCAGTTGCAACTGTCTGAAGGAACATATGAGCGCCGAAGCCTCCCTGGCCGCATGGAACGAAGAACTGGAAGCGGTGCGCCGACGCGCTGCCGGCGCAAAGCCGGGCGTGTCGAGTCCCGAGCAGCTGCTGGGCAAGAGCGGCCTGCAGATCATGCAGGCCATGCTGGCCGGCGAGCTGCCCTACCCGCACATCATGCAGACGCTGGATTTCAGCCTGGTGCAGGTCGACAAGGGCAAGGCGGTCTTCCAGGGTGTGCCGCAGCTGATGCACTACAACCCGCTGGGCAGCGTGCACGGCGGCTGGTACGCGACGCTGCTCGACTCGGCGCTGGGCTGCGCGGTGCACACCGCGCTGGAGGTCGGCCAGGGCTACACCACCGCCGAGCTGGGCATCCACATCGTGCGCGCCGCATCGATGAAGAGCGGCCCGCTGCGCGCCATCGGCCAGACCGTGCACGTCGGGCGCCAGCTGGCCACGGCCGAAGCACGCATCGTCGGTGCCGACGGCAAGCTCTACGCGCATGGCAGCACCACCTGCCTGGTGTTCGCGGCGCCCGCGCGCTGATCGAAGATCAACGCATCACTGGATCATCTCGTCGGCGCGCGCCAGCACTGAGCCGGGAATCGTCAGCCCCAAGGCCTGGGCCGTCTTCAGGTTGATCACCAACTCGAAGGTGGTCGGCTGCTGGATCGGCAGCTCGCCGGGATTCGCACCCTTGAGGATCCTGTCGATGACGGTCGCGGCGCGCCGGTAGGTGTCGGTGTAGTTGGAGCCATACGAGAACAGACCACCGGCCGCGACGAAGCTCCTCTCCTCGAAACTGCTGGGCAGGCGGCTCCTCAGAGCGAAGTCGGCAATCAGCTGGTAGTTCCTGAAGTTGACGGGGTTGCCAAAGACGTGCATGGCGTCTGCGCGGCTCGCCGTCAAAGCCGCGAAGGCCGCAGGGTACTCATCCGGCGCACGCACCTCGATCGATCGAATCTCCACGCCCACCACCGCAGCGGCCGCCGTCGAATCGCGGAACGCGATCTGCTCGAGCGGGACCGCCGGATTCCACATCAGGGCCACACTGGAGGCCTTCGGCACCAGCTCCTTGACGATCTGCAGCCTCTTGCCGATGAGTTCCGATGACACGTTGCTGAAGCCCGTGATATTGCCGCCCGGCCGGGCGAGGCTTTGCACCAGCCCGATCCTGTCGGGATAGACGGAGTTCAGCATCACGATCGGAATCGAGCCCGTCGCCTGCTTGGCGGCCATGGTCGCCTGCGTGCTCGACGTGACGATCAGGTCCACCTTCGATTGCACGAGATCGATCGCGAGCGCCGGATAGCGATCGGTCTTGCCGTCCGCCCACCGCCATTCCAGCGCGACGTTGCGGCCGTCGGCATAGCCCAGTTCGCTGAGTCCCCGGCGGAAGCCGTCCCAGAGCGAGGCATCGGTGTTGCCGAGAACGCCGATCCGCGGGATCTTCGTGGGCTGCTGGGCAAGGGCACTGACAGGCGAGCCGAGCAAACCCGCCGCCACGCCGCCGATGAACGCTCGCCGACCTGCCATCGATCACCCCATCGAATTGCATGCAAGTCCGGCCATAGTACGCTTCCACCCTCCGATTCACGACGGGCGGTGAGCACCCATGGACCCGAGCACTGCCGAGAATGCCGCCAAGCCGCTGGCCGGCATCCTGAGCTACCACGCACATATCTACTACGATCCGGCTGCCACACGCCCCCACGCTGAGAGGCTGCGCCAGCGCATCGCGGAGCGCTTCACGGTGCAACTGGGCCGCTGGCATGACGTGCCGGTCGGTCCACACACGCAGGCGATGTACCAGGTGGCGTTTGCCACGGACATCTTCGCCCGCTTCGTGCCCTGGCTGATGATCAACCGCGGCGCACTGAATGTGCTGGTGCATCCGAACACGCTGGCGCCGCGCGACGACCATCTGCGGCACGCGCTGTGGCTGGGCGACAAGCTCGCGCTCAAGCAGGAGGTGCTGCCGCTGCGCATGGCCGCCGCCGACGAATCGACCATCGTGCCCAACACCGCGCCGAGCGTCGAAGCATGATCTTCGTCCCCGCCGTGCAACCGCTGGCCGGCGCCACGCCGCTGGCCTGGTGCTTCGCCTTCGTCGACGGCCAGCTCTTGCTGCCCGAGGCCGACAGCGCCGCGCTGCAGCCGCAGCCGCTGCTGGGCTTCGAGGGCCTGGCGATGGCGCGGCACTACCTCGGGCGGCTGGACGGCATCGACTGCTGGGCGCTGCACCTGAGCGCGGCGCCAGCCGGCTGGCGCCGCAGCGCGCTGCGCGCGGCGATGCTGCAGTTTCCCGATGCGCTGATGGGCGTGGCCAGCCGCGCCGCGCAGGTGCTGGAATGGGACCGCGCGCACCGCCATTGCGGCGTCTGCGGCACGGCCACCGAGCTGCAGGCGCACGAACGCTCGCGCAAGTGCCCGGCCTGCGGCCACGCCGCCTACCCGCGGCTGAGCCCGGCGATGATGGTGCTGATCTGGCGCGGCCGCGAGTTGCTGCTGGCGCGCTCGCCGCACTACGCGCCGGGCATGTTCAGCGCGCTGGCCGGCTTCGTCGAGCCGGGTGAATCGCTGGAAGAATGTGTGCACCGCGAAGTCGCCGAAGAAGTGGGCGTGACGGTGGACAGCCTGCGCTACTACGGCAGCCAGAGCTGGCCCTTCCCGCAC
>Ga0307505_10003324_pt1 | contig 10174 bp, 8 predicted proteins | sample 23_S_MG_FD_202183 | JGI IMG/M metagenome (GOLD analysis project Ga0307505, IMG submission 202183) | Soil microbial communities from Populus trichocarpa stands in riparian zone in the Pacific Northwest, United States - 23_S | ecosystem: Environmental > Terrestrial > Soil > Riparian zone > Trees... | reverse complement strand
ACCTGCAGGCCGAAGGCCTGGGCCCGGCCTTCCTGCAGTACGTTGCCAGCACCTGGCCGCGCTTCGTGGCCGACGCGTGAGCAGTGCGCTGATCGGCACGCTGGGCTACCTGTCGGCCTGCCTGCTGTTCGGCTTGAACCTGCCGCTATCGGCCGAGCTGCTGCGCCACTTCGACCCCTTCTGGGTCTCGCCGCTGCGCTACGTGGTGGCGGCGCTGCTGCTGGGCACGATGGTGGCGCTGTCGGCGGGACCGAGCCAGCTGCGCTCGCCCATCCCGCTGTGGCGCGTGGCCATTCTCAGTCTGTGCGTGGCCGGCTTCCTGGTGCTCTACAACCTGGGGCTGTACCGCACCCATGCGATGACGGTGGCCGCCATCTCGGCCGGCTCGCCGGTGTACGTGGCGGTGGTGTCGCGGCTGATGACCGGCGCGCGGCTGGAGCGCGGCTTCTGGGGCGCGACCGTGCTGACCTTGGTCGGCGCCGGCATCGCCATCTGGGGCCAGGCGCGTGCCGGCATCGGCAGCGCCCTCAGCCTGCAAGGCGGCGAGGTCCTGGTGGTGCTGGGCATCTGCAGCTGGACGGCCTATTCGATCCTGGCGCAGCGCTGGTTCGAGCCCGGCACGCCACAGCTGCGCCGCACCTTCCTGACCACCGTCGGCGCCCTGCCCTGGCTGCTGCTGTTCTGGGCGCTGGCGCGCGCCACCGGGCTGGCCGGAGAACCGAACCTGGCGCCGGGCCCGGTGCCGCTGATGCAGCTGCTGGTGGCCGCCGTGTTCTGCACCGCGCTGGCCACCGTGGCCTGGAACACCGGCGTCAACCGCCTGGGCATCCAGAGCGGCGGCCTGTGGCAGAACACGGTGCCGGTGTTCGCGGTGCTGATCGCGATGCTGCTGTTCGGCGTGCAGCCGCTGGCCGAGCAGCTGATCGGCGGCGCGGTGGTGCTGGCAGGGGTGCTTTACATGCAGTGGCAGCGGGTGCGCGCTTGAAGCGCGCACCTTGAGCTGCATCAAGCCCGCGGCCATGCGCCGTGGAGCAACCAAGATACATTGAGCGTGAATCTCATGGAGCCTCGCCGATGTCCCCCGAGCTGTGCAGCGAAGATCAGATCACGCAGCTGGTCCACGCCTTCTACGCCCGCGTGCGGCGCGACGCGCGGCTCGGCCCGATCTTCGACGCGCACGTCGACGACTGGGACCGGCATCTGGCCAAGCTGGTGGACTTCTGGTCTTCGATCCTGCGCCGCACCGGCCGCTTCAGCGGCACGCCGATGCCCAAGCATGCGGCGCTGCCGGGCCTGGACGCGGCGCTGTTCCGCCACTGGCTGAGCCTGTTCCGCACCACCGCCGCCGAGAAGCCCAACCAAGCGATGGCCGCACAGGCCTGCACGGTGGCCGAGCGCATCGCCCAGAGCCTGTGGCTGGGCTACCAGATCAGCCGCGACCCCGAGGCCCTGCCGCAGACGCTGTAGCCCTGCTGCCGGCACGACGGACACCATGAGCCATGGGCTGCTGCTGACGCTGCATCTGCTGGCGGCCATCGCCTTCGCCGGCACGGTGTTCTTCGAGGTCGGCCCGAGACATCGCTGCGGCCCACGCTGACGGCGCACGGCTGCAGCCGGCCTGCGAGATCGCTGGCCGCTGGTTCCACCTGTACCTGATCCTGGACCTGTACCGCCGCAAGATCGTGGGCGCCGAGGTGCACGACAGTGACGACGCCGACCATGCCGTGCACCAGGCGGTACAGCGTGGTCCGCTCGGGGCGGTGGCGCTCGTGGTGGACCGGGACGCCATCGGGCGCCCCGAGGGGCTGTCGACCGATGGCTTGCACGCGAAGCTCCCGAGGCTGTGACCTCGGACGGTCTCAGGCCCGGCAACGCGTCGCAATCGCCCTGACGCGCATCCTGGTCGAGCGGCATGCGATGTGCGGGGTGCGGACAGAGCGATCCAGCTCATTGCGGCCCGCGGGTTCGACCACTTTGTCTAAGATGCCGGGATGCCTTCCTCGCCCCCTCTCCCTGTCTTCCTGAACGACTCCCCCTGGGCCGCCACCGTGCTGCAGATCACCCTGCTGGTGCTGCTGGTCTGGCTGGCCGACCGATTGACCCGCTCACTGCTGGTGCGTGGCATCACCCGCGCCGTGCGCGCCACGCCCACGCCCTGGGACGACGCGCTGCTGGAGCGCGGCGTGATCGCCCGCCTGGCCCACGTGGTGCCGGCGCTGATCGTCCACGCCGGTATCGTGCTGGTCCAGGGCCTGCCCGAAGCCGCCACGACCGTGACGCGCAGCGTCGCCAGTGCCTACGTGGTGATGACGCTGGCGCTGGCCCTGTCCAGCCTGCTGGGCGCCATCGGCGACATCTACGAGCGGCGCGACCCCGAGCACGCGCGCTCGCGGCCCATCAAGGGCTACCTGCAACTGCTCAAGATCGTGGTCGCGCTGCTGGCGCTGATCCTGGTCGTCGCCACGCTGTTCAACCGCAACCCGCTGCTGCTGCTGTCCGGCCTGGGCGCGATGACGGCGGTGCTGCTGCTGGTGTTCAAGGACACGCTGCTGTCGCTGGTGGCCAGCGTGCAGTTGTCCAGCAACGACATGCTGCGCGTGGGCGACTGGATCGAGATGCCGCCGCTCGACGCCGACGGCTTCGTGATCGACATCTCGCTGCACACCGTCAAGGTTCAGAACTGGGACAAGACCGTCACCACCATTCCCACCTGGCGCCTCATCAACGAGAGCTACAAGAACTGGCGCGCCATGTTCGCCTCGGGCGGGCGGCGCATCAAGCGCGCGCTCCACCTGGACCAGGGCTCGGTGCGCTTCCTGAGCGACGGCGAGCGCGACGGGCTGCGGCGCTTCGCGCTGATCGAAGACTACCTGGCGCGCAAGCAGCGCGAGATCGAGGTCTTCAACGAGACCCTGATCGCCCAGGGCAAGGATCCGGTGAACACGCGCCGCGTGACCAACCTGGGCACCTTCCGCGCCTACGTGCAGGCCTACCTGAAGGCGCACCCGGGCATCCACCCCGAGATGATCCAGATGGTGCGCCAGCTCCAGCCCGGCCCGACCGGCCTGCCGCTGGAGATCTACTGCTTCACCGCGACCACGGCCTGGGTGGACTACGAGGGCATACAGGCCGACATCTTCGACCACCTCTACGCCATCCTGCCCGTCTTCCACCTGCGCGTGTTCCAGCAGCCAGCCGGCGCCGACGTGGCGCAGGCGCTGCGGGCGCTCCCGTGAAGCCCGAACCGGGGCAGTGGCGCTGGTCGTCAGGCTTGCGCGGCTTGTCCACGCCGGTGCCGCGCGCGCAGGCGGTGTGATCCCAAGTCCAAGACTGGCCCCAGAGGTTCCGGAATGCCTGGATTGCTGCTGGCCAAGGCGATGTTCCACCTGCCCTGATTCACGCCGCCGGATCGACGACCAGCTCGCGGCGCACCAGCACTGCCGAATTGCGCGGCACGATGGGCAGGCCGCGTGCCAGCAGATGCGTCTTGGTGAAGGCGGCGCCGAACAGCAGGATCAGCGACGAGTAGTAGACCCACAGCAGGATCAGCACCACCGAGCCGGCCGCGCCGTAGGCGGACGCGGTGGCGGTGTAGGCCAGGTAGGCGGCGATGGCGTAGCGGCCGATGGAGAACAGCAGGGCCGTGACCAGCGCGCCGACGACCACGTCGCGCCAGCGCAGCACCACGTCGGGCAGCACCTTGAAGATGGCGCAGAACAGCAGCGACATCGCCAGCCAGGACAGCAGCAGCTCGGCGCCGCTCATCAGCGCCGCCACCGCCGGCACGAACTGGTGCGTGAAATGCAGCGCCGCGCGCAGCACCACGCCCAGCAGCAGCGACACCATCAGCACGAAGCCGATGGCCAGCACCACGGTCAGCGACAGCAGGCGGTTCTTCAGGAAGACGAACAGGCTGTTGCGGCTGGGCCGCGCGGCCACGCCCCAGAGGGTGTTGAGCGAGAACTGCATCTGCGCGAACACCGTGGTCGCGCCGACGATCAGCGCGGCCACGCCCAGCAGCGTGGGCAGCAGGCCCGTGTCCTGGAGGCGCGAGCGCGCGACCACGCGCTCCACCGCCTGCGCCGCCTCATGGCCCATCAGGTCCTGCAGCTGCGCGACGATCTGCCCATGGGCCGCGTCATCGCCGAAGACCACGCCGATCACCGTCACCGCGATGATGACCACCGGCGCCAGCGAGAACAGCGTGTAGAAGGCCAGCGAGCCGGCATGGCTGAAGGCGTTGCGGTCGAGCCAGAGCCGGCCCGCGTCGCGGGTGATCGTCCACCAGCGTCGCACGCTGTGCTGTCCCGTCGGCTCGGTCGGTGTCTGCATCCCGGTGCCATTGTGCAGGCCCGGGCCGTAGACTGTCGCGGCGAACACGGAGCACGGCGATGACCTTGGCCATGAGTTGGGACGAATGGACGACGCACGATGCGGTGGCCCTGGCCGAGCGCGTGCGCAAGGCCGAGTTGACGGCGGCCGAACTCGCGGCCCAGGCGGCGGCCGGCATCGCCCGGCTCAACCCGCGCTTGAGCGCCGTGGTCGAGGTCTTCGACGACGCGGTGGCCGACCCCTACGAGGCCGGCGCCCGCGCCGACGGCTTCTTCGCGGGCGTGCCCTTCCTGATGAAGGACCTGGGCCCGACGATGCGCGGGCGGCTGCAGGAGATGGGCTCGCTGTTCATGCGCGGCAACCGCGCCACCGAGGACGCCTTCCTCACCGGCCGGATGCGCCGCGCCGGGTTGAACCTGATGGGCCGCACCACCACGCCGGAGTTCGGCGTGTGCTCGTCGGCCGAGAACCCGGCCGTCTACGTCACGCGCAACCCCTGGGACACCGCCTACACCACGCTGGGTTCGTCGGCCGGCACCTCGGCCATGGTGGCGGCCGGCGTGCTGCCGCTGTCGCATGCCACCGACGGCGGCGGCTCGATCCGCATCCCCGCCGGCGCCAACGGCAACATCGGCCTGAAGCCTTCGCGCGGCGTGTTCTCCATCGCGCCCAAGCTGTCGGACCTGAGCGGGCTGGTGTCCACCCAGGGTTGCCAAAGCCGCACGGTGCGCGACACGGCAGCCTTCGTCGACCACTGCCGCGGCGGCGCGCCGGGCGAGTTCATGCCCTACTGGATGCCGCCGCAGCCGTACGGCGAGCTGATCCAGCGCGACCCGCAGCGGCTGCGCATCGCGCTGTCGCACGAGTGGGGCGACTACCGCGCCACGCCGCATTTCGTGGCCGAGCTGCAGCGCGTGGGCCGCTTCCTGGAAGGCCTGGGCCACCATGTCGAATGGGCGCTGCCGGCCATCGACTACCGGGCCGCCTTCGCCGCGCAGACCACCTGCTACATCAGCAACTTCGCGCAGACCATCGCCAACCTGCTGGCGCCACGGGGCCTGCAGCGCCCGCCCGCCGAGCTGATCGAGCCGATCAACATCCGCATCTGGGAAGCCGGCCTGCGCACCAGCTACAGCGAGCGGGCGCAGATGCAGGCGGTGTTCAACAGCACCTCGCGCGCCTTCGGCGAGTTCTTCGAGTCTTGGGACATCATCCTGACGCCGATCACGGCATTGCCCACGCCCAGGATCGGCACCACCGAGTACCTGACGCTCAGCGACAACCCGTCTGTGCTGGACTGGTTCGACAACCTGTGGCGCAACTTCGCCTACACGCCGCTGACCAACCTGTGCGGCATTCCCGGCATCTCACTGCCGCTGGGCACGCAGCAATCCGGGTTGCCGCTGGGCCTGCACGCCCAGGCACGGCAGGCCAACGACGGGCTGCTGCTGCAACTGGCGGCGCAGATCGAACGCGCGCTGCAGGGACGCTGGACCGACGGCCGCCTGCCGGCCCATCACGTCACCACGGCCTGAGGCGGCGGGTCGCGCCGCTGCCGCGCGGCCGACAGGAAGTCGTTCAGGATGTGGTGGCCGTCGAGCTGGGTGTCGTGCCAGTCGTGCTGGGCCAGGAACTCCGGATGCCACTGCATGCCGAACACGTAGCCACAGCCGCGCCAGCGCACCGCCTCGACGATGCCGTCGGGCACGGCCACCGCCTCGACCTCCAGCTCCTTGGCCAGGTCCTTGATCGCCTGGTGGTGGATCGAATTGATCGACGCGCGCCTGACGCCGGGGTACATGCCGGACAGGCGCGAACCCGGCACCAGTTCGACGTCGTGGAACTGCTGGTCGTACTGCGCGGCATCCAGGTGCGGCAGCGCATCCGGGCGCTGCGTCGGGATGTCCTGGTACAGCGTGCCGCCGAAGGCCACGTTGATGAGCTGGCAGCCGCGGCAGATGCCGAGCACGGGCTTGCCGGCTTCGATGAAGGCGTCGAGCAGCTCGATCTCGTAGCGGTCGCGGATGCGGTCGCCGCGGAATTCCGGCGCCAGCGGCGTTTCGCCGTAGCTTTCGGGTGCGATGTCGTTGCCGCCCTGCAGCAGCAGGCCATCGAGCGCCACGGCGTAGCTGTGCAGGCTGATGTCGGTGCGCCGCACCAGGCTTTCGCGGTCGACCGCCGGAATCATCACCGGCAGCACGTCGCGCGATATCACCCAGTGCACCACCGACTGCTCCAGGTAGTGCAGCGTGCGCGACCACACGCCGCCCAGGTCGAGCACCGGACCATCCGGGTAGTAGATGCGGGCGGAAACGCCGATCAGCAGCGGCCTGGACATGGTGCAATGCCGTGAAGCGATGTGGCGACAGCGCATGCTACGGCAGCACCGGGCCGCACGGCAGCGGCGGCCGTGCCCCGATGCGCTGCGCCTGTCAGGGACGGGCGAAGGCCCGTTCGCGGCGCAGCGCGTCGGCCAGCTTCGGATCGCCGGCACGTTCGGCAGCCGCGATCAGCGTCAGGTCCAGCACGTCGCGCTGCGCGTGGCTGCCGCCGAAGCGGGCTGCTTCCCGACGCACGCGGCGCAGCAGCTCCGCGGCCTCGGCATAGCGGCCCGACGCGAAGTGGTGGATCGCCTGCGTCGCCCCCAGGCCGACCTCGTTCAGAAAGCCGCTGTTGTCGTCGCCGGCTGCGAGTGCCTGCTGCTGTGCGTCCAGCAGCCGCTCGGCATCGGCCCTGCGGTCGGCGCCGGTGAAGGCCATCATCGCGTGCAGGTCGTTGAAGGCATAGATGCTGGCGCCGCAGACGTCGGCCCAGCGCGCGGCCAGTGCATCCCAGCGGTCGCCGAGCGGAACACCCAGCAGTTGCAGCCGCCACAGCAGCGCCGAGGCGTCAACCATGTCCATCACCAGCGGCGAGGCGCTGCCCAGCACGCGCTGGTCCAGCAGCGCCATCGCCTCGTCGATCTGGCCCAGCCCCAGGTGGAACAGCGCCAGGTGCCACCCGTTGTGGATGGCGAGAAAGCTGCCCTCGCTCCAGGCCGACGTGTCCTGCGTCATCCAGGTGATGCCTTCATGGCGCCGGTTCTGCATCTCCAGCACATGCGCCACCGCGTGCCACCCCCAGCCGTCGCGCGGCTCGAGCTCCACGCTCAGCCGGCCCAGCGTCTCGGCGCGCGCGTAGTCGGCCGTTTCTTCCAGGCCGAAGGCCAGCATCGCCAGCACCGCGTGGCGGCCGGGCATGCCGGCGTGCCAGTGCGACTCGGCGCGCGCGATGCGGTCGCGCAGCATGCGCGAGTGGCCGGTGAAGAAGTCGATCTGGTGGCCCACCTGCAGCGCCAGCAGGTCCTGCGGGTGGCGGATGCTCAGGTCCTCCAGGATGCGCCCGGCGCGGTGCCACTGGCCGCAGGCCAATGCGCCGGCGGCAGCCACGTGCTGAGCCTCGCGCTCGGTGGCCGGGCAGCGCTCGGCCGCGGCGTGCGCCTCGCGCGCCGCCGGCCGGCCGGCCGGCTCGGTGCCCAGCAGGTTCAGGTAGGCCACCAGCACATGGGCCATCGCCATGTCCGGCGAGCGCGCCAGCGCGGCCTGGGCCTCGGCCAGCGGGTCGTTGAGATAGCAGCGCAGCAGCGCGCAGGCGGCATCGTAGTGTTCGGCGGCCTGGGCATCGGCACCGCTGAGCGCGTGGCCGTGGATGTCCTTGATCGTCATGGCAGTTCCTCGCGATGGGGTGGGGCGGACCCGGTGTCGGCGGCGAAGGCCGGTGGCGGGTCCACGCAAGCCGGCAGTCTGCGCTCTGCCGGTATCGGGCGCTCTTCAGCCGGGCCCGAATTTGTATCGGCAGCGTATCCGCCGCGTATCGGTGCGCCGGGGGGCGCCGCCCGGGTCGTCGGGGTCGGCCCGCATGCACCGCCTATAGTGCAGCCTGTGTTCAAGCGCGCCGCCGCGATTCGCGGCCTGCAGTTCAGAAGGCGCGCTCACGGCAAGCCTTCAGCCGCCCACCGCCTCCCCTACGCCCGCCATGTCTGCCACCGGCTCGGACCTCAGCCCGCACACCCCCATGATGCAGCAGTACCTGCGCATCAAGGCGGAGTTCCCGGACACGCTCGTCTTCTACCGGATGGGCGACTTCTACGAACTGTTCTTCGACGACGCGCGCAAGGCGCACCGGCTGCTCGACATCACGCTGACCACGCGCGGCCAATCGGCCGGCGAGCCGGTGGTCATGGCAGGCGTGCCGGTGCATTCGGTCGAGGCCTACCTGGCGCGGCTGATCAAGCTGGGTGAGGCCGTGGCCGTGGCCGAGCAGGTGGGCGATGTCGCCACCGCCAAGGGCCCGGTGGAACGCAAGGTGCTGCGCGTCGTCACGCCCGGCACCGTCACCGACAGCGCGCTGATGGCCGAGCGCGCCGACACGCTGCTGCTGGCGCTGCACCGGCGCAAGGACCGTTTCGGCCTGGCCTGGCTGGGCCTGTCCAGCGGCCGCCTGGGCCTGGGCGAATGCGCAGAGCGCGAGCTGGCCTCGTGGCTGGCGCGGCTGGACCCGGCCGAGATCCTGTGCGACGGCCAGGCGCTGCCCGCGGCCGTGCAGGCGCAAGGCACGGCGTTGACGGCGCGGCCGTCCTGGCAGTTCGACGCCACGCTCGGCCTGCGCAAGCTGTGCGACCAGCTGAAGGTGGCCTCGCTGGCCGGTTACGACGCGCAGTCCTTGAGCCTGGCGCAGGCCGCCGCCGCGGCGCTGCTGAGCTTTGCCGAGCACACCCAGGGCCAGGCGTTGAGCCACGTGACGCGGCTGGAGGTGGAACGCGCCGGCGATCTGCTGGAGCTGCCGCCGGCCACGCACCGCAACCTGGAGCTGACGCGTACGCTGCGCGGCGAAGACGCGCCGACGCTGCTGTCGCTGCTGGACAGTTGCCGCAGCGGCATGGGCAGCCGCTGCCTGCGCCACTGGCTGACACATCCGCAGCGCGAACGCACGCAGGCCACGCAGCGCCACGAGGCCATCACGCGGCTGCTGGATGTCGGCTTCGAGCCGCTGCGCGATGCCCTGAGGCATGTCAGCGACGTGCAGCGCATCACCGCGCGCATCGCGCTGCGCCAGGTGCGCCCGCGCGAGCTGGCAGGGCTGCGCTTCACGCTGCAGTCGCTGCCGGCGCTGGCCGCCGCGGCGCCCACCGGCTCGGCCTTGCTGGAACAGCTGCACCAGGCACTGCAACCTTCGCCCGACATCGCCGACGCGCTGCGCGCCATCGCCGACGAACCGGCGGTGCTGCTGCGCGAAGGCGGTGTCATCGCCATCGGCGTCGATGCCGAACTGGACGAGCTGCGCGGCATCAGCCAGAACTGCGACGCCTACCTGCTGGACCTGGAGCAGCGCGAACGCGCGCGCAGCGGCATCACCAACCTGCGCGTGCAGTTCAACAAGGTGCACGGCTTCTACATCGAGGTCACGGCCTCGAACCTGGGCCGCGTGCCGGCCGACTACCAGCGCCGGCAGACGCTGAAAAACGCCGAGCGCTACATCACGCCGGAACTGAAAGCCTTCGAGGACAAGGCGCTGTCGGCGCAGGAACGCGCGCTGGCGCGCGAGAAGTGGCTCTACGAACAGCTGCTCGATGCACTGCAACCGCACCTGGGCGCGCTGTCGGCGCTGGCCGAGGCGCTGGCCGCACTCGACGCGCTGGCCGCGCTGGCCGAGCGCGCCGCCACGCTGCACTGGTGCCGGCCGCAGTTCGTGCCGCAGCCTTGCATCGACATCGAAGCCGGGCGCCACCCGGTGGTGGAGATGCGCTTGAGCGAGACCGGCGGCGCTGCCTTCATCGCCAACCACTGCCGGCTCGACGCACGCA
>Ga0307505_10003323_pt1 | contig 10177 bp, 8 predicted proteins | sample 23_S_MG_FD_202183 | JGI IMG/M metagenome (GOLD analysis project Ga0307505, IMG submission 202183) | Soil microbial communities from Populus trichocarpa stands in riparian zone in the Pacific Northwest, United States - 23_S | ecosystem: Environmental > Terrestrial > Soil > Riparian zone > Trees... | reverse complement strand
GGGGGTGCGGCGCACTGGCTCCGCGCGGTCTTCCGTTGCAGGCGCATCGCCTGGGACCTCGGCGGCGGCCTCGACAAGCGCATCGACGAACGCCTTGGCCGTTTCATAACGATCGTCGGGATTGTCGGCGGTTGCCGCCGCGAGCGCGCGGTGGAGGGCATCGTTCGGACGGTCACTCGCGTCGCCGGCGCCCTGACCGAAGAGCATCTCGCTCGTAATAGCACCGAATGAGTAGACGTCGGCGCGCGCGTCCCACGCTCCTCCCAGCGTACGCTCCGGGGCGGAATACGGACGACGCACCGGCGCCTTGGCTCCCATGGCCTCGAGCGCCTGGCCGATCCCGAATCCGGTGATCCGCACATCCGTCGTGCCCGACGTGACAAAGATGTCGCGCGGATGGAGCGACCCATGTCCCACCGGCACGGCCCACGAGGCATCGATGGCGCGCGCGATCTCGCGAAGCACGGGCAGCGCCCGCGCCAGGGCAACCGGACCAGACTGCCGCATCACGACATCAAGGGATTCTCCGGTCGCATATTCCAGTGCGATAAAGGGCCGCGCCCCGTGGAGCCCGGCCAGAACGGCGCCGACGATCGCGGGATGCGCGGGGAGTTTGGTCGCGAGTTCGCGCAACTGGTCGGCGAGTCGCGCGGCATCTTCCGGCACCAGATCGAGCTTGAACGTCTTGATCGCGACAAGACGGTCCTGCTGCGAATCGTACGCGCGAAAAACAGGTCCCAGAACGCCACTGCCGATTTGGTGCAGGACGCGATATGTGCCGAACGCAGACGGCGGGTTCACACCCGATGCATCGTCAAAAGGCAGTGGAGGGGCTCCTTGCTGACGGAGAAATCCTAACACGTCTGTAGTAGATTGACTTCGTGCCCAGCCCCGCCCAGCCGGTCGCATCCACAGGCGCGGTGCGCGAGGCCATCGACCCCAGCCGGTTTCCGTGGATCCGGCCGCTCGGCCACGAATACGTGCATCATCACGACCGCGTTGCGGCGCTGTTTGCCGGCAATCCGGCCGAGCCATCCGCCTGGCGCGACACGATCGCGCGTGTGTCGCGATCGACGCGCGACCGTCAGACGCTGGTCGCCACGCTCGAGGCGCAACTCACCCGCCGCGGCGCGTCTCATGAAGCGCACGAGGCCGTCTCGCGACTGAACGCGCCGGCGTCGGTCGCCATCGTCACCGGACAACAGGCGGGCGTGTTTGGCGGGCCGCTCTACACGGTACTGAAGGCCGTGACGACGATTCAGCTGGCGCGCCAGGTGCGCGCCGACTATGACGTTGATGCCGTGCCGGTCTTCTGGGTCGATGCCGAAGACCACGACTGGGCCGAGGTCCGATCGGCTCGGATTCTCGATCGCGACGGCAATGCCGCGGGCGTGACGGTGGCTGATATGGCCGGCGCCGGCAGTCAGCCGGTCGGTGCCCTGACGTTTGACGACGCCATTGCCGCGGCGACGAGCCGGTTGGCAGCACTCCTGCCGCCCACCGAATTTACGCGCGAGGTCATGGACGCCGCCGCGCGTCGGTATCGGCCTGGCCAGCGGGTCGGGACCGCATTTGCCGGTTGGATCGAGGATCTGCTGGGTCGCCATGGATTGGTAGTGTTCGAATCGGACGATCCTGCGGTCAAGCCGCTTGCCGCCGATCTCTTCGCCAAAGAAATCGATCAGCGGGCGACGGCAAGACTCGCATCGGAGGCCGGTCGCGTGCTCGCGGGCCTGGGCCATCCGCCGCAAGTCGAGACGGCCGACGATGGCGTGGCGCTCTTCTATCTGGATGAGCGAGGCAGGCGGGCGATCAAGACGCGCAATTCGCAGTACCAGATCGGGGACCGCGAGGTATCCGCCGCAGAATTGCGCGCGGAGGTCCTCCACCACCCTGAACGCTTCAGCCCGAACGTGCTGCTGCGGCCGCTTGTGCAGGACCGTCTGTTTCCGACCGTGTGCTATGTGGCCGGCCCAGCTGAGCTCGCGTACCAGGCCCAGCTCGGTGGCGTGTACCGGGCCTACGGCATCGAATCGCCGTTGCTGTACGCACGCGCCACCGCGACGCTTGTGGATTCCGGCGCGGTTCGATTTCTGGAACGATCGCAGTTGCCGTTGGAAGCGCTGCAGGTCCGCGATGATGCGGCCCTCAATCGGCTCCTCGAGAGCCAATTACCACCCGGTCTCGAAGCCGCGATCAGCGAAGCGGATCGCGTCGTCCGCGAACGGGTCCTGGCCCTCAAGGCTGCCGTCGTCCCGCTCGACCCGACGCTCGCCGGCGCCGTGGATACCACGCTGGAGCGTATGCACGACACGCTGAAGACGCTCCAGGCCAAGGTCATTCAGGCGGCCAAACGCAAGGACGACACCCTGCGCCGGCAGTTCCTGCGGACCCGCGCCCTGGCCTTTCCGGACGGTGTCCCGCAGGAGCGGTCGCTGTCGGTGATTTTCTTCGCCAACCGGTATGGCATGGCTCTGGGCGATCGCCTGGTGGAGACGCTGCCGCTCGCCACCGATAAGCACTACGTCCTGAGCCTCTGATGGCTGCCATGAAACCCGAACGCCCCGTGCGGCCCGCGCCGCGATCGTCGCCGACCGCGCGAGGTGTCAAAGTCCGCCTCCGCTGGCCGCGCCGCCGATGGGTTCGCTACGCCCTGATTGTGGTCGGTGTGCCCGGAGTCGTGGGACTCCTCGCAGCGGTGTACCTCTGGGTCAGTTACGGGCGCATGATCGACGAACGGCTCGGCGGCGAAGCTCGGCCGATTCCCCGCATCTTCGGCCGGCCGTTCGAAATCCAGCCCGGCCGGGCGCTCTCCCCCACCGAACTGGTCCAGCGCCTGAACGACGTCGGATACGCCCAGCGGCCCAAGGCCGCGGCCCCTGGGGAGTTTTCCGTCGCGGCAAATTCGGTGCTTCTCGTCACCCGAGCCGCCGAACAATCGCCGGCGCGCGCCGTCCGCGTGGATTTCAGTCCCGGCCGATCGCCCGTCATCCGGCGCATCGTCGACGCCTCGAACAAGGCGGTCAGTGAAGTCACGCTCGAAGCGCCGCTCCTCGCCGCCATTGCGCCAGGACAGAAACGCCGCAAAGTGCCGCTCGCGGTGATTCCCGAGCACATGAAGCAGGCGGTGCTCGCCATCGAGGACCGGCGCTTCTATCAGCATCCCGGCGTCGACCCGATCCGCATGGTGGGCGCCCTGATCACCAATCTCCGCGGCGACAAGCGCTATCTCGAAGGCGCATCGACGATTACGCAACAGGTCATCAAGAACACGTTCCTGACGCCGGACAAATCGACCAAGCGCAAGCTGCAGGAACAGTTCATGGCGCTGGTGCTGGACTGGCGGTTCTCCAAGGATCAGATTCTCGAGCTGTACATGAACGAGATCGTCCTGGGTCAGCGCGGGCCGTTCGCGATCCACGGCGTCGGAGAGGCCTCGCGCATCTTCTTCGGCAAGGACGTGAGTAATCTCAGCCTGGCAGAAGCCGCCACCCTTGCGGGCCTGCCCCAGCAGCCGTCGGCGCTCTCGCCATTCAGACATCCGCAGCGCGCCAAGGATCGACGCAATGTCGTCATCGCCGCGATGGCCGACTCCGGGTTCATCACCGGAGAAGCCGCCAAGGCCGCCGCCAAGGAACCGCTCAAAGTCGCCGCCCGCGCGTTCGAAGACGAGGCGCCGTACTTTGTCGATTACGTGAGCAAGCTCGTCGAAGAATCGCACGAAGGCCTGCTCGCCAAGAGCGGCGCGGTGGACATTTACACGACGCTCGACCTCCATCTGCAACGCATGGCGCAGGAGGCGATCGCCGAGGGCCTCGTGCAGATCGACAAGCAACTGGCCAAGCGGAAGCAGGGGCAGGTGCAGGTGGCCCTCATCGCCGTTGATCCGCGCACCGGCGAGATCCTCGCGTTTCTCGCCGGCCGGTCATACAACGAAACCCAGTACAACCGCGTCACGACGATGCGCCGGCAGCCGGGCTCGATCTTCAAGCCGTTCGTGTACCTCGCCGCCTTCGAGCGCATGGCCGATGAAGGCTCCGCCGACCTGACGCCGGCCACCGTGATGATCGACGAGCCGACGGTGTTCAAGGACGGCGAGAACGACTACGCACCGGCCAACTACAAGGACGAATACGACGGCCCGATGACGCTGCGCCGCGCGCTGGCACTCTCGCGCAACGTCATCTCGATCAAAGTCGCCGAAGCGGCCGGCTTCGACCGGGTCGCGCAACTGTGGCGCAAGACCGGCGTCGGCACGCCCGCGCTGGCGGTGCCGTCGATTGCCCTCGGCGTCTTCGAGGCCTCACCGCTTGAAATGGCCACGGTCTACACGGTATTCGCCAACAACGGTGCCATCCGGCCCTTGCAGGCGATCACGCGCATGGTGGACTCGGGCAAGACCACCGTGATGAAACCGGGAGCGCTCCGTCAGATCGCCCGCCCGCAGACGACGTACATGGTGACGGACATGATGCGGTCGGTCATCAATGAAGGGACGGCCGCTTCGGTCCGCAGCGCGATTCCCTCACTCGACATCGCCGGCAAAACGGGCACAACCAACGACCAGCGCGATGCGTGGTTCGTGGGCATGACGCCGGAATTGCTGACGGTGGTCTGGGTCGGGTTTGACAACAACCAACCGTTGGGCCTGAGCGGCTCGCAGGCCGCGCTGCCGGTGTGGCTGAGCTTCAACAAACGCGCGCTTGCCGCGCGGCCGAATGTGCCCTTCCCCGCGCCCAGCGGACTCGCCTACGCCGAAATCGACCGCGACACCGGTCAACTCGCGACACCCGAATGCCCCAAGACCCGGGTCGAGGTCTTTCTGCCGGGCACGGAGCCCCATACGCGGTGCGAACTACACGGCGGTTCCATCAAGGCGAACGTGGGCCGGCTCGGCTCGTGGTTGAAACGCATCATCCGCTGAACGCCCCTCACGCCGTGTCCCTGCTCATCCGCAACGGCACCATCGTGACGATGAACGACGCCGGTGATGTGCTGGCGGGAGACGTGTGGATCGAGGACGGGCGCATCGCCGCCGTCGGCCGGCTACCCGCCGGCGTGCTGGCCGCGACACCGCACACGACGATCGACGCGGAAGGTTGCCTCGTCCTGCCGGGATTCATCCAGACGCACATCCACCTGGGCCAGACGCTCTTTCGCGGCGCCGCCGACGATCGACCGCTCCTCGCCTGGTTGCGCGAACGGGTGTGGCCGCTCGAAGCGGCGCACACCGAGGCGACGCTCGCCGTTGCGGCTCGCCTCGCCGCCGCAGAACTGCAGGCCGGCGGGACGACCGCGGTGCTGACGATGGAGACCGTGCATGGAACGGAGGCGGTGTTCGACGCGCTCGTGCCGACCGGACTCCGCGCCGTCGTCGGCAAGTGCTTGATGGACATGGGTGCCGACGCGCCGGCGCGCCTGCGGCAGGCCTGGCGCGACGGCCTCGACGAGAGCATCGCCATCGATCGGCGCTGGCGCGGCGCGGCAGATGGCCGATTGCGCACGGCACTGGCGCCGCGATTCGCGATCTCCTGCTCGCAAGACCTGCTCGAGGCTACGGCATCCGTATCGGCCGAACGCGGCCTGCTGGTGCATACGCATGCGTCCGAACAGCGCGAGGAAGTCGCACTCGTGCGCGAGCGGACCGGGATGGACAATGTGGCGTATCTCGCATCGGTGGGCTTGGCGACCGAGCGGCTGTGCGCGGCACACTGCGTCTGGGTCACCGAGGCCGAGCAGCAGTTGATCGCCGAACGGTCCGTCAAGGTGCTGCACTGCCCGGGTTCGAACCTGAAGCTGGGATCGGGCATCGCGCCGATTCAGGAAATGCGCGCGCGCGGTATTGGGGTGTCGCTCGGGGCCGATGGCGCGGCGTGCAACAACACACTCGACATGTTCCAGGAAATGCGGCTCGCGGCAACGCTGCAGGCGATGCGGCACGGGCCGGGCGCGTTGACCGCGCAGGAGGCGGTCTGGATGGCCACACGCGAGGGCGCGCGTGCGATCGGACAGGACGCCGACCTGGGATCGATCGAAGCGGGCAAACTCGCTGATGTGATCGTCATAGGCTCAACCGGCGTGCACCAGCGGCCCGCCGCCGACCCCTACTCGACCATCGTCTACTCCAGCCGGCCCTCCGATGTCCGCACCACCGTCGTCGCCGGGCGAGTTGTGTATCAGGATGGCACCCTGAACTGGGCCGATCGCGCGAAGATTGTGGAGGACGCGGACGGAGCGCGCGCGACACTGCGCGAACGAGCCAACGTGTGATCAGGTGACGCAGCGGAGCCTCGTTCCGCATACCTGTCGCACCTGTCGTACCTGTCGTTACCCGTCTGCTATACTGCCCTAGCACTCTCAAGCCGAGACTGCTAGCAGGCCATGAGTCCGGAAACCACCGAACGCCAGCGACGGATTCTCTCCCGCCTGGTGACGGAATACATCGAACAGGGTGAGCCGGTGTCGTCCGCCTGGCTGGCGGAACACAGCGATCTCGGGCTGTCCCCGGCGACCGTGCGGAACATCCTGGCACGGCTCGAGGAGCAGGGGCTCGTCCACCAGCCGCACACCTCGGCCGGACGAGTGCCGACGGATTCCGGATACCGGATGTACGTGGATGGCCTGCTGGGTTCGCGAAAACGATCGCGCGTGCTGCCAGAACTCGAAGCGCGCCTGCGGCATCTGGGTACGGTCGGCGACCTCATGGAGAACGCCTCGCAGGAGCTCTCGCGGGCCTCCCATCACGTCGGCTTTGCCATCGCGGCTGCGGGGCCGTCCGTGCGCCTGCGGCACATCGACTTTGTGAATCTCGAGGGCCAGCGCGTCCTGGTCGTCGTGGTCGCGACCGGTGGACAGATCACGCACAAGGTCATCGACCCGCCGGAACCCTGCGACGATCTGGCGCTCAGCCACGCGGCGAACTACATCAATTCCGAATTCGCCGGCCTCACCCTGCACGAAGTGCAGGCGGCCATCGTGCAGCGCTTCACCTGGCCCAGACTGGCCTGGCGGATCACGCGCCGGAAGACACGCTCTACGTGCAAGGCGCGTCGCTGCTCATCGATCAGGTCGCCGGCGAGTCGGGCGATCGCGACCGCACGCTGCAGACCTTGCGCGCGCTCTTTCGGATGATTGAAGAGAAGCATCGCCTCGTGGCGCTGATTTCAAAATACCTCGAAGCCCAGGGCATCACGGTCGTCATTGGCTCGGAGAACTTCGTTGTCGACCTCCACCCGTTCAGCGTGGTGGCGTCCACCTTCCAGAATCACGACGAATCCGGCACGATCGGCGTGATCGGTCCCACGCGGATGCGGTATCAGAAGGCGATTGCGGTCGTGGACGGAGTGTCTCAGATCATGACCCGGGTCCTGGAAGGACACTAATCATGGCGATGGACTCCAACCCGACACCGGCCGGCGCCGACGCCGACGACACGCCGGACATGCTGCGGCAAGAGCGCGACGATCTGCAGGATCGGTTGCTCCGTACCGCCGCCGAGTTCGACAACTACCGCAAACGGACGGACCGCGAACGCCGAGAGCTTACCGACGCAGTGGGCGCCGACTTCATGCGCGACGTCCTGCCGGTGGTCGACGACCTCGAGCGGGCGCTCGCCGCCAGTCAGGGCTCGCTGGATCCCACGCTGCGGGCCGGCGTCGAGCTCATCCATCGCCAACTGCTCGAAGCGCTGCGACGGCGCGGCGTCGAGTCGTTCGAATCGATCGGAAAGGATTTCGATCCCGCCTGGCACGAAGCCCTCGCCAGCGAGCCGGCGAACGGCCGCCGAGACGATGAAGTCATTGATGAGATCCGGCGCGGCTACCGCATTGGATCGCGGTTGCTCCGGCCGGCGCTCGTGAAGGTGGCCAAGGCGTGAGCCAGCGCGACTACTACGAAATCCTGGGCGTCGCCCGGGACGCGAGCGAACAGGATCTGAAGAGCGCCTACCGCAAGCTGGCGCTGAAGCATCATCCCGATCGGAATCAGGGCGACGCGGCCGCGGAGGAAGCCTTCAAACAGGCGGCTGAAGCGTATTCCGTCCTGAGCGATCCCGAGAAGCGGGCGCGGTACGACCGGTTCGGCCATGCCGGCGTCGGCGGCCCCGGCGCGAATCAGGGTTTCAATCCGGAGACGTTTGGCGACTTCGGCGACATCCTCGGCGATTTCTTCGGGTTCGGCGGCGGCCGCCGCGGCGGACCGACGCGCGGCGCCGATCTCCGGTTCGACCTCCAGATCTCCTTCGAGGAGTCGTTCGCCGGCGCCGAAACCACGATCCAGATTCCGCGCGAAGAAAAGTGCGAGACCTGCACGGGATCCGGCGCCGCGCCGGGCACGGCGAAGGAGAGCTGCCCGCAGTGCCGTGGCACGGGCCAGCTCCGCTATCAACAGGGCTTTCTCGTCGTGGCGCGAACATGCGGGCAATGCCGGGGCACCGGGCAGATCATCCGGACGCCGTGTACGTCGTGTCGCGGCACGGGCCTCATCACGCGCGACCGCCGCGTGACCGTCCGCATTCCCGCCGGCATCGCCGACGGGCAGCGCCTGCGCCTGCATGGCGAGGGCGAACATGGCACGGGCGGCGGTCCGACCGGCGACCTGTACGTCGTCGTCCACGTGAAACCGCATGCACTGTTTCACCGCGAGGAAGACGACTTGTACATGGAGGCCCACGTGCCCTTCCATGTGATGGCGATGGGCGGGGTGTTCAATGTGGACGGCCCGGCCGGTGAGATCGAAGTCCATGTATCGGCCGGTACGGCGAGCGGGACGTTGATTCCGTTCCGGGGCAAAGGGATGCCGAGCGTGAGCGGGCGCGGCAAAGGCACGTTCTACGTGCGCGCGGTCGTGCAGGTGCCCAGGAAGCTCTCGAAGGAACAGAAGAAGCTCGTCGAGCAGCTCGGTCAGACGATGAAGGTGGAGAAGATCGCCGGCACACCGGCTGACGAATCGCACGAGAAGACCGTTTTCGAGAAGGTCAAGGACCTCTTCGGCTAGCGCGGATTCCTCGTTGCGTTCCTATCCGGCCCTCACGCTCACCTGGACGCGACCGGCCGACGCGGACGCGACCGATATCCTGCTCGCACGCCTCGACGGGCATGCCGCCACCGCGATCGAAGATGTCGCTGATGGCATCCGCGTGTTCTTTTCAACGACAGAGGCTCGCGACGCGGCGCTGGACCAGGTGCGCGACCTCCCGAATCTCACGTGCGCGTCGAGTGAGGTGTCCGACGAGAACTGGGCCGCGCGCAGTCAGGCGTCGATCGGCGCGGTCACGGTTGGCAAGGTCACGATCGCGCCGCCGTGGTCTGTGACGCCGGAGATGCGGGCTCAATCGCCGCATCTGGTCGTCATTCAGCCCTCGATGGGATTCGGCACCGCGCATCACGCGTCTACGCGCCTGTGCCTCTCGTGGTTGCAGACCATGCCACTCGACGGGGCGGCCGTGCTCGACGTGGGCACCGGGTCCGGCGTCCTGGCGATCGCGGCACGCCAACTGGGAGCGGCCCGGGCAGTCGGGATTGACGTGGATCCCGACGCCCTCACGAATGCGCGCGAGAATGTCGCGCTGAATGACGTGACGGGCGTTGATCTGCACGAACGCGATCTGTCGGCCGCCGGCGCCGCACTCGGCCGCCGCTTTGACGTGATCCTCGCGAATCTGACTGGCGGACTGCTCTGCCGCGACGCCGGCATGTTTCACGCACTGGCCGCCGCCGGCGCGCACCTCATCATCAGCGGGTTCCAGACGCACGAAACCGCGCAAGTTATCGGGGCGTTTCAGGATGCAGGCTGGACGATGAAGGGGCAGAGGGAAGAAGAATCGTGGGTGGGCATGCTGCTCCAACGGACGATCACCATGAAGCAGTAAAGGAATGAAGACAGCTTTGGGTAAATCCTAATCCCGGTTCGCAGTTGATTTGACGTACCCGGCATGGGCAAACCAACGCTGGCAGTGCGTGGCGGTGACCACGCGACACGAACGATGCGCGGCGCGGCGCAGGCTCGGGGCGTGCGGGCGGCGGCTTTTCGCAGCGGCTTTTTCACCAGACCCCAGGCGGGTTCGATGGGGTTGAAGTCTGGCGAGTAGGCGGGCAGCAACCGGAGGACCGCGCCGCGGGCTTCGATCAAGGCCCGCACCGTCGGCGAGCGATGCACGGCCAACCGGTCCATCAAGACG
>Ga0307505_10003322_pt1 | contig 10182 bp, 6 predicted proteins | sample 23_S_MG_FD_202183 | JGI IMG/M metagenome (GOLD analysis project Ga0307505, IMG submission 202183) | Soil microbial communities from Populus trichocarpa stands in riparian zone in the Pacific Northwest, United States - 23_S | ecosystem: Environmental > Terrestrial > Soil > Riparian zone > Trees... | reverse complement strand
GTTCGATGCGGCGTTCCTGCACGCGTTGCCGCAACGCATCTATGGCGTGATGACGAACGAAGTGCTGATCGCGATCCCGCTCTTCGTCTTCATGGGCGTGATGCTGGAACGATCGAAGGTCGCGGAGGATCTGCTGGAGGCCGCAGGCCGACTGTTCGGCCGCGTGCCGGGTGGCCTGGGCTATGCGGTGACAATCGTGGGCGCGCTCCTCGCGGCATCAACGGGAGTGATCGGCGCAACGGCCGTGACGATGGGGCTGATCTCGCTGCCGATCATGCTGCGGGCGGGCTACGACAAACGCTTCGCTTGCGGTTCGATCGCCGCCGCGGCGACGCTAACGCAGATCATCCCGCCCTCGACAGTGCTCGTGGTTCTCGGCGACCAGCTTGCGATTGCGTACCAGCGGGCGCAGCTGGCCGACGGAGTGCTCGCTCCGGAAACCGTCACGGTCGGGGATCTGTTTGCCGGCGCGCTTATTCCCGGCCTGCTGCTGACCGGGCTCTATCTTCTTTACCAAGTCATGGTCGCTGTCGTTTCGCCGGAACGGTCGCCGCCGCTCGCAACGGCTGGAGCGCCCCTGGCCCCGCTGGGTTTTGCCGAGGGCTTGCGCGCCTTGATCGCGCCCATCGTGCTCATCGTCGCCGTGCTGGGATCGATTCTCGGCGGCGTCGCCACACCGACCGAAGCCGCGTCGGTCGGTGCTGTCGGTGCGATGCTGCTCGCTGTCCAGCGGATCGTCCGCGCATCGGGCGCCGGGAAATTCGCCCCGGTCCTTCGTTCTGCGCTTGAATCGACCGTCCAGATCACGACCATGATCTTTCTAATCCTGGTTGGCGCGACGTTCTTCAGCCTCGTCTTCTGGGGGTTCGGCGGTGACGAGACGGTTCACCGGCTGCTTTCGTCGCTCCCCGGCGGAACGTTTGCGGCGGTCGCGGTTGTCATGCTCGTGATCTTCGTTCTCGGCTTTCACCTCGATTTTCTCGAGATCGTCTTCATCGTGGTGCCGATCGTAGGACCGGTTCTCCTGCGCATGGAGGGTGTCGATCCAATCTGGCTCGGCGTTCTGATCGCGGTGAATCTCCAGACTTCCTTCCTGACGCCGCCGGTCGGAGCCACGCTATTCTACCTGCGGGGGGTCGTGCCGCGCGAAGTGTCGACCATCGATATCTATCGCGGCGTGATACCGTTCGTCCTGATTCAACTTCTTGCGTTGCTGCTGTTGTGGTTCTTCCCGGGGCTCGCGACATGGTTGCCGGGCCTTCTATACGGTTCATGAGGGGATGATGAAAGCTGGAGAGATTTTTCGTCTCGACGGACAAGTCGCGCTTGTCACCGGCGCGTCGAGTGGGCTCGGAGTACGCTTCGCCGAAGTTGCCGCGGCGAACGGAGCGGCCGTCATGCTGGTGGCTCGCCGCACGGATCGTCTTCAGGCGCTGAAGGAAAAGATCGACAAGGCAGGCGGTCGCGCGGCAATCGCGGAAGCAGATGTGCTTGACCGGGCGGCGGTCGCGCGCGCGTTCGACCACGCCGAAAAGGCGTTCGGCACCGTGACGCTCCTCGTCAACAATGCGGGTGTTGCGCATGCGAATCGCGCCGTCGACTTGCCGGAAGAGGAATGGCGCCGCGTGGTCGGCACCAATCTCGACGCGGTGTTCTTCACGGCGCAGGAAGCGGCGAAGCGGATGCTCGCTGCCAAGAAGCGCGGTGCGATCGTGAATATCGCCTCGATCCTGGGCCTCGGCGTTTCGAAGGGAACGGTCGCCTATGCGGTCGCCAAAGCGGCCGTCATCCAGGTGACCAAGTCGCTGGCGCTGGAACTGGCATTCAAGGGTATTCGCGTGAACGCGATTGCGCCGGGCTTCGTCGTGACCGAGATCAACCGCGAGTTCCTCACGGGCGAGGGCGCGGGAATGACGCGTCACATTCCGGCGGGCCGCTTTGGGGAGGAACGAGACCTGGATGGGGCCTTTTTGCTGCTGGCTTCGGACGCGGGCCGGTTCATGAACGGTTCCGTGATCGTGGTCGACGGCGGTCAGGTGCTCGCGATCCCGCCCGGCTAGCGACCTATAATCTGGTCCTGCCGCCCTGCCACCAGTCGAGTGCGACCATGCCTACGGCCATCGCGACGACGAACGCGAAAACCTGCGGCATGAACGTCGCCAGATTGACGATCGCCGGGCCAGGGCAGAGGCCGACCATTCCCCAGCCGATGCCGAACAGCACGGCGCCGCCGATGAGTGGCGCATCGATGTCAGTGCGCGTCGGCCAGCGAAATTGCGGCGCGAAGAGCGGACGCTCGCGGCTCCGGGCGAGATAGAAGCCAGGGAGCGCAATGAAGAGGGCGCCGCCCATGACGAAGGCGAGCGTCGGATCCCAAAGGCCGAAGACGTCAAGGAAGCCGAGAACTTTTTCCGGCTGCGTCATGCCGGAAATCACGAGGCCAAGCCCGAAGACGAGGCCGGAGAGAAGTGCGCCGAAGAGCATCTTCATGGCTTCAGCTTCCGATCCCGTGCCGCGTGATCGCAACCACAATAGCCGCTGTGCACGTGAAGACACCGGTCGCGATCAACGATCGCGGTGACAGGCGCGCGAGACCGCAGATGCCGTGACCGGACGTGCAGCCACCGGAGAGCCGTGTGCCGATGCCGACGAGGAGGCCACCGACCGCAGCTACGGGCCAGTTCGGCATGCCGGGTTCGGGCATAACGAGGCCGCCCACGGCGAGCAGGAAGGGCGCCGCGATCAGGCCGGCGAGGAACAGGAGACGCCAGCCGCGCTCAGCGCCGCCGGCGTCAAACGCGTCCCCGAAGATGCTGCTGATGCCAGCCATACGGCCGTTAAGCCAAAGCAGGAGCGTCGCCGCCGCTCCGATCAGCGCGCCACCAGCGATCGCGGACAAGGGATCGAAAGGGGTCATTGAACTGTATCTCCGGTTCCGAGCGGGCGGCGCGGTGCTGCGATGCGCCATAGTGCGCGGGCGACCGTTCCCCTGCAATTTTTCGTCATCGGCCCCTCGCGAAACGAAATTGCGCGGGCGCGGAGCCTATGCAAGTTTTGTCGCTTAGCGGCGGGCCTTGAGTCCGCTCTCTATATAGGGAGTGCGCCCGATACCGGGTGCGCCGCACAAGGCGCGGCGGAGCAGGCAATGACGCAGAATTCCGTCAGTCTCGACGACAAATACGACCTGACGAAAAGCCGGGTTTTCGTCACCGGCTATCAGGCGCTGATCCGCCTCTGCATGATGCAGAAAGAGCGTGACCGGCGGGCGGGTCTGAACACGGCCGGCTATGTATCGGGCTATCGCGGCTCGCCGCTCGGCGGGCTCGATCAGCAGTTCGTGCGAGCGAAGTTATTTCTCGACAAGCACGATGTCGTCTTCCAGGCCGGGATCAACGAGGACCTCGCGGCGACCGCGGTGTGGGGCACGCAGCAGGCCGAATTATTCGGCGAGGGCAAATACGACGGTGTCTTCAGCGTCTGGTACGGCAAAGGGCCGGGTGTCGATCGCACCGGAGACGTTTTCCGCCACGCGAATTTCGCCGGTTCCTCGAAGCACGGCGGCGTCCTTGCGCTCATGGGCGACGACCATACGGCGGAGTCATCGACCACCGCGCATCAGACGGAATTCAATTTCGTCGACGTGCAGATCCCGATTCTCAATCCCGCCGGCGTGCAGGAGATCGTTGATTACGGCTTGTATGGCTGGGCCATGTCGCGGTTTTGCGGTTCGTGGGCGGCGCTCAAGTGCGTTCACGAGACGGTGGAGTCGACCGCGATCATCGACGGCAGCCTCGACCGCGTGAAGATCGAGATCCCGACGGACTTCGCCATGCCTCCGGGCGGGCTGAACATCCGCCTCGGTGACACGATCCTCGGCATGGAGGCGCGGCTCCATGATTTCAAGCGCGACGCAATGCTCGCCTTCGTTCGTGCGAACAAGCTGAATCGCTGGATTACATCGGGCGGGCGCACGCCGAAGATCGGTATTGCCACGGTCGGCAAGTCATATCTCGACGTGCGTCAGGCGCTCGATGAACTCGGCATCGACGAAGTGAAGTGCAACGATCTCGGCATTCGGCTGTTCAAGATCGCCTGTCCGTATCCGATCTCGCGGCTGGAACTGGCGGAGTTTGCGGCGGGTCTCGACCTCATCATCGTGGTCGAGGAGAAGCGCTCCCTCATCGAAGTCCAGGTGCGCGAGGAACTCTACGGCACCGCCAACCAGCCCGTCTGCATCGGCAAAAAAGACGAGCAGGGCAACTGGCTGTTCCCGATCAAGGGTGCGCTCGATCCGAACGAGATCGCGATCTGCATCGGCGATCGGCTCGCGAAATACGGGACCAACGAGCAACTTGCGAAGCGCGTGGCTTATCTGAAGGAGGCGCAACGCGTGGTCGCCGAAACGCCGGTGATCGCACAGCGCGACCCCTATTTCTGCGCGGGTTGTCCGCACAATACGTCCACCGTCGTGCCGGAAGGCATGCGTGCCTATGCCGGTATCGGCTGCCATTTCATGGCGCAGTGGATGGACCGCTCAACGCTTGGCTTCACGCAGATGGGCGGCGAAGGCGCAAACTGGATCGGCGAGGCGCCGTTCTCGAAGCGCAATCATATTTTCCAGAATCTCGGTGACGGTACCTACAATCACTCGGGTTATCTCGCGATCCGCGCGGCCATCGCGTCGGGCGCGAACATGACCTACAAAATCCTCTTCAATGACGCGGTTGCGATGACCGGCGGTCAGAAGAACGACGGCGGCCTGGACGTGCCGACCGTCGCGCGCCAGGTGGCGGCGGAAGGCGCGAAGAAGATCGTTATCGTCTCCGACGAGCCCTGGAAATATCCGAAGAACACGGATTGGCCAAAGGGCGTCACCCTTCACCATCGCGACGACCTGCAGTCGGTGCAGGCGGGGCTCGCCGACATTCCCGGCGTCACGGTCCTGATTTACGACCAGACCTGCGCGGCGGAGAAGCGGCGGCGGCGCAAACGCGGCGCGTTCCCCGACCCCGACAAGCGAGTCCTGATCAACGAGCTCGTCTGCGAGGGATGCGGTGACTGCGGCGTGCAGTCGAACTGCGTCGCGATTCAGCCGCTGGAAACCGAGTGGGGCCGCAAGCGCGAGATCGATCAGTCGTCCTGCAACAAGGATTACTCCTGCCTCAAGGGCTTCTGTCCGGCGCTGGTCACCGTGCATGGCGCGAAGCCGAAGCGCGGGACGCCAGCCACCTTGCCGCAGAACATGCCGGCATTGCCCGAGCCCGCGCTGGCCAGGATTGACCAGACCTACGGAATTATCGTTACGGGTATCGGCGGTACTGGCGTCGTGACCGTCGGCGCCATCATCGGCATGGCCGCGCATCTCGATGGCAAGGCGTGCGGCGTCGTCGACATGGCGGGCCTTGCGCAGAAGGGCGGCGCGGTTGTCTCGCATATCCGGGTGGCGGAAACGGTCGACAGGATTCACGCGATCCGCGTGCCCGCGCGGGGGGCCGATCTCATCCTCGGCGGCGATGTTGTCGTCGCCGGCGGCAAGAAAGTGCTTGGCGCAGTGAGGCCCGGCGGCACCATGGTCATCATTAATACCCACGAAATGCTGCCTGGCGCCTTCACCAAGAACGCCGACTATTCGTTGCCGACCGAGCGCATCAAGCGTGCGATCGTCTCGGCAGCCGGGCTGGAGAATGTACGTTTTGTCGATGCGACACGGCTTGCCACCGCGCTGTTCGGCTCGTCGCTCGCCCAGAACATGTTCCTCCTCGGCTACGCCTACCAGCTCGGCGGCTTGCCGGTTTCCGGCGAAGCCATCCAGCGTGCGCTCGAGATGAACGGCGAAGCGGTGCAGGTGAACCAGACGGCGTTCGAATGGGGCCGGCGTGCCGCGCTCGATCAGGCCTCTGTTGAAGCGCTCGCCGCGCCGCGCGAGCCGGGCACGGAAGCGCGCAAGCTTTCGCAATCACTGGATGAGATCATCGACCGGCGCATTGCTTTCCTCACGGCTTACCAGAACGCCGGCTATGCGACGCACTATCACGAGCTTGTTTCGAAGGTGCGCGCGGCCGAGACGGTCCGCGTGCCGGGCAAGCAAGATCTCACCGAGGCGGTCGCGCGCTATTTGTTCAAGCTCATGGCCTACAAGGACGAGTACGAGGTTGCGCGGCTCTACACGGACGGCTCGTTCGCGAAACAGGTGGCGGCGAGCTTCGACGGCGATCTCAAGCTCGAATTCCATCTGGCGCCACCGCTGATTGCCAAACATGACCCGATGACCGGTCGGCCGCGCAAGATGAACTTCGGCGCGTGGATGATGAATGCGTTCGGACTTCTTGCGCGGTTTAAAGTTCTGCGCGGCACGCCATTCGATCCCTTCGGCTATTCGTCCGAGCGGCGCACCGAACGGCGGTTGATCGTCGACTACCGCTCAGTTGTCGAAGAACTGCTGGAGTCTTTGACGCCGGAGAACCATGCAAGCGCGGTGGCCATCGCCTCCATCCCGGAGAAAATCCGCGGCTTCGGCCCGGTCAAGGACCGGCATCTGAAGGCCGCCAAGGCCGAGGAAGCGGCCCTTCTTCAGCGTTTCCGCTCGGGTGACGCGTCGGGCGATGCACAGTTGCCGGCCGCAGCCGAATAGCGGCGGCCATTGCGCTTGTCCTCGCGCGTAAGCGCGCGATACTGGCCGGAAGCGGGTGAATCGGCTTCCGGCGGCGGACAGAAATCGTGATACCGGCCGAACAATTGAAGACCATCGCGCATTGGTCGCGCGAGATGAAGGCGGACGAGTTCGAGCGCGCGCGTAAGGGAATCGTCACGCGCGCCTTCGACAAGGGCGCCTATATTTTTCACGTCGGCGATCGCTTCGAATATTGGACCGGAGTGATCTCGGGGCTGGCTACGATCGGCCTCGTGTCGAGCAAGGGCAAAGCGACAAGCCTGATCGGCGTGCCGCCGGGCGGCTGGTTCGGCGAAGGAACGGTGCTCAAGGACGAGCCGCGACGTTACGATGTCGTTGCGCTGCGCGACACGCAGATCGCGTTGATGAACCGTGCCACGTTTCTCTGGCTCAATGAAAACAGCGTCGCCTTCAACCGTTTCCTAGTCCGGCAATTGAACGAGCGGCTCGCTCATTTCATCGCGCTTGCGGAATATCACCGTCTGCTCGACGCGACCGGCCGGCTCGCACGCAATATCGCGTGGTTGTTCAACCCGGTGCTCTATCCGCGGCTTGGCCTGCAGATCGAGATCACGCAGGAAGAGATCGGCATGCTCTCGGGTCTATCCCGGCAGGTGGCCAACAAGAGCCTGAAGATCCTCGAAGGAAAAGGTCTTTTGCGGCCGGAGCACAGCGGCATCACGGTGCTCGATCTTGAGGGGCTCAGCCGCTACGGGGAATAGGCGCTAAGCCGCCAGTTCCGCCTCTCGAAACATCTGATGCTGGGGACGGGCTGAAGCCCACGCCCGCCACACTAGCGAATAGACCCCTGCCTTGTCTGTCAAGTAACGGCTTGTGGGACGCGGGTTTCGCTGGAAATCTGTATAGTTGTGGCAAGCCCCGCAAAAAGGGGCGGCAAATAATTCGGCCGTTGGGCCGAAATTGGGGAGAACTCGGTTTGGGCGCCGACACGACTTCGCTCGTCGATACGTTTCCGAAACTCCTGCTGATGAACGCGGTGCGGCGCGGCAATCGACCGGCCATGCGGGAGAAGGAATTCGGCATCTGGAACACCTGGACGTGGTCGCAGGTGCTGGAAGAAATCCGCCCGTTCTCCATCGGTCTCGCAGAACTCGGTATTCGCCGCGACGACAAGATTGCGATCATCGGTGCCAACAAGCCACGCCTCTACTGGTCGATGTGCGCGGCGCAAGCGCTCGGCGCCATCCCCGTGCCGGTCTATCAGGACTCTGTCGCCGACGAGATGGCCTATGTGCTCGAGCACGCGGGCGCCAAGATCGCGGTCGTCGAGAACCAGGAGCAAGTCGACAAGCTCCTCTCCATTTCCGACCGCCTGCCATCGCTCGCGCACATCATTTACGACGAGGAGCGGGGACTGCGCGATTACGACCACACGCGGCTCAAGTCGTTCGCAAACGTGCAACGCATGGGCCGCGACGTGGCGAACAAGCAGTCCGCGGCGAATTGGGAGAAGGAGATCGGCCGTGGCCGCGGCTCGGATATTGCGGTCATTCTCTATACTTCGGGCACGACCGGTAAGCCGAAAGGCGTGATGCTCACGTATGAGAGCACGATCGTGAGCTCGCGCAACGCCAACATTTTCGACGGCCTGACCGAGAAGGAAGAAGTGATCGCGTACCTGCCCATGGCGTGGGTCGGCGACCACATCTTCTCTTACGCGCAATCGTACGTGGCCGGCTTCTGCGTGAACTGCCCCGAAAGCCCGGAAACGGTGGTCGAGGACCGGCGCGAGATCGGAACGACCTACGCCTTCGCTCCGCCCCGCATCTACGAAAACCTGCTCACGCTCACGATGGTGCGCATGGAAGATGCCGGGCGATTAAAGCGCGGCATGTTCCACTTCTTCATCAACCATGCGCGCCGCTATGGCGAGAAAATCTTGAACGGTGAGAGCGTGCCGATCCACGCGCGGCTGATCTATTGGCTGGGCGAGGTCGTTGTGTATGCGCCGCTCAAGAACCGCTTTGGACTTTCGCGCATTCGTGTCGCCTATACGGCCGGCGAAGCGATCGGCCCTGAAATCTTCCGCTTCTATCGGTCGCTCGGCATCAATCTGAAGCAGCTCTACGGACAGACCGAAGCATCGGTGTACATCACCGCGCAGCCCGACGGTGAAATCCATGCCGATACGGTCGGGAAGCCCAATATCGATGTGGAAGTGAAGATCGCCGACAACGGTGAAGTTCTGTTCCGGTCTCCGGGTGTTTTCGTCGGCTACTACAAGGATCCGGAGAAGACGGCAGAAACGAAAACCGCCGACGGCTGGGTTCATACGGGCGATGCCGGATTCTTCGACCCGAAAACCGGACACCTCAAGATCATCGACCGCGCGAAGGATGTCGGCCGCCTCAAGGACGGGACGCTGTTTGCGCCGAAGTACATCGAGAACAAGCTGAAGTTCTATCCGAACATCAAGGAAGCGGTGGCGCTCGGCGACAAGAGCGATTTCGTCACTGTGATGCTCAATATCGACCTCGTAGCGGTCGGCAGTTGGGCCGAGCGCAACAACGTCGTTTACGGCTCCTATCAGGAACTCGCCGCGCACCCTCAGGTGTACGACATGCTCGCTGCGCATGTGGACGAGGTGAACCGATCGCTCTCGCAGGAAGGGCCGATGGCGGGCGCGCAGATCAAGCGCTTCCTGATCCTGCACAAAGAACTCGATGCGGACGACGGCGAGCTCACCCGAACGCAAAAGGTGCGGCGCGGGTTCATCACGGAACGCTATGGCCCGCTTTCCGACGGTCTCTACAACGGCGCGAGCGAGGTCGACATCGCCACGCAGGTCACGTTCGAGGACGGGCGCAAGGGCACGATCGCGGGCCGCGTAAAGATTCACGACATGAAAGTCCATCCTCCCGCTTCATCGCCTGAGATGATGGGGAAGGCGGCATGAGAGCGCCGAGCGGAACCAATCTGGCTGCAGGGGATATTCTGCTCGCGGTCGAGAACGTCTCGCTTGCCTTCGGCGGCGTGAAAGCGCTTAGCGACGTCTCGTTCGATATCCGCAAAGGCGAGATCCGCGCGATCATCGGTCCGAACGGAGCCGGCAAGACGTCGATGCTGAACGTCGTCAACGGGTTCTACCAGCCGGATTCAGGCACCATCAATTTCAAGGGCGCGCGCCGCAGGAAAATGCGGCCTTATCAGGCGGCCGAATTCGGTATCGCGCGCACGTTCCAGAACGTCGCGCTGTTCCGCGGCATGAGCACGCTCGACAACCTGATGGCGGGCCGGACGCTCAAGATGCGCCGGGGATTTTTCTGGCACCTGTTCCGCTTCGGCCCCGCCATGAGCGAGGAAGTGGCACACCGGCGCCGGGTCGAAGAAATCATCGATTTCCTCGAGATTCAGCACATACGCCGTGTTCCGGTCGGAAGACTTCCCTACGGTTTGCAGAAGCGGGTCGAGCTCGGTCGCGCACTCGCGATGGAGCCTGAACTCCTGCTGCTCGACGAGCCGATGGCCGGCATGAACCTCGAAGAGAAAGA
>Ga0307505_10003321_pt1 | contig 10189 bp, 8 predicted proteins | sample 23_S_MG_FD_202183 | JGI IMG/M metagenome (GOLD analysis project Ga0307505, IMG submission 202183) | Soil microbial communities from Populus trichocarpa stands in riparian zone in the Pacific Northwest, United States - 23_S | ecosystem: Environmental > Terrestrial > Soil > Riparian zone > Trees... | reverse complement strand
ATGAAGGCGATCCAGAAGGAACTGGGCCGCAAGGACGAGAAGGGCAACGAGATCGACGAGCTGAAGAAGAAGATCGAACAGGCGAAGATGCCGAAGGAGGTCGAAGAAAAGGCCGTCCAGGAGCTGAAGCGCCTCGAAGCGATGCCGCCGATGTCGGCCGAGGCCACGGTCTCGCGCAATTACCTCGACTGGCTCATCGCCGTGCCCTGGTACAAGAAGACCCGCGAGAACCGCGATTTGAAGCACGCGGAGTCGGTGCTCCACGAAGACCACTACGGGCTCGAGAAGATCAAGGACCGGATCCTCGAGTTCCTGGCGGTCCGTTCGCTCGTCAAGAAGCCGAAGGCGACCATCCTGACGTTCTCCGGACCGCCCGGCGTCGGCAAGACCTCTCTCGCCAAGTCAATCGCACGCGCGATGAACCGCAAGTTCGTCCGCCTCTCGCTCGGCGGCGTGCGCGACGAGGCCGAGATCAGGGGGCATCGTCGGACCTATATCGGCGCGTTCCCCGGCCAGATCATCCAGATGATGAAGAAGGCCGGTTCGCAGAACCCGGTGTTCCTGCTCGACGAAGTCGACAAGATGTCGATGGACTTCCGCGGCGACCCCTCGGCGGCGCTGCTCGAAGTGCTCGATCCTGAACAGAACAACGCGTTCCTCGACCACTATCTCGACGTCGAGTTCGACCTGTCGCACGTGATGTTCATCTGCACGGCCAACGTGCTGCACACGATTCCCCAGGCGCTGCGGGACCGGATGGAAGTGCTGCAGCTTGCCGGCTACACGGAGCAGGAAAAGATCGAGATCGCGAAGCGCTTCCTGGCGCCCAAGGCCGTCGAAGGCACGGGCCTGACCAAGGACAACATCGTCCTGCACGACGATGCGCTCCAGACGATCATCCAGCGCTACACGCGCGAAGCGGGTGTCCGCAATCTCGAACGCGAGATTTCATCGGTGTGCCGCAAGGTGGCGCGCAAGGTCGTGACCGAGGGCAAGACCTTCCACGAGGAGATCACCGCCGAGAAGGTCACCGAGTATCTGGGTGTCCCCCGCTTCCGGCCGAGCATGGCGGAGGCGCAGAACGAAGTCGGCGTGGCCACCGGGCTGGCCTGGACCGAGGTCGGCGGCGAGCTGCTCGTGACCGAAGCCACGCTGATGACGGGCAAGGGAAAGTTGACGCTCACGGGCAAACTCGGCGACGTCATGCAGGAGTCGGCCCAGGCGGCGCTCAGCTACGTGCGATCGAAGGCCGCGGATTTGAACCTCCCGGAAGACTTCCATTCGAAGATCGATATTCACATCCACGTGCCCGAGGGAGCGATCCCGAAGGATGGACCGTCGGCCGGCATCACGATGGCCACGACCCTCACCTCGTCGCTGGCCAAGATTCCGGTGCGTCGTGACGTGGCGATGACCGGGGAGATCACCCTGCGCGGAAAAGTGCTGCCAATTGGGGGCGTGAAGGAGAAGGTTCTGGCCGCGCATCGAGCCGGGGTCACCACCATCATCCTGCCGCGCGACAACGAGAAGGATCTTGCGGACATTCCCAAGAATGTCCTTGATGGGCTCAAGCTGCACCTGGTGTCGACGATGGACGAAGTGCTGAAGATCGCACTGGTTGAACCGTTGCCGGCGCGTATTCCCGCCACACCCGTGGTAGCTGAGGTCGCGGACGCGGGAGATACCCGCACGCACTAATTGCAGATTTCGGCTGAATTCGTTACCAGCGCCGCAGGCGCCGGTGACTTTCCACGAGACCGGTTGCCTGAGCTCGCCATGGTGGGCCGGTCGAACGTGGGTAAATCGAGCCTGATCAACGCGCTCGCGCGGCAGAAGGTAGCCCGCACCAGCGCTGCGCCCGGTAAGACTCGGCTGGCAAATTTTTACCGCGTCCAGCGAGGATCGGGACCGACGATGTATCTGGTCGATCTGCCGGGATATGGGTACGCACGAGGCGGTGACGCCTCGGCGGCTGAATTCAGTCGTCTGACAGAGGCGTACTTTGCGAGAGCAGAGTCCGGGATTCGGATCGGCGTGCTGCTCCTGGTGGATTCGCGGCACCCGGGCCTGCAGTCGGATCTGGATACATGGCGGTGGCTGCAGCAGCAGCCCTGTCCCTGTGGGGTCATCGGTACCAAGGTAGACAAACTGACGCGCGCGGAGCGCGCGCGCCACGCTCGTGAACTGGAATCGTCGTTTGACGTCCCCGTGCCACTGGTTTCAGCGGACACGGGGGAAGGATTGGAAGAACTGTGGAAGCTGATCGTGACACTGCCAAAGCCAACGGCGGCGTAGGAGCGGCCACCGCCGCCCCCGTCGCACCCGCGCCTGCCCAGGGCGCGCCCGCGCCGGCCCCGCCCGCGCAAACCATCTCCCTCTCGGCGATGAAAGAGATGAGCATCTCGGCTCTGACCAAGATCGCCAAGGAGCTGGATATCGCCGGCGCCACCGGCATGCGAAAACAGGAGCTGATCTTCGAGATCCTGCGCGTGCGGGCCGAGAAGAGCGGCAACATCTTCTCCGAAGGTGTCCTCGAAACGCTGCCAGACGGCTTCGGGTTCCTCCGCGCGCCCGACTACAACTACCTTCCAGGTCCGGACGACATCTACGTATCCCCGTCACAGATACGAAAGTTCGACCTGCACACCGGCGACACCGTCTCCGGCGTCATCCGGCCTCCGAAGGACGGCGAACGCTACTTCGCGCTGATCAAGGTTGAAGCCATCAACTTCGAGCCGCCGGAGAAGACCAAGGAAAAGATCTTCTTCGAGAACCTGACGCCGCTCTACCCGCAGCAGAAGCTCATGCTCGAAACCGAGAGCGACAATCTCTCAGGCCGGGTGATGGACCTGCTGACGCCCATCGGCAAGGGACAGCGCGGCCTCATCGTGGCGCCGCCGCGCACCGGTAAGACGATGCTCCTGCAGAGCATCGCGAACAGCATCACCAAGAACCACCCCGAGGTGTACTTGATCGTGCTGCTGATCGACGAGCGGCCGGAAGAAGTGACGGACATGCAGCGATCGGTTCGCGGGGAGGTCATCTCGTCGACCTTCGACGAGCCGGCGCAGCGTCACGTGCAGGTGGCCGAGATGGTCATCGAGAAAGCCAAGCGCCTCGTCGAGCACAAGAAGGACGTGGTCATCCTGCTCGACTCGGTCACCCGGCTCGCGCGCGCCTACAACACCATCGTCCCGGCGTCTGGAAAGGTCCTGTCTGGCGGCGTGGACAGCAACGCGCTCCAGCGGCCGAAGCGCTTCTTCGGCGCGGCCCGGAACATCGAAGAGGGCGGATCGCTGACCATCGTCGCCACGGCGCTGGTGGACACCGGATCGCGAATGGACGAGGTGATCTTCGAAGAGTTCAAGGGCACCGGCAACATGGAAATCCATCTCGATCGGAAGCTCACCGATCGCCGGGTATTCCCGTCCATCGACATCACGAAGAGCGGCACGCGAAAAGAGGAGCTCCTGCTCCCCAAGGAAGAGCTCAATCGTGTCTGGGTGCTGCGGAAAGTGCTGACGCCGCTGTCCCCCAGTGAGGGCATGGAACTGCTGCTGTCGAAGATGGGAAAGACGAAGACGAACGGAGAGTTCCTCGCCGCAATGGCGGCCGGCAAATCGTAGACCCGAAGGCCCGCCTGAAGGCGGGCACTACGACAGCACATCGAGAGTAGTGCCCGGCTTTAGCCGGGCTTCGCAGAAAACCGAAGCGGCTGGGCGGGCATCACGGACGCCTGCGGCGCGACGGGACCGTAGCGCCCCGTCGTCGCGTTCCACCAGATCTTCAGCACATCACCGAAGGCCGCTGCGCCTCGCGCAACGGCCACGCGGCTGTCGGCGCGGCCGCGCCAGATAATTCCCGTTTCCCGAATCTCGAATCCGGCGCGCCGAGCGAGCACGAGGAGCTCGACGTCGAACGCAAAGCCATCGATCGTCAGCCTGGGAAACAGCGTCTCGGCGGCCGTTGCGCTGAACAGCTTGAAGCCGCACTGTGTGTCGACGAATCCTGGCAGGACGAGCAGACGAACCCACCTGTTGAAAATCCGGCCGATCACGCGCCGCATCGGATGCTCGCCGATGCGCTGGGCTCCCGGGCCCTCGCGCGAGCCAATCACGACGTGCGGAACGGTCGTGCCGCTCACGGCACGCAGAAATCGCTCGAGGTTGTCGAGCGGCATGGCCAGGTCCGCGTCCGCCATGAATCTCCAGGCGCCACGAGCCTCGAGCGCCCCACGGCGAATCGCCCTCCCCTTTCCGCCGCGCCCGCCGAGGATCAGCCGAATACGGGCGTCGGCCGAGGCATGTTGCGTCACGATCGACCCGGTGCGATCGCTGCTCCCGTCGTCGACCACCACGATTTCCCAGGCGAGGCCCAGGCGGTCGAGATGGCTCCGCAGTTCCTGCAGACATGGCCCAATCGAGGCTTCTTCGTTATAAGCGGGGACGACGACCGAGAGATCCGGCAGGGTAATGCCCCCCTGGGAGGGGACCGAAGCGGTCACGCAGAAGGAGTATAGCGCATGGTATGATTGGGGCTTCCCCGTGACACGAAGGAGCTGGCTGTGAAGGAAGGGATCCACCCGAATTATCAGGAGGTCGAGGCCCGATGCGCGTGTGGCAACACGTTCAAGACGCGCTCGACCAAGTCGGAACTGCACCTCGAGATCTGCTCCGCCTGCCATCCGTTCTTCACTGGCCGCCAGAAGCTGATCGACACTGAAGGCCGGGTCGATCGGTTCAACAAGAAGTTCGGTGTGCAGACATCCGAGCAGCGAAAGGAAGCCGACAAGGCCGCCAGGGCCGAGCGGGCGAAGATCACCAAAGCGGCAAACGCGGCCAAGGCCGCCGCGAAGGCCAGAGCGGCCAAGGCAAAGCCAGCCGCCGAGCCACCTGCTGACAAGCCCGCCGCGACGGCCTAGCGCATTCGTTAGAGATAAGGGCGGTCCTCCTGGGGACCGCCCTTGTCATGTACGGGATCACCAGTCAGGACCTCTCCCGTCTCACGCCGAGTGAAATAACGGCGCCGGATCGGGCTCGACCACTCGCGTGCCGAGTTTTCGATCAAGCCTCGCCACGCGGTGCCGGGCAGCTTCACGCCGCGTAGTACTGACCGTGAGCTCGAGCGAGTGCACCGCAAACTCTCGAGCCGCGTGAAAGTTGCGCAACCGGTGCTCGTGATGGACGGCCAGCGCCTCGGCGGCATCTTTAGTGATGTGCGCCGGACAGCCTGGCAGCGCGAGGATGCGCTGCCAGGCCTCGGCGGCTGCGTCGAACTGTCCCGCGCGCCGGCACGACACACCGTAGGCTCGCAAGGCTTCTCCTTGCACGACGCAGCTTTCTCCCAGCGCGGCCGCGCGCGCGTAGCACGCCCGTGCCTCCTCCGTCAGGCCGCCCCGCTCGTAAACTCGCCCAAGACCGAGCGCCTCGGACGCGGTGCGTGACGCGGCGGGGCCCTCCTCCAACAACGTCGCGGCGGTTGCTGTCAGCATCGCGAGCGCCAGCAGATCCAGACGATTGTGCTCGAACACGGCCTCGAGCGGCCTCGCATCGCCAGTCCTGACATAGTGGAAATATCGGGATGGCACCTCGAAGCCAGCCACATCGTTCTCGCGCACGTGCCCCAGCACCGATTCCTCCATCGCCGAGAGCCGGCAAGTGGTGGTCTGGGTTCCTCCGTATCCGTGCTCACGCGACTCGGATGTCGCACTGGGCCGCCACAGACGACGGGCCTGGTGGAGCATGTCGAGATGCGGCACATCGCTGAATGGAGGCGGCATCCGATGAAACAGGAATCGGGTCTCGATCAAAGGGACGTCGAACGTTTTGCCGTTGTAGGTCACCAGCGTGCCGGATCGAGCGGCCAGATCGGCAACCTCCTCGAGCAGCACCCGCTCCGCGACATAGCCGGTCAGCAGGAGCTGTCTCACGCGAAACGACGCGCCGTCGAACCACCCCAGGCCGACGAGAAAGGCGCGGGTTCCGGCGCCACCTGCGAGCCCCGTCGTTTCGAGGTCGACGAACAGCGTGCGGCCAGGATTGGGCACTGGAGCCGTCGACCGACCGAGGAGCAACGACAGTCGCGGCCAGGCCCCGTCCTCGGCCGGAAGGCAATCTGCAACAGAGACACGCCCCAGGCGATGGCCGACGGGATAACGTCGCTCTACTGCCACGTACCGGTGACCCCGCGACTCCCGCCACTCGCCGCCAAGCACCTCAGCCGCGCAGGAGTGCGATACCTGCTCTGGGGACACGTAGGGCGGGTCCTGCGCAGCAGACCCGCCGGGATGTGTTCCGTAGAGCGGGTTCCGCGAAGCGGACCCGGGTAGGTCGGGTACGTAGGGCGGGTTCCGCGAAGCGGACCCGCCGGGTGGCGCGAGCTCGGAGGGGTCCGGCGGAGCCGACCTGCCAGGACGCACGACAGATCGCAGACGATCGCCGAGGTTCATGCGACGTCCACCGCTGTCTCGTGCCGGCTCGTGATGCGGTCCAGAATGCGCAGGGCAACCACTTTCGCCAGCGGTCCCGTATTCCCCACCGGGCCCACACAGGTTGGACATCCGTGCTCGCACTCGCACCCGCCGATCAATTCCTGTGTCCGCGCGAGCAGTTCGTCGTGCATCAGGAACAACGGCTCGCTGAAGCCGATGCCACCGGGATAGTTGTCGTAGATGAAAATACGCGGCTCGTCGGCCAGCGTGGCGGGTATCGAGCCGTGACTACTTCCGTCGATCTCAATCGTTGGCTCGGCGCCCCCAATGGAAATGCCGACATCCTGGCGATCGCACATCAACAGAAGCTGGGCGACCTGTCGCATCGCAAACGACAGGCCGACTACCCCATCACGCCGATCGTCAGGTGCAAAGGGCAGCTCCGCCATCACCGCCGTCGGCACGGTCAACCAGTACGCGGTGGTGTGCATCTCCTGTTCGGGAAGATCGAGCTCTCCTGATCCGACGTTCTCGTTCGTGTAGAACTTGATCTTTTTGAATCCAACCACACGGGACGACACGTGTACCTCGCCGTGTGACGACGCGCCCGCCGGGTCCGCTGAAGACACGGTGTCCGCTGAACCCGGCCCACGTACTTCCGAACCATACACGGCGTCCACGTTGGGGTGGGGCACGTAGGGCGGATTCCGCGCAGCGGATCCGCCAGCAAAGGTCTCGAGCACCGTCACTTTCGTGTAGGTAATCGCATCCGTGTAGTAGTCGCAGTCGATCCTCCGGACAGACGCCTTCCGCCCCACGAAATCCAGGCGCTCGACCTGGTACAGGGTGCCTTCGACCATGTAGATGGCCTTCTCGTGCAACGTGGAGGGGCCGCTCGTGAAGCTGGTCTCGCCGATGACGTCAGACCCGCGGGTGGTATCGACCACGACGAAGTTGTCCGACGAAATCGCACGGAGGCTGACCGCGTCCGCCGGGTACGATTCACTCGTCCACTGCCACTGCGCGTCCGTGTCAGCCGGGCCGTGTTCCTCAGTACCCCCTGCGAAGTGGACCAGGCCGCTCTCCGCCAGCACGCGCAGCACCTCCTGCACATCGTGTCTCCCGTACACCTCGTCTCCTGTGAACGGCAGCTCGAAGGCTGCGCACTTCACGTGTTCCACGAGAATGTGCAGGTTGTCGGGGTTGATGAGGGCACGCTCCGGAGGCGCGTCAAAGAAGTACGACGGGTGACGAATCACGAACTGATCGATCGGCGCGCTGCTCGCGACGAGCACGGCCGCCGACCGTCCACTCCTGCGGCCGGCGCGACCGGCGCGCTGCCATGTCCCTGCGATTGTTCCCGGGTACCCCGCCATCACGCACACGTCCAGGGCACCGATATCGATGCCCAGCTCCAGGGCGTTCGTCGAGATCACCGCGCGGACCGCGCCCTCGCGCAAACCCTTCTCGATCTCGCGGCGACGCTGCGGCAGATATCCGCCTCGGTACCCGCGGATCTGATCGCGTGTGCCCGGAGGGCCATCGAAGTCGTCCTTCAAGTAGGTCGTCAAGAGCTCGGTCGCGAGCCGGCTCTGTGCAAAAACGATCAGCTGCAATCCGCGCTTCAGAAACTCGCCGGCGACACGCCGCGTCTCGCTCAAATACGATCGGCGGATTCCGAGCTGTTGATTGACGACCGGCGGATTGACGAACAAAAAGACTTTCTCACCCCGCGGCGCGCCGTTCTCGGACACGAGCTCGAAGAGCTGCTCCACCAGTGATTCGGCAAGCTCTCGAGGATTCGCGATCGTCGCCGACGAGCAGATGAACGTCGGCGCCGAACCGTAGTGCCGACACACTCGGTGCAGACGGCGCAAGACATTCCCCAGATGACTGCCGAACACACCGCGATAGGCATGCAGCTCATCGATGACGACGTACTGCAGATTCTCGAAGAGCTTGGCCCATCGCGGATGATGCGGCAGCAACCCCGAGTGCAGCATGTCGGGATTGGTGAGCACGACATGTGCCCGACCCCGAATCGCCCGGCGTGCGTCCTGCGGCGTGTCGCCGTCGTACGTAAACACTCCGATCGAGGTGTCGTCAGCCGACAACACCTCGGCAAGCTCGTGCAGTTCAGCCAACTGGTCCTGGGCGAGCGCCTTCGTTGGGAACAGGTAGAGTGCACGGGCGGAGGGGTCCCGAAGGATGGCGCTCAGGACGGGGGCGTTGTAGCACAGGGTCTTGCCAGACGCGGTCGGGGTCGTGACGACCACGTTCCGATGCGACACCGCGTGCGTGATCGCGACGGCCTGGTGGGTGTAGAGCTGCTCGATGCCTCGAGTGCGGAGCGCCCGGCACAGGCGCTCGTCCAGGACTGCCGGAAACGGGGCGTAATCAGCCGATCTGGCTGGGAGCGCCCGGACCGCCGTGATCCAGGCATCCGGCATGTCCACCCGGTCGGACACCCCCCCGGTCAGGCGGTCGAGGACTACCTGGAGGGCGGTTTCATGGGCCGGATCGGTGCGTCTTGCGAGTCGCATGACTCGAAAGATGGTAAGCGTAAGAAAGGCAAAGGTCCACCGGAAAGGTAATTGGTGCGTTCACAAACCCAAAGGTCACAAGTGATAGCCTTTCGGCGTGAATCTGGAACGTGCCAGGGGGCTTTACTCAAGATGGGCGCTCCCTGGGTGGGTATTCGTTCTAGGTCCTTGGCTGTACGCAGCGATAGACGCATGGGGCAACAGCGTGTTCGCGCTGGCAAAACTGCGAGAGTATGCCGTGTTTGAGTGGCTCACGTCGCAAGCTGGCGTGACCGTGCTTGATTCATCTGGCTCGGAGCGTTGGTTCTGTGGCCACGCGGGATTGATCGTTCGCGTGCCGTTGGACGGCTTCTGAATGAGGCCGCAGTGATCGCCAGAGAGCGGGGCAAGGTCAGCGCGCTTGGTAATACAAGGGTAGCCGTGGAGGGGGCCTATTTCATTCACGACACCATTCCTGTCTTTCTCGACCGCATCTTTATCGTCTCGCCGCGTGCGCAGTACGAGAGCCATCTGATCGTGGATAAAGAGAAACGTGGCGAAGATGGCACACGGAAACCGGCGCAAACATCTCCCAACTGGCGAAATACTTCAGCGACGAGGACGCCGCACGCGCCCTGTTGGAAGAGATGCGTTGGGGCAAAGACGGTGCGGTCTGCCCGCATTGCGGCGGCTCAGACCCATACAAGCTCACGCCGAAGGCGACCAGTAAGAAGCCGGGACGCAAGGGCCTCTACAAGTGCCGTGCGTGCCGTAAGCAATTCACCGTGACGGTCGGAACGATCTTCGAGGACTCGCACATCCCGATTTCTAAGTGAGGGTCGGAACCGACATCCACACGAACACCGTCGAAGGATTCTTCTCGCTGCTCGAGCGCGGCGTGAACGGTGTCTATCATCACGTCAGCCGTGGGCACCTGGGCCGCTACTGCGACGAGTTCGCGTTCCGCTATGAGAACCGCAAGGTGAGCGACGGCAAGCGTGCAGAGATGCTGGTGCTCGGAGCCGAGGGCAAGCGTCTGACCTACAAGCAGCCAGCGTGAAATGGCGAAAGCGTTCAGTGACCAGTGGGCCAAGGTCCACGATCACAAGCAGTTGAAGCTACGTTTATGAGGAAGCGGAAGACGGCGAAGGAAACGGCAGGGCCGAGAGCCATGCTCGTTCGGTTCCTGCCAAAGTCAATGTTAAGGAGTCATCGAATGAAGCGCACACTCGTACTC
>Ga0307505_10003320_pt1 | contig 10195 bp, 8 predicted proteins | sample 23_S_MG_FD_202183 | JGI IMG/M metagenome (GOLD analysis project Ga0307505, IMG submission 202183) | Soil microbial communities from Populus trichocarpa stands in riparian zone in the Pacific Northwest, United States - 23_S | ecosystem: Environmental > Terrestrial > Soil > Riparian zone > Trees... | reverse complement strand
CAGGCATCAAGAAACTCGACACAGCGATTGCCCAAGAGAGCGAAAAGCTGAAGGGCTACCGGAATCTGGTTTCGATCTCCGGGATCGGCAGCTTGTCGGCGGGCATTCTGCTGTCGGTCATCGGCGAGGCGTCCGACTTTGTTTACGTTTTCGTTCTTGATTCGGGCATCCGTGCCGACCATATCGAATTCACGAATTGGCCCGGCAGTGGCAGCCGTATTTTCCCGGGTCCGAATTTTTACGGTGGATCGAACCAAGATTGTGACGGGCATGGAACGCATGTGGCAGGTATTATCGGGGGTGACATTTATGGTGTCTCAAAACGGCCCTTTATTGTTCCGGTGAAGGTTTTCGGATGTACGGGGCAGCCAAGTAGTACTTCAGCAGTTATTGCCGGCATCAATTGGGTAAAAGCCAACAGCTCCAACTTGACAAGAAAAGTTACAAATATGAGCTTCGGCGGACCGGTAAATAACGCAATGGATGACGCAGTTCGCTCGCTGATCACTAGCGGGATGACGGTTGTTATTGCCGCCGGCAATAATGCAGACGATGCCGGAAATCATTCTCCCTCACGCGTTCGAGAGGCAATCGTAGTCGGTGATGTAAATATTAACGATAGCCGAGATCCGACGACGAACTTTGGAACCGCTATTGATGTTTTTGCACCGGGAGAAAATATCACGTCTGCGGGATTCAACAATACGTATGTCGTTAAGTCTGGTACGTCTCAATCCGCTCCGCACGTTGTCGGAGTAATAGCAAACTTCATCTACACATTCGTATTTTTTCCTACACCAAGACATCTTCAGGAAATGGTCACTGCGAACGCAACCGCCAACCGGCTTTCCAATGTGGGGCCTGGGTCACCGAACTTCCTTCTGTTTTCTAATTTCAATCAGTGGTATTATGGTGCATCCGGGACAGCTTTTTACCGCTACAAGAATTTTGCTACCAACAGCAATCTGTATTCGCTTGGATGGGAAGAATTGGGAGCTGGAAATTTCGGCTATGTAATGCAAGAGGTGGAGGGATATGCTTCCGGAAGCGGTGATGGATACACTGTACCGTTACTATAACTCATCTTTGAATGACTATATCTTCACGATGAATTGGGGCGAACTCGGAAACGGGGCAAACGGCTATGTGTTCGAAAAAATAGCCTGTTATCTTCGTTGGGGACCGAATGGTGCAGGAGTTACGCTTTATCGCTACCATAATCCTTCGATCCAAAAGCACTACTACACCAGCGATTTTTCCGAGTTGGGTAATGGTGGAAATGGATGGATATACGAAGGGGTAACCGGATATTTCTTATAAAACTGAACATTGTGGTTAACTCAATTTAAGTAGGTAGAGGCTCTTATGAAATGCCATGAGAGCCTCTTTTGATCTAAATTGCGTAGGACCAGGATCGTCGCGACTTGACGACACGGCTCCCAGGATACGAATTCTCTAGGGCTACGGATGGTGTATTCGGTCTATTTATACTAGAATTGATTTATGTAATAGTACGGCATGCTCCGGATCGGATTTCGATCACGTGAAATTGCCGTACTACTTTTTATAAAGCCGAGATTAGTTCGGAGGATATTAAATGGCAGGAAAAGATGTTGCAACGATGAAGATCGGACCGAAAGTTTGGAAGAATGGTGAATTGCTTGCGTGGGACGATGCTCGTATCCACGTAATGTCGCATGTTGTAAATTATGGATCGAGCGTTTTCGAGGGCATTCGGTGCTATGAGACCGAGAAAGGCTCCGCAGTGTTCCGCCTTCCCGAGCATATGCAGCGGCTGATGAATTCGGCAAAGATCTACCGAATGGATACGCAGTTCGACCGTCAAACCTTGTGCGACGCCGCCGTTGATCTTATCGCAGACAGCGGTCTCGAATCGTGCTATATCCGGCCGCTTATCGTTCGCGGATTGGATGAAGCAAAACCTGCGTTTGGTGTAAATCCGTTTGGCAATCCCGTTGATGCATATATAGCGATCTGGCAGTGGGGCAAATATCTCGGCGAGGAAGCTCTCGAAAGCGGAATCGATGTCTGCGTTTCAAGCTGGACCCGAATTACGTCGAACGCAATGCCTTCGATGGCTAAGGCCGGAGCGAATTATATGAATTCGCAGTTGATCAAAATGGAAGCGATCCTCGGCGGCTTCTCCGAGGGAATTGCACTTGATGACCGAGGTTACGTCTCCGAGGGTTCCGGCGAGAACATCTTTTTGGTGAATGGAGGAAAGTTGATAACGCCTCCGCTTGGAGCCTCTATTCTACCGGGAATTACGCGCGATTCGGTGATCGCGATAGCTCGGGAATTGGGTATCGAGATCGTCGAAACCGCCATTCAGCGTGCTGCCCTCTATTTGGCCGACGAAGTATTCTTTACAGGAACCGCGGCTGAGATCACGCCGATCCGTTCGGTCGATAGAATCACCGTCGGCAGCGGTAAACGCGGTGAGGTCACAAGGATAATTCAAGACGAGTTCTTTAAGATAATTAGAGCAGAACGGCCTGCACCGTTTGGAGCGACGTGGCACACATTTATAAATGATGCCGGTGAAAAAAAAACGGCAGTAGCTCCGTAAGTCGCTAAAGAGCCGTTCTACGATAAATTTTGAAACCCGATGTTGAAGGTCATTCCCTTTCAAGATCGGGTTTTGCAGTATGAGTAACACCGAAGCAACTGAGCGAACGATAGGATGGCGGCTGGAGGCGGCCGTTTTCATTTGCGGTGCTCTCGTAATGATATTCGAGATCAACGGGTCGCGCATTGTCGCTCCGTTTCTTGGAAGTTCAACTTACATCTGGACAAGTCTGATCGGCGTTATTCTTGCGGCGTTGAGTGTCGGTTATTGGATAGGCGGTCAGGTCGCAGACCGGCGTCCGGATGTCCGTATTTTAGCTGCCGTCTTGTTTGCGGCAGGCGGACTCGTCTCGATCACGGTATTAACGAACGCACTTGTCCTAACCGCGATCTCGTCTTTGCCGGTCGGACTGGCCGTAAGATCGCTTTTGGCTTCGTCAATTCTATTCGCTCCGGCAAGTATCCTCTTTGGATTCGTACTGCCTTTTGCGGTCAAGCTGCGACTGCTTTCGCTGACAGAATCCGGCAAAACTGTCGGACGCCTCTATGCGATGTCCACCATTGGGAGCATTGCGGGGACTTTCGCTGCCGGATTCTTCTTGATCCCTTTCGTCGGCAGCATACGCACACTCTACCTTGTGGCGGCGACGCTCTTTGTACTTGGGATCGTTCTTTCCACATTCGTTTTCAGCCGTATCAATCTATCGTGTCTCATCGTATTCGTGTTCTCCGTCGCAGCAAGCGAAGCCGAAAGAACTTACCGATACCAAACAAATCGTTTCATTGACATCGACACGGAATACTCACGACTTGCCGTCTTCGACGCAACCGAAGAGCGAACGGGAAAGCGGATCCGTGCGGTTGCTAACGATCCATACTTTCTCCAGTCTGCGATTTACCTTGAGAACGATGGTCTGGTTTTCGACTATATGCGTTTCTTTCACCTTGCCGAAGCCCTCGTTCCTCGGATCCAAAGGTCTTTGATGATAGGCGGTGCGGGATATTCTTTTCCAAAAGAATATTTACGTACTCTCCCCGAGGCCGAGCTTGACGTCGTTGAGATCGATCCCAAAATGACGGAGATCGCTCGTGAACACTTTCGACTGCCTGAAGATTCGCGTCTGACGATCTTTCACGACGACGCACGGCTGTTCTTGAGAAAGGTTGAAAGCCAAAGGTACGACGTTGTCTATATGGACGCGTTCAGCACCTTATTCTCTGTTCCGACGCATCTAACGACCGCAGAATTCTTTCGAGACCTGGAGCGTTCGATGAACACGGGTGGCGTGCTTGCAATGAACCTGGGCGGAGCGATCTCAGGCGATGGAAGCAAGTTCCTGCGAGCCGAACTTACGACGCTGCGTGAAGTTTTCGCTCATGTGCGGGTATTCAAGGTTGATCCGTCCAAGCGGGACGATGCGGTTCAGAATATTATTATCGTCGCCGGGAATGAGTTACCCAGTGAATGGATTGCTAACAGAGACGAGAAGCTGAACAGCCTTTTAGACCACGAACTTTTCCTCGAACCCGCACCCGATCTGCCGGTTTTGACCGATGATCTCGCTCCCGTCGAATATTACAATTCGATCGCTCTGGCTAAGAACTATTAGACTAAACAAATGCGGCACATGGGGCACCGAGACTTCGCTGGCGATGCGTCTTTTTTTCATTCACCGTTAACAGCCAGCCACCAACTGCCTTGCACCAACTGAGTTCTGCTCACGGCCATCCGCTAAATTCCAACTGCCTTCTGGCCCGTGGTCTCAATAAATGAAATTTTGGCTTCTTTGAATGACTTTCTGCGACCAAACAATGACTTTCTGGGTTGTGAGAATCATTTTCCGGGTTCAGAAAATGGCTCTCGGTCTCTGAGAATGGCTTTCCGGGTTCAGAGAATCATTTTCTGGGTTGTGAGAATGACTTTCTGGGTTGTGAGAATCATTTTCTGGGTTCCGAGAATGACTTTCTGGGTTGTGAGAATCATTTTCTGGGTTCCGGGAATGACTTTCTGGGTTGTGAGAATCATTTTCTGGGTTCCGAGAATGACTTTCTGGGTTGTGAGAATGACTTTCTGGGTTCAGAAAATCATTCTCACAATCAGAAAACACATTAACCGAATCGGGCTAACCTATTGAAACAACACAACTAACGCTAATTCACGCCTTTTTTGCTGTTTCAATTCACACATCAAGGAACCGGTCAGTTGGAATTTCGGCGAGAACTACAGAAGCGAAGGTCTGCCCCCCTTTCCTTGGGATTTCTTCCATGAATCAGGTGTGATCTTGGATGGTGGCTTAACGAAGATTTCAGGATCGTAATCCACGTTGAACCGTATTGTCTCGCTTGCCGGGCTACTACCTTCGAACGATAGTCTATGGGGGACCTTTACCCCATCTACCACTTTGTAGTCAGAAAGTATTGCCTTGGACGTGTGGACTATTGCATCCGGCCCTACATTGTGAAAATCAATTCGGTTGGGCAGATATGTTGTGCGATCAACAAAGAAGTCAACCCGTCGACCGTCAACATCTGTCTCCACGATATAACCCGGTATGCGATCTACGATATCCTCTCTCGCTGCTACGATCCGAGGTTTGAGCCATCGGCTTTCCGTTAAATAAAGTATTGTTGTGTTTTGGTAATCTCTTCGAGATCTTTGGAGTTGAGTTAGAGCTACCGTCTTGTTCTCGCGGCCTGGTAATGCAAAATAGGACGTCATATCCTCGTAATTCAGCATAAGTGACGTAACCCCAAAGACTGATGGGCGAGCATCCTCGCAAGTCCAAACTTTGTGGGGAAGGACAGCAAGAAAGACACTCGTGAGGGGGTAGGCATCTCCTAGGTTAGTCCTTGAGGTAGAACTTGAAGAACCCTGAACTGAGCTTACGCGGTGCAGTGCCGCCCGCCCACCCTTTGCTTCGATCACACGATCCCAGATTTCTTCAGCTGCGAGTTGATTTTTTGCCGATATGCTTTTGGTATTGCTCGGCTGTGCAGAAACGACTATCAGGCACACAATGCTAACCAAAAATATTTGCCCGATTCGGCTTCCCGGTATTTGCCACAACGTCAATCTCATAGTTACACCTAGCGGAACCACCGTCCTATCTTCTTAAATGCAATCTGGAGCCCGTGTCCGATCAAGGGAGCAAGACCTTCATCAGGATTTATGCAATCCAGGTCCGAGTAAACGGGGGCGACCCCGGTTCTGGGGTTCGTTTGCCCTACAACCACCTGAAGACTGCTATTCATCCCGCGAATGTCAAGGCCAAATCCTGGACCGCTCAATACTCTGGAACGACTGTCGATTCCGCCTAGACCGATATCAGCGTTGTGAAGTCCGCCCAGGCCCGTGTCGTAAAGAAACGCATTGTTCGATGAAAGCCGTTGTAGTAGAACATCTCGATTCATTGTGTAGCCAAGTAGTCCCTCGGGACTATTTGGACTTCGGTCTTGACCAGGATCGATAATTAGATCCGAAATCCCGGCCCTTCTTTGTTGCTCCCTGATCGCGTCAGCGTCGCTTCCCGTCCTGCTCTGTTTGCAACGCTTCTTGTCTGGCTGTTGTGGTGCCGGGGTTGCAGAGCCACCTCCTCCACCTCCGCCGGAGGTTGGCGGGCCACCTGGCCAACCACCCGTTTCGAAACATATTTGGACATCATACGAGACACAGTTTTGGGATCCGCCTTGAAACATATTCAACGGCTCACATTCTTCTACTTCGAACGTAATACAGATGCGTGCGAGTCCACTGGGATCGACAAAGTTCGTCGGCTGACTACCCACATAAGAATACCGATTGAAGGTCTGCGGATCGCCTAGCTGCATTGAGCCTTTATATGGATCGGGCGAAGTCCACCGACCGGCTGAGCCTTCGTTCTTGCGAAACCAGGTGTGATCAAGGCCTGTTGCCTCATCCTTCTCCGTAAGGCCATAGCCTTGTCTGGTTGCGGTTGTGCCCCAGTAACCCTGAGCCGTCGAGCGCAATCCGACGGCTGCGCCAACGGCTTCTCCGAATGCAGAATGATCGATTCGAGAGATAACGTATCCGTTTGAGTTGCTAACAGTTCTGACGGAGCCTTGCCAATCCTGCTGGAGATAGCTCACTCCGCCTACACCTTCTTCCGCTTGCCCGTACTCAGCTACGAGTTTCCCGAACGCGTCATAGATCATGAAGCGCCAGACATCGTTCACTTTCGCCGCAACGCGATTTCCCAAAGCATCATAGACAGTCCACGCATCGGCGACACTCGCCTTCGTAGCCTTGACCATTCGGCCATTCGCATCATAAGCGAAACCCATGTCGCGGAATTTGTCGTCCGCTGTGACCATGCCCGCTTCGTTGTAAGTTGTGTCGGTCGCGAAGCGATTTGTCGCACGGTTGATGTCCGAGGTTTCTATCGGTGTATATGCTAAAGGGTCTTCTTGTCCGGTCGTAGCATTATTAGCAGCCTTGCGGTAGAGATTTCCAAATCTGTCAAAATCAAATACCTGCTTGTAACTTAGGTCCGTCGTAGCTCCTTTATATTCGCGGGCCTCTTTCAGTCGTCCAAGCTCGTCATAGCCAAACCTCTGCGACCACTGTTTGTTCGCGCCGATAAAGCCCTCTACTTTACTTAGCTGACCATTGTTCTTCGTTGTATCAACTGTTCCATTCGAAAGATCGGCGATAGTGCCGTACGAATAATCATACTTCTGCATCACTGTCGAACCTTTCATCAAGCTCTGCGAAGTCATCTGAAAGCGGTCGTTGTACAAGAAAGTTTCATGGTTGCCGTTACCGAGGTTCATCTGGCTTAATAGGCCCTTATCGTTGAACGTGACTGCGGACAAGAGTGTCCGCGTTCCATCAGCCACCGTCGAAAGTCTGCCTAAGTTGTCGATAGTGTTCGTAACAACCTTTCCACTCGGATATTTCTGAGACGTAAGCTGTCCGGCAAGATTGTAACCGTATTCCTGCAGATAGCTCTCGCTTCCGATGCTCGTAGTTTGTTTCTTGACCTGACCAACTTTGTCGTAGCGGAAGTTATGGATCGTCTCCGGTATTCCGTAAGTTGTATTGGCCGCCGTCTGCACTTTTGTAAGCCGGTTGTTGTTGTAAAAGCCCGATTCCGTCTGGTCGTAGGTGTAAGTCATGGTCGGAGTCTGATAGCCCGTCTCGCCTGTGTACGTTACCGACTCGATCCGGTTCAGGCCGTCATAATCGAACGTAGTCTTTACGCCGCGTGCATCAACACCCCATTCCAAAAGATTGTCGGTATTGTATTTATAAACGCCGGTCCATTGTGTCGGTGTCGGACTTGCCTTCACACCGGCATCAGTCAGTGTCGGCGAAGCCTCTACCTGCCGTTCATGCGTCAGGCGTGAGAGCGAATCGTATTTGAACAACCTTTCCTGCGTCACAGTTCCGTCAGATTGAGTAACTTTCGTCAAATTATCGTTGCCGTCGTATTCATAATGCGTTGGCTGATTAGGCGTTCCCACATCGCCCAAAACACCACTTGAATTCGGCTCGTCCACACGAACTATTCTACCAAGAGCATCTGCCTTCTGGCGACGCATTTTTCCAGCCTGATCCGTGACGGTCGCAACAATCCCACTGTAGCTGGCCGTGACAGTTGTGTTGTCGGGTAAAGTTGTTTCAAGAGTACGCCCAAGACCATCTCGACCGGTGATGTGTGTGAAAAGAATACCCGACGATGGACGTGCGGTCGTAAGACCGCTGACGGTATAAGGATTGTAGCTCTTTATCGCACGGCCCATATTGTCGAACTCAACATCGCTCGAAAGATAGCCATCGCTCGTCTGGCTGCGGTTCATAAAGTTCTGCCCGCGACCATTTGAGAAACTCCATGAGGAAACTTCGCGCGTCGAATCAAGACTGACCGTCGATTTCACATGGTATGGAAACGTCGTATCGTTGTATTCAGTTTCCGAATAAGCATCGTTCGGGCTGTCAACGCGCGTCACCCGCATATTGTCGGTGTTGTAAGTAACCTCGGTCGTCTGACTATTCTCATCCGTCGCCGTCTTTACCGCACCGGTGTTGAAATCATAAGTCGCACTCGTCGTCATCGACAAACCACCCGTACGCGCGTCTCGGGAATCACGGCTTGTTGCTAATAGCGATCGACATATACAAAACAAAACTACTAACAAAAGCCAAACAAATGCCGCTAACAACAAGAAGTGTGATTATGGCGAATTTCCGGCTTTCACCTACAGACCAAGATTTAAACTCTTGAAAATCATCCAAATACTCGTGGTGAAAAAAGAAAATCGTAACCACATAGACAACTACCACAAAAATTACTCCATATCTCCAGGTATAAAAGTCCAGTTGGGTTAGTGCAGATACTAAGTTCCAGAACGTGAAGACAACAGCGGCTTCCATCCCCCCTATGAATCGGGCTGTCAAAAATAGGGATATTCCCCCTTTGGGGTTGTTCAAGACGTCGCGGATCAAGTCATCATCCCAGTTTTCACTCTCGTCGCGATACCTGGATATTATTCCATCACGCCGACCAACCAGCGCTAGAAATGCAAGTATCGGCTTTGCAACCCAATACTGGCAATAACAATGGAACCGAAAAATATTGAAATAAAGAATGTTGTAGAATTTCTTAAAACTCATGGCTCTATGGACAACTCCTTACTCCTCTAGGCAGGTTCCGATCTTGTATTCCGTGAGCAACTTCATTCGCAATATGTGATCCTGCCGCCCCGCCTGCTGCTCCCCCAGCGAGACCGCCTAAGATGACCCCGACAGGGCCACCTTCAACCGCAAGCGCGGCTCCGACCAAAGCCCCACCGGTCGAGCCAAGATAACTACCAAGCGCCCGTGCCCCCGCCCGAACCGTTCTTCGACCAATACCGCCTTCTTCGTAAGCAGTTGTTCCTACGTCATACAACGCTTGGCCAACATTAATACCGGTCGAAGCTCGCGCAATCTTGAGTCCGACACTTGTCATACCGTGCGTTGTCATGGAACCGTTGCCACGCGCATAATCGCTTTGGTAGTGTCGCGGTGTAAACCTCCCCGTTTTAGCGCCAGTTTAAACTGGAGTTTCCGGGTTAAGTTAGGGGAGAGATTTGCTCCCCGCATGACGCTCTCGGAGGCATGCCTCCGAGAGCGTCATGCGGGCGGCGGCAGTTGTAGAATTCCAACCAATCCGCTGTCAGTTCTCTCACCTGGTCCAGACTTTCAAAGATGTACATATCGAGAACCGCCTGTCGATATGTTCTGTTAAACCGTTCGATAAAACCGTTCTGCATGGGCCGTCCGGGTTTTATAAATTCCAGTTCGACCTGGTTTGCTTCGGCCCAGTCGGCGACGGCTATCGAAGTGAACTCCGGGCCGTTGTCGAATCTGATCCGCTGCGGCAAACCTCTTATCTCCGCGATCCGGCCCAGAACTCTGATGACTCTTTGAGATCCGATATTTAGATCGACCTCAATGGCCAGGACCTCGCGGTTGAAATCGTCGATCACGTTGAAGGTGCGAAACCGGCGTCCGTCCGCGAGAGCGTCCGACATAAAATCCGCCGACCAGCTTTGGTTAAACTCTTCCGGGACCGCGAGCGGTTCGGGCGTCCTTGGCGGCAAT